>Ga0307959_1000212_pt1 | contig 31345 bp, 32 predicted proteins | sample OrgLakmetagen494_FD_201813 | JGI IMG/M metagenome (GOLD analysis project Ga0307959, IMG submission 201813) | Saline water microbial communities from Organic Lake, Antarctica - #494 | ecosystem: Environmental > Aquatic > Non-marine Saline and Alkaline > Saline | place: Antarctica: Organic Lake...
ATGTCGAGAGTTTCCATAGGTAAGAGTCATTATACAGTGCCTGGTGCACAAAAACAGCCGGTACTGTGTACCGGCTGTTTTTGTGTGAATCAAGACTAACGACGTCGTCCTCGGAATTCTTGAATCTTACCGAGTTTTACGAGTTTTTCGTATTTATCTCGCTTGTCTAGTTTGAGTAACTTTGACGTACGTTGTACGTTACCACTTTTGGTTCGGCTGAAATATCGCCCGCCTCGTACTTTTGGGATGATTCCTGCCCCTTGTACTCGTTTGGTAAAACGCCGTATTACGTTTGCGCTACTCTCGCTGCTATTTTTTTCGACTTGAACATTGGTTGCCATATGTGGCCAAGAGAATACCACTTTGCGTGGGTAAGTGCAAGCGCTTAGACCGAAAGTACCGCTTTTCGCTTTAGTTTTTTGATGAGTGCTTCGTGGGTCACGTATTCTTGGTTTCTGACGTCCATATCACGCAAGATAACAGTGTCCTCAACAAACTCTTTTTGTCCGATGATGAGTGTGTATTTGACTTTGCGCGACTCCGCATCTCGCAGTTGTGCTGAGAGTGAGTCGCTGGCGAGGTCGTGAAATACGGGGATACCAGCTCGTCGCAAGGAATCAATCAAAAGAAGGCTCTTGATCTTGGGTCCAAAACCAAGTTGGACTACATACACGGATGGTTTTTGGGTTTTGGGTCGAGGGGCTCGGGCTGGAGCTTTGCTGTTTTTGAGTACCACTACTGCGCCAACGGCCGGAGTGCGGGTGCGAGTTGCTCGATATACAAATTCACTAAACCGTCCACCTCGGATGGTGATTGGTGCCTCGGTTTCGTCTTCTGTTTCTATGTCGAGCGAGAAAATTGCATCTGAGTAGCATTCGTGGTGACCAAGCATTTTGGGGTCAATCTCATATGGAGTAGCGCTCATGTCCAAGTATTCGATAATTTCCCGGAAGTGCTTTCGACTAGGGTCGCTGAGATACTCCAGTGGGTTGGGTGTTCGCTGGGCGAGCTCGTGTTTTTGTTCGATTAAAGCGGCTAGGGCAGTGAGTGGGTGTTCTTTCATGAGCTCGCGTACATCAGCTGGCATGGTGTCGAGTCGTTTTTTTAGGAAATTAGTGAGTTCTCGGGTATAGCGAGTGAGCGAATCAGTGTCACCCAGAGAGTTGAGTTTTACGGTGTGGTCGGCATGCCCTAGGTCTGTAGCGAGTGCTCGAGTGGCTTGGATAAGGATGGCTTCTGCGATACTTCGTTCAACATTAAAAATATGAAACGTCACTGCAGTTTCATTGGTATACGGCACTTGTTGAAAACCGTACATAAGCACTGGTTTTTCTATGGCGTGGAGATTTTCTTCACAAAATGTCGAGATGCCTGAGCTGAGTAGGCCACCAAGGGAATCAACCTTTTTGCTTGCTGCAGTCACTGTGTAGGGCATACTAAGGACACACTTCTTACACTCGGGAGACTTTCGGAGCTGGTCGACGGTCTGGAAACCAAAATGTTCAGCTGTATGATTGGCTACTTTGAGGAATTCGGTTGGTGTGTGTGACATACGCAAATATAATATTATGAGTGATTAATTGGTATCAGCGACTGATTCTTCTGTAGCTGCAGAACCAGGGAAGTAGTCCAGTTCTCCAGGTGGGAAGAGTCGTAAAAATGCTCTCCCAACGATGTAGCTTTCTTGCAAGATGCCCCAGGTGCGCGAGTCTGAACTTTGATCACGATTGTCACCCATTACAAAGTACTCGTGATCGCCGAGCGTTTCGGTCACGCGAGCGCTGGGCTTCATCGACTTGATGTACGGTTCATCTAGTACGATGCCGTCTGGATACTCTTCGTTTGTAATGGTGACGGTAGTGCCGTCAATCTCTAAGGTGTCACCAGGGGTACCGATGACCCGTTTGATGAAAAACTTAGAGGGGTCACGAGGGTATTTGAAAATGACTATCTCGCCGCGCTGGGGTTGTTGAAAGTAATAGCTGAGTTGGTCAACAATGAGATATTCTCCACTGTGGAATGTCTCGGCCATAGAAGCCCCCGATACAATAAACGGCTGCGCAATAAACATGCGGATGGGAATCACGATGAGGATTGCGATGAGTGAGAATCGTACAATTTCTGTGAGCGGGTACTCTTCGTTTATAGCGGTGTCCACTGTACTTTGGTCTGAGGGTTCTTTTTTTGAGAAGAGTGACATAGGACGAATTCCTCCTAGTATACGAAATTTTTGGCACTAAAACAAACTTTGAGATTTGCGCGCTTAGTCAACGGTTTTCTGAGTACTGAAAGAATGCATGTGGCCCTGTTCATCATGTTTCTGTGTGCAAATATGCAGAGCAGCTTCGACTACAAATGTACTAAACTCGGCGCGTGACTTTCTATGTTAAAATGTAATACTATTTATAATTCGGCTGACTTTGCATGTTGCTTTACTTTTTTAAGAAGAGACTAAAAAATATACAAACCGATTTTTCTTGCAGTGTGAAGTTTTACGATGGTGATGAAATATCTTACGGCGATAAAGATAAGAATACCTTTACTCTCAATATTAATAATGTTCGCGCATTACGAAAATCGGTCTTGAAAGGCGATCTAGGTTTTCTAGAAGCGTATCTTGATGGTGACGTTGATATTAATGGTTCAATCGTTGATTTTGTAGCGTTCGGCAGACAGGTGAGTGGTATTGAGAAAAAACAGGTGGCGACAGTGACTTTGTTTCAAAAACTTTATGACCATTATCATGAGTGGCGCTACGGAAACCATTCGCTAGTGCAGGCAGTTAAAAACGCAAAGTTTCACTATAATCTTGGTTCCGAGAACCTGTTCTTTCATTATCTGGACGCAAAAAGTCCTTATAATGTAGCTCCTACATATACCTGCGCGTATTGGAAAGAGGGCACGAAAGACTTGAATGAAGCGCAATTTAATAAACTTGACCATGTGTGTCGTAAGGTACAGCTTCAGCCGGGTGACAGCTTGGTGGATGTAGGTGGTGGATGGGGTTCATTGTTGTTTCATGCTGTCGAACGATACGGAATTGCGCATGGCTTAAATATCAGTCCAACCCCTGATCAAAATCGCTGGATGCAATCCAAGCTAGAAGAGCTGGGTCTACAGGATAGGTTGTCTATTCGCGAAGCAGATTTTCGCCAAATTGACGGGTTGGAAGGTACTTTTGACAAGTATATCTCTACTGGTGTATATGAACATGCGGGACGACCTCAGTTAGAAGCTTGGATTAAAGCCATGTCTGAGTTATTAAAACCAGGTGGCAAAGGAGTACTCCATTTTATTGGTAAACAAGATGAAAGCATAACGCATGCATTTATACGTAAACATGTGTTCCCAGGAGGCTATTTGCCGAGTTTAGGTGAAACTGTAGATCTTATGAAACAGTACGGTCTTGAGATGTTAGATGTGGAGAACTTACGACGTCACTACGCATTAACTTTAGCAGAGTGGGCAAAAAACTTTTACGAAAGTTGGCCTCAAATACAGGCTACTAATCCAGCTGTGTTTGATGAGAGGTTTCGCCGAACTTGGCATTTGTATTTATGGTTATGTGTAGGAGCTTTTGAAAGGCAAGATGCCGGGATTGGGTTGTATCAAATAACTTTTAGTAAAGGTTGGACTGAGGATTACCCGATGTCACGTCAGTTTTTGTACGATGATGTGCCAGAACCTACCCCTAGTAAATTTAAAGCTAGGACATAAGTCCTCGTTACCGATAAACTTTAGTAAGTACTTGATTGTTATTTCATCTGTACTGTGGGTATAATGTTTTTATGCAGTACATTGTTCCCCTAGGAAATCCAGGAGAAAAGTATCAAACTACCAGACACAATGTCGGTTGGATGGCGCTTGATTATTGTCGGTCGGCGTGGGGCTTACCTGATTTGGTGGCGGATCGCTCTTGTAGTGGAAGAGTGACTCAGGGGGTGCATGGTGGAACTGAAATAAAAATTTTGTACCCCGATACGTTTATGAATAATTCTGGGAGCGCGGTGGTGAAGTGTGTGCCGTCCTCAGATATCAAAAAATTAGTAGTGGTGCATGACGATATCGACCTGCCGTTTGGTGATATAAAAGTGGTACAAGGAAGAGGGGGTGGCGGTAATAATGGCGTTACTTCCATTATCCAAAAACTCGGCTCAAAAGACTTTGTACGCATTCGTGTCGGTATTGCTCCGAAGAGTTTTTGGACTGGAAAGACCAAGCGACCAGCAGGCGGAGGGCCGCTCGAGCGCTTTGTACTCAAGTCATTTAGTAGGACTGAGCAAAAAGAGTTGGATTTTGTATATGAAAAAGTGAAAGAAGTGCTTGAGATACTCATGAGTGATGGGGCAGAGGCTGCAATGAATACGTGCAATTAGAAAACCCCCATCATCCTAGAATGGAAGATGAGGGTTTTGACGTTTCTGTTACTTGGGATGAAACAGTCCGTGGATTTTTATACTTTTGTTTGCATCTTCAGCCTGTGCACGTTGACGTCGTTCGAGGCGCCGTAGATGCCAGATGGTGTACAAAGCCAATAATCCCATTAATCCAAACAGACTCGCTGTTACAGCGCGCTGACTGTCAGTAGGGTCATAAAACGTGCCCACACCAGCCAAAAACCAGTAACCGATAGCGCTGAGTCCGCAAGCAAGGGCAAAACAAAACACAAGTGTTTTTAAGGGGAGCATGTCGGGAATCCTTTTTGCGAGTTACATCTGTATCTTATATTGCTCTAGAAAAAATTTTTGTCAATCTGTGTGGTTCGGAGTAGTGGTAAAAATACAAAGCTGGGTACAGAAACACAAAAACTGGCCGCTTGGCCAGTTTTTTGTTTTTAATACCTGCTTGTGTATTACGCTGCTTCGTTGGCTTCCTTGTAAGAAAGCGTCATTTTTTGTTCGGCTGGCTCAAAGAGAGAAATCTTGAATTTGTAGACACCTCCGAGTGAAAGTGCTGCTTTCAGTTTTTCTTCTGTCTCAAATTCAGAAACGTGCACCAATCCTGCTACCCCTTCTTCGATAGAAGCAAGTGCTCCGTGCTTGTTGTACTTGATAACTACACCATCTACCGTCTGACCTTTTTCGTATTTCTTTGATGCGGTTACCCATGGGTTTTCTCGCAGTTGCTTGATAGAGAGAGAAATTTTGTCGTCTTTCACATCAATCACTTTTACATCTACTACGTCTCCAACTTTATACAAAGCTTTGGTGTCTTCGACGAGACCCCAGTCGAGTTCTGAGATGTGCACGAGTCCTTCCAGACCTGGTTCAAGCTTTACAAAGACTCCGAAGTCTACTGCACCGGTCACTTCACCCTTAACTACGTTTCCAACGTCGTATTTGTTTACTTTTTCTTCTTTTTCTTCTTTTTCTTGAAGGCCTTTTTCAGAGAAGATAAGCTTGTGTTCTTTTGGATCAGCGGTGATCATCACGAGCGACAGGTGCTTGCCAACGAGTTCGTTGAGAGCGACTAGGATTTTATCCTTGTCACCATCTGATACACGTGGATAGTTCTCAGCTGATAGTTGTGAGGCAGGGAGGAATCCTTGAATACCTTGCCAGTCGATGATAAGTCCACCTTTGTTGGCTTCTTTTACCTCCAAGCTCAAAACGGTCGCGTTCTTTACTGCAGACTCAGCGTCTGACCAGATAAGTGCTTGTCGGGCTTCTTTGAGCGATAGTTCGATGTATCCGTCTTCGTTGTTAGTTGTAACAACTTTCGCGTCGATAGCGTCACCAGGGTGTACCTTACGAAGAATATCTCGAGCGTTCATGTATTCACGACCGTAGATGATTCCGGTACCAAACGGCGCTACATCGATGTAGACTTTTGCGCGTCCAATAGCTGATACGACTCCTGATACAATTTCTCCATCTTGTGGTGCTGCTGGAATAGAGTCGATGAGCGTGCTCATTACTCCAGTTCCAGTTGCACTCGATTCAGCTTCAGCAGTCTCGGCTGCTTCAGCTTTATCCTTAGACTTAGTGAGTCCAAACATATTATTGATTGTTTAATCCGACGACACGCGTCCGCGCAACCGATGCTCTGGCCATTGTCCGTGAGCGCGGGGTTTAACGTGTGTCGCTAGAATTGATAATTACCTAAACGGTGCTGGCAATATAGTATAAAAGGGGAGTTTTGTCGAGTGGTAACGCGACTTCTCGACCCGAGATCCGAGGTGTTTTTCCTTGGTCCTCACTCAAGCACATCGTCGCGGAGTGAAAAACACCTCAGGTCTTCGGTTCGCATTTAGAGAATGTCGTGTAAACAGTTGGGCGGAGCGGTTTCGGCCAGCTAGAGCCGAAATACTCCATACGCTTGGAAGTCTGCTGAGCTCGCGAATTTTCAGTATTTTAGCTCTGGCTGGCCTGTGAAGTGGGGTGAAAAATAAAAACCCCCGCCCGTCTACACAAAAAGTGTGACGTCGCGGGGGCTTGAAAAAAAGAAAGTCATGCTAGGGCCAGGTCATTGAAACCTCCATTTGTGACGCCGAGTTTCGGTGCAGCGAAATGAGTCGTTAGTGGGGGAGTGCCATTGGCTCAACCTCCATTAAGTTCTGGCGAGAGTTTGAATGAGTGAAGCATATATTGTGCAACAAGCCTGCTTCAGGGCTCTGTGGCGGATCGCTATTTCATGGGCGGTTCCCTTCAGTGCGCACCGGCTCACGCGCCGTAAGCCGGTAATGATTGTCTCCGACGGTGAAAAAAATTATAGGTCCAGTGTGAACTGCATTCGCGTTCCTTTCTTTTCTATTGAAATGAACTGTGCTGCAGGCCGTTCGGCCGCTCGCCTGAGCTGGGTATCGCCGGACCCTGTGTCCGCGCCAGTACTCGGCATTGTGTTCGGCTGGCGCTTATCTGCGCCCGATCTGCCTGAGAACGTCAGGGAGATATACCGACTAATCGCCGAACGACTCTGCAACTGTCCAGAAGAGTAGGTGTTTCGCCACCCCGCTCCAAGACACAAGTACAATAGCATATATAAAATATTTGTCAAGTGTTTTGAGTATAAAAAAACGACTGAGCAGTTGGCTGCAGTCGGTGAATGAACGATACGATGGACGTCCGTTTGATGTAATCAATGCGCTATTTTATTCACGCCTGTAACCTAAGATTACCCTCAAACGGACGCCTAACGGGCTCGCTACTTTTTGTTGTGCGGTGACTTTAGACACACAAACAGAAAAGGAGCCTGGACATTGGGTGCTTTTACTTGACCTGTCGTCCGGTAGGCGCTTCCGTCAATGTCACTGGTGCATAGAGTAGACTATTTAATCGTTTTGTCAATAGTTATTTGGAGTCATGCCTGGCGGAATATTTCATATTCCGCCAGGCATGACGTATACTACTGACATTATGGTTATTTCATATTTCGGAGGTGAATGTTTTAAGGTGTCGTTTGGGAGTACGACGTTAGCATTCAACCCAATCGGCAAGAAATCAAAACTCCCGCCAGCAAAATTTGGCTCTGACGCAGCATTTATCACAATGTGGCATGAAGATTTTAATGGGATAGAAAACGTAAAGCATGGTGCCAAGGATCCGTTTTTGGTAGACGGTCCCGGGGAGTACGAGATTGGTTCAGTAGTTGCTCGTGGTTTTGGGGTCAAGACTACTTACGATAAAGCGGAACGATTCAATACTATTTATCAAGTGAAGCTGGAGGAGATGAACATGGTGTTTCTTGGTGCACTCAGCGATGCCGAGATAGACCCCAAAATTCTTGGCGAATTAGGCGATATTGATATCTTGTTTGTGCCAATTGGTGGTGGTGATGTCCTTGAGGTGCCACAAGCTTCTAAATTGGCGGTCAAGCTTGAAGCGAAGCTTATCATTCCGATGCATTATGATGATGAAGCATTGAAAGCCTTCTTAAAAGAAGAGGGGAATGATTCGGTGAAGCCAGTGGATAAACTAACCATCAAACGCAAAGACATCAGTGTGATGTCAGGTGAAGTGGTCGTAATCAAATCATAAGCCGATGTTACGCAAACTGATTACAAACATTCGTCGACGACCAAAACAGACTCGAGATAATGTCGCGTTTGGTATTGCATCAACTGTTACGTTTCTGGTTGCGTTTGTGTGGCTGGTAAATGCACCGTCAAATTTTAGCGGTATGTTGGGAGTCGGTGATGCAGATGGGGAGCAGACAGGCGGTTTTATGGAGGCTGTGAGTGCTCAGACAGCAGCGGTTAAAGAAGCTTTTACGGGTGATGAGGCAGCCACAGAGTCTGTGAAAGACTTGATAAGCGAGTATCGAGCCACTGGCACATCAGCAACCTCGACACAGCCAGGGCAGGCAACTACATCCTCCTCGACTCGTCCAGCTGTGCAAGAGACACAGGAAACCTTTACGACAGAATCATCTTATGAGACCGCTGCTGAAATGGGTCAACCCAGAGAAGCCCGTATCCAGGTTATTTCAAAATCAACCACTTCAACCACGACAGCTGAGTAATGTGATATACTGCTCAACATTAAAAACGACTGATTAGCTTGATATATGCCGAAAAAATCACCCGCACCAGAACCAATTGATCCAAAACGCGGAATCATCACTCAAAGTATTTCTTCTGAAATGGAGACAGCCTACCTCGATTATGCGATGTCGGTTATTACGTCGCGAGCGCTTCCTGATGTGCGTGATGGTCTCAAGCCAGTACACCGACGCATCCTCTACTCGATGCGGCTCAATGGACTGACCTCAACCGCTCGTTTCAAAAAGTCTGCGACGGTAGTGGGAGACGTGTTGGGTAGTTTTCACCCCCATGGTGACTCGGCAGTGTATGAGTCGATGGTGAACTTGACGCAAAAGTTTAAAACTCGGTACCCGTTGGTGCTTGGTCAAGGTAACTTTGGTTCTATCGACGGAGATAGCGCAGCGGCATATCGATATACAGAAGCAAAAATGTCCAAAGTGGCTGAAGAACTACTGCGTGATTTGGAGAAAGACACGGTTGATTGGCGCGCAAACTTTGATGGTACAAAAAAAGAACCATCAGTTCTGCCGGCTGGGGTACCAAACTTACTCCTGATGGGAGGTTTGGGTATTGCTGTCGGGATGGCCACTAATATTCCACCGCACAATCTCCGCGAAGTAGTAGCTGCAACGACTCATTTGATAGACAACTCTGACGCAACAGTTGATGATTTGCTCAAACATATCCAAGGTCCAGATTTCCCGATGGGTGCCATTGCGTTTGATAAGAAAGCCATTGCACATGCGTATGCCAACGGCCGGGGTGGTGTGGTCGTGCGTGGAGAGGCAGAGATAATCGAAGACAAGCGAGGTGCATTTTCCATCCTAATCACTTCCATCCCGTTTCGAGTCAATAAAGCAGATTTGCAAGAAAAAATTGCGAACTTGGTGCGCGAGAAGAAAATTGAGGGGATTAGAGAAATGCGCGATGAGTCGACTGATGATATTCGGGTTGTGATTGAACTGAAGGTGGGCGCACAACCGCAAACAGTGTTAAATAAACTGTACAAACATACGCAGCTCGAAGATACCTTCCATTACAACATGGTAGCGCTGGTAGATGGTGTGCCCCAGACGCTTTCACTAAAGTCGATTTTAGAAGAGTATATCAAGCACCGAGCAGAGGTGATCAAGCGACGGACACAGTACGATTTGAGTAAAGCGCAAGCGCGAGAGCATATCTTGCTTGGACTTAAAAAAGCCCTAGATCATATTGATAAAATCATCAAGTTGATTCGCGCTGCCAAAGATGTGCCAACTGCACATGCTGCGTTGATGAAAGAATTTAAGTTTTCAGAAATCCAAGCGCAGGCGATTCTTGATATGCGGTTGCAAAAGCTAGCTGGTCTGGAACGAAAGAAAATCGAAGACGAGCTAACAGCTGTGCAAAAACTCATCAAAGAGCTTGAAGCAATCTTGAAGAGCAGGGCAAAGATGATGGGGATTGTAAAAAAAGAACTGCAGGAAGTAGCTGATAAATTTGGCGACGACCGTCGGACTAAGATTGTAAAAGGTGGTGTCAAACAGCTCAGTCAAGAAGACTTGGTCCCCGACGACGAGTCAGTGCTAGTGCTCACGAAAGGCGGATACGTAAAACGTACCAATCCTGCTGAGTATAAAGTGCAGCGACGTGGTGGCGTGGGAGTAGTTGATCTCAATACCAAGGAAGAAGATGTTGTTACTACTCTCTTGACGACTTCAGCGCACAGTGACCTCCTCTTTTTTACTGATGCTGGAAAAGTCTATCAGTCAAAAATGTATGAAATCCCAGAGGGAAGACGGGCAACCAAAGGGAAGTCTATTATGAATTTCCTTTCTATGAATAGCGAAGAACACGTCACGTCTGTGCTAGCAGTCCGTAAAGAGGACTGGGATGGCGATTGGAGCTTGATGATGGTTACCAAAAATGGAGTAGCCAAAAAGAGCGATGCTGCTGCTTTCAAGGATGTGCGCCGTAGCGGTCTGATTGCGATTACTTTGCGTGACGATGATTCATTAATCTCTGCTCAATTTGTCGGAAAAGGCGATGAGGTCTCATTGATTACCAAGCAAGGTCAAGCCATTCGATTCAAAGAAACTGATATTCGTCAGATGGGAAGGACTGCTTCTGGAGTAACCGGTATGAAGCTGAGTAAAGATGACCATATTGTTTCAGCGGAAGTACTCAAGGATAATGATATAGATCGTGAAGTGCTGGTAGTGACTGAATTTGGATACGGAAAAACCACCCCAGCCAAAGAGTACAAAATTCAAAAACGCGGTGGATCGGGAATCAAAACCGTAAAACTAACCTCTAAAACCGGACCAGTGGTAAAAGGACTGATCATTACTGGTGAAGAGCGAGCCGAAGGAGAGCTGGTGATTATGAGCAAGCGAGGCCAAGTCATCAAGCTACCCCTCAAGCAAGTCCCAACCCTCGGCCGCCAGACCCAAGGTGTACGAGTCATGAAAATGCGCGACGGAGACTCAATAGCAAGTGTAGTGTTTGTCTAAAAATGAACAAAGGCCCAACGGGCCTATTGTGAATTTTGTTCCCGATTCATTCATTCCCTAGAATGAATCGCTGGAACAGGTACTCCAACGCTCACAATTTACAATCAGCAACGGGCCTATTGTGAATTTTGTTCTCAATTTCGGGCTTTAGCCCGCCTGAAATTGCTAGAACAGGCATGTGACCAAATCATCAATACAAAAAGCGACCGGAAGAAATTGTCCTTCCAGTCGCTTTTCACATTATCTAAAAAATCTACCGCGCGAATCATGTATAATAGACTTAATGAATACACCAATGACTGGACGATTTGTAGCGCCGGAGGTTGTCAGCTCGCATTTTCATATCCGTGAAGGCGACATTGTAGCTGACTATGGAGCTGGGAGTGGGTTCTTTTTAAAGGTCTTGTCCAAAGCTGTGGGCGAGTCTGGGCGGGTGTTTGCCTGTGAGATACAAAAAATACTAGTAGAAAAACTCGGTGATCAGGCACACGGACTTGGTTTACAAAATATCCATCCGTTATGGTGTGATTTAGAAGAGATTAATGGCATCAAGATTGCAACAGGGGAGCTGGATATTGCAATACTCATCAACACCTTTTTTCAGCTAGAAGATAAAGAAACTGCAGTGCAGGAAATGGGACGCACTCTGCGCTCAGGTGGTAAATTTTTCGTGGTGGATTGGACAGAGTCTTTTGCTGGTCTTGGTCCACAGCCAAATCAGGTTATATCAGCGGCTGAGACAAAAGCGCTGTTTGAAGCCAAAGGATTCATATTGGATGGTGAATACGCAGCCGGAGAACATCATTATGGATTAGCCTTTCGAAAAGTATGAAACTTCGACCATTTGAACTTGGATTAGTAATTGGGTTTATTTTTCTGGGCATAGCAGCGCTGATAATAGTGGCGAATTACCAGCAACCACCACCGCCTCCTCCACCTGGAGGAGCGATTGTGGGTCAAGTAAGTATATGGGGAACATTGCCTCAAGCTGCGGTTGATGATGTTTTGGAACAACTCAAAATTCAGAACGAACAGTACGAAAATGTTTCTTATCGCTACTATAACCCTGATACGTTTGACGATCGGCTACTGAATGCCCTGGCAGACAGGACGAGTCCAGATTTGATTTTGGTGTCCCACGAACGCCTGGTCGACATGCGGAGACGGATTCAGCCTGTTTCGTATGATTCATTTCCACTACGTGATGTACGCAGTCAATATGTGGACGGGGCAGAAATCTTCGCCTTAAACGATGGTCTGTATGCCTTTCCCATCGCGATTGATCCCCTGATGATGTACTGGAATCGAGATATTTTGGCTACCAATGGCTTCCTCGAACCCCCAGCTACGTGGGAGAGTTTGGTCAACTCTGTGTTTCCTGAGATTATTGAGAGAGACTTTAACCGCACTATTCAGCGCAGTGTGGTGGCGATGGGTGAATACAATAATGTACGAAACTCATATGGAATTATCTCTGCACTTTTCATCCAGGGTGGTGCAGTGGGGGTAGTGCAAGAGGGTAACAGTTATTCAATCCAGTTACAAAATAGAATTGGTGGTGGCTCCGATCCTTTACGAAATGCAGTTGATTTCTATACTCGTTTTAGTAGGCCAAGTAACACACTTTACTCCTGGAACCGGTCCTTACCTGAGGACAGACAGAGTTTTATAGCAGAGGACTTGGCACTGTACTTTGGTTTTGCGAGTGAAGGGAGGTTACTGCAGAGGATAAATCCCAACCTAAACTTTGACATCGCAGAGTTTCCGCAAGATGGGAGTGCAACTGTTCGGCGAACCTACGGTAAGTTTTATGGTCTTTCTGTACTAAACAGCTCTCGCAACATGGCTGGTGCGTTTGCAGTCATGGCAAACTTTCGCAATCAGAGCATCGCCGACTCAATAGCAATTAATAGTAATATGACGCCAGCCTATCGGTCGTCGCTCGGTGCGGGTAGTAACGACGAGTACGGGCGAATCGCATATCCTGCAGCGTCCATAGCAAAGGGTTGGCTCAATCCCAATAAAGACCAGACGGACATTGTCTTTCAAACCATGACTCAAGACATCAATGAAAACAGACGTGACCTGTCGGGAGCTGTGTTGGATGCTTCTGAACGACTGGAGTCAGCGTATTAAACTTTAATGTATACTGTATTTATGCTGCGTGTAATTCACTTAACCAAAGATGCAATAAAAAAGGGTGCACTCACCGCCCTGCTACTGCTTCCAATTGTTTCTAGTGCTCAAATCGAGTATGAGATTGATAGCTACCTGCCTTTTGATAATCTGCAAGATTTGATAGTCGCGATACTGCGTATTTTTGTCACAATCGCCACTCCTATCATTGTGCTGTTTATTATCTATGCAGGGTTTAAGTACGTGACGGCTCAAGGAAATGCCCAGCAAGTCCAAGAAGCAACTCGAGCCCTGACGTATGCCATCATTGGTGCCGTACTGATCCTTGGCGCGGTGGCTATCTCTGAGATTATTGCCAATACCATAGGAGCTTTTCAGCCATAATCCATATTATGAGAGAATTAAAAAACCCATTGGCGTTTCCAGACATCACATCACTAATGCAAGCCATTCTCAATGTGGTGATTATTATTGCGACACCCATCATAGTGATTTTTATCATTTATGCCGGCTTTTTGTATGTAACTGCTCAAGGTAATCCTGAGAAGTTACAAGTTGCCAATCGCGCGTTGCTGTATGGAGTAATTGGCGGAGTGATCATTGTAGGTGCAGTCACCATCTTGCAAATTGTTGAAAATACTGTTAATACTTTCTAACCATGACTACTTTTGCTGACTTAGTAAACCTCATCATCGGATTTATCAATATTCTAATCCCGCTATTGTTTAGTGTCCTATTCTTGTATTTGATCTGGCGTGTCTTCGAGTCTTGGGTTTTGAAGGCGGGAGATCAGGCGGCTCGAGAAGCTGGTCGGCAATATGCAGTAGCTGCGGTGATAGTGTTTGTGGTCATGGTTAGTGCATGGGGGATAGTGGCAATGTTACAAACCTCGCTATTTGGTCTATAATAGTGAGATACCTTTTCTCAGGAATATTATTTAATTATTTACAATTATGAAGAAATACTTTAGTGGCATAGTCGCTCTCTCATTACTGCCAAGCGTAGTGTCAGCCCAGATTGCAGATTCTCCAAACGCAGGTGCGTTTGAAGATTTGCTGGCAAATATTCTCACGTTCTCAAACGATGTCCTCATCCCGTTCATTATTGGTATTGGGTTTCTCGTTTTTGTGTGGGGAATGTTTAAGTTTTTCATCCTTGGCGGCGCCAACGATGAAAAGAAAGAACAAGGAAAAAGTCTGATGATTTATGCCACAATTGGTTTTGTAGTAATTATCGTTTTCTTTGGGGTTGTCAATCTTCTCAGCGAATCGACCGGACTGACTGGTGAAACCATCAGGAACATCCCGCGAATTGACATTCCGTAGTATCAAAAGTAGGTGGTGAAAACCACCTACTTTTTTTATACAGTGTTCTATAATAAAGGAAGCAATTAATTAGCAGCATTTAAAAAAATAAGTATGAAAAAAAGTTATCATTTATTCATAGCCTCAGCACTTCTACTGACATCACCGTTTTTAGCGGCCGCTCAGACTGGTCTGGCTCAAGGCCCAAACGCAGGACCGTTTCAAGATCTTTTGGTAAGTGTCATTGCGCTTACCAACACGGTCCTTATCCCATTCATTATTGGTATCGGCTTTCTCGTCTTTGTATGGGGTATGTTCCAGTACTTCATTGCTGGCGGCGCCAACGATGAAAAGAAAGAACAAGGAAAAAGTTTAATGATTTACGCGACGCTTGGTTTTGTGTTGATTGTCGTGTTTTGGGGGATAATCAATCTACTTGCTTCTAGTACTGGATTAGGTGGTAAGACAATCGACAGTACCCCTGTTGTAGCACCCATTCCAGTTGCTCCGTAATGCTTACCTACCTTAATACACTTCATTGCTTCTAACACATAATAATTTATGAAAAAAACATACTACACGTTTGTATCGGCGAGTTTGTTGCTACCATCACTGGTGTCTGCACAGCTGGCTGACAACACCACAGGCGATGCAGGTCAGTTTAGTGATCTGCTTTCCAATATTCTGGCTTTTACCAACACGGTCCTCATCCCATTCATCATCGGTATCGGCTTCCTCGTCTTTGTGTTCGGGATGTTCCGGTACTTCATTGCTGGCGGCGCCAACGATGAAAAGAAAGAACAAGGAAGAAGTCTGATGATTTACGCGACGCTTGGTTTTGTGCTCATTATCATCTTCTGGGGAGCGGTAAACCTGATCGCAAGCAGTACAGGTTTGGGCAGTAGTCCGGCTCCTGGTGTGATACCGAACACAACTTTGCCGTAGAGAACAGAACAAAGAAATGTTCAAAAAGCACCGATTGGTGCTTTTTGTGTGTATCGTCTCATTTTACACATTTGCCATGTGGTATTATTTACGTATGAAATTTTTGTTATCGTTTGGCTTGGTACTTTTGAGCTTGCCGTTTTTTACACTTGCCCAATCACCTCAAGATAAAGCTGCTGCAGAAGCAGCTTCTTTTGTCGCCAAGTTTAATGAGGTTATTCTCTTTCCGTTGATAGCGCTTATGACAGCAGTAGCGTTTTTGGTTTTTTTGTGGGGATGTGCACAATATCTTTTTTATGCCGCTAATGATCAAGCTCGACAGCAAGGGGTTAAGCACATCACGTTTGGTATCATCGGCCTGGTAGTGATGCTCTCTGCCTATGCAATTCTGCAGATAGCAGCAGCGACCTTTGGGTTAAACGATGAGCTCGACTGTGCGAATGATCCTAGTGGGGCCGGATGTGGCAGTGTGTTTGTGGTACCAGGTGGTACCTCAGGAACCGGAGCAAGCACCGGAAGCGGTATTCCATAATGTCAGGGTGATACTACTTAGTGTAATATTAAAAAAACTCCCTTTCCACCAGTCGGTGGGAAGGGAGTTGTGCAAAGAACAGTGAACAAGGAACAGGCTATTTACCGCAGGTGAAGTCTTGAAAGGATTCTCCAAGCTTCACAGCAAAGACATGGCCGACGACGTTGTCAGCATTGCCTGTCCAGCGCGTCACGGTGTTTCCGTCATTGAGCGAGGTGCCGGTGATGAGTCCATTGCCCGCAGAGCAGTAACCTTTCGGCGGTCTGTGGTCGAACTTTTCGTTCCGTCCAAACACGATACGTGTACATCCCGTCAGATCTTTGAAGACGCCTGTACATTCGCTGGTGTCAGTTACGTCAGTCAGTTCAGGCTCCCGCGGGGTAACGGTGTGTGCTTCTGGTGTGAAGCTCATCGATTCCGCAGTGGTACTCGCCGCACGTATGTCGAACGCAACGGCGTCGTAAGACGTGTCTTTGAAGCCGTTGTAGTGTTGGGGTACAAACAGGCGGTACAAGTTTTTCATACCGCCTGGCTTGCCCAACATATACTCGACCCGGACGAAGTCAGAGACTGCGCGCGAGTTGAGTACGCGGTCATCTCTGTCACGAAACTCAATCTCTGGCTTTGTACCTTCAGGCACAAAGACCAGAAACTGATTGTCACTTTCGCAGAGAGTGATTGCGATCCATTGCGTGCTCAGTCGCCCATTGCGTGCATCGAGGGTTTCCTTGAAGTCACACTCGTCGCGTGCTTGGTCTCTCGTAGGCAGAGGTTCGCCACGAGCGATGGCCCTGCCTTTGTCGACTATCTGCTGTACTCCGCCGTCAGTCTGTTCGTTAGCAAAAGCGAGAACCACAGCAATGGCAGCCAAGACACTAATGACAAGAACGCCAAAGATGGCTACCATACCAGTTGATCCAACGATACTTTCGATGAAGCCGCCCACACCCGAAGATGCAAACGGCTTCACCTGTTTTTTGTCTGAAGTCACAAAGCGCCAGATGTAGTATCCTGCTCCGATGAAGATCGGAACAATCAGCCAAAACCAGCTGGTGATCGTGTCTTTTTCGACTTTCAGCTGCTGGTTTGCATCTGAGTCGACGAACCATTCTGCAATCCCGACCTTTATCGAGTCCCAGAAGATCATGCTCAGTATCAGTACGCCCCCCAGAAGAATGAACTTCCAGGGGATGTTTGCTGGTACATTTGGTAGTTTGGTGCCGTTGGCTACAACGATACTGGCTCTTTTGAGTCCATTCCTAGTTGTGTCTGAAACCACCAGGAAAATGACTACCCCGACTACCAACCATGCAAGTATACTCATGTCGCGTCACTCCTTTTGAAGGTTTCAGAGATTGTTTTTGCCAAACCCATCACTTGAGTAAGACCGTCGGTGCCCAAAACAATCGTCTTATCGTTCAGGGTTCGTTCACCAACGTAAGCCGACACAGCTGCGGGACCAGCATTTTCAAGTGCTTCAGCGATAGAATCGATGAGCACTTTTTCAGCGTAAGCTTTACCTGTGCCCTCTTTTTCAAGCATAACCTGAGACTGCATGGCTTTTGATCTGGCCACACCGATGTCACGTAAGGCAGTCGCAAGTGTGCGGCTCAAGTCAGGTGAATTGATACCACTTTCGATAACTGTCACACCACCGCTATTGGCTATCTCCACAAACCTGTCGTTCAGTGTGTTCATTATGGGAGATAAGTTTTCGATCAGTTGAGCCGCACCTTTCGTTTTGGCAAATTCGTTCGTGATGACTCGTTCACCAGTGTCGCGAATTTGTCTCCAGAATTGTTCAATTGACCCGTATCGCAAAGCAAACACTAGCGCGTCGCTAATTTCAATACGAAGATAAAAGAAGATGCCGACAGTGACCTGTATATCGAGGATGCTCGACTCATCACTTCCATCATCGTTTCTCTGGCCTTTTTCGGGCGCTCCTGTGGTTACTCTAAGTGCGCGTTTCTGTCCTGGAGGTAGAAGCTCACTGTCGTCACCCTTGAACACGTCTTCAGGGTCAGCAGGGAATTGCTCCTGCAAACTGGTTCGGGGAAAACTCACAAGTGTAAACAGTCCTCGAGCCAAAAGTTTAGGTCCGGAGCCCACGCTGTCCACAGCGTACCCGAGTGCTGTAACACCAGCAGTCTCGGTGTAATCAACGAGCAAGATAGACGTCAGTATCCAAAGCAAAGGCAGTGCAATCGCTGCTTGTTGCAGAATGCCTGCTTCGGAAAATTGGTCAAGATTCGTGACATTTTTTTCACCTCCGTAGACACCCCAAAGAATAATGAGCGTGAGTATGGTCAACCAAGGTATGGTAAGAAACCAGTACAATGATTTGCGTTTGTTGATTTCAGGTTTTGTTATTTCACCTGCTCTCAGTTCGTCAGTCATTCGCTTATTCCTTATTCTGTTGTCAAAGCGATGTGCTCGCTTGCAGACGTTCATGTGTTGGATGGAGAACCCATCCGTCTGTTTATATAATAGCACGATTTGATGTAAAAGTCAATGATTTGGAATCTGTTTTGGGAGGAAATATCGGGTTAAAATAAGGCGCATAAATGGTCGAAAAGTGTAGGTAGTTGCGAAGCGGCGGTCAGCGCGGTATGATTTTTGTCTATGGAAATCAGCCAATCTACCACCTTAGTGCGAGACCTGCGCAGTCGCACGCAAAAACGCGCTGATGCGGCCGCTGATACGCGTCCGCGAGTCACACTGTCGTTTTATCGATACGTCCACATCAGTAATCCTGAGGCCTTTCGCGCGCGTCTTTTAGCCAAATGGCGGGGTCTAGAGTGTTTGGGTCGGATTTATGTCGCGTTCGAGGGGATAAATGCCCAAATGAATGTACCAAAAGAGCACTGGGAAGCGTTTGACGCGTGGGTGCAAGATCAACCCGAACTCACCGGCATTCCGTATAAAATCGCCGTCCAAGAAGGGGACGCACCAGCTTTTTTTAAACTCATGATAAAAGTGAAAGATAAGATTGTAGCTGACGGCCTAGACGATAGCTCTTTTGATGTGACCAACACGGGGGACTATCTCACCGCTGCACAAATGAATGAGTACATAAATGACCCAGATGCGGTGGTGGTGGATATGCGCAATAACTACGAGTCTGAAGTCGGACATTTTGAAAATGCCATTACCCCTGACGTGGTGACGTTTCGCGACGAGCTGAAGAAGACCCCCGAGCTGCTAAAGATTCATAAAAACAAGAAAATCGCGTTGTATTGTACGGGCGGGATTCGTTGTGAAAAGGCCAGTGCCTGGCTCAAGCACAATGGCTACCAGGATGTACGACACCTCAAAGGCGGTATTATTGACTATGCTCATCAGGTAAAAGCGCAGGGGCTGGCCAATAAATTTAAAGGCAAGAACTTTGTGTTTGACGAACGACTCGGGGAGCGAGTGGGTGAAGAGGTCATTTCTACCTGTCATTTATGTAAAACCAATCCCAGTGACACTCATTATCACTGCAAGAATCAAATCTGTCATACGTTATTCCTGGGTTGTGATTCCTGCGTGGAGAAAAAAGCTGGGTATTGTGCATGGCACTGCGCCAAAGTTGACACCTTACCAGCCGGCACCAAGAAAGTGTTGGCTCGCTACTACAATTTGTATATCAAAAAGCGGCAACCATTTCAAAAGCGTCGATTGCAGGGTTAGTATTGGTGAGTGAGACCAGTCGGCTGTCAATCCTGCTTGCTTAAATTGAGCGTGATACACTAGGAATATTACTGAAGCTAAACTTTGACTGATATGACCCGCACGCTGATTCTGATGTCGACCTTCTTGTCGGCTTTTTTATTATTTATTATTCAGCCACTGTACGCAAAATACTTACTGCCGTTTTTTGGCGGGACATCATCAGTGTGGACGATATCTGTGTTCTTTTATTCCATGACACTATTGTTGGGATATTTGTATGCCTCTTTGCTTACACAGTGGCCGTCGCACGTCGCACGTTACATTCACGGCACATTACTCGTGTTGGCGGCGATACTGTTGGCCATGCGTTGGTTTACCGTTGACTCACCGCTCTTGGTAGAGGCGGTGTATCATCAAGCACCGGCGCTCTCAGTGCTATTGACACTCTTGCTTGGAGTGGGACTGCCTGTATTGCTACTAGCGAGTACGTCGGTGTTGGTGCAATATCTGTACGCCCGCTACACAGATAAGGAGCCGTACGCCCTGTTCGCCATATCCAATGCCGGTTCGCTACTCGGACTCGCTGCCTATCCGTTTATTTTTGAGCCGTTTACGGCTTTGCCGCTCCAGTCGGCTTGGTGGACGATTGGATTTGTGGGTTTTTTGGTGATGTTGTTGGTAGTGTGGTGGCAGGTAGATGTGCTCAAAAGTGCGGTCAAAAACGTGGTGAAACCCACTCTGCATTTAGGGTTACAAAACCCCGGTCGGATTATTTTTTTGTCGGCGATTCCTACATTTCTCCTCGCTGCTGCAACCGAGTATCTCAGTAAAGGCATTGCTTCTTTTCCGTTATTATGGATTATTCCGTTGATGTTATATTTGATTTCTTTCATTATCGCTTTTGGCAATCGGACGTCACCAATCAAAAGGGTACCGCTATTGATAGTCGTATTGGCATCAATTATTCCAGTGTTTGCGGTGGTGCCGGTTATTAACACCAGTGCGGCAATGTACCTATTTGGTTTTACCACAATCATGGTCTCGTTCTTTTTTATCTGCACCTACTTTCATCGGCAGGTATATAATGTCCGTCCACGAGTGGCTGATCTAGGAGTTTTTTATGTGTACATGACCCTCGGCGGAGCACTCGGTTCTGGAATAGTAGGATTGCTGCTGCCCCTGGTATTAAATGACCAAATTGAGATGTACTTTGTGTTTGGTCTGTTGGCTATCTATTTTGCTTTTGCAGCTACCGGATGGTTGTCCAAAAAGCTACCAAAGTTTTTTGTGTGGTCCGTGCAGGGAATGGTGATATTCGTATCGTTTTTGTTTGTGTGGAGTTCGTCCACTGTTGACTCGCACATAGTTAGTGACAGAAATTTTTACGGGACGTTGAAAGTGGTGGATACAGAGCGACTGGTTGAGGGTGAATTGATACCAGTGCGCGCAATTGTCAATGGCGCAACCAATCACGGAATGCAGGCGCTGGATGAGCGCTATGAAAATACAGCTGCCAGCTACTACGGACCAGACTCTGGGATTGATATTGCAATGCGGAGTTTTATTGAAAGAGGGGAACGCCCACGGGTAAACGTGGTCGGGTTGGGGGCTGGGATGATGAATGCGTACTGTGAGGATATAGAATCAATTTCATATATTGAAATCAATCCCGCTGTTGAGATACTAGCAAGAAAATATTTTACCTATTTAGACATGTGTCCAGATAAAACTACAGTGGTGACTGGTGATGGCAGATTGATTTTAGAAGATCAAGTGGCTGCCGGCACCATTACATATGATGTGATAATGATGGATGCGTTTACAGATGATGCTATCCCATCTCACTTACTTACTACAGAAGCGTTTACAAATGCGTACCAACCGCTGATGTCTAAGAACGCGGTATTGGCTTTTCATATTTCCAATAAATATCTCAACCTATATCCACCGATTGTGGGAATGGCCAGAAATAACGGATACGAGGTGGTGGTAGTGAGAAATACACCAGACGGCAGTAATGCTTTACATATGCCTACGGTTTGGGTCTTGGTGACTCAAGAGAGTAACGTAGAAAATTTATTATCCTTCGCTCAAACCAGTCGTTATGCTCACCAGGAACTCGTATGGACAGATTATCGTAGTAGCGTGTTGAGCGTACTTTCGCTTGAGGGAAGTGGTAGTATCGAATGGGAAAAATAACAAAAATCACTGCACAGATGCAGTGGTTTTCTTTTACATTGTGCGCGGGAGAGGACTTGAAACTTACAGTTTCAGTACAGGTTACCAACTCTTTTATTCCTTTGTCATAAAAGAGCTGGTAACCTTTTCAAGTCCCACAAAAATTGTCCCACAATTTCTTTCCAGCTTCTTCACTACGTTCAGTGCGCGGGAGAGGACTTGAACCTCCACAGATTGCTCTACTAGTGCCTAAAACTAGCGCGTCTACCAATTTCGCCACCCGCGCAGGTGTGATGTGTCCGAGAGTATAGCAGAGAATCTTTCAGAGTGCCAGAGAAAAGTCGGGTACATGCTATGCATAGACATGGACCCGACTTTTATTCACTGTGCGCCCTCCAGGGCTCGAACCTGGGACCGTCTGCTTAAGAGGCAGCTGCTCTACCGACTGAGCTAAGGGCGCATACATTCTGTGCCGCAGAGTGTACAATAATTGCACACTCAAAACAAGACTGTGTGCCCAGGGCGGGACTTGAACCCGCACGCCATTGAAGTAGCAAGGGATTTTAAGTCCCTCGTGTCTACCGATTCCACCACCTGGGCAGGTGCTTCGTACTTGGAACGCCAAGTGAGTCCTGGGCGGGAGTCGAACCCGCGCATGTCGGTTTTGCAAACCGAAGCGTTAACCACTTCGCCACCAGGACATATAAAAAACATGAGCTTTTTATAGCAGCTACTGTAGCATTATTTTGAGCCTCAGACAAAGCATTTTTCCTGGTTTTGCACCTACTAGTGAAAAGGAAATTATGGACTAAAAAACCGGTTCTCATGAGAACCGGTTTTTTATTTTGATTTTTCTTCTTCAATCTCTTTGACCAGTTTGTCCATGTGTTGCCGGTGCTTTTCTCCGGCGTCTTGCATAAACTCAAGGTGAGGAATGTGTTTTATGCGCGCGTGCTTCTTTAGGTACGTTCTCATTTCACTGGCGTTGCGTTTGAGGAAAATAAGCGCGTCGTCGATTCGCTCGTCTGGTATGGTCGTCACAAATACAATGGCTTTCTTGAAGTCTTGGGCTAGGTCTATACTAGTGACAGTAATCATTGGGTCACTATTGGCTTCTTGCCGAATAAACTTAGCGGTCAGCTCTTGCAGCAAGGCGGTCATCCGGATGTGGCGATCTTTTATCATGGTATTAAGATACGATTGTATCAAATGGCTGTAGGTAGTCACCAGCTGCAAGTTCTGCTCTGGTTTCGATTTGCATACCAAATTCGCCCTCATTTACTTGTTGTACATCAGATTTTTGTTGCTGCAGGTTTTTGATAGTACCTTTGCCAATCTCGATGTCACGGCGGAGGATTTTTACCCGCTGCCCCAGCTTTATTACTCCTTCGTCTACTCGACCACCCAGTACGTGGATATTTTTTTGCATACTAAAGTGCTTGAGGATTTTGACCAATCCAGTCACTACTTTTTCTTCTTTCTTTGGAGTGCGGTTTTTTAGGGCAGTATTCAACCAGTCGGACAATTCATAGATGATATCAAAGGTATCGATTTCGACATTGAGTCGTTCGGCTAAGTCTTTCGCTTGTCGTTCTATTTTGACATTGAACCCAACAATAATCGCATCTGTGGTAGCCGCGACATTCTGCACATCGCTGGCAGTGATGTCACCTACCCCGGTATCGATTACTTTGACCGTTATCCGGTCTGATTCAAACTTCTCGAGTTCGTGTTCAATCGCGTCTATGGTTCCCAGTACATCGGCTTTAATCAGGATTGGTACCAATGGTAGTGGCGAACGAGTATTTATGGACTGATCTACGGGCTTGGCGTTTTCGGTAGCAGTAATTGCCGCTTCTGCTTCTTTTTTGGTTGAAACAGTACTAAAGTCAGCCCCTATATCTGGAATGCTAGTAAAACCAACAATACCCACTGGAGTAGAAAGTCCGGCTTCTTTGACTGTTTCGCCTTGGTAATTTTCCATGATACGGACTGGGGAATAGCTAGCGCCCGATACTACAAAGCCACCACTCTTAAGTGTCCCGTTGGTTATCAGTAAAGTAGCAGTGTTTCCGCGCTGGGAGTCCATTTTTCCTTCAATTATTTTTCCTACTGCGAGCGCATTTGTATCGCCTTGTAGTTCGGCTAGGTCGGCAGTCAGTACTACTAAGTCGAGTAGCTCATCAATTCCTGTGCCGGCCTTGGCTGAGACACCAGTCCACGGGATGTCGCCGCCCATGCCTTCGATATAGATTTCGTTTTCCACCAGAGAGTTCTTGGTCTTTTGGATATCAGCACCTGTCTTGTCTATCTTGTTGATAGCGACGACGAAAGGGATGCCGGCGGCTTTGATGGATTCTAGTGCCTCGAGGGTTTGTGGCTTTACGCCATCTTCTGCCGATACGACCAAAATAGCCACGTCAGCCACGTCAGCGCCACGTAAACGCATTTTCTGAAAAGCGGCGTGACCTGGAGTGTCCAAAAAGGTGATAGTCTCTTTCGACTTGTCTTTGGTGGTGTGGGGTACCACATATGCAGAGAGATGTTGGGTGATACCTCCTGTCTCGTCCTCGACTACGTTGCTCTTGCGGATAGTGTCCAGCAAGGTGGATTTCCCATGGTCAATATGACCCATAATTACCACCACCGGTGGGCGCTTGATTACATTGGGAGTTGTGTGTTTGTGTTTTTTTGCCATAATTTTTTTACTTGCACAGCTTTATCTATTTGCTTGCAGAACTACCGGTTTCCGGAATTATCGACATACTAAATCCGCCAATTCCTGGAACTACATTCACAATAGTCATTACACTCCGGTGTGCACCTGATAAATATATGAGCGAGTATAGCAGAGTTCTTGCGTTTGAGCCAGCAAAATCAAGGTCATTTTTAAAAGTACGCTCGTTTTGTGGTGACGATGAGACTGGCCAAAAACAATATTATGTTTCTGGGTAAAAAAGTAGTCCGTACCAAGTTGGCGTGAGCGACTCTGAGTGTTTACTCAAACCCCGGTTTGTGTCATGATTTGCCCTATGAATGATTTTACACGTGTTTATCTTGATTATGCCGCCGCTACACCGCTATCACCAAGGGCTTTGGCAGCTATGCTGCCGTACCTAGAAGGAAACTTCGGAAACCCGAGTGCGCTTCACGCTGAAGGCGCGGCAGCGCGAGTAGCTATCGAATCGGCACGTGAGTCTATTGCACTCGCGGTGCAAGTCCGTCCAGAATCCGTGACGTTTACCGGTGGCGGCACCGAAGGGAATAATCTGGCGATATTTGGGGTTATTGAAGCACAAAGAAAAGCCGGACATGCATATGCTGATATGGAAGTGATTACGACGCATATTGAACATCCATCTATTACAGTAGCGATGGAGCGCTTGATGCAGCAGGGGGTAGGAGTGAAGTATGTGGATGTGGACGAGAAGGGACAGGTGGTACTGACTCATCTGAAAGAACTGCTGAGCGCCCAGACTGTGTTGGTGTCTATTGCGTACGCCAACAGCGAAATTGGAACTATCCAGCCGCTGCACGCAATCAAAAAAGCTTTGCGAGCGGCAGAAAAAGTACTCGAAACATCGATATATTTGCACGTTGATGCAGCTCAAGCACCCTTGTGGCTTTCTTGTTTATCCTCGACCGTGGGGGCTGACTTATTGGTACTTGATTTTGCGAAGTGTAACGGACCAAAAGGGACTGGAGCTCTGTTGCGCAGTCGCCGAATGGATTTGGTTGCAGCGATGTACGGCGGTGGACAGGAAAGTGGCTTGCGCCCAGGTACTGAAAATGTGCCAGGAATCGTTGGCGCTGCGGTGGCGTTTGTGGAAGCACAACAAGGATGGAAAGACAGAGTAGACCAGGTGTCTTTGGTGCGTGATGCAGGGATGGTGGTGTTGCAAGAAGCCGTGCCAAACTTAGTGATAAACGGCGTCCAGGGCAACGAGCGATTGGCCAATAATATAAATGTATCCATTCCTGGGCTTGATACTGAGTTCGCGGCAATTGTGCTCGATAGCAAGGGGTTTGCAGTCAGTACTAAGTCTGCTTGTGCGGGAGCGGGCGGGGGAGAAAGCACTGTGGTGCATACAGCCACTGGCGACCCCGCCCGCGCCGCCTCCACTTTGCGCTTCTCACTTGCTCCAGACACTACTGATACAGATATAGAGCGTCTCGCCCACACGCTTCAAGCACACGTGGAGCAAATGAGTCATTTAGCCTAGTTTACGCGAGTTGAGCCCAAAAGATACGCACGTATGTGAGCATCATTGACTTTAGATGTATTTCGTTGCAATATACAAACATGCGGTACGTACTAGTACATATCGGCCCATAGACGCACGACTGCATAAGATTTTCGACTGAACGAAGCCGATGCCGTATAATGAATTACATCATATGCCGAATTTTCACAATTTTACCACCAAAGCGAAAGAAGCGATTCGAAAAGCTCACGAGTTAGCGATTGAGCGTGGTCAAAACCACGTGAGTCCAGTCCACCTTTTGACTGCGCTATCGATGCAGGACGAGAGTGCGGTGATAGCTATTCTCGATCGTCTTGATATTGACATCATTGCGTTTACCGACTTGTTACTGGAGGCACTAGAGACGCCAGAAACCAACACGACGATTTCGCAGAGTTACCAGCTTTACCTCACCCCTGAGCTCGCAAAAGCGCTCGAGTTTTCTGGACAATTTGCTGAACAACTCGGAGACTCATACGTCGGAGTAGAGCACTTGTTTGTGTCTGCTCTGGAACATCCTGGACCAGCCATCGAGATCATGCAACGTTCAAGCCTCGAAAAATCACGCGTAGCAGAGGTGATAAAAGAGTTGAGAGAGAGCAATGTGACAGATGCTCAGTCACCCAAGAAATATCGCACACTAGCCAAGTACACGCGCAATCTCACAAAATTGGCACAAGAGAATAAGATTGACCCAGTAATCGGACGCGATGTCGAAATACAGCGGGTGGTCCAGATTCTTTCACGCCGCAATAAAAACAACCCAGTGCTGATAGGTGAGGCTGGAGTGGGAAAGACCGCTATTGCTGAAGGTCTCGCTCAGCAGATTGTCCTGGGACAAGTGCCTGAGTCTGTGAAAGAAAAAGAAATCCTTTCGCTCGACCTCGGGCTCTTAGTGGCGGGAACCAAGTTTCGAGGCGAATTTGAAGAACGACTCAAAGCCGTAATGAAAGAGGTCGAGCAAGCTGCTGGGCAAATCATACTCTTTATTGACGAGCTGCACACTATTGTAGGCGCTGGCCAGGCTGATGGTTCGATGGATGCCTCAAATATGCTCAAGCCGGCGTTAGCACGTGGTGAAATACGCGTAATCGGCGCAACTACCTTAAAGGAATACCAAAAACACATCGAAAAAGACCCTGCCCTTACGCGACGATTCCAGCCGGTGTATGTAAATGAACCAAATCAAGAAGATGCAGTGGCAATTTTGCGCGGTCTGGCTGAGAAGTATGAGCTGTATCATGGAGTTCGGATCACTGACGAGGCTGTAGTGTCGGCAGTCAATCTATCATCCCGATACATTACCGAACGATTCCTGCCTGACAAAGCGGTTGATTTGATTGATGAAGCAGCCTCAGCGTTGCGCATCTCGCTTGAAAACAAGCCAGAAGAATTAGTAGAAACCGATAGGCTGATACGCCGTTTAGAAATAGAACGAGAAGCGTTGCGAAAAGAAGTAGAGACCACTACCAACAAAAAGAAATCAAAAGACCGCATCACCGAAATTGAAAAAGAAATCGGTGAACTAAAAGAACAAACTTCAAATATCGAAACCAAATGGCAGAATGAAAAAGCTGCCCTAGGAGAAATGAGTGCGCTGAAAAAAGAGCTCGAAGAATTGCGTCAAGAAGCGGAGACTGCTGAGGCAATGGCCGACCTCACGCGCGCAGCCGAAATCCGCTATGACATGATTCCATCAGTAGAAAAAGAGTTGGATGCAAAAATGAAACGTTTGAAAAAGCTCCAGCGCACTCGCAGACTGCTCAAAGAAGAAGTGACCGAAGAAGATATTGCTGGAGTGGTGGCGCGATGGACCGGTATCCCCGTGTCTCGCATGCTTGAAGCAGAGGTGAAAAAACTCGCGCGAATGGAGGATGTGTTAAAAGAAGATGTGGTAGGACAAGATCACGCAGTAAAGCTGGTCGCAGATTCTATCAAACGCTCTCGAGCGGGTATCTCAGACCCGAGTCGCCCAATTGGCTCATTCTTATTTTTAGGCCCAACCGGGGTAGGAAAAACAGAGCTCTCCAAAGCGTTGGCGCAGTTTATGTTTGACGACAGTGAAGCACTCTTGAGAGTAGATATGTCAGAGTATATGGAAAAGCACTCTGTCTCAAAGATTATTGGTTCGCCACCAGGATATGTGGGGCACGATGAAGCAGGCTCGATTACTGAGCGAGTCCGTCGCCGTCCGTATTCAGTTATCTTGTTAGACGAGGTAGAAAAAGCGCACCCAGATGTGTTCAACATTCTCTTGCAAGTGCTTGACTCAGGTCACCTGACCGACGCCAAGGGACGCAAAGTAAATTTCAAAAACACAGTCATTATCATGACTTCAAACATTGGTGCCGAACATATCGACCGCATGTCCAACTTTGGGTTTGCGCTTGAAAGAGGAGAGGCAGCTCAATACACTCAAGCCAAAGATAAAGTGATTGACAGCTTGAAGCAATATTTCCGTCCCGAATTCCTCAATCGATTAGACGAAATCATCACCTTTGACCTACTGACTCCAGAAGTGATTGCAGATATTGTAGATATTCAAGTAGCTGATGTAGTAGAACGGCTCGAGAAAAAAGAGATTGCCCTCACGCTCACCAAAGAAGTACGCGAGTATCTCGCCAAAGAGGGGTATGATCCAAAATTTGGTGCTCGTCCACTGCGACGTCTTATCCAAAGCAAAATCCTCACTCCAGTAGCAAATAACATGGTTGGAGAGGGTATGCTGCAAGGCGGTACGGTAAAAGTAAGTATGAAAAATGGTGAACTTCACTTCGACATCAAGAAAAAAGGGAGAACAAATCTCAAAAAGAAGCCAGCTGCAAAGAAAACCAACGCAAAGAAAAAGACACCAGTAGCAGCATAAGAAAACGGCGACCAGTTTGGTCGCCGTTTTTTTTGATGCTACAGATTGTTCTCCCGCAAAAACTGTGCAAAGTGATCGTTGTCGTACAACCATTGCCTCAGGGCTGGTGCGTGCAATGGTTATGGTGATGATTCTGCAATCATCTTTTCTCACCCACACCTGTGCGTCGAGGTTGGAGGCATTGCTTCTGGTCAGATGACCAGTAAGCCTGCGACTGCCCCTGCCTTTTGCAGTCTGGGTGATGCGTAGCTCCATTCCACGTAGTGTATCGTGGTGTTTTGCCAGCGCTGCATTGATTGCGTGAGCGGCTGCAGAGCGAGCCTCCCTTTGCTTATCAGGATTGAGGGCTCTGTAAGACTGCCCGATTGTTTGGGCCACAGCAGAGTGTAGATCAAAGGCGTGTCTGATAGTCATGGTGCCCGTCGTGACTCGGCTCCATTTTTCAGCTACACAAAAGTGTGCGTCTGCAATCGCAGAGGTAGCTGAGCCAAATTGCAGCAACAGCATCGCGAACAGAATTTTGATTTGAGAGTGACGTGTCATCAGTCGACCTTTCTATGTACGGAACATCCTACGTACATTTTCCAAGAAAACACCAAAGAATGCAATCCAAAAAGTGTAGATGCTACATTTTATAGAAAAGTCAAAGTACAATCCAGCGGTATTATGTAGCAAGTGTACATAAAAAGAAAAGCCGCCTCAAGAATGAGGCGACAGTATTATAGTAATTTCGATAAGTCATCGCTCAGGTTCTATGCGGTCTGAAATGTGAAGTGTGTGTTGTTATGTCCATCACGAATTTCAATTTTTCCAGGGCGCGATTTGAACCACGATCTGTGCCCGTTGTCGTCGTAGCGTTTACCACCACATCGCACAGAGGGATGAATGTCCAGAAATTTTATTGCACCGCTGGGTAGTTGTACAGCTACCCGAAGGGTTGATTTTCTCTTGCACTTGTCATCCTGGTCTCTAATCCAAGAACAAATTGGATTATCTCCGAAAAGGGTGCTTTGTTCAAATTTTTTCTCTGGACGTGCGGCGTCCTTGTCGCTCCTCCTCCTGTCTTGATAGGAGAAGGTGAACGGCTCGTCACCTAATAGCTGTTTCAAAGCTTCAGCTAATTGGCTCAAATTGTCACGCTTTACTTTGGTTTCTTTCATTTCGTTACCTCGCTGCGGCTAGAATTGTAAACTTCTTTCTATATGAGATACTACAACAAATAATTCTTTTGTCTATGTTATGTTCGAACTTGCATCCCGCCCCAAAGAAAAAGTCCCTATAAATAGGGACGATTTCATTTGTGCACTGAAATGCTTCAAGTTAGAACCAGCATTATGGAAAGTGAGTATTGTTTCTTGCCGAGTTTTATAAAGAGTAATTGACATAAGTGTACACTTTAGGTACACTTAACTTATGAATACAAAATTTATTGGTATCAAAGATTTTCGTCAGAATATTTCCGATTATGCAAAGCAAGCGCGTACTAGCGATGCTCGTTTTGTAATAATGAATCGTAACAAACCCCTTTTTGAGTTAAAACCGTTTGCAGAGGATATGTACTTGGATTCTTTTGTTGAGTCAGTGTTAAAGGCAGAGAAGGATGTGGCTGCTGGCAATTATCATACAGAAAATGATGTAATGAAAGAGTTGGGTATTGTATGAAAAAGACAGTCTCAGTAATATATTCTACTGATTCACTCAAATTTCTTAAAAAATTGGATGCCTCCATTGCTAAAAGAATTGTTACAAAGATAAAAGATAATACAGAACAGAAAAACATATTGAATAGAGCGAAACCTTTGCAGGGTGACTTATCTGGAAAATATCGATATCGAATAGGTGATTATCGAGCCATTTTTATCATTGACGAAAAAGGAAATCTTGTACTACTCACAGTTTTGAATATAAAACATCGCAAAGATATCTATCGGTAGAAATTCAGTACTATAATTATAGAAAGTGAGTATTGTTTCTTACCGAGTTTTGCAAAAGTCAACCAAGAAGTATTTGTATAAGAAAACCGCCCGACTCAAGTGAAGCCGGATGGGGCTTTCTTGTGTCAGACGGCGTAGGGTACACCTGCTTCTTCACATTTCTTACGGAGTGTCTTCTCGGCTCTCAAATTGAGCGGTATGGAGAGGATATGAACGACTCCAATTAGAACAGCCAGAAAACACACAAGGGAGTAAAAAGGGTTGTTCAATTGCTCGTGAAAGCAGCTAAAAAACACTCCAAAGACGCTGAATGAGCTTCCATAGTAAGCGAGCCTAAGCCGCACTCTCAGGGAAGGAAGTTCACCCAGAATAGCAAGGAACAAATTCATCTCAGTCTCCTGTTGATTTGATTTAGCAAAACAATACACCATAAATGGTGTATTGTCAAGTTATGTGCGCCGGACAAGATTCGAACTTGTGAAGGCTGAGCCAGCAGATTTACAGTCTGCCCCGTTTGACCGCTTCGGTACCGACGCATTCAATTCTTATGAATTTTTAGAAGTGCTTTCGTCACC
>Ga0307959_1000216_pt1 | contig 31108 bp, 33 predicted proteins | sample OrgLakmetagen494_FD_201813 | JGI IMG/M metagenome (GOLD analysis project Ga0307959, IMG submission 201813) | Saline water microbial communities from Organic Lake, Antarctica - #494 | ecosystem: Environmental > Aquatic > Non-marine Saline and Alkaline > Saline | place: Antarctica: Organic Lake...
CTAAATTATAAACACCACTGCTAGGTAAAGTAATAGTTTCTGCACCACTTAAATTATTAAAAGTAGCTACAACTGTATCATTTTGTTTTGCTATTACGTCATAATCTCCTTCTGCACCCGTAAATTGAAATTGATCTGAAGGTGTGCCATCTTTTGAGGTGTCTACTTCTATTATAAAAGGTTGGTATACTTGTCCACCGTCCTCAATAGTCCAATTATAAGTGTTAACCATTACATCTCTCCCCGATTGACCAGAAGCATTATATTTGATTGTCCCTGCACCAAATTCAACATTTTGTTGTAATGTTAATAATGACCAATTTTCATAGCAGGCTGTTAAGTTTTCTACTGATAAGTTTGAGTTTTCAAACATTCTATACATAGTAGTAACACTACTCACATCCCAATTTGAAGTGTCAGGATTTGCTGATGATGCTTTATAAAACATATAACCCATATCAGTAACACTACTAACATCCCAATTTGAAGTATCTGGATTTGCTGATGATGCTGAAAAAAACATAGCATACATATCAGTAACACTACTTAAATCCCAATTTGAAGTGTCTGGATTTGCAGATGATGCTCCATAAAACATAGTTCTCATATTCGTAACACTACTCACATCCCAATTTGAAGTATCTGGATTTGCAGATGATGCTCCATAAAACATAGTTCTCATATTCGTAACACTACTCACATCCCAATTTGAAGTGTCTGGATTTGCTGATGTTGCTCCATAAAACATACCACCCATATTAGTAACACTACTAACATCCCAATTTGTTGTATTTGGATTTGCTGATGATGCATTAAGAAACATAGCATACATATCAGTAACACTACTTAAATTAGGTACATCTGTAGCGGTTGTTAACATATTTGAACAACCATAAAAAGCCCTTTCAAAACTACTCCAAACAACATCTCCCCATTGCTTAATGTCTGTGATTTTAAGTTTATCTCCACCATTATCAAATTGTATTCGATTAAAACCATTAACCTCTTTAGCACTAACCTCTAATACATAAATCCCAGAACTAGGCAATGTTATAGTCTGTTCACCGCTTAAATCATTGAAGGTAGCTACTACAATATTATTTTGCTTAGCGACTACATCATAATCACCTTCTGCACCCGTAAATTGGAATTGGTCTGTATTAGATACACCACTTTCTGTACTATCAATTTCTATTATGAATGGTGTATCACTCGTATCACTTAGTACCGCTTCGTTACCAGCTGCATCTATTGAAGAAATTTTAAATGAAGTTTCATTTCCAACATCCACGTTTATAATAGTCACAACACCATTTAACACACTTACCTTTGCATCGTTTACTGCACTACCTAAATTAGCTATGGGTGAAGCATAGTTGTCCGCACTACCATATATATTGAAAGTCAATTCATTATCTGGTGTTACTAAATCACCTCCATTTAAATTTGCTGTTATTTCTAATACCATATTAATTATTTATTTATTTTAATTTGAAAATGTTACACTTTCAATAGACATTTTTGCGGGTGGTGTAATATCTTCTGTTAATTCCACGCTTATAATAGTCATTTTGTTAGGTCCGACATCCGAATTATTAAAAACAAGTATATCACCCAAATATATTTTTAGTATTTCTGTAGACCCTATATATGCCTTTGCTATATTATTATTACCTATTTTCATTCCCATTATTCTTATATATATTAATTTTTAGTCCTTTATGATATAAAATGTAGTAGCTACTGGCGTACCTGCGTCATATTCTGCTTGTGTTAACGACACCATATTTACTACTTTATCACTTCCAGGAGGTTCGTTATTTGTGTCAGTTGACACTTTCTTATCAAACTCTAATATAGCCTGTGCTGCTGCTAGGTCTTGTAAGTCAGAAAGGTTATTTGCTTTAAGTAACGCAGCAGAGTTTAACTGTATATTTCCTGTACCAAGAATCGATAAATTATTAATAGTTTTGAAATCTACGGGTATTACAATATCACCAGGACCTATAAGAGATTCTGTATTTATAGTTTTAAAAATAGGTGTATTAAGTAAGTCTGAATATTCTCCACTAGTAGCAACATTGCTTAAAGAAGCAGCATTAGCCTTTAAATTCAAAGCATCTATTAAGTCTGTCTGATTAGACAAAGTGCCACCAATCAACCCCCAATCGCTTGCTATGGTTGGTTTATTAAGTAAATCATTATATTCTCCACTGAATCCTACAAGGCTTACATCTAATGCATTAGCCTTTAGATTCAAGGCATCTATTAAGTCTGTTTGTGTAGTTAAAGTACCACCAATCTCACCCCAGTCAGTAGTTATAGGCGGTATATTAAGTAGGTCAGAATATTCTCCACTAAATCCTACAAGGCTTATATCAAGTGCATTAGCCTTTAAATCTATCGCACTTGTTAAATCTATTTGGTTAGCCAAAGTGCCATTTATATTACCCCATTCAACAGTTGGAAAACTACCATTAGTTGATTTACCATTTCTTCCCTTAGAAGTACCCAACAGCCACCCACCGTGCTTCTGTATTTTTGGTTCTTTTTTAGTCCATTCAGGAAACAATGCTGAATTAGTGTTAATAAATGAATAAAATTCTCTCTTATAATCTTTGTATGTAGCATATTGTGCTTTGACCAAATAATCAACCTCATCTTTATTTATCCCTTCTGCATCTTTGGTTATAGATTTAAAAATACCTGCGTCACTTATAGAATATGCACCATATCCAAAGTAAATACTTGCAGACAGGTGAATTATCATCGGTGCTATGTAATCTTCATACAGTTCCAAATATTGATTTGCTAAAGTATCGTCAGAAAATTCAGTTACTATTTTATTATATAAATCATATTCTAACAAAGGCTTAATGTTATTTAATTGTGCTGCTTTGATAGCAGGTAATAACCTAGCAGTCTGTACATTACCACCGATTGGTGTATTCTTACTTATATCATCTTGCTTAATTAATAATGTTGCCATATTTATATTTTATTTTTATTTTCGATATCATCTATTTCAGTTAGTTCCTCAAAATCTTTAAAGCCTATCTTGGCATCGGGATATCCTACTTTTAGAATTTCTTGTAAATCATTTAGTATATCTTCACGCATAGGGTTTATTTGTGAACGATATAAAGTCTTTAATGCAGTCTTCATTTGTTCAGAATCACTAGAGAATCCAGTAGCTACATTATGTCCGAAAAGACTTGGCGATGTTACCTTATTCGACAATAGTATCTTAGCGTTAGCCTGTTCAGCCAGTGTCGTGAATTGCTGGTACGCATCTATAATTTCTATATTATCAACAGTTGTAGCATTTTCTTTATTTTCGTTGATACTTACGATTATTTGACCCGCATTTGTCGAACCAGTCAGCTTAGCTTTCATATCCATCTTAACATCTTCTTCTGCTTCTTCCGTAATTGCTGTACCTTGATTAATATTGACTATTTTACCTGCCGAGAAATTATTCTGAATATGTTTTATGTAGTAGTTAGATATTTCTTCCTCAACCTGTGCATATTGTAGGCACGAAAAGTAATCGGGTAAACTAAAAAATGGTTGTTCTGAATCACTTTGTGAATAATACATTTCAGTTTCCTTGTCTACTCCACACTTAAACGAGGGAATTAATTGAGGTCTAAATCTACCTCTAAGCTTCCAGTCATATGAGAACCAGTACGAGTTAGGGTCATCCATCATATCTTTTGGGCGATTAACTGCTACTTGTCTAGCAAAATATGAGTGTATTTTAGTTACCTTTTGTGGTCCTACTTTGTTATATATGATCTGCAATGGTGCATTACCTTGTAGCTTATATTGCTTAACTAATCTTCTTAAATCCTTCTTAGATAATATAGAATCTAATCTCTCTTGGGTAATTCCTTCTTCAGCTATAAGACCTTCCCCTAGAATATATCTAACGTAATTATCTATAACTGCTTGAAGACTAGGACTTCCCAAATATCTTTCCTCGACTAAATTAAAGAAATTATTGTCTGGTCCGTTCATCAAATACTTATTACCTATCTGTAGTAATGATTGGGGATTCACACGGCTGTATGAGTTTAAATTAAATACTTCTATTTTGTTCATATCATTTATTATATTTTTATGATGCCATTATTAATTTCATCGATTGTTGTATAGTTTTGCAAGTCAGTCTGTGTTGTTGCTAATGCTTTACCTCTCCAAACTAATTCGTCTGACAATGTGTCAGCCCTTAACAAATATTCTTTATCATTATCAAAATCAAAATCTAAATAAACACCTTGTCTACCTCTGTCTAATTGTATTGCATAACTTTCTATATTATATTCTATGTCCGAGAATATATTGTATATATTTAATTTTAATACTTCTTGGTATGTCCTTGGATAGATATATATGATGTTAAAATTATCTCCTAGAATAGTTGACCCTAGAGTTTGAGTCTCCGACACATCCATTGTAGATGCTAAGTATAGTGTGCGAGTGTCATTTATGTCTATAACTACCATATATATCCTTTTTATCTAAAAACAAAAAAAGTATGAACCACAAAAGACTTACCAAATTAATGATAAGCCTTTCCAATTCGTCTTTTTTATACTTTTATTAAGCAGTTACAACAGATGCCTTTAAGGCAGTTACAGTCGATGCGTCTAAGAAGTATGCTGGTTCAGCTTCTTGTGATAATCCAACTAGCTGGTATGCATTGACACCATCGAGTCCACCTTCCACATTAGTAGTTGAGTTAAATTCAACACCTCTACGCAAGCCTACTGCTAGTATTTCACCATTTTCCATTTCAGCGAATACGATAGGTCTACCCCATACTATATTCTTAATTTGGAAAGTTTTTAGTGCTTTAATGTTTGTTAAAACTACATTCAAAGTCCCAGAAAATACAGTTGTACCCGTATCTCTTGAAGATGTCGAAGGTTCATTATAGTTGTTTCCAGTGTTTTTTAAAGGGAATTTATACGATTCAAATGAAGCTGGAAGCCCAGTCAGAAGATGTCCTTCTAATGCATCAGATTCTACTGTAAAATCATAGTCAGCATCAAAGTTAGCCATATAAATTGCCTTAAATCCAGCAGTTGTGTTCTTACAAGCACCGCCATCAATTTCTCTTGTTATATTACATATACTCATATTTTTTTATTTTTTTTTATTTTATAAAAAATCCCCTCATATAGAGAGGATTTTATTAATTATTTAATGTTTAATCTTATGCAAAATCTCCGTAAAATACTATTTCTGAACCGAATGAGAAACCAACTCCGATTTCAAGAACAACCTTTGTTCTAATTGTACCAGACAAATCACTTTCATCCATATCTTTAACAGACACGTTGTTAAGGTCGCTTTCTAATCCTGTTAAGAAGCCTAAGTTCTTTACTCTATAAATGAATATTTGGTCTCCTGTAATTGCACCGATAGATTCCATTCTCAATCCAAGGAAGTCTAATTCCTTATCTCCTACTGTAGTGTTAAGTCCTTGACTTGCAACTGCTTGCTTATACAATTTCAAAACTTTCTTTGATGTTACCATTACTAAATCTTCATCATCCATTACTTCATCGATAACTGCATCATAAGCTTTCTCAACTTCAGCAACTACGTTACCTTTGTTTATAGCTGAACTTTGTACTTCAACTACACCTGAACCATTCGCTTTCATCTTAGCGATAAGACCTAAAGTTGCACGATTCCAAATGTAATTATCAACTTTTGCACCTAAATTCTCAACGATTGCTAAAAGAATAGCTGACTGAATGTCGCTAGGTATCTCATTAGCTGCACCGAAAAGTCCTTGTGTTTGTGCTTGGAAAGTTTGGTGAAACTCGTCTTTACAAAGTTCGTGTTCGATTTTTAATTTCTTTAAAGTTACCTCTACGTCAGTATAATCGACTTCTCCCTCTGGTGTAAATCCACACGCATAGTCTTGAAAGTCAGCAGCATACTCTAATTTAGGTAAAAAACCTGTTCCAATGTTGTTTGGTAATACTGTAATAGCATTCTTTGTGATTGTATCACTTTTCTTGAACGCTTGGATAAAGATATCACCTGCTAATGCACCTGCATATCCCGAGTTAATGTTTGTTGTTGTAGCCATATTTGTTTTTATTTTTTGTTTTTATTTATTTATTTACTGTTTTTGATATTCTTGTCAATGCCTCAATCATACTTTCAGATTTTCTTTCATTCAAATTAATTTCTTGTGATTTGAACTTACCAGTATTTGGTGCATTTTCTAATTCTAATTCTAATGCTTCTATCTTTTTTTCTAAATCTAATTTGATAGTATCATTTTCTCTTTTAAGCTTTGCAGACATTTCAAGACTTTCTTTCTTATCTTCTTCTTTACCATATCTTTCCTTCATCATATTTTCGATTTCTGGATTTTCATCTAGCATTTTGAAAAGTTCAGCCTTCTGGTCTTCTAATGACATTTCATCTTTCTTTTCTTCTTCTTCTAGTTCTACTTCTGGTTCTGCTTCAACATCACTAATTTGTGATATCATTCCAGCTTCGTCTGTCTTATAAACTTTACCTTCAAATGTAAATTCTGAATTTGAGATTACTTCTTCACCTCTCATTACCATTTGTCCTTCTTCTAGTGATGCTACTGTTAATGCTTCTCCTTCCTCTTGTGGAATTTCTAACATTTTAACTTCTTCTTTTTCCTCTTCTTTTGATAAAGAGAATTTTAAAAATTCTTTAAGATAATTTTTCATATTTTGTGTTATTTTATTTTTAATAGTTTCTTCTTTAGTCGGTACTTCTTCTTCTATATCTGAAAACATAATTTCCTCTAATTTTAAATAGGAATCAATACTAAAGCCCTTAGCCTTACCCGTTTCAATATATTCTGTATATCCATCATCACTTAATTTCATAACAATACACCACGTTCCTAAAGGTAAGTCCTTGTAACCCAATGCAATAGCTTTATCTTGTGTCTCTGAACTAAGTAACCACGACTCCACTATAACACTATTATCTATTTTATTATTCTTATCGTGATTGTACCAGTTGTTTTTATTGAACCCTTCTTGTGATAGGAAATTATGTGATAGCTTTTCAATAGTTTGCTTATCAAATACGATATTAAACTCACCTCTTTCTTTAGTGAATCTAGGTATTTTTTGGTCTGGAACTAATACAACCCCAGCAAGTAATTTCTTTTTATCATCCGCTAGCATTATTTTAGTTTGTTCTTCTGAAAATTCTATGTACTCATATTGATTTGCGGGATTGTTTACTAGTGATACACCGTATAAAATACCATCTTCATTACTATCCCAATCTATTTTGTATGTCTTTTTTTCCATTATTTTATTTATTTTTTATTTAAAAATTATTTTATACAATTCTTCCTTATTATTATGATTATTGAAAACTCTTTTTAATTGTTCAAAAGAGGGTTCTGTGTTAGACTTAATTATGTTTTCACTTTCACTCATTAATTGTAAATTACTAAAATGATTTAATGTATTTATATCACTTTCATTATTACACAATCCTATTGGTATAACGTGGTCTATATGTATTTTATCTAAATTAAGATTAAGACCATTTGATGCTTTATCATTTAACCATATCATTAAATCATTATAATTAAGACCAATTAATTCACTTGCCTTGCTATTTTTAGTATATCCACCACGATAGAACGAGTTATATATCATTTTCCTAGTTCTCATTTCAAAATTATAAAGAGAGTCTGTACTCATTCTTTCCATATGTCGTTTTCTTTTGGTAGTTCTTATTTTTTTTCTGTTATTTTTTACATATTCAATTCTTTTTTTCTTTAAATGTTCTTTATTGTCTTTCATATATTGGTTTTGACATACTTTACATTTATACCCTAACCCATCTTTTGATTTGTAATTTTTATGAAATCTACTATGGTCTAAATTTTCTTTACAAATTGCACAAGTTTTTATATATTCGGGATTGTTTTTTAAAAATTCAATACCAACAAGCCTTAATCTCTCTCTGTCTATATCAACCATTTTATTAGCATTTCTATTATTACAAGATTTACAAGATGGTCTATATCCATCTTTTTTTTGTTTATCTTTAGAAAATTCTATAATTTCCTTTTCTATTTTACACTTAGTACATTTTTTCATATATTATAAATTTTTAAAAGGTCCATTTGGGTGAGTCTTAAATCTATTGCTAGCATTTGCTGCTTCTCCCGAAATACCTGGTGCGTTGTTAACTTTAACAGTTTGTGTTATTTTATTTCTTTTGTTTCTTATTATAGTATATACCACCCACCGATGTTTACAAAATGGTCCCCCCAAATATTTCCAAATACTATAATTCTGTCCTTTATGACCAAATGATTTATTCCTACCTTGGAAAGACATTATGTTAATTTCTTCTCTAGAATAGAATTTATCTAAACGAATCATTTGTTTACAGAAATCTCTCTCTGGACTTGGACCTTCATATCTATATACTGTTTCCTCGCCCTTAGCTAAGTCTATATATTCTATTTCTCCAAAAACTAAATCGTTAGGAATTTTAAATCCATATTTTCTTGCCATTCTTAGAATAGGGTCTTCGTTATTATCTTCTAATTTTATCTTAGCATTTATCTCCATATACCTAAAAACAATTTTTATAAATTAATATTATAGCTGTGTTTTTTACATTTTTTAACCTTTGGGAACACCAGTGTTTATAAGGGTTAATAGAGTAAGGTATGTAAAAAAGGGGAGGTAAATGGTTGACTATGGTATTGCCTTGTTATTTCCTTGTATATTGTTTGTCTTATTTATCTTATTATTCTGTGATGTGTGATTGTTTACCTTGTCTAGAATTACACCACATATGATATATAAACCTTTAAATATATGTGTAATAATTAAATAAATAAATAAATTAATATTTCCCTTTATTTACCCACCTCCAATAAAAGCCAACAAGCCCCTAGGCGAAGTGTTAGCGTTCTATACAAATCTTGAGTTGTTTTGTTTATTTCTATCTAAATCTTGTTGGTTTGTTACTTTACCTGATACAACATAAGTCTCTCTTGGAGTATTATCCCTAGACTCTTCATTCTGGGCATTTCTTACACCTTCTGAATCTCCTACAGTATCAAATCTAGGCCCAGTAGATATAGTATTACCAGCACCTCTTACACCACCACTAGATGCAGGTCCAGCACCAGTAGTAGGGTCAGTAGATGCAATCTTACCTACTTGTAATAAACCAAATACTCCTGTAGCAACTGCTTGTGCAATAGCATAGCCTGGTACTGGTACTCCAGCAAATGCAGATAATGTTTTAGTAATAGCTAAGTAGGTATTAAATGCAGACTCAGCAATAGCAAATCCTTTAGCAGCTATACTACCTTGTCCAAGTGACTGTACAATAGCACTAGTTGCACCTAAATATGCTTGTATTTCCTTATTCTTAGCATCTTTAGTGGCTTGTGCTTGCTTGTTTTCTACATCAACTTTCTTTTTTACTGTATCTTTATCAAACTTAGCAAGTAATGCAGCTTTTTCTTCTTCAAATTCTTCTAATGCTTCTAGTTCTTTTACATAAGCTTCTCTTTGAACTTCTCTTTCTCTTTCAAATATCTCAACTTGTGATAGACCTATATTATCTTCATCAATATATTTATCTCTAATCTCTTGTAACTTAGCTAATGATTCATCTTCTAGTGCTTGTACACCTTGATTATACTGCATAGCTGCTTTTAGAAGCAGTTCATTCTTTTCATCCTCATTCTCTACAGTTCTTTCTATTAAGAGTCTTTGGTTCTCTAGAGTAGTCTCTAATTCAGCCTTACTTAACTCCTCTTTAGACTTACCAATCTTTCTTAATTCCTGTAAGTTAGTCCTTCTCTCTTCTCTTAAAGACTGTTCATTAAGCAATTGTTCAGAAGCAAAGCCTGCAATTCTCTCTTCAACGTCTGCTACTTTACTTTTAGCATTTTTAACAGCAATTTGCAAATCAACATTACCTTTATTATTTGCTAAGTCTGCTTCTGCTGTAGCTAGTCTTATGTTTGCAAGTTTCTTTTCCTCCTTCCCTTGTTCCTGTAATTTTAAGGCTATCTTATCATTAGCTTTTATTCTGGCTTCTATAGTTAGTTCTGTGTTATCTCTAACTTGTCTTAACTGTTCTACTTCTTTTTGGCTTTGGAGGATACTTAAAGCAATTTGTGCTTCTGCTAATTTGGCATTTTTTCTTAATTCAACTTGTGCATCAGCAGCATCATAAGTCTCTTTAGCATAATTAGCAATAGCAAGTCCCGTTTCCTTTAAGGTCTTGCCTATCTTATCATAACTGTTATCTACTCCTGTATATACATCAACTACTTCTTTACCTGCTTCTTTAGCTGTATTCCAAGCACCTGCGAAGTCTCCTTCAAATACTTGTTTAAGTGCTTTTCCTGCTAATCCTAAAGTATCTACAAAAGAATCAAATCTCTCAATAAGGTTCTTTTTAATAGAGTCTCCTAAGTCACTAATAAGTTTCTTGGGATTCTCAAATGCTTCTGTAAAGAACTTTGATATAGGTTCACTACTATCTATAAGGAAACTAACAAAGTCATTCATTACTCTGGAAAGTACTTCCATTACCACATTAAAGGCATCAACTACCTTCTGGTTCTTCATTAAGGCTTCTGTGAACTTGGCAAATAAAGCAATGACAATTCCTATACCAGCAGCTTTTAAAGCGGTACCAATACCTTTAATACCATTCTTAAATAACTTTAGAAGCTTAGGGGTCTTCTTAGTTTCTTTATTTAACTTTTGGGTCTCGTCTGTCGCACCCTTTATAGCCTTTTCAGTATCTTTAACATCTTTTATAGCATCTTTATTATCTACTACAAATTCAAATATCTTTTTAATTATTGACATATTTAATCTATTATTTTAAATTTTCGTAATATTATTTTAATGGTTCTTAACAATTCAAACCGCCCTCTAAACATTTTCATATAGGGGTGGTTTGATTTATTACCATTTTCTCTTATTCGTATAATTGTCTGTGTTATCATATATGTCTAAAAACATTATTTTTTTTAATTAAAAGTTAGAACAAAGACCTGAAACTATATTCTCACCACTACTATCCGTTTGTATAAATATTCCACCTTTAGAATAGAAGTCTGCATCTACTGTATCATTACCAAACGCATCTTCATATAGTGTCTGACTTCCAGCAAAACTAGAGTTCTCTGAATACACTGTAAAGTTAGTTCCGATTGAACAAGCACTTGACTCTGTACTACCTTTGCTAACTATGTACTCATATAAATCACCAACTAAAATAGGGGCTTGTCTACAAGTATGTGTTTTTGAAACATCACTAGTAGTTATGTCTATAATACCTTCACGTAGTACACTTCCTATATTACCACCAGCACTTACAAGTACATTCGTATTACCAGTACCTGAAAATTCACTAGCAGTTAACCAAGGATATGCAGCATCTATATTCAAATTCCAACTCCCATTACTTTCTATGGTAATGTTGTAGGTCTGTGAATTACTATTTATTTCTTTGATTTCAGGAATTATTGTTAATTGTTCTTGTACTCCTATTTGACTGACCTTAATAGAATCATTAGTAGTATTACCATTAGAATTACCATTCGCTACTACCTTCAATATCCAGCTTCTAGTCTGTCCTGTTGAGTTAGTAGTAGGTATTATAGTGAATGCACCATTACCATCACCGAATCCATTTCCAATTGTAAACCAACTAGGTATTTCTCCAACTATCCAGGTCGAATTACTCTCTACGCTTACACTTTTATTCACTGGATTTGTCTCTATGAAATCAATAGTGTTAGGGGATAGAGATATAAATGGTATAAATCTAGCTTGTGAAATTAATGTTAAATCGCTATTAATACCCACATTTGAATTAAGAGTAACATTAGCACTACGAGAGAATTCAATATTATCATCGTATAAAAAGCTAACTTCTTTATTACCATTACCACTATTATCTTCTGGTGGAATCGAAACAAATAAATTAGATGTTATATTCCAAGAAGTATTAGAGATAACTTGTAATGTATCACTACCACTTTCTTCACTAACATTAACAAAATTAGGTCTTAGTATTACTTTTCTATCAACTGGGATGTTAATTGAAGGGAAACTTTCTGGACTAGTTCTAATATCTGTACTACTAGTTCCTTGGTTATATAGAACTTTAGCTATCACAACATATCTACGATTATCACCACCTACGAAATCAAAGTCTGTGAATAAATTAGTTTCGGTTGTGCCAATAAGTATACGATTACCATCATCAATTCTATATACTTCATATTCAATAACAATACCATCGTATAATACCACATAATCTACCCAACTTAAATCTATTCTATCACCATCATCCAAATAAGTAATAGTAGTTATTGGTGTTGATGGGCGGTTAGGAGGATTACCTGGACTAAATGATGCTTGGGTAACTTGTAATGTATCACTTATTGAAAATTCTGAATTCTCAACTATTACTTCAGCTTGTCTCTCTGTAAAGCTAGAAAGTAATAATGTTATACTAACTGTTGTTGAATTACCATTACCAGAGGTTGTGTTAATATTTATCCAATTTGCATTAGAACTAACTTCCCAAGCGACATTAGCAGCAACCTCAAATTCGTATGTTTGACTCTCAAAAGATAAATTAACGTTTGATGGTATGACTGTTATATCTGCAACACCTTTACTTTGATTTACTAATGTAGTCGAGAATAAATAAGAACTAGCATCCGCACCAATTCTAAAAGAAATTTCACTATCTCTATCACTTGTAGTTGATTGGTTTTCAGTTACTGTAAATGTGTAACTATAACCATCTATATTACTTGATGTATTAACTAATGTTATAAAACTTTCTTCAATAGTTACAACAGGATTAGTACTTGAATTTGTATTTACTTGAAGACTAAAGAAACCACTAGCACTACCTATATTGATTAATGTGCTTTCAACTTCAATATAGTCTACACCAGCTTGTTCATAAGTATATGTACTGAATGATTGTTCTGTTAGAGGGAATATAATAAACGTGCCACTAATAGCATCTCTTGTATTGTTTTCTTCTATTTCTAAAGTTATGACATCATTACCAAATCCAATTGAATCACTTATAAGTGTTATCTCATCTGGTAAATCACCAATCGTCCAGAATCCATTTGAACTTACATTTATTTCAAACTGTTGTAAATTGCTTTGGAAATCACCTCTGTCTGGACTTATAGTCAATTGTGTATTACCCAGGCTACCTATTCTTTTAGATTGATTAATGTCAATTACATAAGTTTCTTCACCTATTGTTATATTTATTATGCCATTTCTTTCAGTATCTTTGTAGTTGGTCTTTATAAAAAATGGGATATTAAATACCCTTCTATTACCATCTAATGGACTTATATCAATCCAACTTTGGTCAGTAGTTACATCTCCTATAATCTCACTAGTCCTTATTACAATGTTTGAAAACCCACCATCCGCATTAAAAAAGAATTCGGTTTGGTTAATACTAGTGTCTGATATTAAATATTTATTGTTAAAATCAGGGAATAATCTAAATTTAGTTTCGTTAGTAATTAAATCTATCTCGAAATCCTCTATACTATATCTATTATTCTTGTATATTATTTGTGTATTTAACTCTATTTTATTAATATCGTTAGGTTGTAATACACTTTCAACAGTAGTTATTCTTGAATCTGGATTTAGTAAATTAGTTATCCAAGGTAAATGGTTTTTGTTATAAATGTTTTTTGTTAAATTAACATTATGCCACCCATTTACTGTGGTATCACTAAAGTCTAGATTATTAGTTACTTGGGAAACAACGTAGTTATTACTCGAATCACAAATAGGTACTGACAAAATGTCAATAATATTTGTCTCTGTTTTACCACCCCCACTAGTCTCTGTAGCCCTAGGTAATAAATCTATTTTTATAGGGATTATTGTATCGGAATTTGTGATAGGTGTAATCCCATTGTAATAAAAGCTTAACATATTTTCTGGATATATTTTAGAAACTCCACCATCACTATCTTGACTATTATAAAGTGCTATGTTTATATTTGTTTTTCGGTTTGTGTCTGAATCCAATAGTCTAACAAAAAAAGGAACTTCAGTAGTTAACTCTATACTAGTTGTTTTCTTATTATCCACATCAAAGTTCTTAATAGCATTACCTCTATATCTATCATTAGCTATTTTAAATTGTTCTTGTAATGCACTATCTTCTTCTACCGCATAATTGTATGAAATTAATTTATTGTTCTTGTATATGACACTCTCTTCTGTATTTACATCGGAATATTTTGTGATATCTATAACATTTCCTTCTGCGTAATAATCGTTAATATTTTGTAAACGAAATTCAGTAGTTGATATCGGTCTAATAATCAATTTAAATTCTTTAATTAAATTCTTTAAATAACCAAGTACAGTTATGTCAGGCATATTTCTAGCTATTGTAAATGTAGGTAGAATTTCAAGTATGCTTCTTACACCTCCAAGTGCACTAGCATCATCGATTTGTGTACCTGTACCTGACGTATCGGCTAACTTCCAAGTAGTTATCATATCGGCATAGTATTGATTACCATCCGCTTCATTCATTTCATCATTTATCTGAATTTCTATTTGAAACGCTTGGTCTATTTCATCTTCTGAATTAGGAATCATTTGAAATTGTGTGTTGAAAACTAATTCGAAGAAACCATTATTACCAATTTGTGGATTAGTAGTTCCTCTACCTTGTGTAATTTCAGAAGTATTTAATACAACTCCCTCTCTATTTACGAGTCTTATTCTGAAAAAGGTTTCGTTAGGGAATTTATACCAGAACTTATACTCAAAATTAATTTCATAACTTTCATTAGGAGATGTAACACCAGTCTCATTAGCAAGATTACCGCCATTAAATTTTAAGAAAATATTATAAAAATCAAATGTTAAAAACTCATCACCGAGATCCCTAGAGGTTTCTAAGGCTTCCCACTTAAATACATTACTACCATCTTCATTTCTATTTAACCAAGTGTATAGTGTTGTAAAGTCAGTAGTGTCTATGAAATCTCTAGAAAATGTAATACCATATTGTTCTTCTATTGCTTCTATAATAGCGGTTTGTCTTATAGCTGGGCGTAAATCTTCTAAGAATAGTCTACCTTCATCTAATGTTATATCTTTAGCATCTTCGGTTGAACCTGTGTTATACTCAATAAGTCTATCCGTAGGTATAATCATTGGCATTATCAAAGTTGGAACAGTATTTAAAGTTTCTGTTAATACTAAGCCAGGAGAAGTTAATAAGGCAACTATATTTCGTTCATCATAAGTAAAATTATATTTAGAAAAATCCAAATCTTTTAGTTTAGACAATTCCCCAGTACTTTCTTCTAGTCCAGTATCTTCGTTAATTCTTTTCAAAGTAAATAAATCTTCTAGTCCAGTAATTTCACCATAAAATGTAATACCATAACTATTTAACATCCCATCTTTATTTCTAATTTCTTCTAGTTGAGTTTTACCAGACCTGAATGGTAATGTGTTATATTCAATATAAGAATCAACTCTAATGTTTGGGTTTAAGCCATCCTTTACACCTATCTGAAACCAGTTTTTAAATATTCTATTATTCTTTTTTGTGGCTGGAACTGTAAAAGTATTAACTATATCATTAAAGATAGCTTCTATATTTTCCGCATCAACTAGCTTACCTTTATACATTATTTTACCTTCCTCAAAAAGGTCTATCTTTTCAGCAGTGGTAAACAATGATTTAGTTTGGTCTTCTTTTCTATTTCCAATGTAATAATTTAACCCCATAATCTATTTATTTATTTTTTTATCTTCCTTAAAAGTAAATTGATAATTAATCATATCATTTTGTGTATCATCTTTTTTTCTGAAATTAGTATCTTTTAAAGAAACTGCCCTTGTAACACCATCTATTTCTAACCATACTTCTTCACTCATATATAAATCTTCATAACATCCATTCATATAATCACTTACTAATCCAGTATTACATACCCATTCTCTATCACCTGTTTTATTAAATACTTTATTGGTATGTCTAAGTGCGATAGGTATATTACCGTTTATGTCAATAGCATCTCGTTTAAAGGAATCGCTTTTAGTACTAATAGAATCATTGGTTCGTCCATTCATATAACAGTTCTCTAAGACACCATAACTATTTTTGAATATAATTTTAACAGGATTAAAAATACAACTTGTGTTAGGCTTATATAATGTTATGGTGTCTAGTACTTGTCCAAGTCCATTTTTAAAAACCACTTGAGTAGTTTCTTGTATAAAATATTGTGAGAAATCTATACATACATATGAAATAAAATCCCCTGGTTTAGTAGGGTCGATAATACCAAATCCTTCATTAAAAATAGTATTTGCTTTAAACCCTTGTTGTGATAATGTTATTGTTTTAACTCTATTTGAAATAAATGGAATAGTTATTTTGTCATTTAAGCCAAATAATCTTTTAGAACCATTTAACAAAACAGGCTTGTACTCCTTAAAGCCATCTGTTATGAATAACAATTTTTCTGTTACTTGTAATATTGTTTCATTTAATAGTGTTTTTACATTAATATTACCATACTTACCTATCTTAGCGACATTTATAACAGGAAATGAAGAACCATAATTTAAGCTATTGTAATAACTAATATTGGTTTCTAATGACTGTTGGTTAATTAATGGACTTATATTAACATATTGAGTTCGTTGGTCATCTGTTATCCTTTGTTTGATAACAGTTATAGTATTATCATCTGTAATAGAAATATCTTCATCATCAAATACTGTTAATTGAAATGATGCACTCGACCACACATTTGATAATGTATTTTTTATATAATTATCTTTTCTAATTGGGATATTAACAACCAACCGTTGAATAGTTTTCTCAACTTCATCAACTGTTGAATTAGTAGTAATCACAACATTATCATTTTGACTAGTAATTCTACTTGATGTAATGATATCCCCAGCTTGTAATATCTTTTCAATTCTTATTATATCCGTTCCTAATTTTCTATATCGGAATCCCAAATCAGAATTTATAGAATTGTTTAATACTAGGTTATCGAAAATATTGTTTCTAGTAGTTTCTAAATCATCAACTACTATAATTTGGTTAGAACTAATTGGTAGTGTTGATATACCAACCCCACTAAATCTACTACCTATTATTAATTTTTTATTATCAAAATATATAGCACCAAAACATAATTGTGGTTCGTTTAGTGGCGATCCATCATTTTGACTAGGTGAAGCAACTTCAATTCCATCAACATCAAATCCTCTATAGTCACCAAATGAAGTTCTAGTATCTGGTTCAGGAGTTCCACCACCTGGTCCAGGAGGTCCAGGTGTGTCTAAAAAAGATTTCATAAATAATACACTAAATCCATTATTATAATATCCATTTATAGTATTAACACTAACTGAATCTTGAACTTGAGAGGGGAAAGCGGATAAAAACAATTCATCAATATTACCAGAAAGGTCAGTTCTTATAAGTGGTGAACAAGACACACCATCATATTTATTAAAATACCCACCTATGTATAATAATTCATCTTGTATATAAACTGTATTTATACCTAGCTGAAAATTAGTTGGACCACCATTAGCAGCTATACCATCTGAAACACTAATTGGTTTAAATGTATTTTGATTTACCCCATTAATATCTATTTCTACAATATAAGAAGTGTCACCAGAAGTAGACACATAATCAAAACCACCTGCAAAAATACATTTAAAGTCTCCTGTTTTTGTCACTAATATATCCCTTATAGTGTCATCGCTGAATGCATCTTTTGTACTATTTAATAAAGTATCGGATGCAGTTTCTAATAAATAATCTAAGAAATAAACACGTGCGTCTTGATTAAATACTTCTGAAAATCCACCACCAATAATAATAGTACCTGAATCTTGTCTTATATCCAATGATAAAACCCCTGTTGGTGTACTAGCATCAAGTCCACCCCTTTGTTGGAAAGCTACATTAGAAGCAGTAATTTCATCAAAAACTAAATCAAATTCTACTAAATCATTACAATCCACATCTAATCTTTCAGCTATGAATCTACCAACCATTACAATAGATTGATTTGACTCGTGGAATTTTATTTTATTAACACGACCAATACCACCTCTTTCTTCTAAAATATCCTCATAATCTATATCATCTGTTTTATATGGTGTACCATCATCTTTATTTAATATTATAAAAAAAGTAGCTTTAGTACTAACACCATTAAAATTGTATTCAGTAAAATCTCCACCTATTGCAATTAGTTCTATATCATTTAATTCAAAAACTTCAATAGTCCTTACCATATCATTAAAGTCACCTATATCATTATCAACCACAAGATTATCAAAAGATATAAAATTATCTTTATCGACTACGGAATCTGATATAAATTGTTTATCTACGAAAGCTGGATTACCATCATATGCTAATCCCTTTAAATTTTTATTTATTTGATAAGTAAAGGTTTCTCCATTTAGTATATTTATGTCTGTACCACCTACTGTCGATGGTATTAATCTAATGTCTTGTTGAAATATATTAGCCATATTTTTTTATTTATTTTTATTTTTAAAGTAATCATTTAAATCTTTAGAGAATCCCTCTGCTATTCTATCTTCTACACCTCTACCCCTTGCCAATTGAACCTCTACCTTTTGTGTAATCTTTCTAGGTACTATACCCTTTCTGAATATAGAGTTCTGTACTGCATATTTATTAATCCCTTTACTCTTTGCCCAATCACCTAAGCCTTGGTCAAGTCTAGGTTTTTTATCTTTATAAGAGAATGGTGTATCATACTGGAATATAGAATATGCGTTCTTAGCATTTAAACTACCACTTACTCCCTTATCTAAAAACTCAAAATAATTTAAACCATTGATTAGAAAACCATTTTCAGTTCTTTTCAACTTTATACTCTTTCTTAAATCACTGTTAAATACAGGGGAAAATCTCTGAAAAGCATTTTGGTATTCGATTGCAATTCCAAGGACTGCATTACTTAAATTCTTTCCTAACATACTTGTGTATTATTTGCGATTTGTAATGTTATAGTAACTGCATAACCATCCAACCCGTTAACGTGTTGTAGGTATATAGGGGTTAAATCACTTACAGACAACATATATATACTATCATCATTATCAACGCTTAGAACGGTTAAGAACTCGTTTAAAATAGAATAGCAAGTGTTGTGATTATCGATGAGGTTATCGTTGCCCAAGTACTTTGTGTCATTATGTCTGTTATCTCTAGTTCTTTGATTTAGAATACCAATCTCAAACACAAAAGTATTAACCGCTGAATTTGAATATGGACTAGGTTGAGGATTGATATGTGCTAGAGGATATAAATTATTCTTTAATATATCCGCTTCTTCATTTCTTGCGTATATAATAGTATTGACTAAGGGATTTTCATTTAAGACTTCCTTTATTCTTTCTGAAATTTTATAAAAATTATTATTCATATATTCTTTTTCTTTTATCTAAAAACAACCATTTACTGTTGTGATTTCTTTATTTCTTCATCTTCTGCTTCTCTTCTGTCTGTCATATAGTTGAGGTAATGTAAAAATTCAGCGACAGGTTGGTCTAGTACTTTGCTTATATCTAGGAACTTAAAGTCAGCAGCTATCATTATTTGATTATACCACCCATATTTATTTGCTATCTCTTCTCTCTTTGAAATTAATCGTTTTGTTTTTGTTTGACCTTCTTCTGGTATAGACTGGTTATAGATTCTTGGGTATTTTGTAATAAAATTTCGTTTAAACTCAAAAAAAAACCAATAACTGAATGGTATATTTTGATGTCTATCTCTAGCATTATGTCAGAATACTTATTCGCATCGACAAACTTTTCAATCTCATACCCTTTAAAGATAGAATATTTAACAGGTCTATAAAGTACTGATAATAGTTTGTGTATTTTGTCTGTCTTATCTTCGTAGCTTTCTATTTCTAAGAATTCAATAGTGTACATATTTTCGAGATTTGGAATTAATCCAAATTCTACACCATTGTAAGTAAATCTCTGTATAACATCTTCTTGTTTTTTATGAACACCATCTAAGTAATTTATAACCATTTTGTTAGCATCATCTAATGTTAAATGTTTGTTAAGCTTTAATAGTTGTCTCATTATTTCTTTGTCATCATCATAGCTTTCAAACAATAATTTTACTGTCATATATTCTTTTACTGTCATATTTATATGTTATTTTTAATTAAGATATTCTAAATCTTGACACTTTCTTTACTCGATGTCTATATAGTATATAGTAATTAATCGCATCTACGTAGTGATTATACTTGTCGACTGGTCTATCCCCTAGTGCGTAGTTCTCATCCCAGCAATATTCATTAAATTCATTTATAATATCGGTTGATGAGGGGTCTACAATGATTTTATAGTCTCTCATTATTTCTAATCTATCAACTATCTTTGCCTTGCTTACTGGTTTAATATTACACCCACCATTTTTTAATTCAGCAATAATGTCAGGTGATGCGGAATCTGCAATGATAAGGTCTCTACCACATAAATTTGATACTAGAGTTGCAAGCTTAGAAGGTATTATTCCTGTTTGATATAATAGACCTTTAACATATAAAAGCTTCTTAGCGTGGTCTATATGACATTTAACTAAAGCAGAAGGGTCATTAGAAAATCCAAAGTCCAAACCATACTCTGCACGAACACTAGGAAACTTTCCTACTTCCCAATTTGTTATGATTAATCCCTCTGCCTTATCTTTGAATCCACCTAATACAATATTGTTATATTTATCATAATCTTTTATCTTTAGTTCTTCAAATTCTTTTATTATATCTTTGTTAAGGTTATCATAATTATCCAAATAAGATGTGTGTATATACGTTATGTTGTCTAGGGTTATATTGCTGCCAGGTTCTACTCCCTTGTCTAGAAACCATCGAGTGTATAGCCAGTGCTTTTTTGTCGGGGGATTGAATACTAGTATGATTTCATTCTCTGCTAGAACAGTTCTTATAGAAAAGTTAATTGTATCGAATAACTTTTGGTCGTGTAGTTCTTCCGCTTCATCAAGAACCCAAGTAGTAAGTCCAGCGATTGATTTCAAGGCTGCTGTTTGAATCTTAGCACCAGTCTTTAATCCACGAAACAAAATTCTAGAACCTGTCTGTTTATTTATTATTTCCGTGTTGTTGACAATAAAAGAATCTTCTAATTCTAATAATTCTATTTTCTCTACAAATTCTGGAATAACTGACAAATGGGCAGACACCATCGTGTACCTGGTGAATAATATAACCTCGTTGTCTTGGAAAGTTTTAAATAATAAATAAGATGCTACTGTAAATGATTTAGAACTTCCTCTACCGCCAGATATAATATAATATCTAGAGTCTTCACCAAATAGAGGTTCAAACTTTGTATCAAATACAACTTGTTCCATATTAATTATTACTTAAATTTTATTAAACTCTTTAAATCAAATTCATTTTTATTAGTGTTTGTATTGACATTCTCTGTTTTCTCTTTCCAATTATGCTTAGATGACAATGTGAATTTAGCCATTGTTGAGTCCACTTTCCTAAACAAAGCTAATTGTGCTAGTTTACTTTCTTGAATTTGTGATAGTTCGTCATAATAATCTTTTAAATATGGTTTAATTCTATAAATGTTTTCTAACTTCATTCTATATAGACCCTCTTTCATAAGGAAATTATCAATGAATACGTTCTCTATATGCGTGTCTACTAACACCCCATCAGCATTTCTGACTAGATTAGGTAGAAACCATAGCTTACATCTTTCGAATGCTTCTACTACTTCATCATCACTCCAAGTGTAGTCTCTGTCCTTATTCCCGTAGGAATTCATCGTATTGCTTTGTTTACTTTCGTTCTCTTTCATATGTTACTTTTATTTTTGCTATCATCCTCTTAACTGTGCCAGGGCAATGACACATCTTCCATTTTCTTTTAAATAATTTGTTGTATGTTGTGAATAACCAAGCTACATCTTCAGCTGGAACTCTACCATTATATACTGACACTCTGTCATATACATCATTAGGCACTACATATACTATCAAATCATACTCTTTTTTAAGTAATTTGTACTCGGAAGTTCTTTTATCTAATACTTCCATTTTTAATAATAACTCTTCTTTCTTCATATCTAAAAACATTATTTTATTTTAACCACAAATATTTAATTGTGTTTTTTATTCTTAATCTTGAATTACTCACTGTTTGAATTGAACATTTAAAATTCTTTGCAGCAGTTAATATTGTACCTCTTTTAAGAAAACAAAAGTAAAATATTTCTACATCAAAGTCTGTAATATGTACACAATCGGACAATGTATTTACTACAAATTTCAATTTAGTTTCGAATAAATCATCTTCTTCTTTTTTATGTATATCTATTTCGTCTGACAAATCAAATTTATAACCCTCGTCTAATTCTTTATCTAGAGATAGGTTATTAAAATCTAAATAACTTTGTCTTTTCTTTGCGTTTTCCGTAGTTATTTGATTAAGAATTGTCATCTTACACATTATAAAATAGTAGTTATCGTTACAATGTTTTTCTTCCCATTTATTAGCCACATTTCTTTCCCAGATTTTAATCATTACCTTGGAGTGTGCTTCTTCTGCTATGTATCTATTTGCCCTTGTTGTCGTGGATGTATCACTACTATACTGTGTTGCATTTATAAGGCAATAGTCTTTCATCTTATCCGAGAGTGCTTGTGTTATATCTACTGTCATTATGCATCAAATTCTATTTCTGGATTTTCTCTTTTAAATTCAGTTAAATCTAATTCTGCCTTTTCCGCTAGTTCATTATATTTTATAGAGAATCTACCTTGTTCAAATGTTAAAAATAATACTAAATTATTCTCTCTTATATTTTGTAGTTCATCTTCTGCTGTGTACATTACTACATATTTCATTGTCCTTAAATAGAAGTAATCTCCTTGATGTTTTAAAAATTCTGTTTCTGTCATTTGTTTGTTTTGTTTTTAAATAAGCTATAAATCCATACTACACTAACTAAAACGGATATATTAAAAATTCTATAAATCCATAAATTGTCTAATAGTAATACTACAAAAAGTATTATTGCAAATTGTTTTAAGAATATTCTTGTGTATGAATCTTGTTTGTTTATCATATACTATATATTAAATATTGGTAATGCCTTGTTATGTGGTCGGGTGCTAGCTTTAAAGACCTTGTAAGCGATTTAATGTAATGATTAGACTTATGTATCGAATTATAGGTAATTAGGCTTTAGAGTCGAATTATATATAATTAGGCTAGAGAACGCCACGACGCCGCTGGGTCGGACTACAAGCGAATAGGGTAGGGGTAGGGAGGTGTATGACCAATCTAGACAGTCTAAGCAAAGCGGAAATTATTTATTAATTATTTAAATTATTTTAATTATTTATATAAATTTTAAGTTTATATATCATATGTGGTGTAATTTTATTAGACATCTAGACAGTCTAAGCAAAGCGGAAATTATTTATTAAATTATTTAAATTATTTTAATTATTTATATATATTATAAGTTTATATATCATATGTGGTGTAATTTTATTAGACATCTAGACAGTCTAAGCAAAGCGGAAATTATTTATTAATTATTTAAATTATTTTAATTATTTATATATATTTTAAGTTTATATATCATATGTGGTGTAATTTTATTAGACATCTAGACAGTCTAAGCAAAGCGGAAATTATTTATTAATTATTTAAATTATTTTAATTATTTATATATATTTTAAGTTTATATATCATATGTGGTGTAATTTTTCTAAGGCTAGTTATACCAACACTTCCCACGCCATAAATAGTAGCCCTAGCTTTAGCCTAGGTGCGTTCTAAATATTATTATGACAAATTGTCAGTACTATATGACAAATTGTCAGTAAAATAATCCTTAAAATACGCAACTTGACTATAAAAATATAATATATATGTTAGGAAGTTTTTTTTTGATATATTAACTAAAAAAGCCTTGGATTAATTACCCGAGGCTAGTTAATAGAAAAGAAAAGACTTTATCAAAAAAAAATAACAAATAACAAATGAAAATTACAATTTCAATTCCGACAACCTTAATAGAAGCATTAGATAAAAGGATAAACACACACAAAGACACACACTCATTAACTACTAGTCAAAAAGCTAAATTACAGAAAAGACTTATTGAATTATGGTACTACATATATGATAAGCAACAAGGGGATAGTAAATGCACTAACCTAGAATACTTTACTAATATAAATAAGACAAAACTAAAGAAATTTGATATAATGATTTCTGGATATAGACTAACATACTCTCAATTAATTAAAATAATGGGTAAATTAATCAAAACAAATGATAAATATTCAGCCACAAACTTTAGCAAATCTTATGGAATAGACATTAAATCATTAAAATCTAAAAATATAAGTGAAATAGAAATAGATTTTAGTAAAATATTTAAAAACTTTAAAGCTAAAGAGTACTGGTTAGATAAATATCCTGAACAAAAAGGAATAATAGAGACTACATATCAAACAAAAGTAGAGTTGAGTAGCTACATAAAATATATGGTTGACAACAAAGACAGTCAATTAAAACCTAAATATAACAAAAAAACAGGTAAAATAGATAAAAGATTTCTAGACACAGAACATATACTAGACTATACCAATAGAGTTTTAAAGCTAAATTTTAATAATATATGGTTTAAATTATCAAGTACAGGACGTTTTTACAACACTGTAAGCAACTTACCAGGAAATTCAGTAGCATTTACACTTATAAAAGGAAAAAAGACAGTAGAACTAGACCTAGCTAATGCACAACCTCTACTATTATCAACTATATTATCTAATAAAGAATATTCTAAAGATTGTTCCGAAGGTATTTTCTATGATGTACTCGCTAAAGAATTAAATTTGGATAGAACAAGTGCTAAGTTAAAATCTTATAAGCATATTTTCTTTGGTTCTAAGACACTTAAATCAGGTGTGATGTATAATGCTTTAGAAAAATGCTACAAGGGTCTTATAGGTGAAATAAACGAGTTTAAAATGAACAACACAGTTTGGGAAGTACTACAACAAATGGAGAGTGATATATTTATAAAGGAAATGAGTAAATACAATTTTGATAAATGTACTAGACACGACTCTATATTGTTCTTAGAAGAAGATTACGACTTAGCATTAGAAGCTATTGAATCTATTTTAAACGAAAAAGGTATAAAAGCTAAAATCGTATAATTCTAGACAAATTGTCAGTACTATTTGACAAATTGTCAGCATAAAAAGACCAACTATAAAAACAATTCTTAATATATATAGTAAGAGAAATGGTGGTTAACAAAGCAAAGCTATAAACAATCCACCTTTTCAAAAACACGTATTTTGAGAGAAATATATATAGTAAGAGAAAAAAACAATTATTATGAAAGCAAAAAAAACACAAAAAGTAAGTAAACTAACTTTTGACAAATATGGTAATAAACAATGGAAACTTTCTAATGGTAAACTACATAGAGAAGATGGTCCAGCTGAAGAATTTGGTAATGGGACTAAACATTGGTTTATAAATAATGAATGTCACAGAGAAGATGGTCCAGCTATTGAATTAGGTAATGGGAATAAATACTGGTTTTTAAATGGTAATGAATATACTGAACAAGAACATAAGAAAAGAACACTAGCAACTAGCAGAAGAATTAAATTAGAAGAATTATTAGGATAGATAAATAAACATTGGTTTATAAATGGTAAAAGACATAGAGAAGATGGCCCAGCAGTTGAATTTTCTAATGGTGATAAACATTGGTATCTAAATAGTGAATTACATAGAGAAGATGGACCAGCAGTTGAATGGGCTAGTGGGAAAAAAGAATGGTATTTATATGGTAAATGGCATTCTGAACAAGAATACAAGTATAAGATGAGAAGTATAAAACTTAAAGAATTACTAAAATGAAAAGTGTAATGCATACAAATGATTCTGGTGATAAGTTCTGGCGTTCACAAGGTTATTATCATAGAGAAGATGGTCCTGCTTTAGAGAGAAAAAATGGTGAGGTTCAGTGGTATCATTTTGGTTTAAGACATAGGGAGGATGGTCCAGCAATTGAGTTTATTAATGGTCATAAAGAATGGTGGTTAGATGGTATAGAATATACTGAACAAGAATATAAATATGAAATGAGAAATAGAAAACTTAAAAAACTGTTAAAATAGAATATACATACAACTATTTGTTATATATTTGTATAACATAAAACAACAACAACAATGGAAACATCATACTCAAAAGCACTAGACGTATTTACAGAAATTAATGCAATTTCAAAAGAAGCAGTAGGAGATAGCATACACTCTTATATCGCACTTCACAAGAATAATGTAATATCTATTATGCCTAACGAAATCACTACTATACCTAACTCTAGCTACTTAGATAGCTTTACAATCTGGGCTGGTGGTAATGATTATGTAGACTTCCTAGAATGGTTGCACGAGACATTAAGTTAAATTTTAGTATTTGTCATACTACTATCAAAACCCTCTTAGAGTAATATCTAAGAGGGTTTTTTTATATAATATATACAGTATTAGTATTCCCAAAATAAAATAAAAACAATGAAAAGTCCAGAAAACACAGACGAATATTTCCATTTGAAAATAATGAAATACTTAGTTATATCACCAGATTTTAATGTTAAGGAAATGGAAAAGCGAAATGCATATATTCGCCTATCATTATCAAATGAAAGCTATGAAATATCATTTTCCGATTTACTAATATACTGTAAGTCAGACTTTAGGAAGCTAGGCGAGGAATTTATTTTAAAGGAATTTATCCAAGACATACTAGAAAATTCTCAATACCTATAAACAATCCACCTTTTCTAAAAGTTGATTAAAACGTAGTATATATACTTTAAGCGGTTAACACAAATGTTAATTGTTTTTAAAAATAAAGTATATATACTATGAACAATTATTTCAAAACAGAATATGAAAAGAGAGAAGAACTAGGTCGCTTAGCACTAAAGGAACTAGAACAAGAACACAATATATTTAAAAATCCATTACTATTTTGTCCTGACCAATATGGGGCATATGATGCATATTATTTCAAGATAGATAATAGTACACAATCAATAACAAAAAGAGTGTGGATAGAAATCAAAATAAGGGATAGAATATTTCCTAATTATATTTTAGAAAAGAAAAAGTGGAATAGATTAGAACAAAAAAGAAAAGATTTGGGGTTAAATAAAGATGAAGTTACGTATTTATATTTAAATTTTACTCCAAATTCTACATATATGTGGAACATAACTGACTTTGATAAATTTATTATAGAAAAAATGGCTATGAATAAAGCAACTTCTGAATCAAGAACGGATAAGATAGATAAAGATATCACTTTATTAGAGCCAAAATCTGCATACACAATAGATTATATCTACAACGAACATAATATTATGAAGAAATATGAGGATGAAATATTATTAAAAAAATGTAAACAAGCAATAATCAAAAAAGGACTAGAATCAGTATTATTTTAAAAAAAAACAAAACAAATTATGAAAAAAATAGAAAATATTTTAGAACAAATGTCACAAGAAATTAACAAAGACAAATTATTTAAAAAGCGATTAATATTAAATAAAATGATAGAGGAAGAATTAATTAAAAGGTCAAACACAAAGTCATTAACTAAAGCAAAATTTAAAGAAATTCTAAACTCATTCTTCTAACCCCTATTATAAGGGGTTTTTTGCTATCCATTAATTACATAATCTATGACCTCATCGATTATGTAATTAATGGATAGCATTTGTTTTGGTAATGTTAATCTTTAATCTCGTCTAAAAGTTCTAACAGGTCATAGACACTTTCTTTCATTAAATCATTAATATTGTGATTGAAATATTTTCTTAGCTTGTAATTGTTAAATATAATAGGTCCGGATTTTCTCCATTCTACAATAGGTTGTAAGTTATTTCGTAAATATATTGGTCTGTAGTCTATAACTATTTTCATAGTTTATATATTATTTATTGTTTTTTAGTGCATCGAATATTAACATCATTTTATTTCTGACGAATTTTAATATAATAGCTATGTAGTCTTTGTTTTTAATAATTCTATTTTCTCTAATGCTAAGGTAATTTGTAAATATCGATATACCTTCTGACAAAATTAACATCTTTATTGCTACTTCTGCAATAATATCAAATTGATATCCGACCCCAATCGCCACTAATGCTAAGGTAAATGGAATAATTAAAATAATGAACTTAGCACATATACCTATGTACATATTTCTGAATGTAAAATCTATTTTGTTGACCTTTATGCTTTTAATTATTCCAATAATGGTATCAACAAGCATTAACCACATTAGTATTTTAACAATATCCATATCTATGCCCAAAAATGCTGTGGCAACGTATAGAACTGGGATAATAACATTAGAATAATTATAAAAAATGTAAGATACTGCCGATATTGTTGCGATTACTATTGCTAAATGTGATATGTAATACCACGCTTTGTCTAATTTATTTTTAAATTTTAACATTAACTTTAACATATTTTTATATATATCTAAAAACATATTAATAAATTTATATATTAACAATTTTTACTTCAATAGAATCTTCTTTAATCATATCTAACATTTCTTTCATCGAGAATCTTGATGCTGAAACGTCTACATCACTATCTCTATTTATCCATTTTAAATCTTTGCCTATTCCAACACAACCTAGTAAATCCGAGTAAAAATTTGCTGGATGTATTAGTATTTCGCTTCGATTAGGCACATCTTGAATCCATAAAGTCGCCCCGAATTTGGGTGAGTCGTGCTTATAAGCTATATATTCATTACAAGGAATACACGAAACATATTTCTCGTTGTTTTTCCAAGGCAATTCCAAACTGAACCAGGAATCAATCATTGACCCTCTTTTATCTAACAAGTAAAAATTACCTATTGTTTGATTTTTCTCACTCGATACTCTTTCAATTAATATATTCATTACCAAAATTTTATTTTTTTTACAAATCCCAAAAGTTGTGTTGATGCTAGTTTAGCTAAGAAAACAATTATCAATATTAATGATAAAAATGTTGGATATATCCAGAATGGTGTCTTGTATCTAACCTCATCTTCTGTGATTTCAATATCGCTAGTACTAGTTTCTTTTATACTTGTATCTCTACTCTCTCCTGTTAGTAATCTAATGTCTAGAACATTTCCTTCTATATTAAAATCAGCCTTGTTAACTCCAGAACTTTTTATAAAGCTAATAGGTTTAACATTACCAAGGCTATCACACTCCAATTTAAAGTTGTAGTCAGTTTGTATAGGTTGTGAAACGTATTCTGTCTTGATTACTTCCCTGTCCTTATATACTACCTTTGTACTTTCCTTTTTACTAGCACAACTCATTAAAAACAGTAATACAATTAAATACTTATACCTCATTATCTTCTATATTTTCATAATCAATGTATTCTCCACCACTATCTATAACAAACATTATCATATCTTCTTTTTCAGAAAAAGTAAATATCTCCATTTTAGTGTTTAATATAGAACCTTCTGAAATTTGTCCATATTTAACTACACTATTATCTTCATATTTAGCAACCCAATAAGGTTTACTGTAATCTTTGTGTTCATTTATACTCATAATTTCTTTTTATTTTAGTTAAACTTGACCTCCGTCCTCAATAATCCAATTATATGTATTTACTAATATATCTCTACCTGCTTGTCCTGAAGCATTATATTTTGTATTTCCTGCTGAGAATGAAACGTTTTGTTGAAGGTTAAGTTGTGACCAATTTTCATATATAGCTGTCAGGTTTTCTACTGATAATGCAGAATCTTCAAACATATAACTCATATCAGTAACATTACTAACATCCCAATTTGAAACATTTGGATTTGCTACTGTTGCAAAACGAAACATACTTCTCATATCAGTAACACTACTTACATTCCAATTTGAAGTGTTTGGATTTGCTGATGATGCACCAAGAAACATAAAACTCATATCAGTAACACTACTTACATTCCAATTTGAAGTGTCAGGATTTGCTGATGATGCATCACGAAACATACGTCTCATATCAGTAACATTACTTACATCCCAATTTGAAGTGTTTGGATTTGCTGATGATGCAGATTCAAACATAAAACCCATATCAGTAACACTACTTACATCCCAATTTGAAGTGTTTGGATTTGCTGATGATGCAGATTCAAACATATAACTCATATCAGTAACACTACTTACATTCCAATTTGAAGTGTCAGGATTTGCTGATGATGCTTGACGAAACATACGTCTCATATCAGTAACATTACTTACATCCCAATTTGAAGTGTTTGGATTTGCTGATGCTGCCCTTAGAAATAAGGCTTCCATATCTGTAACATTACTTGTATCCCAATTTGAAACGTCTGGGTTTACCGATGTTGCCTCTTCAAACATAGATTTTAAGCTAGTTACTTGACTTAAATCAGGTATATCAGTAGCAGTAACTAACATATTATCACAATTATTAAAAGCACTGTTAAATGTACTCCAAACAATAGTTCCCCACAGTTTAATATCTAACATCTTGTCTTTATCTCCTCCACCACCAAACCTAATTATATTAAACCCATTGCTATCTTTGGGCATTACTTCTAAATCATATATACCAGAAGTAGCAAAAGTTATAGTAGATTCATCACTTAAATTATTGAAAGTTTCTATTACAACGCCATTTTGTTTTGCAACAACATCATAATCACCTTCAGCACCAGTAAATTGGAATTGGTCTGTATTAGATACTCCACTTTCAGTACTATCAATTTCTATTATGAATGGTGTATCACTCGTATCACTTAGTACCGCTTCGTTACCAGCTGCATCTATTGAAGAAATTTTAAATGAAGTTTCATTTCCAACATCCACGTTTATAATAGTCA
>Ga0307959_1000220_pt1 | contig 30682 bp, 28 predicted proteins | sample OrgLakmetagen494_FD_201813 | JGI IMG/M metagenome (GOLD analysis project Ga0307959, IMG submission 201813) | Saline water microbial communities from Organic Lake, Antarctica - #494 | ecosystem: Environmental > Aquatic > Non-marine Saline and Alkaline > Saline | place: Antarctica: Organic Lake...
GTCCGCCCGCGCATGGACGTCTATGCCGAGGTGTCGCGCGCGATCCGCGACATGATGCTGGATCTGACCCCGGCGGTGGAGCCGCTGTCGCTCGACGAGGCGTTTCTCGATCTCACTGGCACCGCCAAACTGCATGGCGCGCCGCCCGCGGTGATGCTGGCGCGGCTGGTGCGGCGCATGCGGGACGAGCTTGGGGTCACCGGCTCCATCGGGCTGAGCCATAACAAGTTTCTGGCCAAGATCGCGTCGGATCTCGACAAGCCGCACGGGTTCGCGGTGATCGGCGTGGGCGAGACCGCGGGGTTCCTGCGCGACAAGCCCGTCAGCCTGATCTGGGGCGTGGGACAATCCAGTCTGGGCGCGCTGAACCGCGCGGGCATCCACACCTTCGCCGATCTGCGAAGATGGGAGCAACGCGATCTTTTCGCGCGCTTCGGCGGGATGGGTGACCGGCTATGGCATCTCGCGCGCGGGCAGGACCGCCGCCGCGTGTCGGCCAATGCCCCGGTCAAGTCGATCTCCAACGAGACCACGTTTTCCGAAGATACCGGCGATGCGGACCTGCTCGACGGGCATCTGTGGCGGCTCTCGGAAAAGGTGGCGGATCGCGCCAAGGCCAAGGCGCTTGCCGGTCGGGTGGTCACGCTCAAGCTCAAGCGCGCCGACCACTCGCTGCTGACCCGCCGCCACAGCCTGCGTGACGCCACCCAAATGGCCGACACGCTTTACCGAGCGACGCACGCGCTGCTGGATCAGGTGCCGCGCGGGGCGGCGTACCGCCTGATCGGCGTCGGGCTGTCGGATCTGGTGCCCGAGGCGGGCGCGGACCGGTCGGGGGATCTGCTCGACCCACAGGCGGCGCGGCGCGCCGAAGCCGAGCGCGCGACCGACCGCATCCGCTCCAAATTCGGACCGGATGCGATCGTCAAGGGACGCGGACTGCGCTAGCAGTTCTGCGCCTGATCGACGATGCCCGGTGCACATTTGGTTTCGCGGGGGCCAGTTATGGCCTTGAGCGGTCCTTGGAGGCAGCAGCGCCAGCGCATGTCCGCGGGCAGGCGATCCGACGCATGTTCAAGGCACTTTATCCCAGCCAAATCGCAAAAGCCCCAATCGACGCGCCCACTTCGACAAATCGCCTGTCCGGGGGGCGGACATGCGATGGCGCTGCGGCGCGTCGCGCCGCGTACCGCGCCGGGGTTATAGCCTCAATGTCCGCATCAGGCCAAAAAGGGACTTGCTCAAGTGCAGTCTGCACGCATGACAGGCCGGATCACCATCGAGTAACTTTTGTCAGGTGGCGAAGACGAGGTTACTCCGCCGCCAGCGGCGCCGCGTCCGCGCGCCCGATCTCGGCGATCTCGCGCACCACCCCGCGCATCAGCTCGCGAAAGGCGTCGAAATTGCGGTTGGGGCGGATCAGGCGCTCGTCCATGTAAAGCGCGCGGTCGATCTCGATCTGCACGGCATGACGCCCGCGCCCCGGCCGCCCGTAGGCCTGGGTGATATAAGCCCCGGCAAACGGCGTGTTGCGCGTGACGACCAGCCCCGCTTGCGTGAACGCGGCCTCGATGCGGTCCACCACCGCGCCATCCGCCGAGGCCCCGAACCGGTCGCCCAGCACGACCTCGGGGCGCCTGATGCCGCGCCGCGCGACCTGATCCATCGCTTCATGCGGCATCGAGTGACAATCGATCAGAACCGCCTCACCGAACATCAGATGCGCCTCATCCAAGGAAGCCTGCAGCGCGGCATGATAGGGTCGCCAGATCGTCTCGATCCGGTTGCGCGCCTCGATCAGGCTCAGCTTGCCGGAATAGATCGCCTGCCCGTTCGCCACGACCCGCGGGATCACCCCGAGACCCGAGGCGATGCGCGGATTGTGCCCCTGCCGCGGTGCCCCGTCGATCAACGCGGGGTCAAGCTCGTCCTCGCTGCGATTGAGATCGACATAGGCGCGCGGCACGCCGGCCTTGATGAAGGGCGCGCCGGCCTCCGGAGCGCTGTCGAAAAGCCGATCGACGAAGGCATCTTCCGACGACCGCACGGATTGCTCGTCAAGTGCTGTGCGACGCAGGAACGCGCTCGAATAGGCGCGCCCGCTATGCGGGGACGCGAACACCACCGAGGTGGTGCGCCGTTCGGGCTGCGTCAGGTGATAGGCGGATGTCGACATGCACTCCCCTCATTCAGAGCATCATAGACCCAAATCAGGCATCTAAAAGCCCTTGATCCCCTGTTCGACTCCTTTTATACGCCCTCCACCGACGCAGGGACGGGACAAGCTGGTATTGTTTCTTCCTTCATATGGTATTCATGGGCGATTAGCTCAGCGGTAGAGCACTTCGTTGACATCGAAGGGGTCACTAGTTCGAACCTAGTATCGCCCACCATGAATTCACTGTCGCGCGCGCGTTGCGCGGGACACCCGCAACCCGAGGCGCTGGCCCCGCGCCGCACAGACAGGAGACGACCATGAAGGTTCGCAACTCGCTGCGTTCTCTCAAGAACCGGCACCGCGATTGCCGTGTCGTGCGCCGCAAAGGCCGCGTCTACGTGATCAACAAGACCCACCGCAAGTTCAAGGCGCGTCAGGGCTGAGCCCACGCGCGGTGCACTTGCGCCAAAGCTTCCGAAAGCCGTCGCCATGCCATGGAGACGGCTTTTTCGGTTTGCGGGTGGCATGATGCCAGCGGCTCAGGTGCTGTCGCCGCTGGCCTGCCCGATCGTGCCGCCCGCGTTGAGCATGTCGCGCAGGTTGCGATAATACGCGATGTTCTCTTCGATCTTGCTGTCCTCCATATCGACCGAAAGCGTTGCGCGCGCCTCGCGTTCGCGCCCCGCAAGACCATAGAGCAGGGCCAGATTGCCGCGCGTGCGGGGGGTCGCCTCATTGTCGCGCACCAGTTCCCGCAGGATCTGGATGCCGGCTTCCGGCGCGCCGGACAGACCGCGCGACAGGCCAAGGTTGCTGAGCAGGGCGAAATCGGTCGGGTCGATATTCAAACCCTTCTGATATTCGATCTGCGCCTCCCCGTGGCGGCTGAGGTGATCGAGCGCGATGCCGCGTGCGGTGATGATGCGCAGGTCGCGCGGCGCTGCGGCCCGGCCGCGCTGTAGCGTGTTCAGCGCGACTTCGGCACGCCCGGCGGCCAGCTGCGTGCGGCCGAGCTCCAGCAGGATTTCGGGATCATTTCCGCGCCGGGACAGGGCTTCGCGCAACGCGCTTTCCCCCCGCCGGGTCTGGCCAAGATTGCGGTAGCTTCGTCCAAGCCCCACGAGCGCATCGATCGATTCCGGGTTCGCCGAGAACTCCTTGCGATAAAGCGTCGCAGCGGTCTCATAGTCCCCCTGGGCTGCCGCACTATCGGCAAGCCGCAGCGATGAAGGTGCCGCATTGCGTTGGCTGAACCCGTCGTTGAGGGCCGCACATCCTGATAGTGTCAGCATGGCGGCGAGGGCCAGACATGACCTGCGCGTCACCCTCACGATCCGCCCATTGATTGTTTTCATCCTGCCCCGCACTCGTTTTAGTTGAGCTTAGCAAGGATCTCCGCCTCCGACAAAGAGAAACCGTCAACGCGCGCGTCTTTGGCGGATCCTGCGCCCGAACGGCCTCACGATCATTCGCAACAGCTTTGGTCCGCGACCCCCCTGCGCTCGGCCAAAACATTCCAGCCAAGGGTGACCACCGGGGCGCATGGCGACCGACGGGTGCGACCACGCGAGAACAGGCTGTTGCAGGGTGGGAATATATCGGATTATGATCTACACCTCCCTGCATTCTGTGGGATCGGCCCGCGCAAGCCGGGACCGTCCTCCACAAGACCCCAACGATGGAACGCAAGATGCAGTCAGACAGAACGACGATGGACGATACCGCCCTCCGGGACCTGCTCGAAGAGGATGAGACCGAAATGAGTGTCGTGTTCTCGGATCCCTCCTTGCCCGACAACCCGATGATTTTCGTCAGCGACGAGTTCGAGGCCCAGACCGGGTACAGCCCCGAAGAGGCGGTCGGGCGCAATTGCCGGTTTCTGCAAGGCCCCGAGACCAGCGAGGATGCCATCCAGGCCATCAGGCACGGATTGCGGGCCGAAACCCGATTCACGATCGACATATTGAATTACCGCAAGGATGGATCGACATTCATCAACCGGCTCCGAATCAGGCCGATTTACGATACGGATGGGCAACTGCTTTTCTTTGCCGGCGCCCAGAACCCGGTATGACCGCGCATTCAAAACAGACCCGGTATGATCCCCCGGAATTGACCCACCCCAAAGGTGGCAAAGCCCACTGGCGAGCGGCCATCAAATAGCGCGCGCGTCTGTCGGCTCAGCTTGCGAGGCTTCAAGGGTTTTCGCGAGACTTGCTCTGGGCGAGGCACCAGGATGAATTTCCGGCCCGGATGAGGATGCGATGGTGCGTGACACGGTCGAGCAGCACGGTTGTCATCCTGTCATCGCCAAACACGCAGACCCGTTCTGCGAACTCGCAGCTTGGTCCTGATGAAGTGAGCCATCTTGGTGCCGCGCGTTCGGGACTGATGGCGCACGCGCCTTGACCGTATCGGAAACTGACCAGCCTCAAGATCAAGACAGATCAGGCGACCTTCCCATGGCAGGACGCCCCGCCGAACGCCGGCACCATTGCGGCTCATCGAGAACGGCGGCACGGCTGTTAAAAGCTGGAGCCAAACCACTGAGTTACTGATGATTAATGGTGCCCGGGGGCGGAATTGAACCACCGACACGAGGATTTTCAGTCCACTGCTCTACCCCTGAGCTACCCGGGCCTTGATGAAGCCTGAAGCTTCGCCCGCGTCTCTTAGGCGAGGTGAGACAGGGTGTCCATAGCCCATGCGGAAAAATCACTCGGGTTTTTGAGGCGTGTGTTCAGCGGCTTCGGTGGCCGCGTCGATGTCCTCGGGGTCGTCCGAGGGTACGGCGTAATCGCCGCCGAACCATTTGCCCAGATCGACATCCGCGCAGCGTTTCGAGCAGAAGGGCCGGTAGCGGGCCGTGGTCGGTTTTCGGCAGATCGGACAGGTCATTTCAGCACATCGGTCAGGGGCAGCCGGTCGCGTTTGCGCTGCAACTCGAAATGCCCCAGAGGCGACCATCCCGCAAGCGCCGTCTCGACCGGGTCCTTTCGGAACGCGGCGCGCAGGGTGGTCTCGAAGACACGGCGGTCCTTCTTGGGCATCGGCGCGAGATCGAGGGTGATCTGCCCGCCAAGCCCGCGCAGGCGCAATTGCCGGGGCAGATCGCGGGCCATCGCGAGATTGGCCTTCAGACCGGCGGCCGGGCTCGTATCGCCGCCGGTATTCACATCGACCGCGACCAGCGCGCGTGTCGGCTCTATATACCAGGATCCGCCGGCGGCGAGCGGCACCTGCGCGTCGCGCAACATGTCGATCTGATCGCGCACTCCGAGCGTGACAAGACATCCCGGCGCGGTCACGACCTCTGCGGGATCTCCCCAGTCGCGCCAGGCGAGGGCATGCGGGCCATCCCCATCGACCAGCTTTTCCGGCCCCTGACCGGTGGCATCGGCCAGCACCGCACCCGCCAGATCCCGCATCGCGCGGATATCCTCGGCGATCGCATCCGGGTCGCCATCTGCACAGGCAGAACGCAGGATGAGGCCCGTCTCCGGTGCGCCGATCTCGGCATGGGCAAGTTCCAGCAGGGTGTCGCGCAGATCCTCGTCCTTGATCGCGCGCGACACGTTGAGCCCGGGCGCGTCCGGCGTGATGATGGCAAAGCGGCTCTTGAACAGGATCCGTGTGGTCACCGGCACCGCCTTGCCCGGTTCCGCATATCCGGTCACCTGAACGAGAATCGGCTGGCCCGGCGCCAGACCCTTGACCTGCCGCAGGAAGGCCGGGCCATCGGGCGTGCGCACGAACATGCCCCCCTGCCCCTTCACCGGCCGGTCGGCAATGGCGCGATAGATGGTGCCGGGCCGCGGCAGGTCCGTGTCGATCAGCAGATCGTCAAGCTGTCCGCCCACCAGACGCGCCGCCACCTCGACGCCGTCGATGTGATCTAGGGCGATGGTGTCCGCGCTCATGTGAGGGCTTTCCAGAGGGGGTGGCCCGCGGCGCGCAACAGGCCGGCCGTCTCGGCCAGCGGCAGCCCCACGACACCCGTAAAAGAGCCCTGGATCCACGGAATCAGCGCCCCGGCAGGCCCCTGGATGCCGTACCCGCCCGCCTTGCCCTGCCAGTCACCCGTGGCGACATAGGCGTTCAATTCCTCGTCCGAGAGGCGTTTCATGCGGACCTTGGTCACCACATCCCGTTCCCACAGGCGCGCGCCACGCCGCACGGCGACGGCGGTGATGACCTTGTGCCGGCGCCCCGACAGATCGAGCAGGAACTGCGCCGCCTCGCCCGCCGAGGCGGGCTTGCCCAGAATGCGGCGGCCAAGCGCCACGGTGGTGTCGGCGGCCAGCACCAGATCGTCGTCGCCGGCCGCGACCGCACGTGCCTTTTCGCGCGCCATGCGCGCACAATAGGGGCGGGGCAGTTCTCCCCGTCCGGGCGTTTCGTCGATGTCGGGCGGGCGGATGTCATCCGCCACGACGCCGATCTGCGCAAGCAGATCCCTGCGGCGCGGGCTCCCCGATCCGAGAATGAAGGCCACGATAACGGTCGCTTACTTGAAGCGATAGTTGATACGACCCTTGGTCAGATCGTAGGGCGTCATCTCCACCTGCACCTTGTCGCCTGCCAGAACGCGAATGCGGTTCTTGCGCATCTTGCCTGCCGTGTGCGCAATGATCTCATGGCCGTTTTCCAGCTCGACCCTGAATGTCGCATTCGGCAGGAGTTCCTTCACGACACCGGGAAATTCGAGCGTGTCTTCCTTGGCCATGGTCTCTCCTTGCTTTGTAACTCCGCCATCTCGCGGAACGCGCCTGTAAATGAGCCTGTTTCAGACTTTTTTCAAGGGCCTATTCAGTCAAGACGCAACGGTGTGACCTCGTGGTCGCGACCCGCCTGCTCGGCCCAGTGATCGCGGTTGCGCACGACGCCCTCGGCCCGCACCCGCGCGACGAGATCGAGATCGACATCCGCCACCGTCCAGCCCGGACGATCAAGCGTGCCCTCGGCGATCACGCCGGTGCTTGGGAAGCCTGTATCGGGGGGTGCGAAGATGCCACCCGTGCCGGTGTTCTCGTCCACCGCGGGCGACCATGCGGCCGCGCCCACCGTCGAGGCCGTGACCGTCACGCACTGGGTTTCAAGCGCCCGCGCCATCGCACCGATACGGACGCGGGAATAGCCGGCCCGCGCCTCGGTACAGGACGGCACGAGAAGCAGATCAGCCTGGCTCAGCGCGCGGGCCAGAAGTGGAAACTCGCCATCATAACAGATCAGTACGCCGATCTTGCCTATGGCCGTCTCGAACAGGCGCAGCGGTCCACCGGGCACGATGTCCCATTCCTCACGCTCGAACCGGGTCATGATCTGCTTGTCCTGCACCCCGCAGCCGCCGGTGGGCGTGAAAAGCCGCGCGCGATTGACGGGACGCGGGCCGAGGTCAGCGTCAAACACCGGCGCCGAGGCGGCAAGGACATGCATCCCGTGCCGACGCGCAAGCCGGCTGTGCAGATCGTCCACATCGGCGATTCGGCGGGTGATCGCATGGACCGAGCGTTCCAGATCGCCCGCGACCTCCGGCCCGTCGAGCATCGCGATCTCCATCGCGCCGTATTCGGGGAAAACCGCCAGATCGGCCCCCTGCCCCGCGGCCGCGCCGATCCAGTCGCTGATCTTGGTCTCGAACGCGGCCCAGGAGGTGAGCGCGTCGAGCGGATAGGCGGCAGTGGCAATTTTCATCATGGACCCTTCGAATTGCTGCGTGATCCGCTTTTAAACGCTCGCAAGGACCACGTCGAGCGATTGCCGCCCTCGGCGCAATCATGCTATCTGTCGTTGCAAAGAGGCGGGACAGCCCATCAGATGGCAACGACGGCACTGACCAGGTATCAGAGGCTCGAGGCGGCAGGGCTGTGGCGCGCCGACGAGACCGCGCAACGCCTCGACGTGATCGTGTCGGTGGGCGAGGCGACGCTGACCATCACCGACATGCGCGACCGGGTGCAGACCCATTGGTCCATCGCCGCCATCGCACGCGCCAATCCCGGGCAGCGCCCGGCGATCTATCATCCCGATGGCGATCCCGGCGAGACGCTGGAACTGCCCGTCGACGAGTCCGAGATGATCGCCGCGATCGAGACCCTGCGCCGCGCCGTGGCCCGGCAACGCCCGCGTCCCGGCCGGCTGCGTCTGATCGGGGTCCTGACGGGTCTTGCCGCCGTCGTGGCGCTGGCGGTGTTCTGGCTACCGGGGGTTGCCAGAGACCACGCGCTGCGCGTGGTGCCGCCGGTCAAGCGCGCCGAGATCGGGCAGTCGCTGGCCCGGCATCTGCACCGCGCCACCGGCCCCGCCTGCCGCGGTCCCGGGGGCCAGTTGGCGCTGTCCGCGCTGGCGCGCCGCCTGCCGCCGCGCGAGGGGACGGCGCGCTTCATGGTGGTGCGCGGCGGCATCGATGGCGTGCTGCGCCTGCCCGGGGGCACGATGTTGATCCCCTCAAGGCTCGTGGAGGATCACGACGAGCCCGACGTGGTCGCGGGCCATGTCATCGCGGCCCATCTGCGGGCCGAGATCCGGGATCCGCTGGACCGGCTGCTGACCGAGGCCGGGCCGATGGCCAGCCTGCGGCTTCTGACGACCGGCGGCTTGACCGATGCGACACTGCGCGCGCATGCCGAGATGCTCATCGACACGCCCCCCGATCCGCCGCCGGCCAACGCCATGCTGGACGGGTTCGCGCATTGGCAGGTGCGCGCCACGCCCTATGCCACTGCGCGCGAGGCCGAGGGCGAGACGGTGGATGCCCTTTTCGACCGCGACCCGTTCGCACCCGACGTGCCGCCACCCCCGCCGATCCTGCGAGACGGGGACTGGCTCCGGCTTCAGGGGATTTGCGGGGGATAGGTCCGTACAGAACGGTGCCCGTTATTGTACCACCCTTGCATGTCACATCACGCGCTGCGGCAGAGCGGCAGCGCCTCACATGTACCCCCGCACGAGGCTGTCGGCGATCAGGGTCCAGCCATCGGCGATCACGAAGAAGGCGAGCTTGAACGGCAGCGACACCATGGCCGGCGGGACCATCATCATGCCCATCGACATCAGGATCGCGGCGATCACCAGATCGATGATCAGGAAGGGCAGAAAGATCAGGAACCCGATCTGAAAGGCCCGCGCGATCTCCGATAGCATGAAGCTCGGCACCAGCACCGAGAGCGGGGCGTCGGGGCCGGTGACGATCTCGGCGGCGTCGGGGCGCAGCGCGGCCATCGACGCGAATGTCCCGTCATCGACCCGCGCCGCCATGAAGCCGCGAAACGGCGTCAGCGCCCGCGTGATCGCCTCGTCCAGCGGCAGCGTCTCCGCGATCAGCGGCTCTATCCCGTTCGTCCAGGCCTCGGTGAAGACCGGCGCCATCACGAAATAGGTGAGAAACAGCGCAAGGCTCACGATCAGCATGTTGGGCGGCGATTGCTGAAGCCCGATGCCCTGCCGCAGGATCGACAGCACCGTGACGATGAAGGGAAAACAGGTGATCATGATGGCGATACCGGGGGCCAGGCTCAGCACCGTGATGAGGGCGATCAACTGGATCGTGCGCGCCGAGACCGACCCACCCTCGCCAAGCGAGATCGAGATGTCCTGCGCGGCGGCCCCGCCCGCCCCGGCGATCAGCAGGACCGACAGCGCGCCTGTCCAACCGCCAAATCGCATGCCGGTCCGCATGCCGCTCACCCCAGCCCGTCCTGGAGATTGGCGACTTCGGTCAGACGCACCGCGAGTTGTCCGGCCTGTTCGCCGTCCAGTTCCTCGAGCTGTCCGCGCGCGATCAGGCGTTCGCCGATGTAAAGCTCGACCGCGTCATCGACCCGGCGGTCGAGCGGCAGCACAGCATCCTTGCCGAGGCTGAGCAGATCGCGGATCATCGGGCGCGCCTTGCCCACCGAGATCGTGATCTCGATCGGAACCGAGGAAAACGGGTTGGAGAGATCCGCACCGGGCTTTGTCTTTTGCGTGGTCGTGTCGTCGGTCATGCTGTGGCTTTCCTGCTATTCTCGAAAAATCCCGAAACCGCGTGTTCGATCCCCTGCAGCACCTCCTGCAGGTCGATCGCCTGTTCGCCGCCGTCAAAGCGCAGATAAAGCTGGCCGCTGGCCAGGGTGTCATCGACGGTCAGGCCGATATCGATCTCCGGCAGGGCGTCGGTCAGATGCTCGAGCACGGGCATGTCCTCCTCGGCCACGGCGATGCCGATCGGCTGGTGGCCGTGCGCGCGCGCGATGTCGTGCACGGTCTCGACCAACCGCGGCACGAGGCTGTCGCGGGCCAGGCGCGGCAGAACCGCGGCGGTCATCTGTTCGAGCAGCGGGTGCAGGGCCTGCATCACCGACGCGTAGGCCTCTTCATAGGTGAAGGTCAGGTCCTGCAGGTTCTGCGCCAGATCCGCGGTGATCTGTCGCGACTCCTCCGCCTGCGATTTCGCGCAATCGTCCCAGCCCGCCTGGTAGCCTCTCTCGAAGGCCTCGAGCCGTTCCTCTTCGAGCGACAACTCGGTGATCGACAGGGGCGTGCCGCGCCGCGTCTCGCCGAAATCCTCCAGCATGTGCGTGATGGACATCAGACCTTCTCCTCCTCGCCCTCGAGCCAGCTTCGTAATATCTCGACGCTTTCTTCCTGACGCTGACTGATCAGGTTGCGCAGGCGCACCACCGGATCCTGGTCGGACTGATCGGGAAACCGCTCTTTCAGGCTGCCTTGCGCGCCTTCGTCGGAGATCACCGACAACCGGCTCGAATCGAACTCCCCGTCCTCGATCTCTCCGGTCAGCGGGGCCGCATCCTTCGATGCATCGGCCCGCGCGGGGTCGGTCGACGGGTCCGGCGCGTCCAGCCGTGCCGGAGCCTGCGCGGCAGGCCGCGCGAGGATCGGACGCAGCACGAAAAGCCCGAGAATCAGCACCACGAGCGCCAGAACCGCAGCCTGCACGAGAGACATCGCATCCAGATCCAACCGGTCGAACAACCCCGGCGTCACCAATGTGCCTTCGGGCGCAGGCGCTTCGAATTGCATGGTCTTGATCGTCAGGACATCGCCGCGCTCGGGGTTCACGCCGACGGCGGCGGATACGAGTTCCGCCAATGCGTCGAGTTCCTCCTGCGGACGGGGCTGGAAGACGGGTGTGCCCGTCGCGTCGGGGGCAAGCGTCCCGTTGACCAGAACCGCCACGGTGAGCCGCCTGATCGCGCCGGGACCTTGGGTGATTTCACGTTCGGTGGTCGAAACCTCGTAATTCACCCGCTCGCGCGTGTCATTGCTCTGGCTTTGCGATGTGTTCTCGCCGCCCGCATCGCCGTCCGGAACATTCGAGGCCACGGTGACACCGCCGCCCGCATCCGAAGACGTGCTCGTGGTTTCCTCGGTATCGGTGCTGATCGCGACACGGCTGTCGGGATCGAAGCGCCGCTCGCGAATCGCCTCGGTGCGGGTTTCGGTATCCAGCGCCACCTCGACCACGGCATTGCCGGGGCCGACACGCGCCTCGAGCATGCGTTGCGCGCGCTCGCGCAGCGCTTCGGTGCGTGTGTCGGGTGCGTTTTCGGGCGCCTCTTCCGCCGATCCGATCAACCCGCCTTCGGCATCTATGACGGAGACGTCCTCGGGCGTGAGACCGGCCACCGCGGAGGCCACCAGAAACCGCAGGGAACGGCCGTGTTTCGGACTGATTCCGCGGGCTTGCGTGGTGATCGAGACCGAGGCGGACTGGCGGATGTCGCGCTGAAACGGGTTCGAGCCTGTCGAGGCCAGATGCACCCGCGCGCTGGTGATCGCGGGGTGTGCGACGATGGTGCGCGCCAGTTCCCCCTCTTTCGCGCGCCAATACGCGGCGTCGAACATCTGCGACGTGGTACCGAAGCCCGACATCCCGTCGAGCAACTCGTACCCCTTGGTGGTCGAGGCGGGCAACCCCTCGCCCGCAAGGCTCATGCGCAGGCTGTCGCGCTCTGCCGAATCAACGAAGATCGAGGTGCCGCGCACCTCATGGGCCACGCCGCGCTGTTCGAGCGCATCGACGACCTCGCCGGCCGCGCCGCCTTCGAGGCCGGCATATAAGAGCGTCATGTTGGGTTCGGATGCCATGCGCGCAAGCGCCAGCACCGCGAGGAACATGGCCAGTGTCGCCACCCCGACAATCACGCGGCGGCGCATGTCGAGAGAGTGCCAGAGGGTCACGATCTGCTGCAATTCTTTGCCTCCTGATCTGCGGCGTTCTGCCGGTCGCTTTGGTCATCTTTCGCCGATCAGGCTTAATAATCGGTTAGTTTCTGTCGGTCATATTGGCCGTGTCGCAAGTCGGGAAACACGCCATGGCGCAAACTGAAGAAACGGACCAGACCGCAGGGACCGGACCGAAACGCAAGACGGCACCACTGATCATCGGTCTGGTGCTGGCCCTGATCGGGGGGGGCGGCGGCTTTTACGCCGCCTTTACCGGCCTTCTGCCTGTCTTTGTCGCGGACGATACCGCGCAGGGCGCTGCCGCCGATGCGGATGGCGCGCCGCATGCAGATTTCGCGGATGTGGCCTTCGTCCCGATCGAGCCGCTTGTCATATCCCTGGCAGGCGAGGGGCAGACACGACATCTGCGATTCCGGGCCGAGCTCGAGGTGCAGCGCGCCCAGGCATCGGAAATCGGTCGCCTGATGCCGCGCATCGTGGACGTCCTCAACACCTATCTGCGCGCGCTCAGCGTCTCGGATCTCGAGGACAGGACCGCGCTGCTGCGTCTGCGGGCACAAATGCTGCGCCGCGTGCAGATCGTGACCGGACGCGACGGGATCAACGACTTGCTGATCATGGAATTCGTCTTGAACTGAAAGGGGGAATGATGGAACTCATTGCCGATATCTTGCTGGTTGCCGGTGCGCTCGGCGCGGGATTTTACTGCCACGTGCTCGCCCGTCGGCTCAGCCGTTTCAACGATCTGGAGACCGGTGTCGGCGGTGCCGTGGCCGTGCTGTCGGCCCAGGTCGACGATCTGACCCGGACCCTGCGCGACGCCCAGACAACAGCCGCCGGTTCAATGGACTCCCTCGACGGGCTGACCGATCGCGCCGAACACGTGGCCAAGCGGCTCGAACTGCTCGTCGCCTCGATGCATGATCTGCCCGACGAGGAAGGCGCGCCAGCGGGCACTGGCGGGGCCGCGCAGGCCCGATCCGACGGGCCGGTCTTCCAGCGACATCCGCGTGAGGCGACCGGAGGGCGGTCATGACTATCGTCCGCAAGCGCACTCGCCGCCCGCGCAGACGCATGCGCGGCGCGCTCGTCATGATCGCGACCCTGCTTCTCGCCTCGGCTTTCGTGCGTCTCGGCGACGGCGTCGGACAGGCGGTGGCGCTGGCGTCTGCAGAGGCCGTGACCGGGCCGACCGAGCCGGACACCGCCCAAAGCTGCGAGACACCACAGGATCTGCAGATGCTGCACAACGCCCTGCAGGACCGCGCGAGCCAGCTCGATCGCAGCGAGGCCGCCTTGCAGGATCGGCTGCAGGCGCTTCGCATCACCGACCGCGAAGTCACGCAGAAGCTTGCCGCGCTCGAAGAAGCCGAGACCGAGTTGCGGCAGACACTGAGCATCGCCGAAAGCGCGGCCGAAGATGACCTGAGCCGCCTGACGCAGGTTTACGAGCGCATGAAGCCCAAACAGGCCGCGGCGCTTTTCGAGCAGATGGATCCCAGCTTTGCCACCGGGTTTCTCGCGCGCATGCGGCCGGAAGCGGCCGCCGCCATCATGGCCGGGCTGAGCCCGCAAGCGGCGCACAGGTTCAGCGTCGTTCTGGCCGGTCGAAACGCCGATGTCCCGACCGAATGACAAGAGCGTGCTCAGGTTTTCTTAATACCAAGATGCCAGCATGGCAAAAAAAGCAGATCAGCGGAGAAGACAATGCTCGGTGCCTTTGGAATCCTCTTGATTTTTGTCATGGTTTTCGGGGGCTATCTGGCCGCCGGGGGCAAGCTCGACATCATTTTCGCGGCGCTGCCGTTCGAAATGATGATTATCGGCGGCGCTGCCGCCGGCGCGTTCCTCATCGCCAATGGCCAGTCCGCCATCAAGACGACGCTCAGGGACATCGCGAAGGTGTTCAAGGGTCCGAAATGGAAGCCCGACGATTACCGCGATCTTCTGTGCCTGCTGTTCACACTGATTCGTCTCAGCCGTCAGAACCCTGTGGCGATCGAAGCGCATATCGAACAGCCCGACAGCTCCTCAATATTCGCGAAGTATCCGCGTATCCTTGCGGATCCGGAGGCGGTCGCGTTGATCGGCGACACCTTGCGTTCGGCCATGATGAACTATGACGATCCCCATCAGGTCGAGGAGGTTCTCGAAAAGCGCATGGAAGTCAGCGAGCGTCATGCCCTGCAATCAAGCCACGCGCTACAGACCGTCGCCGACGGATTGCCGGCCCTTGGAATCGTCGCCGCCGTGCTGGGTGTGATCAAGACCATGGCCTCGATCGATCAACCCCCTGAAATACTCGGGAAGATGATCGGGGGGGCCCTTGTCGGCACGTTTCTGGGGGTCTTTCTGGCCTACGGTTTTGTCGGCCCGTTTTCGGTCAAGGTGCGCGATGTCGTCGAGGAGGATGCCCATTTCTACCGGCTTATCCGCGAGGTCCTGATCGCGAACCTGCACAATCACGCCGCCAATATCTGCATAGAGGTCGGGCGTCAGAATGCCCCCCTGCACAACCGCCCCAGCTTCACCGATCTCGAACAGGCTCTGAAAAGCGTCAAACAGGGTGCGGCATGACGATGCGTATCCTGTTACTGGTTCTGCTCTGCCTTGGCGGTGCGGCGTCGGCGCAGACGGTCGTTGTCCGATCCGGAGACCACGGAACATTCACGCGGCTTGCCCTCGACATGCCGTCGAGGGCCGTGTGGCGGATGGATCCCCGTCCCGACGGAGCCCTGATCATCTTTCCCCAGGCGGACGTGGATTTCGACATCACGAGGGTGTTCGATCGGATCGGTCGCGACAGACTGCGCGCGATAAAAGCGGCGCGCGGACAGCTTCACCTGGACTTTGCCTGCGATTGTGGCGTGCAGGCGTTCTGGCATACCGACAGGATGCTCGTGCTCGACATTGCCGAAGCGTTCCCATCCCGCCAGATGGCGCAAAGGCGATCATCGGGCTTGTCCCCGGACGCAGATCCTTCGAGCGGGATCAAACCGGTCTCCCCGGCCACGGCCCAACTTGCGCGAAGCCTGGCCTCCAGCTTGCCGCAACCTCGTGACGCGGACGTCACCGAGGCTCCGGTAGCGGTGACCGATGACGAAACCTTCGATCTTTCAGACATGCGAGCAACGCTGCTCAGGGAACTTGGCCGTGCCGCAAGCCAGGGTCTCTTGACACCGACACGCAAGCCGCTCCCCGATCCCGTGCACATGGCCGCAAGCGATACGCCCGCCCCGGAGACCAGAGATACCGAAGCCCCGCGAAATGAGGCGCCCGTCGCGCCGGAAGACCCTCGCATGGATGATAACGCGCATCTGAACCTGCGCGCCCAAAGCAGTATCGATCGTGCGATCACGTCGATCCGTGCGGAATCGACGCTTATCGACACACAAGACACCTGCATGCCCATGGCATGGCTCGATTTGCCGTCCTGGGGCGGCACTGGCTCGTTCCATCAGGAGATCGGAGACCTCAACCGCCAGCTTCTTGGCGAGTTCGATCGCCCGGACAAGGAGATCGCCCTCGATCTGGCCCGGACGTACCTGTATTTCGGGTTCGGCGCAGAAGCGCGCCATATCCTGGACCTGCGGGCAGAAAGATCCGACAAGGACGCCCTTCTTCGCGAAATGGCCCAGATCATGGATCGGGGGCACGCGCCTGCCGGGGCACGTCTTGCGACCACAGCCGGGTGCGGGGAACCCGCGGTGCTCTGGGCCCTGCTGGCAATGCCGACGGTGCCGCGGGAAACGGTTTTCGATCATAAGGCGCTCTTGCGCAGTTTCGCCGCCCTTCCCGTGCCCTTGCGCGATACATTCGGCCCCGAACTCGCGCGCCGGCTGATAGAGGCGCGGCATCGAGGGACCGCCCAGAACATTCTTCGCATGACAGAGCGCACCGGTGCGCCGGGAAACTCGGATCTGGCCCTTGCGCGCGCAGACCTTGCCGGCGTCGATGACGATCACGACACGGCCCGCACGGAACTCGACGCCGCCGTTACCAGCAACTCCGTCGCCGCCGCCGAGGCGCTTGTCCAGTTGATCGACGGTTTGCTGGCGAAGGGCGCTCCCGTGCCGCTCGACAAGGCAGAGCTTGCGGGCGCATATGCCTATGAGAACCGGGGCACCGATCTTGGACGGCGGATGACCACGACATATCTCGCAGCCCTCGGCGCGTCAGGCGCCTTTGAAAAGGCGGTCTCGGAATTTGACAGGCTGCGGTCGGATCTCGACGCGACAGGAACCGAAGGAATCGCGACGGCGCTCATGCAGCAAATGACACGCAATGCAGATGACGTGACGTTCCTGCGCCACGCGCTGAGCGATCGCCTGATCGCGCCCGCCGTGGTACCGGCTGCCCTGGGCGTCGATATCGCGACGCGGCTTCTTGGCTCCGGCCTTGCCGAGCAGGCCCGCACATTCGTGGCCGCCGACCTGCCGGGCCGGTCCGGGCGGATGTCAAAGTTGACGCGCGCCGAAATCGCCTTGGTGCAGGATCGTCCCCGGCAGGCCGAGGTCGAGCTTCTGGGCCTGGACGGAGCGGAGGCCAATATTCTCCGGGCAAAAGCACGAAGTCTCTCGGGCGACCACACGGCGGCCCGGATCCTGTACACCGCCAGCGATCAGACCGAAAAAGCCATGGAGGCCGCCTGGTTCGCGGAAGATCTCGACCAGATGGCCAGGGCGAATGACCCTTTACTGCGGCAAACCGCGGAGACCCTGCAGAACATGGAACAACAGGCGCAGACCAGCTCCGATCCGCCTCTTGAACGTCATCGCGACTTGCTCGAAAGCGCCGGCACCCTGCGCATGGCGATGAAGAGACTTCTCGACGGAAAAGATACCGCAATCGACGGGGAGGAGTGACAGCGACAGCTCCCGGGACGCATGGTGTAACAACGTCGATCCCCGGACAGGGATCGTCTCGCAAAGCTGGTAGAAATTTGAAGAGGCATGATCCCGGATGAAAACCCAGTCCCGGTGCTCGGGCGTCATCGCTCTCTGAACCGATGTGATCCTTGTCTTGCGAACAGCATACCGGCCCGTGGCGTCAGACAAGCCACATCATGAGGCCTGACACACGACCGGTTGAAGCCCAGACCACCCTCGCAACGCCAGTGCCTAGGCCGGCGCATCCCCGATCGCGGAAAGCTCGAAGGGCAGACCAGGGCATGGGAACCACCCCGCGACCAAGGCGGCACGGACGTCAAATGGCGCTTCTCAACCAAGGATGCGCGCATGAAACTCGCACACCTCTATCCGCAGATGAGCTGAACCGCAGGACCAGTCGGGCGAGTATATGCGTTGACATCAGGTTTTTCGTTGCGGCACGGTGGGGGTCAACGCATAATCGGCTGCGTCGCACGACAGATCGAAACCCGTTTCCATAAGACCTGTCCGGCTGTTGGCGACGGTTGCCAGGTCTCTGGTGACGAGGAGAGGACCGCGCATGAACGATCAACTCGACAAGCAGGGACTGGGCGAAACCGAGGAAGGTCAGCGGACGTCCGGCAAGATGACATGGGCACTTCGCGCGCTCGGGCTGTGCCTGGCGCTGCTGGTATGGATCCTGCTCGGCGCGGCCGGGGATCTGAGCGGCGACGCGCGCGCGGTTGCCGCGGTCGCGACGCTGATGGCGGTCTGGTGGATGACCGAGGCGGTGCCCTTGCCGGCCACGTCGCTATTGCCCATCGTGCTTTTGCCCGCGCTGACCGCGACAACGGTGAGCGAGGCCACGGCCCCTTATGCAAGCTCATTGGTGTTCCTGTTCATCGGCGGGTTTCTGATCGCCATCGCGATGGAGAAATGGGATCTGCACCGTCGCATCGCCCTTCTGGTGCTGGACCGGGTGGGCGTGTCCCCCAAGCGGATCGTTCTGGGGATGATGATCGCCACGGGCTTTCTGTCGATGTGGGTGTCCAACACCGCCACCACGCTGATGATGCTGCCGATCGGCCTGTCGGTCCTGGCCCTGGTGGTCGAGCGCAGCGCCGGCGAACAGACCGGTGCCGAGATGCAAGAAAGCCTGAAGGAGGGGACCATTTCCGACGTGGTGGACGATCCCAACGTCAGGATGTTCGGGATCTGCCTTGTCCTTGCCATCGCGTGGTCGGCGTCGATGGGCGGTCTGGGCACGCTTCTGGGCTCGCCCCCCAACGCCATCGTGGCGGGCTATGCCGCCGACGAGCTGGGACGGCCCATCGGGTTTCTCCAATGGATGATGCTGGGCCTGCCCCTGGCCGCGATCTTCATCGTCCTCGGGTGGCTGTTGATGGTGAACGTGCTCTACCGGTTCAAGTTGGACGCCATCCCGGGCGGGCGCGAGATGATCCGCGGCCAGATCGACGAGCTTGGGCCGATGAGCCAGGCCGAAAAGATGGTCGCCGCCGTGTTCGTCGGCGCGGCCTTCCTGTGGATCGTCCCGGGGCTTCTGGCGAACATCCCGGGCCTTGGATTTCTCGACGGCCTGAACGATACCGCTATCGCCATTTCCGCCGGGCTCATGCTGTTCCTGCTGCCGGGGCGCGGGCGCGGCGAGATGGTCCTGACCTGGAGCGACGCCGAGAAGGGACTGCCCTGGGGCGTGCTGCTGCTGTTCGGGGGCGGGTTGAGCCTTGCCAGCGGGGTGGCCTCGTCGGGGCTGGACGACTGGTTCGGCGCGCAGGTCACCGGTCTGGGCAGCCTGCCGACGATCCTGCTGATCGGGTCGGTCGTGCTGATCGTGCTCTTCCTGACCGAGATCACCTCGAACACCGCGACCGCGGCGACCTTCATTCCCGTCCTCGGCGGCGTCGCGCTCGGCATCGGGGCGGAACCGTTGATGCTCCTGATCCCGGCGGCTTTTGCCGCGACCTGTGCCTTCATGCTGCCGGTGGGAACTCCGCCCAATGCCATTGTCTTCGGCACGGGCAAGGTGACCATCGGTCAGATGATCCGGGGCGGGGTGGTGCTGAACGTGCTGGGCGTGCTGCTGATCACCGGGCTTTTCTACGTTCTGGGCGGGCTTGTTCTGGGGATATGACACCGCTGGCCACCCGGATTTCCCCGTGATCCCCTCGGGGTTCGGGGATACCGGTCCGGTGCGCCCAAGTATCGACGCGGCGCGCGCCCTGTGGCGTGAGACACGCGCCAAGCCGACCGGGTTCGACAATTCCGCCACGCCCCGGCACCCGACCTGAAAAAAATCGGCTTATCTTTTGTTCACCGGTAAAATTCGGTTTACCTTATCTATATGAGTATAAAATCGAAACTTTTGACGACTTTTCGGCAAAGTCGGGTTACGCCGTTTCTGGCCGGTCTCGGGCAGTTCGCGACCTTCGCGGTGCGCAGGTTCTTCAGCGAACGGATGACGGCCTCTGCGGCGTCGCTCACCTATTCGACCCTGCTGGCGATCGTCCCGCTCATGGTGATCGCCTTCGCGATCCTGTCGAGCTTTCCGGCATTCGATGCGGTCAAGGATCAGATGCAGGAGCTTTTCCTTTCGGCCGTCGTTCCCGAAGCGGGCGCGGCGATCGAGGAGTATCTGGAAAGCTTCACGAGCAACGCCAGCAACCTGACGGCCGTCGGCATCGTCGCACTGGCGGTCACGGCGGTGCTTTTGCTCTACACCATCGAGGACACGCTCAACCGCATCTGGCATGTCGAACGCCCGCGCCCGGTTTTCGTCCGGTTTCTCATCTTCTGGGCGATCCTCACGCTGGGTCCGCTTCTCATCGCTGGCAGCATCACGCTGACATCGGACCTGGCCTCCCTGCCCCGCCGCACCGACCTGTCCGGATTTGGCGACGCCTACCTTGCGCCTGCGTTCCGCGACACCTGGGTGGTGTCCATGCTGATCAGCCTCGCGATCAGCATCATCGGCTTCACCGCGCTGTTTGTTCTGGTGCCCGCGCGGCGGGTCCGGATCTGGCACGCCGCCATCGGGGCCACTTTCGCGGCGATCGCGTTCGAGATCCTCGCATGGGGGTTCAATTCCTTCCTCACCTCCGGGTCGAGCTACGAGACGATCTACGGCGCGCTGGCCGCGATGCCGGTGTTCCTGATCTGGATCTACACATCGTGGATGGTCATCATCCTCGGCGCGGTTGTGGCCGCGTCCATCCCGGACTGGTTCCTGAGCCGGTCGGCTGTCGTGACGGCGGATCTGCGCCCCTGCGACAGGCTTTCCATCGCCGTCACGCTGCTCGCGAAACTTCACCGGCAGGCGCAAAGCGGCGGCATGCTGGACGAGCGGGAACTGATCGAGGCCGTCCCGATGGAAGCGCGCGACGAGATCTTTGATGCGCTGCACCGGTCGGGATACCTGTCCCAGACCGAGGAAGGCCGCGTGGCGCTGGCGCGCGACATGCACACCACGACGGTCTTCGATCTCGCCGCCGACCTGAAGCTGCCGCTCGGCGTCATCCCGGACCGGTCCTGTGGGCTACCCGTCGAGATTGCCGAGCGGATCGCGTCCGAGACCACGGCAGTCGGCGCGATGCTCGAACGGCTTCACGAGGCCGAAACGGATATCCTCGCCTGGCCGCTCGCGCGGATCCTCGCGCCGGCGGACCCGACGCCCGCCCCCGCGGCAGAGGGTGCAGCACCGGAAATCCGGACCATCGACCGGCTCGGCTGACAGGCCGGCCCGGAACAACCGCACCCGCCCCGGTAAACGGTCGGTGTCAGGTCATGACGCCCGGGCCATGGGCTGCGGACAGTCCCGGCCGCTGCTCTCTAAAAGGGTTGCCGGCGTAGTGAAACCATCTTTACGTAACGGAAGGTTGATGCTACAATAGCAACATTATTGCGAATTATACGCCTTCTTTGAAAGGATATGATGCCATGGCCAAATCTTCAAAATCATCTGTAAAATTTGCCAAGCCCGGTGTCGTGAAGGGCTCGTCCAAGGGAAACGGTCCCGCGCTTCCCAAGATCATCTACGCCACAGCCTCGCCGCATTCCATCGGCGGCACGTCGATGTTCGATTTCGGCCAGTCGGTGACGGCGGAAACGGCTGCGTCATTCACCTGCGAGGAAGCCCTGATCAACCTCGCGGCGCAACGCCTGAAATCGGCCGGGTTCGACGTCCTCCAGATCACCGAGTCGACGATCAACATCGCGGGTTCGGCCCAGACATACGAAAAGGCGTTCGGCGCACCCATCGAGATCAAGCAGCAAAAGGTCATCAAGGAATTCGGCGTCGAGGAGAATGCAGAATTTCTCGATTGCCCCAATAGCGAGCTCTTCGGGCTGATTTCCACCCGGGGCACCGAGTTCGAGGGATTGCTTGAAGGCGTCGCGCTTGAAGAGCCGCGCTATTTCATGGCCGCGAACCCGTTCGCGCCGACCAAGGAATACTGGCACCTCGACGTGCCCGCCGGGGTGTCGCTGGCCTGCAACGCCGACCGGGCGCACCGCGCGCAGATCACCGGGCGCGGCGTGACCGTGGCGATGGTCGATTCCGGCTGGTTCCGGCACCCGTTCTTCACCGAGCGCGGCTACCGCTCGGATACCGCGATCCTCGGTCCGGGCGCGTCCAATCCCCAGGCCGATGAAAGCGGCCACGGCACCGGCGAAAGCGCCAACATCTTCGCCGTTGCCCCCGATATCCGGCTGAAACCGGTGAAAATCAACTTCGTCAACTCGGTCGGCGCGTTCAACGCGGCGGTCGGCCTCGGCCCCGACATCATCACCTGCTCCTGGGGGTCGTCGATCCAGAACGGCCCCCTGTCGGCGGCCAACATCACGCTCGCCAATGCGATCGCGGCGGCTGTCGCGTCGGGCATCGTGGTGGTCTTTTCGGCCGGCAACGGGCATTGGGGCTTTCCGGGTCAGCACCCCGACGTGATATCCGCCGGTGGCGTCTATCTCGACGAGAACAACGCGCTGATGGCCTCGAATTATGCGTCGGGCTTTGCCTCCAACATCTATTCGGGACGCAACGTGCCGGATCTGTCGGGTATCGTCGGGCTTCTACCCGGGGCCAAGAACATCATGCTGCCGGTGGAGCCGGGCGACAGCATCGATGTCTCCAGCGCCGGCGGAAGCCACCCAAGCCGCGACGAGACCGCCCCCGACGATGGCTGGGCGGCGTTCTCGGGCACATCCGCGGCGGCGCCGCAGCTTGCCGGGGCGGTCGCGCTGGTCAAGCAGGCCTGCGACCGGCTGACACCTCAGGAAATCCGGACAATCCTGAAGAACACCGCGCGCGACGTCACGACCGGGACCAACCACCCGAATTTCGGGATCAGCGCGACTGCGGGGCCGGATCTCGCCACCGGCCACGGGCTTGTGGACGCGCACCGGGCCACGCTGCAGGCGCGGCTGCGCTGCCGCATCGTCACCCCGATCACGCCGATCCGCGGCCCGATCACGCCGATCCAGCCGCGCGGTCCGATCCAGCCGCGCGGGCCGATCACCCCCATCCAGCCGCGCGGCCCGATCCGACCGATCCAGCCCGTGCAGCCCGTCGCGCCGATCCAGCCCATCCGGCCGATCAACCCGATCCGGCCCGCCCCCCCGGTCGTCGGCCAGGACGAAGACGACATATACGCGGCCGAGGCGCAGATGGCCGAGGCCGCACAGCAGGGTGCCGCGCTCGACGAGAATGAACTCGACGCGCTGGAGGACATGGTCAGGAAGGGCCAGATCGACCCCGACGAGATCTGAACCGCGCGCGGGCGGTGCGACCCTGTCGCGATCCGGTGTGTACATCGCGTACATGCCGTACCGCCGCTGCGTACGCAAACGTCGCCCGCGAGCCCCGCCGAGTGTGAGGACTGCCGTCATGCGAATTCTGCTCGTCTCGATGCCGTTCGGCGCGCTCGACCGCCCCGCGCTCGGCCTCAGTCTGCTGAAGTCCGCACTCATCCGCGACGGCCATGACTGCCGGATCGCCTATGCCTTCGAACCGCTCGTCGAGATGATCGGGCCCGAAACCTATCAATGGCTCGGCGACGAGGTGCCCTACACGGCGTTTCCCGGTGACTGGTGTTTCACCCTGCCCCTCTATGGCCGCGATCCGGACCGGGACTGGGCCTATGTCACCCGCATCCTGCGCGACGAATGGCAGATGACGGCGGCCGACATCCGCCGCATCGTCGCGGTGCGCGAGGCGACACCGGCCTATCTCGACCGGCTGGAGACGCTTTACGCATGGGACAGCTACGATGTCATCGGGTTCACCTCGACCTTCGTGCAGAACCTCGCCTCGCTCGCCATGGCCCGAAGGCTGAAGGCGCGCCATCCCCGGCCGCGTCTGGTCTTCGGCGGCGCGAACTGGGAGGGCGACATGGGGAAGGCGCTGTTCGAGACCTTCCCCTTCGTCGATCACGTCTGTCAGGGCGAGGCGGACGAAAGCTTTCCCGCGCTGATCGGTGCGCTTGCGGCCGGGCGGCCCGCGCCGCGCATCCCGGGCGTCCTGTCGCGCGGGGCCGATCCCGTCAGGGCGCAGCCGGTGCAGGCCATGGACCGTCTGCCGATGCCCGATTTCTCGGATTATTTCGCGATGCGCGACCGCACCGTGCCCGAGCTTCCCGCGACCCTTCTGATGGAGACCTCGCGCGGATGCTGGTGGGGGGCCAAGCACCATTGCACCTTTTGCGGGCTCAACGGCGAAGGCATGGGCTTTCGCGTGAAATCACCTGACCGGGCACTGGCCGAGTTCGCGCATGTGGGTGCCTATCCCGGCGAGATGCTGAGCGTCGTCGACAACATCCTCGACATGGGATATTTCGGCAGCGTCCTGCCCGAACTGGCCCGCCGGCCATTGCTTCAGCCGATCTTCTACGAGACCAAGGCGAACCTGTCGCGCGACCAGGTCCGGGGCCTGCGCGAGGCGGGCATCCTGACCATCCAGCCGGGGATCGAGAATCTGTCGGACCGGGTGCTGAAGCTGATGCGCAAGGGCACGACGGCGCTGCGCAACATCCAGCTTCTGAAATGGGCGCGCGAATACGGCGTCGGGGTCGAGTGGAACATCCTTTACGGCTTTCCCGGCGAGGTGGACGCCGATTACGAGGAAACGCTCGCGCTCATCCCGAAGATCGCGCATCTGCAGGCCCCCTCGGGGATCGGCCCGGTGCGGATCGACCGGTTCGCGCCCTATTACGAGACGCCCGAGGCGTTCGGGATCACCGGACTGCGCCCCCTGCCCGTCTTCGACCATCTCTATCCCTTCGAGGCCGATATCAGGGCGCGGATCGCGTGTTACTTCGATGCCGAGCACGGCGCGAGCCTTGCCTCGCCCAAACTCGTCGCACGGCTCGGACAGGCGGTGGACACGTGGCGCGCGCAGCGGGGCGCCACCCTGCGCGTCAGCGATGACGGTCGGACGCTGACCGTCACGGACACGCGGCGGGGTCGGGCGCTGCGGCATAGGCTGGGCGGTGCCGACCGGCTGATCTATCTGGCCTGCGACAAGGCGCAAAGCGCCTCAGGCGTCGCGCGGATCCTTGCGCGCGCGGATCGTGGCGAGATCACCGAGGCCCGCATAGCCGCCAGGCTCGAAGATCTCATCGCCGCCGATCTGGTGATCAGGAGCGGCAACACCTATCTGTCACTTGGCGTGTTCGACCGGTTTCCCACTGACTGGGATACCGCGCCCGAGACCCGCAGCGTCGAGGAGGCCGTCCATGCTACCGAAATTCACCGCGATCCTGTTGACGCTCGGCATGGCCGCGATGCCGGCCAACGCCAATTCCAGCCAGTCAGGGCACAAGATGCTCCATGAGGAGGCCGCCATGTCCATCGTTTCCGCCGCCATTCTTCTGTCTCCCGCTGCCGATGGCGACGCGGTCGCCGCGCGCTTTGCCGCCCTCGGGCTGGGGGCACAGCGGATCGGCGACGACACCATCCTTCTCACCGGCCCGCTGGAGACGTTTCAAAGCGTGCTCGCGACGCCGATGTCGATGTCGGATGCGGGCGTTTCGGTGGGGGATGGCGGCGCGACCGTCCCGCTGTCGCATCTGCCCGACGATCTGCGGCAGGGCGTTGCCGAGATCGCCTTCGAGACCCCGCCCGATTTCGGGCCGGGGAACTTCTAGCCCGATGGGCCGCGCGCCTCTCGTCGCGGCCGGCGGTGCGCTGGTGCTGGACCGTCTGGTGGCACCGGAGTGGGTGGCGGCGCTGCGGGCCGAGGCGCGCGCGGCAAGGCCGAACGCGGCCCTCCAGCATCGGGCGCATCCCTGTCCCGGTGGCTGGCGCGCCGCCATGCCGGCCCAGAGGCTTTCCAGCGCGCCGGGCGGGCCGGTGCTGGATGCGGTCTACGCGGATCGCGATCTCGCGCACCGGATCGGTCGCCTCGTCGGCACCGGGGCATGGCCGACAGGGTCGCGGGGCAGCTACAGCTTTTACGACCACCCCGGGGATTTCCTTGGCCTGCATCGCGATATCCAGACCTGCGATGTGACGCTGATCGTCTGCCTCGAGCGGTCGGGTGGGGCCGCGCCGGATACCGGCGCGCTACGGCTTTATCCCGCCGCGGCGCGCCGCCCGCTGGAGGACATCACGCCAACAAGCCCCGCACGCGATATCTCGATGCGCCCGGGGCAGGCGGTCGTGTTGCTTGGCGGTGTGATCCCGCATCGGGTTCTGCCCGCCGACGAGACCTTCCGGCGCAGCATCGCGGTCTTGTGTTTTCGCGCCGAGGGGACGATCAACGCACCTCCTTCACACGCGGCGGCAACCGCGCCTGAATAGTATTCCGCGACCGTCGGCCATGATCTGAGCCAATGAATTACCCCTTTTCCGAGTTGCGATCCGGCGTTGCGTGACCTATCCGCGCCCCCAGAGAGACAAACCCGGGACGAAGGGATCTTGGCATGCTGCGATACTTGGCGAGTTTTCTGGTTTCATTCTGCGTCCTGCTTGGCCCTGCCCTTGCGCAGGACAATGCGCCGGCGTCCGGCGAGGAGACAGAGCCGAGGTCGAGCGTCGATCTGCTGCTCGACGTGATCGAGGATGACGCGGCGCGCGCCGAGTTGATCGAGAGATTGCGCAGCGCAGGTCCTGCCGACAGCCCCGCCCGGACGGTCGTGGAGACGCTCGCGCCGGGCGCGCCGCCGCCCGAGGACATGTCCCTTGGCCGGCAGGTCGCGCTGATCACCCAGGGCATGGCCGAGGATATCGTGAGCTGGAGCACCACGTTCTGGCGCCAGCTCACGCAGGCACCGGGCGTTCTGGACGGGCTGAGCGGTGACGAATTGGGCGTCCTGCTGGACTCGGTCAGGGATCTGGCGCTGGTGATCCTGGGCACCGTGGGCGTCTTTCTGGTGCTGCGCCGGTTCGGCAAGGCGCTTTACGCGGCGATGAGCGCCTCGGCGCGCGAGGGCGGCATCCTTCGGACGGTGACGCTGTTCACCGCATCGGCCCTGACCGACGCCGTGATCGTCGTCTTCGCATGGGGGGCGGGCTATGCGCTGGCCGTTCTCGCGCTTGGCGAGTTCGGGCAGATCGGCATCCGTCAGACGCTTTATCTCAATGCCTTCCTGATGGTGGAGATGGCCAAGGTCGCGGTCAGGGTCGTGCTGTCGCCCTCGGCGACATCGCTCCGGCCGCTGCCGATCGGGGACATGGCCGCGTCCTATCTCGCCTCGAGGATCAACCTGATCGTCGGGGTCGTCGGGTACGGCCAGCTTCTGATCGTGCCGATCATCAACAGCAATGTCTCGTTCGCGGCGGGCCGTGCCGTCTCGGCGCTGATCGCCGTGCTGGTGCTGGGCTTCGCGATCTGGCTGGTGCTGCGCAATCGCAAGGCCGTCACCGACTGGCTGCTTGGTCCGCAGCCGCCAGAAGAGGACCCGGCGCAGCCTCCGGAGATGGCCGATGCGCAACAGCCCCGCCGGGCGCGCGGCACCCTCGCCTTTCTCGCGCGGCGCTGGCACTGGCCGGCGCTTGTCTATCTGCTGGCGATGTTTGTCCTCGTCGTGATGCGCCCGGGCGAAGCGATGTTTCAGACCTTCCTCGCCTCGGGACAGGTCCTTGTGGTCGGGCTTCTGGGGTTTGCCGCCTCGGGCTTCATCAGCCGCGCCCTGATAAGCGGCGTGATCCTGCCACCCGGGGTCTCGGGCCGCGTGCCCTTGCTGCAGGGACGCCTGAATGCGTTCGTGCCCAAGGTGCTGGTCGTGCTGCGCGGTCTGATCTTCATCGGTGTCGTGCTGCTGGCGATCAACGCCATCGGCCTGATCGACCTGCGCGCCTGGATGATCAGCCAGTTCGGCCTGCGCCTGACCGGCATGATCATTTCAGTGTCGCTGGTGCTGCTGGTATCCTTCAGCCTGTGGCTGGCCCTGACATCGTGGATCGATTACCGGCTCAACCCCGAGTTCGGCCGCGTGGCGACGCCGCGCGAAGAGACGCTGCTGTCGCTGCTGCGCAATGCCGCGACGATCGCACTGGTGATCATCACGCTGATGTTCGTGCTGGCCGAGATCGGGCTCGACATCGGGCCGCTTCTGGCCTCTGCCGGTGTGCTGGGTCTTGCCATCGGCTTTGGGGCGCAAAGCATGGTGCAGGACATCATCACCGGCATCTTCATCCAGTTCGAGAACGCGATGAATGTCGGCGATGTGGTTACCGTCGGCGGGGTCACCGGCACGGTGGAAAAGCTGACGATCCGCTCTGTCAGCCTGCGGGACCTGCAGGGTGTCTTTCATATCATCCCGTTTTCGTCGGTCGACATGGTGTCGAACTACATGAAGGATTACGGTTATTTCGTCTGCGACATGGGCGTGGCCTACCGCGAGAATGTCGACGAGGCCAAGCAGGCGATGCTCGACGCCTTCGCGGAACTCAAGGGCGATCCCGATCAGGCGAGCGGCATTCTCGGCGATCTGGAATGGTTCGGCGTCAACAGCTTCGGCGACAGCGCGGTGATGCTGCGCGCCCGGATCAAATGCGTTCCGGGGCGGCAATGGGGCATCGGGCGGGCCTATAATGGCGTGCTCAAGACGGTGTTCGACGCCCGCAACATCGAGATCCCGTTCCCGCATCAGACGGTCTATTTTGGCGAATCCAAGGATGGCAGGACGCAGAGCGTCAAGGTGGACATGCAGGCCGCGTCCGCCTGACGCAGCCTGCATAGGGGGCGCAGTCGACGGGTCTGCGAAAATTCGCGGCCTGTTGCCGCAACAGCCCCGAAGCCGGGGTTTGGTCTGAAGGGAACACTGGAAATGTCGTGACGAGCCGCGCATCGACGGGCCGCGGTGCGGCGATCCAGCGTTAATTTGGTAGCGCTTTATTCCAGCCAAGTCAGGAAAAGATCAGAGCACAGCGCAGGTCGCAGCCAAATCGCCGTGCCGGGGGGCGGCGTCATGCCGGAGGCGTGCTTCCAGCATGACGATGCGCGGCGCCCTTCGGGCTTGACTCCGCGCGGGGCAAAGGCAGCCAACGTCCCCTTCAGCCCAATTCATGCCTACAGTGCCTCAAGCGGTCCATTTGACCTCTTCACTCGGGCGGCATGACGCGCGTCGCGGCACGGGGCCATGCGTCCCGGCCGATCCGCTACCCCATCTCGGCCATCAGCGCCTTGTGCCGGGCGGTGAAGGCGGCGCGGGTTTCCGTCGGTGGGCGCAGGGTGATGGCCAAATCCGTCAGCATCGCGGGGACCGGCTTGCCGAAGAACCGGTCGGCCTCGACTACGGAAAACCCCGCGATTTCGGTGGCTTCCATCCAGGCGCTGAGCCTGTCGGCGCGCTTGATCTGCTTCTTGACACTCAAAGGGATCTCGGCGGGCAGGCCGAAGCGGATATGGATCGCCGCCCCGAGCCTTCGCTCCAGCGCGTCGTAATCCGGGCCGACGGCATGTTTCACCGGCGAGATCATGTCACCGATCACGTATTCCGGCGCATCATGCAGCAATGCGGCCAGCCGCCATTTCGCCGGCGCGCGGGGTGCCAGCCGTGCATGGATCCGCTCCACCAGCAGCGAGTGCTCGGCCACCGAATAGGCGAACTCCCCCAGCGTCTGCCCGTTCCAGCGCGCCACGAAGCTCAGCCCGTGGGCGATATCCTCGATCTCGATATCCACCGGCGTGGGGTCGAGCAGGTCGAGCCTGCGACCCGAAAGCATCTTCTGCCAGGCGCGGGGTTGGGGCATGGGGTCTCCGGGGCTGTTGCGAAGGGCTGACTAGCCGCGTTGCGCGGGATTTGCAAAGCCCCGCGACACCGCGTCAAGCAGCGGGGACCCCTCGCGCGCCGCAAGGAAATTGTAACCCTTGTAGGGGTCGGTCTTGAGACCGCGCAGCGTCGCAAGATCGGGCATCGGCACGAGATCGTCCTCGATGGCGAACAGCCGCATGTCGGGCTGGCGCAGCAGATGGGCGCTGACCGTACAGTCGGGATCGTTGCCGTGATCCTCGTAGATCAGCACCGCGCCGTCGGCCAGCGCGCGGGTGGCCCCGTCGATCGCCGCGATCTCGGCGCCTTCCACGTCCAGCTTGATCAGCGCCGGCGTGCCCGACGGCACCAGATCGTCGATGGCACGCGTCTCGACCTGCTCGACGCGGTCGCGCGCACCGGCGGGTGCGTCCGCCTGCAGCCGGGCCGAGGCGTGGCTGTTATGCGTGTTGACGAAGGTCATCACCGCGCCCGACGCTGCGTGGATCGCGGCCCGGTGCAGCGTCACGTTGTCCAGATCCCCGGCATTTTCGGACAGATCGCGAAACGTATCATGCGACGCCTCCACCGCGATCACCCGCGCGAAAAGCGGTGCGGCGCGGGTCGTCCAGTACCCCTTGTTCGCGCCCAGATCGCAGAACAGCGGCGTGGCCCCGGCGGCGGCCCGCAGGACGCGGGCGACTTCAGGCTCGTAGGGCGCATGATAGAGCGCGAAGCGCGTCCAGTAGCCGTCATCGAGGGCGATGCGGTAGGCGGGTGCCCCCCCCTCATGCAGCCAGACGGCCGTGTCCGCCCCGAAGATCCGCCCCAGCCCGCGCGCGAACCGCCCGTAAAGCGGCCGCGTGACCGCCAGCCGGAACAGCCCCATCAGAAGGGCGTATTGCACGCGGGCGGCCGGCCCGGAAAAGCTGAGGCGACGGTGTGTCATGGCCGTGACTGCTAGCGCCGTTGCCCCCCGGGCGCAAACCCCGAATGCGCGATCGAAGCCCGGGCGACCATTCGCACATTGCCCAACCACAAGGGGGGTGCTACCTGCCGTGAAATTTCATCAATGAAGGAGCCACACGAGATGGCCGACGATTACATCATCAAGGACATCGCGCTTGCGGCCTATGGGCGCAAGGAGATCGACATCGCGGAGACGGAGATGCCGGGGCTGATGGCGTTGCGCGAAGAATATGGCGCGGCGCAACCGCTGAAGGGCGCGCGGATCGCGGGCAGCCTGCACATGACCATCCAGA
>Ga0307959_1000283_pt1 | contig 27313 bp, 23 predicted proteins | sample OrgLakmetagen494_FD_201813 | JGI IMG/M metagenome (GOLD analysis project Ga0307959, IMG submission 201813) | Saline water microbial communities from Organic Lake, Antarctica - #494 | ecosystem: Environmental > Aquatic > Non-marine Saline and Alkaline > Saline | place: Antarctica: Organic Lake...
AGGCGCCTTGCGCGCTGAAAGGCACACTTTGACCTCTGCCGAGTGGACCTCGTGTTCCGCATGTCACGAGCTTCCTTGCTCGCGCGCCTTCCTCTTTATTGTTCTGCGGAGTGCGCAACACCCACAGATTCCTCGCTTTTTGCAAATTTTTCGAGGAATTTGGCCAATGCCCCTCTCCCTCCTGAATCACTGCGCATTTGCTTTGTTTGCGCAACGCACGCGCATTCCCACTTCTGCCCGCAGCATTGGCTTCTGTGCCATTTGGGTTTGTATTAGTTCGAGTTCGAGTTCGAGGGGACGGAATTAGAAGGCTAACAGGAAGAGATAAAAAGCAAAGCAGCTCAAACTAGAACTATGAAGCTAATCAGGCGCACATGCCCGAGTGCCCATGGAAGTGATGGCAGCGGTCCAAAATGGCACGCTTATCCGTTTGACTTGCGCACTACGCACGCGTGTACACTTCTACCCGCAGCATTGGCTTCTGGGTCATATTAGTCATTTGGGTCTGTATTAGTTCGAATTCGAACTAGCCCTAAAGGCAATTTGAGATGCCCACCAGCGGCCTCGCTGCCTCGTGCTTACAAATAAGAAATCGAAAGCGGCCCTCCTCGGGGCCTGTGCCAGATATACCATCAGCCAGCAACCACACAAAGCCAAATATTTGCATGTCAGTGTTATGCGGTAAATCGGTTCTCGGTTCATCGGTGTGGATCTGCGGATCGCCATTGCCAAGGACACGCCGAACTTAAGACATGGAGACAACACCCACCCCATTCCTGAACGCCCTAATGCCTGATGATTGAAGGACATCTCGAGAGCAAGTGAATACAATTGCTTTAGGCGAAAGGACACTCAGCGTATTCAAACTTGTTCTGATGGTTACACTTTCTGTTGCTATATGTTATACGGATACTTCTTTGTATTGTCCTTAGGGCACAGGACACCCCCGGTGTTGGCGACTTCTACATTACACATGCACATCCAAATAGTTGTGCGCCTTCTCTTCGCATAAACAATTGTAATGACTTCAGACATGGGAGTTCTCTACGAAGTAGCACTTGAGGCATCTGTGGTAGAACAAAATTTGCTGCTTTCATAAAAGTTGACCTCCCCCTGCATTTAGCTGCCGGTTAGTTGGCGAGTCCGGTAGACTCGACTGGGCGTTCTCATGCCGCTCAAATGCCCATGCCCATGAATACATGAAGAAATAACTCATAACACTACTGACGCAGTTACATAGTTACAGTTACGTATAGCTCCCAGATCCCATTTTTTTTCGGGATTCGCACAGGCACTCGCACCCCTCTCTATAGTTCACAGTGTATAGCCTGCATGCAGTCTGCCGTATACAGTGTGTGGTGGCGTTATGACTATTTTTATATGAGTCCAAACATGTCGCTCATGAGGATTGCTTTGGCTTGCTTTCTCAATGCGCTTGCTGCTTAAAAACTGCACTTCCAGTTGCCGCTGGGCAATGCAATCTTGAAAATAATTATTGCTCTGATGCTGATGCCGCGAATTCCCGAAAAAGGTTGTCTCAAAGGAAGAGAGTGGCACTCTGCAGAGCAACAGAGGCGTCGCACCATTTTACAGCTCCGTGCCACCCGTCGCAAGCCGGGGCGCATAACCCGTAAATGCCGCAGGCGACGCAGCGTATTGTGGGTTGGAGCCCAATGCAGGTTCTTGGCGGTACATGAGGTTGCCCAAATCCCGAGCAATGTCGTAAGTGGCAGAGGGCCGGCCAGCCGCACCCGCAGCGGCACTCATGTTGGCGAGCTGGAAAACGAGTGCATGCATTTTAAAGTAAAAAAAAATGTAAAAGGACGATACGTAAAGCCGACACTTGGAACGTACACAGCGTTACATGCAAGCGTGTGCACACACAAAACACAGACACAGAAACACTTGTGGCACGAAAGCTGCACCCCAAAGACACTGCCTGCAAGGAGAGGGCACTAAATTTTTTCGGTTGCTCATTTGCCCATTTTTGTTCCCTCTTACCAATTCATCGTCGCTCATCCACTTGGCAACGGTGGCCGCAATTTCCTCGGGTTTCTTGGAGTAAGCCCCAAAGCCGTTGTCCACCACGAACGGAATGTTGCCCGCTTCTTGCCCCGGCAAGTAGCACGACAGCATCGTCGGCAACGAACGGCACATGGCTTCGGCAATGGTACCGGGGCCCGCCTGTACACACGCAAAAACAGTGCGAAGAAGAGGGAGGGAAAGTGAGAAAGAGCGTGTGCGTGTGACGTATAGAGCAAAAACCCGAAAACACCATGAACTATACTGGCCAAAAGCACACATTCAGTAGGCACGCCCTGAAAGCTACCACGATCACATCAATTAAGTACACGTTTACGAGCGTCAAAAGCACAACCCCGTGTTTTTGATACCTTGGTAACAATGCAGTCGGCTGCGGACATGTAATCTTCCATGTTGCCAATGAAGCCTTTCACCACAACGTCCACCCCTTTGCCCCAATGATGCGACGCTGCTTTTGCCTCCAGGTCTGCTTTCACTTTCTTGTTGTTGCCACACACCACCACCAGTTGTTGTGGAGTGGAGGTCCCGCCCTGCAATGAAAGAAAGGAATAGAAGGTTCAAAGAGAAAGATCAGAGGGTACCCACAAAGAAAGTAAAGGAGAGAGAGAGAGTGGCTTTAACACTAGGTAGTACACGGACGAAGACTCATCGTGCTCTCTCGACTTCGCACAGTACGTATTGAGATGCATGGCACCCATGTTTTCGTTTCTGCCTCTTAAACACTCCCACCCCCACCTCGCCGCAGCTGGAGCAGGCCCCGAGCGCATGGCCCAACGCGTCGGCCACCCCTGTAATGCCGCCAATCCCGTCGCCGCCCCCCACCACCAGCGTGGTGCGCTGGTTCGGGCTTAAGCCCAGGCTTGTTCGCACCCTGTCCTTCGGGCGGGTCTCGGGCTGCCAAAACCCCCGGCGCAGCGGCAAACCGTGCTGCCGGAGTTGGCTCGGGGACAGGCCCCGGCGCAGGGCGATTTTGCGGCACGCGTCGGAAGGAACGAAGCACAGGTCCGCCTACACGGAATGAAATGCAAATGCAGCGCACATGCGTAATGGTGCGTAGAAAGAAGGGGAAGCAAGTCATTATAAAACTTTCCATATAGTTGCGAGATGCTTGAAAAATCTACATGTCTCCAGTCAGAGGGAGTTGACTTCCTTTACAGTTTCTCTTCCCTCTTGAAAACTTCTACCGCTAGAGAAACACACGTAAAGATCGAGTAATCCATTAAAGTACGTCTACCTTCTTGTTGAACCACAGAGGATGCGCTCCACCCAAGTCCGTCACCACAGTGGCAAAGGGAATGTTGCGCACTTTACGCCGGCCTTCGCCTTCGCCCATGGACTTGAGAGCGCGCAACGGAATGTCCTGGTAGCAGTAGCAGAAAGAAGTCAAAAGCCAGGTAAAAGAACTAGCTCCTCCTTGCACGAGCGCAAGAAATTCGCTCTTCTTGCCCTCATGTGCTCGCCTCACCCTTTCTCCTCTTTTTCTGCCTCTGTCTCCTCGTCCATTCTCTCTCTCGGCATCCCTTCTTTAGTTCCAACAGCCAAGACCCCACTGCTACTTAATACTCGCCACCAACCCCCCCAACAACCGTATCATTCTTATCGAATTAGCCACATATACACACACATGCGCACACCTGACACAGCGGGTGCACGGAAACCACCAAATCAGGATCCGAAGCGGCAATGGCTTCCTTGAAAGGCTTGAAACAGGTGCGCCGCGTGATGACTTCTTGCAGCCAGGTAGTCACCGGAAAAATCCCGTAGTACCAAAAGAAGCGCCACAGGGAAGGGTGGTTTTGGAGCATCCGGTAGAAAGGCACTACCTGGTTGTACGGCCACACGCTGTGGTCTGTCCACATGTCCACAATTTCGCACTAACAAGCAACGGCAGCAGCAGCAGCAGCAGCAATTTTGGTGAGGGTGATGATAATAGGAGTCAAAAGAGGACAAAAATAATGAGCACAGTAATGGAAGCAGCGATGATGTTTTGATGTTGAAACATATGAATACCTCAATCTGGTTGGGGTAAAGCTCATTGAGGGCATCTTCGATGGCTTTCGCGGATGCGCGGTGGCCGCCCCCCGTGTCGCTCATCAAAATCATGACTTTCTTCTTGTTACCCTACATCACATTGACACGCCACGTTCAAGCAATTGTCAACATACGAGCTCACAGAAAAGAAAACAAGAGAATAAAGATAGCACTAAGTACACTCTAGCAAAAGCCTAAGGAGATGCTAGGTGGCTAGTATATAGCGGCTGTGCATCTTCCTTATCCCTTCAACAGCAACCTCGCACCTTTTTCTTGGCCGGTTGCAATTGCACGTTACTGCCATCATTGCTCAGTTGGCTGTAAGAATTCTGCTGCCCACCGCTGCGTTCTATTGAAAGCTTGCCGTCAGTTTCTACCATTGAATTCACGTTCTCCAAGTTAGTGCTCCTTATTTGATTGCTGTTGATAATGCTGCTGCTCCCTAAGCCAGCAGCAGCGCCACGGCCGCGAATTTTGTTTATAAAGCGGCCAAGCGGCCCCAGCGAAATCATAGTCGGTGCAGTAGGTATATTCCTAGACTGTTGAGTGCTTGTTTGAAGCTCAGGGACAAAAGAACCTGCCGCGCTAGGGCTGGGGACTTTAAAAGCGCTTGTCTTGATGCCAAGATTCCCACGGCTAGGTGACAAATTAGGCGAAAAATATGCGCCATAGGTCATGAGTAAGCCGCCGATGAGGGCATCCGACTGGAGCCTCATGATACGTCTTTATGTACCTCTACACCTTCGCGAAGTCCCTCTTTTTATTTTGAAGCTCGTACGAGCGTTTCAATGAGCTCACAGAATCTCTAGTGCTAGACTTTTCACAAGGTTCATCTCAGCACATCAGCACAGCAACGAAGTAGTACTTCACAGGAACAACAGTGATCAACGACGTCACAAAAGAAAAGTTGTTCGAAAGACTTCAACTTACTTTGTACCTGTCCAACTGAATGCGGTTCTTTGAATTCTTGCGAATTCTTTGGAAGGCACAAGAATGCGATCTTTGGCCTCGCCTCCAACCACCAACCAGGAGAGTAATTTTGTCCGACGCATACAACACCGACAGCTGCTAGGGCAAGATGTCGCGCATCGAACGCCCGGGCCGCACGGAGCAGTTCAGTTCGTTGCGGCACGGGGATGTCGTGGTGCTTGAATGCGACGGTCCCCCGGGTAAGCTTATCTACATCGACCCATCTCCAGGATGGTGTTTAGATTGCTTTTGACACCATGATCCTCACAATGATGCGTGTATGAGGAATGCTCTGCCTCGCATAATTTTATCAAAGCAATTGTTTCTTTCCTTTAAATTCTTGCCAATCTTTATCTTTGAGGGCAGGTTGGGAAGGCATCATGTCGTCCGACTCGCGATCGGCGCAAGATATGGACGTGGTGTACCACAAGAAAGGCGGCACGAATGACCCAGCTTTTTTGTCCAAGTGCGTCTTCCGCGTGGACACCAGCCGCGGTGAAGAAGCGCCCGGCGCGCCCGTGTACTTCGGCAACCCTGTCCGGCTCCAGCTGCTCCGCACTCGCCAGTTCGTGACGGCCACGAACGCGCCGTCCAAACAGGCCAAGCGCTCGTTTCGCCTCAGCTTAAACAAGGCCCGCTCCAAGGACTGCTTCCTCCGGCTTCAGCCGTACCTCAAAATCCGATCCGAGGTTCACTTGTGCAGTCGTCTTCGCCCCTCTGTTTTGGATTCTGCAGTCGCTTGAATGTCATGTGGACTTTCCTTAACCTCTGCACATTAGCCCACTCTCCCTAGTGTGTTTCTGAAATATTTTTCAGCCCACTTCCTCATTTGTTCAGTACTCCAGTTGTCGTCCTGCACGTCAAATATCATCATGTTATAATAATAATAATAATCTTCTGCCTGTCTGTGCGCCTCCAAGGGTGAGCTGGTCTACTACGGAGAACCAACGGGTCTGCAAGACGCCAACGGCCGGTACCTCCGACCCGTGAACCCGCCGCAGTCGGCCGCCGCCGCCGCGGACAGCAGCGATTCTGCAACGCCTGTGGTGAGTGCATCGTGTCGGTTTTCGAATACTTGCGCCCCAATTTTACTGTAGATCGCGGAAAAAATGTCGATATCTATCTGTCATTCTCTCTTTGAACTTCTACGCATGCGATCTTTCCTCCTCCGCTGTACTGTAGGTGAGCGGCGAAGAGCGCTGCGCGTGGCGCTTGCGCCGCTTCATGCAATACGACGCTTCCCTTCAAAACGTGATCAAGTTTGGGGACCTCTTGCGCCTTTTTCACATGGAAGAAGAAGCTTTTTTGGTGGGGCACATCGTCGACACCGACCTGCGGCGCCGGGACGATTTTGCCTTGACGGAAACGGTCAACGAAAAGCTGGAAGCTTTGTACGCGCGCAGCTTCGTGAACGTGGGGGAAACGGTGCAGATCCCGCAGCGCATGTTTGTGGGTTTGCGCAACAGCGGCGCCAAGCGCAAGAGCCGGACCAAGCATTCGGTGCAGTCAATTTGGGAAATTCACAACGACAAGGGCGCCCTCGGTGGCCCGGTGGCCTTTTCCCAGACCGTGCGGCTTCGGCACTTCGCAACCGGCGCCTTTTTGTGCATTCGCGAGCGGAAAACCGCTTCCGGGGCGGGCACTGGCAACAACGAGGCGATGGTGTTGCCCAAGCTCGAAACCCCAGAGGACGAAGCGGACACCTTGTTTGCGTTTGAATACGTGAGCAACAACGAAGCCCCCACTGGCGGGGGCGGTGGCGCCGGTGAGGCCAGTGGCGCCAGTGGTGGCGCAGGCGGTGCCGGCGCGCTGGAGTCTTCATTGACCGCCGCTGGAGAGGGCGGCAGCGGCAGCGGCGACAACGGTGGGGGGGTGTACCTGTCCTTGCATGCGCTCATGCGGTTGGTCCACGTGGCGACCCGGGAGTACGTCACTGCGGGCCTGCGGGCGGGGGCCGAGGATACCACCGGATCGGTTGCCGACGGCACCGGCTCGGACGCCGGCAGCGCGGTTTCGGGTTCCGCTACCGGCACTGCCCACTCTGGCAAAGGCGGCGAAGGTGGCGGCGGTATGGTAGGCGGCCTCTTGAAGAGCTTGCACTTCAGAGGCGGTGGACACGACGACGACAACAACGACGACGAGAATGGTGGCGAAGGCACCGGCCACGCTAATGGAGAGGCCGCGGACATGATCCAGGAAAACTCCGAGTTGGCCGCGCTGGCAGGGACCAACACGTTGCTGCTCCAAAAGGAAATGGCGATTCGCACCGCTCAAGACAACCCGGACGAATGTGTCTACCAGGTTTGGTTGCCGCCCCTTTTTCTCACACTAGTGCTTAAAACATGGGCTTACAAAGCAAACGCGTCTGTTTCATTTGTTAAAGCTACCCTCTCATTTTCCTTCGAGGTTTTCTTGGTCACCTTCACTTTCTTCGTGTCATCAATTTTACCTCCTTTTCATCTCTCTTTCTCTCCGTGCTGTAGGTGCAAACCGTAGCTGCCGATGACGTCGACCGCACTTTCATTGCCAGCATGCACTCGGACCAGCTGGTAAAGTTCGTTGCCTTTTGCGAGTCCACTTTGGCCCATGCCCAAACCCTCTCCACCACCACCAAAGGCCAGTCTACGCCTCTGCCTGCACCCGACTCCCGAGGCGGCAGCAACAGCAGCAGTGGGAGTGGGAGTGTGACGGCCGCCGCCACGGCTGCGCGGTCCTGTGGCGATGCTTTGGCCAGCCTAGTGGCGTTTGTGTGCAATTTGGGGGTGGTGAAGTGGGCCGACGCGCTCAACGTGACGTCACCGCCTGTGAAAGTCCAACAAAACGTGCTCATCGAGTGAGTTCATAGTGTAGTTTTGGACAGAGGTCAAACTTACTCCTCAGGCTGTATGAATTGCTTCGGATTTCAAATTCAATAGCATGCATCTTTTCTTTTGCCTTTTTTTGCTTTCTTTCTTTTTTTAACCTTTTCTTGTCTCTCGTCGTAATCTCGTCTCCATCCAGGCAAAACATCATCGAGCTCCTCCTTATGCTTGCCCACTCGACCTTCAACTGCATTTCGGCGCTCGAAAAATCTTTTGCTGCCACCAAGACGGGGCGTGGTGCCGCCGCGAAGAGCAGCCTTCTTCAAGTGAGAATGAGTGTAGCAAGAGAGTCGAGAGCGACTTCTTCTCTTTCTTCTCCTCCTCTTGCCAAAAAAACAAGTGCTGCTCCTAGTGCAAAACCTCCTTCTGCTTCATCATCACCACCAGCACAGCCCACGCGGCAGAGAGCAAAGAGTGCTGCCCCCAGTACCAAATCTCCCCGAAATATTGCTTCGAACAAGCGGCCTCCTCCTAGTGTCTCAAGAAGGAGGCCCTCAGAAGCTGGGGCAGTTGCGGGTGCAGGGGCAGTCAAAAATGCCAATCCCAAAGGGGTTTCGCTTCCTTTTTGGCCGTTGAAATCCAAAGCTCCTTCATCTTCTCGTAGCCCTGTAGGCACGAGTTTAGACGGCTACGAGCAGCATGAGAATGATGATGAGAGAGTTCCGTCTTCTTCTTCTACCACTGCTAGTCCGTCCTCACCACCGCCACTCACATCCAAACCCTCTGCTGCTGCTGCTGCTCGTGGTGCTGTGACCAAGCAGGTGTCCAAGAAGGGGCTCGGCGGGTTCAGCGGTTCGTCCGTTGGTGCCTCATCGAAAGCTGCCCTCGCCTCGCACAAGTACCTCCGTGCAACTTTGCCCACCCGCACCGCCCTCAACGAGCTCGGCAACTTGTGCTACAAGCTCTTGAGTTTGACGGTGGTGGGCACCAAAAAAGCGGTCCCTCGGATCATGAGCTGCGACGGGGTGGACTTGATGATCAAGCATAAGCTGAACACCAGCCCAGCTTGGAGCCCGCCCATTCGTGAAGTGCTAGCAGCGAATTCGGCGGGGGACAATTCGGCCAAGAGGCTGAAAACCATTTTCAAGACCGACGTGCGCCTGTTACTCAACAAGGTACGATAGGAATGTAACACGTAAAACGTATGATTGCACAGACACCTTTTGACTACTCTATGGCATGCTTTTTTTAATCTGTTGTGCGTTTGCGTGCGAATTGACCGTGCTCTCACCTATCGTGTGTCATTACTATTTTTTTTACATTCAGGTGTACGACAAGATCAAAGCCCACGAAGTGCCCGACGCTGACTTGTACAGTTTCTTGGCGGACGTGTGCGCGCCCAATGACATGCCGGAGGAAGACGTGCAGGGGTGGGTGCGGGAATTGTTCCTGGGCCTGGACATGGCGTCAGCCACTTCTTCGTGCCTCTTGTACGCGACCAAGCTCGAAGAGCCGAAACGAACGAGCACTACTGCCACTGGCGCCGCTGCCGTCAACGAAGACAACGACGGTTGGAGTGGAAGTGACCCCTCGTCTTTTTCGCATTACCAGCGGCGGCGGGTGATGGTTGAAGTGTCGGGGTATGGGAAAGGGCGGCCCAAATACTCCCCCGACAAAATTGTGGAATTTCGTGGGCAGAGCCCTGCAGAAATGGCGAAGCAGCCCGGGGGGGTCTCGGAAACGTACGACTTGGTGAGCCCCGATAAAGGGTTGACCTACGAGCAGTGGCGCGACATCGCGGAAGACTTCAACGAAGAGGCCGTGCCGCAACACTCTCAACTGGCGGGGAAGTGGGTTGCGCTCAAGAGCCTCGACAGCAAGCAGCTCCGCTTCTTTGCGTCCTCCGTCAACTTGCTCGCCGTGCTCTGCGCCGGGCGGAACGGCGCCTCGCAGCGCCTGGTCAAGAAGTTGTTGCCAGTAGACACCATCTTGGAGTGCTTGGAAGAGCTGTCGGACTTGGGCCTGTCTCAGACGCGCGACAAGGAAGGTTTCGCGAGTCTGCACACCGCATTTGTTCGCGTGCTGCAGAACTTGCACGTTCAAGCGGTTGCTCTCGAAAAGGTAAAGTTAGTTTGCTGCTAATTGCTGTTGCTCCCTCCTGAAGACTATTGAGTGCAAGTGTGCAGCTTTTTCAGCTCGTACGCGTTTCTCCAAACTTCAACTTTTTTTACGTGCTTTCTATTCTTCCCTGTAAACACATGAATCTGTTCTTACAGGTGAGTGAAGGAACCTTGGAGGATTCCACTCTGGTGTGGACGTTGGGTGAAGAAGATGTTCCTGACGACTACGAAGACGTTCGAGTGGAAGTGTTGAACAAAATCTTCAGTGCGTCCACCCAGTTTGATGAACCCCGGGCCACCAATGAAGTGATGGACGCAGAAGAAGCCGTTCGCATCGTTGGTGAGATAGACAAGTGATGATGAGTCGAAGTTGTACACACATATGCAGATGCGTGCTCTTCCTTTTAGATTGCTATTCATGATCATTGTAGTTTATTTCTCTTAAGCTCTTCCTTTCTGTCAACCGTTCCTCCAGAACGGTACGACGGCAACTTTTTGAAGCGATCCGACGTGGTTGCTCTCAAGGACATGTCTGCAGATGGCACCACTGGTGCCGAAACCACTTCGGGCGCGTATGATGCTGCCATGGTTGCGCAAGCCAAAAAAGTGCTCCGGCGGCGCTGGTCCGAATTCATGCTGGTGGATTTGGGGTCGTTTGCCCAGCGCTACCGCCTCCGCACTACGGTGTTCAAGACGATGCGCGCCGTGGAGAAGTTTGCGCAGCGCGAGGGGGGCAAAGATTTGTTCGGGTCTCCAAAGGCCATGGAAGCGGCGCACGCGTTTCTGGTCCTGGTGCGGGAACTGGTCACGGCGAACTTCTTTTCGCCCATTTACGAAGTGTACCCTCGCTGCGAGCTGACCATTGGCGGCGTGAAAGAAGAGCCCTTCTTTTACCGCCGCACCAAACAAATGCTCAACGGCACTTCAGCGCAGGTATATCAAAACGAAGCCCCTTGATGATCTGTGAAGGCTGTGCACTTTAGGCATTTCCTCAGAATCTATGCCCGTCTTCAATACAGTGCTCTGATCTCACGTGAGTACTTTATTAGCATGTTTGTTTGCTTTTTTTCAGAGGGGCACAGACGGCGAAGTCGCTCCCAAGCTGGTCTACTCCTTTGGCTCTACTCAGTCAGCAGCCCCTGTGCTCGCCCCGGGCGGGGATAAGCTCGTGCCTCCCGGCTTTCGCACTTCGGTGGATGCCAAAGTCGTGCCGGCCGTGCCCACTGGCCTTGAGATCAAAGCCATCGAAGAGGTGTCCCTTCGCGCTCTCCCTGACGATGTGGATACTACTGACGGCAAAGACTTCGGCAGCATTGTGTTTGTGCTTCGCCCCGTCACGGGCGGGCCGCTTGACGCTTCTGGCGAAGGCAGTGACGACACTGGGATCCCTAACCAAGATCAGGACGCCGTAGAAGTCATTCGCCTTATTTTACGGGCCTTGCAAAAGGCGTTGGACCCAACCGTGCAAGACCAGCCTCTCGATTCGCCGGGGCAAACCTGGCCTTCCCTGGCAGAAGACGCATCTTTGGCCGAGGAACACTTCGGGCGCGCGTTCTCCTATGTGCAGAAAACCCCTCTGGACGGGCTCCTGCAGAAGGGGCGCATGAATTTGCAGTGCGAAATCCTCAACATTTGGCAGCTGTCCATTTCGACCAATCAAAACTTGCGCGTGGCCACGTTTTGGAACGTGTTTCAGACCGTGTACAAAAAGTACATCGAAGACGTATGCTTCCCTGTGCAAGAACTCACTGATGAGGCTGACGCTGGGAACGACGAGGACGACGACGACGAGGACGGCGATGGTCATGATGACGGCAGTGGTCATGGTTCTGGCCTTGTGAAGACCGTGAGCAGCGTGGTCAATGGCGACGAAGTCGATCTCGATAAGATGGGGGAGACCATGAGACCCGGCCAAATGAACAAACAAGGATCAACCTTCGAGATGGAAAACCCTAGCATCGCAGGCGGCATTGAAATGGCACCCAAGCGTCAATCCACGATGCCCGATCGACAAGTGTCCCAAGAAGATTTGCCCGTGGAAGAGCTGTCGAAAGGGAAAGCCCTCACGGAACAAGAACGCAACGAACGGCGCTACTTGGAGCATCGTGATGTTGATGCCAAAGCATGGGCGAAATTTCGCCGGGAAGCCAAGGCTGAGGTCATGAAGGTCTTGAAAGTGTTCACGACGGAAGGGCGGAGCCGGCTCATGGGCGACTTCGTGGTCGAGTCCGCGAACATGGAGCTTCAAAAGCAGCGCGGCATTGCGTTCTTGAACTTGTTGCTTTATGACGACCAACAACTCAGTGGCCTGGCGGTGAAAATGTTGTACCGCCACTTCAACCGACGCATCGAGTTTTCCAGCCGCCTCATCAACTCTACCCTGGTGCTCGAAGAGCAAGACAAAGACACCCTAAAGTTTGTGGCGAAGCGCCGCTTGGCTCTGAGCCGATGCATGCAACAATTCGCCAACCCGTACCGCGGTGGGGCAGCGGCCTCGAAAGACCCCAACAAACGCGCGAAAACCACGAAACAGCGCCTCAAAAACCTGGCCGAATTCGTGTGCGTGCTGTTCAACGACCCCGAACTGAGCCCGGGCCCACTGGGCTTGATTAACCTGTGCTGGACCCCCCTTTGGGACGCGTTCGACAACAGCGGCGACAACGACGGCACGGCAGCAGCTGCCGCAACGGCAGCTTCGTCGTCAGCGGCCGCGGCTGCTGGTAACACGCAAGGCTCTTTCTCCAGCGTGGCGAGCAGCGGCAGCGACGCAGCGGTGACCTCTGCCCCCAAAGTGCTCACGGCCTCGGAGCGGGTGATGGTGTTGGAGGGTTATGGAGCGCACCCACTGGTGCGAGGCCTGCCGCGGGAAGAAAAAGTCGAAGAAATGAACCAACAAATGCTGGGGGAGTCGGGCGTGCACGAAACGGTGTTTGAGTTCTTGAAGGACGTGGTACGAAATTCCCGCTCGAAAGAAGAGTTCGACGCAAATCTGTGCGCGGAGCAGAAGCAAGTCCTCAAAGCGTGCCTGGTGTTTCTGTTCTACTTTTGCTACGCGCACGCCCGCAACTCGGCCCTGCTGTGGTCACGCCCCAACTATCTCGAGGTGTTGCTATACTTGTTGCCGTGGTGGGACGGCAGTGAAGTGGTGGTGCTGCTGGCCGAAGTCCTGCGCGACAACGACGCGGGCAACAAAATGGTGGAAGAATCCCACGTGCGCGCGTTCGGTAAGCAGTAACTTTCAAAAAAGCTCGACTTGTTGCTATAAGGGTGGTCGTTTTTTTTTGCGTTTCGTGCACATTCACTTACTGAATACTTGAAATGTGAAGCAATCGTCATGAAGTTGTTTCTTCCTTTATGGCATCATTTGCTAAATCCTACGTTCAACATCCATCTCTCTTGATTCTTGGTTTCTGTGCACGGCAACAGTGGCCCTGCTGTTCAATGCAGTGCGGTCCGCGAGTGCCGATGACGAAGCCGCTGCCGCTGACTCGACCATCTCGGCATTCGGCCAGAAGGATGGAGTTCAAGGCGGAGACTGGACGAAAGCGTCAGCCTTGCTCGATTTGCTCGCCTCGATGGTGGAGAGTGAAGCAGGCCCAATCATGGCGAGGCAAGAGTTGGTGGCGCAGGCCCTGGAAGAAGGCTTGCGCCTGTCCAACGACACCCTCGGCGCGACCGACGGCCACCTTCTCGCGGCCTTCTTGTACTTAGACAAGGCGAGCGTCGAGGACCTGCTGGCGCGAAACCAAGCCGCCGACAACCAATCCGAAGCCAGCAGCCGAGGCGGCGAAGGCGGCGGTGGTAACGACAACAACGACAACGACAACGAGCCCGCAGAATTGGAAGAAGTGTCCAGTTTGTACCAAGTGTCGCGGGTTGTTGAGGAATACGAGCGCCTGACTAAGAAACGCAACCCTCCTCGGAAGTTTGAGGCAGTTTCCAAATGGAAGTCGTTTCATTTGCGCTGTAAGCCTCTGCCTCAAAACACGCACCTGTCGTTCCATATAAAAGTGGTCGACATTTTGGGTATGTTGGCGAAAGGCGACAATTTGGCCGTGGAACAATGGTGCAGTTTGTTCATTTCCGAGCAAGAAATGGTGCGTGGAATTAGCTTAAATCACCCTGTACTGAAGGGATGCTTCGTGCGGTACATGCACGGAACTTACTTTTCCCGCGCCAATGCCAGCAGTAGCAGTGGAAGTGATGGCGCAGGGGAAGACAGCGTTGGCACTGACGTGGAAGATCGCGGGGAAATGCTCGTAGAGCGCCACCAAAAGGACATCGTCAATTTGTTCGGGGAATTTAACAATTACTTGAGGTTGTTCCACCGGTTCCAGTTGGATTCCGCCGCCAGCGCCATGACCGCCACCCTGTACGAAGAAGAAGAACTCTTCGAAAACGTGGTGGTGGATGTGGTGCTGCCATTTTTGAAAGACTTTTTCACGGGCACCTGGTCTCTGATGCCGCCGTCGTTCGGCGATCTCCGCGGGAGCACCGGTATACTAGGCGGCGGTTTTGACGAGGGTGGTCATGGCGGCGGCGGCGGCGGCCGTGGTGGCACCGACACTCCACCGAGTGCGTATAGCTCGCAAGAGCGCAGCGACCGGTCACACTCTGCGGGCATGCCTTACAAGGGCAATACCACCCCCAAGGGCAACAGCGGTGGCGGTGGTGGCGGCAATAATAACCGTTCGCTGCTGTGGAAGTGCGCGCGGCACCCCAGCAGCATCGTGCACCAACTCTCAAAACTGGCGGCGCACGACAAGATTCAGAAGTGGGAAAACGCCCGGGTAGGGGTGCTCGAGGCGCTCGTGGCGGCGAGGTCGCGGCGCATTGGGGGCAGCGACGACAGCGGGGGGTTTGGCCACAGCAACGGCGCTGGCGCCAGCGAAGAACTGATGATTCCGCCCGAGTCCATCTTGAGCGCTTCGGTGGGGGAAGCCGAGCGGCAAATCGAACGGTTTGTGGTGCAAATGGAGTCGGAAGGCATCGCGGACGACGAAGACGAAGACGTCATTATGCAGCGCCGGAAAAAGGTTCGTTTGTAGTGAAGTGCTTTTTATACTTTCTTACTCGCTATGCTTTACTCTTTGTCTTCCGTATAGCCAATTAAACGCTTTTGTGTGCCCCGCACAACAAAATTAACAGGCCGCTGTGAAGTCAGCCCTCCCCCATTTTGTGCACGTGATCATGGAATGCTTGGAAGGGAACCAAATTTTCGACGATTCCATTGGCGGCAAACTCACGCGCTTTGGGTCCGCTCTGAGCAGCAGCAGCAGTGCCTCCGGCCTGGTTGTGGTGTCCACAGAAGCCCTGCTGGACCCTCTCCGAGACCCGTTCTTTGACGTGTTCGTCGACACGATCCGGAGCCGCATCATGAACTACATTCGGGCCAACGCCTCAGGCAGTGACGTCCTGGGCGGAAGCGAGTTGAGTTCTTCGTCGTCGTCGTCTCCGATAAGTGGGGTGGGTGGTTTGGGTGCTGGTAATGGCACGGTGCAACCGCCGCTGCCCTTGGCGGTGCAATTGTCTCGGCTCACGGGGGGGCGCAACGTCGAAGACGCCCTCGAAGTGCTGGACTACGATTTCGTGGACGAAGAAGACCTGGAAGACTCGGCAATGAATTTCGTGGGGGCGGCGGCGACCGCGATGGTCGAGTCGGTGCGTCAAGTGCCCGCTCGAAAAACCTCGTTTCGGTCGACCCGTCGCCGCACAACCTCAGTGCTGACCAAAGGGCAAGAGTACGACCAAGCTACTACGCAACTGGCCACTCGCGCGCGCACTGCTGCGTTTGACATTTTCACCCAGCAGTCGAAGCTGTATATGGTGCAGCTGCTGGACCATTTGTGCGGGTTTTTGTCGGAAAGCTTCACGGGCTGCGACACTTACCTGGCACTGGCGCTGCAGCACTTGATGGCCTCCAAGCGGCAAGAAATCGAGGAAGAGCACATGATGCACTCGGCCAAGCCCAAAAGTTCTTTGAGCATTGCTCTGGCCGATGACGATCTCGTGACCAAGCTCATGCAGTGCGCGCTCATCAATCTCGGAGCCCCGGAAGCGATTCTAGCCCTCGTATCCCTCGGCCACCGTCAGCCGGGAGTGGAGCTCAACTCGTACTACGCCGCCATGGTGCCCCAAGCGAATTATCTGGCGAACGCTCTCTTGGACGGCGGCAACTACGAGGCGCAGCGGCGCATTCTCGAGATTTTTGTGGCCAAGAAAACGTCGCTGGAGTCGCACAAGGAAGAAGGCTTCCTGCGAAGCTTGCAGCAACAGCTTCGGGACTTGCAGAAAGAGTTCTTGAACCCGAACATGGACCTCAAGAATTTGGGCCAATTAGCGGCGATGGAAGCGGCGCGAGAGCGGGCGGTAGCCGTGCTAAAATTCATCCAAAACCTCGGTAATTTTTCTTTTTTGCCATGCTTTTGCTTGAAAAGGGAATTGAAAATTGTCTCCTTACTTGTCTATCTTTTCTGCCTTCTTTTCCGTCTATCCACCCTCTTGATAACGTTCCTCCTTTCTGTTTTTCTTTTCGTTACGAACAGTGGAGGGTCACCAAACCGCCCATCAAGATTTCTTGCGTGTGCAGCCGGGGGTGACCGAAACTGTCAACCTGGTGCGCGAAGTGAGCACTTTTTACAACGCCCTGTACGAGTGCGTCGACGCGGAGTTCAAATTAGTGCAAGACCGTGACTTCAACGCCAAGTACGCGCCACCCGTGGCGGGCTACTTGTGGGCGTCCCAGAAACCGCAACGGAGCAGCAAGAAAGGTGCAGGTGCGGGCGCCGGCAGCAGCAACGGTTCGGGAGACGGAGTCTCCGTAGCAGCCGCGTCCTTTGGCCGTACCAAAATCGTGGCGTGGCACGAAGGGATTGATTTCGCGAAGCTTCGGATCGTGATGCCGGTGCTGGAGCAGTGCCTCGACACCATGCAGGAATTCTGCGCGGGGCCCAATTTGCAGAATCAGCTCACAGTGGTGCGCGCGGGAGTCTGCGCGTCCCTACCAAGGCTCTTTGCGTTCTTTGGGGCTCTGCAGCTGCGCCAAGATGCACCTCCGCCGGAAAAGAAGAAAACCTCTGCCAAGCGCGCAACTGCCACTCGGCGCGCGAGTTTTGGGATGGAGGATGCGTCAGGCGCCGTATCCAAGACCAGCACCCAGGCGAAGGAGTCCGCCGCCCTGACGAGTTTCAAGCGCACCTGGACTACGGCGAGCGCGGATTTGTGGATCACCTCCTTGACCGACACCGCTCTGATGAGCCGCGCGGGCGGTCGCTCCGGCGGTGGAGACAGCGTGCTCGGCGATCTCACCGCGAGCCATTCGTACACATTGAGCTTTGGAAAAGGCCATGCGCCCGGGTCGAAATGGGTAGGGAACGACCCGGCCTTGCTCTTCATGCTGTTCCGGCAGCGGATGCACGCCGAGAAGAAAATCAAAGCCCGTTTGCTCAATGGGCAAGGGGGCGCACGCAACGGCTTCAAAGCGGAAGAAGTAAGCTACCCCGACGACGCCTCCACTCTCGTGAGCCTGCTAGGCACCTTGCGTGTGGACAAAAGTGCCGCCGGTGACAACAATCTGGATGACGACACTGACGCTGGCGGCTTCGGCGGATTGGGCCATCTCAGCAATATCAGCACGAACATCGGCAATATCGGGAATAACATCGGTGGGGGCGCTAACCATGCGTTCAAAGGGCTCCTCGGCGGCGACTTGCGGGGTTCGGTCTCTGGCAACAGCTCAGAGATGGACGAAAGCAGCAATGGGATGAGCGGCTACCAAGAACACGACGAGAATCTTGCAGCTGCATTCTCTGGTGGCGGTGCCTTTGGCGGTGCTCGCAGCGGAGTCGGCACAAATGCGTTTGACACCGAGGGACGTGATGGCGGCTGGGTCGCTGCCAAACGCGCGTTTGTAGCGCTCAACAGCGGCAAAAAAGCCGAAAAATGGCGCCCGCAGCAGGGCGACAAGAAAAGGGCCTGGCGCTACGAGCGGCAATTGCGGCAGCCCCCACGCAACATTTACAGCGACATTGAAGACTTGACCAACATGAGCTTGAAGATGGAGAAAGCGTTGGTGACGTTCGTGCAGAGCGTGGTGGAGGGGGGCGACGTGGACTCAGAAGTGGTGGACCACGTGGTGCAAAACTGGGACATGTCCGTAATGTTCGGTTGCGCGGCCAATTGGCTCGGGATTCACCAAGAGTTCAGCCGCAGCTTCGAGAAAGCCAGCCCGATGCACGTGAGCCGAAACCGGGTCGCCGAAGTCAGCGCGATGGCGATTCAATGGCACATTTTGATCGAGTCCATGGGCGACTCTGGCGCTCTGGGCCCCGCGTTCAAGGGGGACTACCGCGAGCTGTGCACATTGCGCCGAGTCAGCGTCAGCAAAAACGGCTTGCCTCTGGTCGGTCGTGTCGAAGTGGTAGGCAAAAACGACCAAGTTTCCCTGCTGTACTTTCCCGTGCCGCAAATTGTCACCAGCTGTTGGTGGCGGCCCGAAGTAAAACACGAACGGAACCAAATCTTGTACCCCGACAACTTGAGCAAGCGAAGCAACCCCGACGAGAAAATCAAAGACTTTTTGATCAAGTCCGACGGCCTCGTGGAGATCTTGGAGCACGAGTACATGTTGCAGGAGCTGGCGGCCCGTGGGGGCGTGCAATGGTTTTTGGCAGAAATAGGGCAGCAGTCTGCGCCGCTGAGCTGGATTGCGCTGATATTAACCCTGGTCATCAACGCCCTCCTGCTCTTTCGGGTGGGGTACTCCAGCGACGGGACGGACATCGAGGGCACCAGCGAGATCACCTACTCGAGCTTGCCACTGTGGCACTTCATTACCTCCCTGCTGCTGTTCACCTCGTACATCATTTCCACGGGTTGGCGGAACGTCCGCACGGCGCGCACCAAGAACGAAGACGGAGTGGTGACGTTTTACAGCGGTGAGCGGTGGCTCATTCGAATTGCCAAAGCACTGGGCACCCTCCTGCGCTGCCGCCCGAAGGTATTAAATGCTTCACTTCATTAGCGTGGAGTTTATGTTTGTCAATAGCACTCTCTACTGTAGTAGAACACATGTCTATTGCCTATCATTTTTTTTTTTTTCAGTGTTAAATATCTCACTTTTTCTTTCCCTTTGCATTCAATCCCAATGCGGCTGCTCTTCGTGTCTCTCTCTCTCTACGCCGCCTCAGACTGCGGATGCACTTGTGGCCGGTGGCGGCATGGGCTCTACCGGTGCTGACCCTTCCGGTGCTGGGGAATCGCGGGGCAGTGGTGGCAATGCGGACGACGAGCATGAAGTGACCTTCGTGCTGCCGTCGGCTCTCTTGGTGCCGGTGCACTTCTACACCGGCGACTGGCGAGCGAGTTATTACACGGCCTTCGTGGTGGTGTCTTTCGTGGGTTTCGTAGTGACGCCCATGGCGTTCGTGATTTGCATGTTCGACGTGGTCCGCATGTCGCCAACCATGCAAAAAGTGATTCGGTCCTTGACCTACAACATCGATCAGGTGAGCAATCAGTGTATATTCAAAACTCGGCTGAATTTCAAATTTCTTCTGTGGCTTCACACTGAAATGCTCCTTCCGGAATACATTTAACTGACATGTGCATGATCTCATTTCACCAGGTGATTGTGACGGTGTTTTTCATGGCCATTTTGCTTTACCTCTTCGCGGCGTTTGCGTTCTTCTTCAACTTTGAGTACGGGTTCGAGGAGCATTACGCCTGTGCGGAAGACGCGATCACAGAAGGCAATTGCGGGGGCGACTTCGCGTCTTGGTTCCGATTGCATTTGGACTACGGCGTGATCAATCCATTGGTGTTTACCGACAGCGACGGGCCGATTTCAAGCGCGAAAGGCTCGGTGTTCGGGTTTTTGTACTACTTCCTCATCAACCTGGTGATTACCGCCATCGTGAGCGGTATTATCATTGACACTTTTGCCCAGATGCGGTCCGACCGCAACCTCGTGGAACAAGACCTGAAAGGCAGTTGCTTCATTTGCGACATCGAGCCGGAAGACTTCGAGCAGTTCAACGTGCGGTACAGCGACCACATCAAGCAAGACCACAACATGTGGCAGTACATTTGGCTCAAAATTTACTTGCGGGACAAGGACCGGGTCCAGTACTCGGGCATGGAGATGCACGTGGCCCCCTTTTTGATGCGCCACTCGCCGCGGTGCATGCCCATCAAGAAGAGCCGCGCGATCCAGGGCAAAGTCCGAGACAAAGCCACCCTGCCCACCATCTTGCAGAAGATCAACAACATGTCGAGCTCGACTTCGCAAGCCATCGAAGAGTTGCGCCGCAAAGTGGAGGTGTCGAGCGGTGACATGAATGAGCGCATCAGCAAAGCGCTTGCCGCCAATTCCGCGCCACAGCAAGCCCAGTCGTCTCTGGTCCCAGAAAGCGGAGGACTGGGAGGTGGGGCATTGGAGTCTCTTCGTGAAACTGTGCGTATGTAGGCGCTCTTCGTGAAAAAAAAAATGGCAATACCGGACACCCCTTTCTTCGCTTACCATAAAGCCACTATTATTCACCACAAGTATTTTCTTTACTCCCAGCTCCCAGCTCTACCAACACCTCAATGTGCCAATTATTAGGGCAGATATAAATACTAGTATTAAGCGGCAGGGTATTTCGGTTGGGTTAGGAGGGCGGGTAGGTGCTGGGTTCCTGGGTGGGGCGCTCGCTTCCAAACCTAGCGATAACAGCAACAACAGCAAGGGACATATGGCGCAAACAGCGCTGGGGCATCATGGCTGCTCTTCCTATTATACTATAATCCAAGATCTCGCCCTTGGTCTTGCCTTTGAATATTAATCGGGTTCTAAATTCTGAGGTTGGTCAAGAGACCAAGAGAAGAACAGGAGTAGCTATTTAACAGGAGTAGCTATTTAAGACGCCGGCAATTCTTTTTAGGAGCACACTAATCACTCAAGCACTCCATACGCCCAAATTATTTATCGATTCCAACTCTCCAATTGCAACGACAAAGATTTGACCAGGCCCACGCCCACCCGCGCCAGTTCGTGTTCTTGGAAATGTGGCGGTTGAGCAGCCGGTGCTGAAGAAGGTGATGGTGTTAAATCTCGAACTTGAAGGTCATCCAAGCGATAGAAGCGTAAAGAGGCTTCGATATGGTATTGCACCGGTGTTGACCGTAGAGGAGCGCTCGTGACGTTCTTCGTGTTGTCATCGTCATTGCGGGTAAACAGGGTTGGCAGAAACGGTGGAGGCAATAAGAACATGAAGCGAGGCCCTGCACTGTCATCAACTGCGATACACTGCTCTGACAACGAGCTTTCCTCTGAAATTCTACTCGTTTGGGGTGGAGTGCCCTCTTCTTTGTCGCCTTTTACATCTTGGGAACCAACTAATTCTGCGCACATGTACCACATACCACTGGTGTTGCCATCATTACCAACGGTAAAGTCTATAGCAGGGTCAAAGCGCCAGTCAACAATGACATGCACCGGTGAATCTACATCCAGTGCGGTGCCTTCGAGTGGAGACACCATCCGCAGAGCACTCTTTCTGTTTTTGCTGCTACCAGGAATGCTGCTCCAATCAGGTGCTTCCGCCACTGCCCACACTCGAGGAGGGCCGCTACCTGTGCTGTGCTTTATTGTCGAGTTTCTAACAGTCCGTGCCAAGGGTAGCGGCGACGTCGACAGTGGTGACCACGGCACCAATTGATACTTAACGCTGTAAGCATGGTACCCTTCTACTGTCTCTGAGCTACGAGGTGCGTCTTCTCGTGGCTGCTGCAGCGCCAACACTTCCTCTGCACGCCAGGTTCCGTCCGCGTTTACGGTGCGGCCTACGAATTCAAGCCCGCTCGCGTCTCGAGGCCAAGGCAAAGGCTGTTGCACGACACATTCACCTAAAGGGCTATTGAGGTCGAGTTCATTGGCCACAGAACGCCAGGGAGCCCCCTTGCCATCTAAACTCTCAGGCCAGTCCCCGATGTCATTCACCCAATTGGACGCCTCTTTGGCGACAAGCTTCTCTTTGATTATGTTGCTTCGAGAGGTGGCACCATCTGCAGGAGGCCCATACGGGAGAGGAGCAGGCACCCAGCTGTCGTGTAATAGTAAGCCGAGTTCGCGGCACTGGGGCCAAGCCAATGCGCCGACTCCAGCCAGAACCCGCGCTGCCAAATTGGTGGCTGAGCTCCTTGATTTCTCATGATGATGTGGTGATGCTGCTGCTGCTGCTGCCATTGCTGCTGCCGCAGAAGTCAGATTATTGCTCCCGTGCAAACCCTGCTGCGCTCCTCTGGCAACAGCCCATCGGTGGTGAGATGGTGGAGACTGACGGTGGCCGCGCCACGATTCACGCGTGTGAAAAGCGCTTTCAATTCCGAAGTGGTGTGGATGGTCGCGGACCTGTATTTTTTAAAGGTAACATCATCGGTTTTAGGTTTTAAAAGAAATTAGGAGTCAGTGACGAACACGAAAAGATACTCAAATCTATGAGAGAAAAAGTAGAAGACGACCACAAAAGATGACATTGCAGTAGACGATTCTGATACAGCTCTGATGACACCACGAAACATTTAGTTCACAATAAGCACGCACCGCGTGGCATGCTAAGCCAGACAACGCCCACGCGCTCACACTTGCTTCGTCCCTGCGAGACAAGAGTCCCGAGTGCAATCCTCGGGCCACAAAGCGATCAATGCCTTCATCATGGTCATCATTGATGTCATCATGGTTGTCGGTTGTGTCCTCATTTTCGCCATCATTGGAGTGGACAGGAGGAGTATGAGGTGAGTCCAGGGGAGACACGTTCACAAGTTCCACGCCTGCTGTCGCGAGTTCTTTCAAGAGTCCATTAGGGATGTTGGCGTCTTCTGAACAAGCATGATAAATGCGCATTCGCCAATGTGCAAAAGGATACTGTGAACCAAAGCGCCCAAAACCATCGTTGCTTCTTCCTTTTCCTCTTCCACTGCCATCCTCGCTTCCAGTTGAGTTTGTGGCCACTTTCCTTAACCGTTGAGAGAGTGCACGTGCTCCAGCAAAGGACGCTGCAAACTCGCCTGGCCACATTTCGTTGCTTGTCGCACCACTTCGTACTGACTCAGAGCTCGATTTGGTCGTCTTCTCGTTATCGCCACTGCTGTCTCTACTGGCTTTCTCCTTGAGCCACTCTTCTTCGCAGACTGGAAGCGCGTAGGCCACTACACAATTGCCCGCTGCACATTCAGCCGCAAGCGATTCAGAGGCCGTTAAGGGCACTGATTCACCACCATTTCCATCACTCTCAATACCATCTGAGGTCTCTGAAGATGAATCTTCTAATGGCAGATCACTTAGTTGTGGTCGCTTCGGCTGCGCTAAAACATCGCCGAGTCGGTAACTGCAGCCGGAGACCGCTGGCACGGCGCTGAGTGGAGCCACTCGGGTAACGATTTCCGAAAACGTGGACCAATGCGATATCACGCGCGTAACCTTTATTATGGTGCAGCGCAAATGTTCCAAAAGTGTAGTGCAAAGCAAAAAGAATCAATGCGGGGTTTCTGTATAATTGATAATGGTGAAAGTCAATTTACAATGCTTACCACTCTTTCATCCGTCAGCATGATTTGTTCGACGAGAGCTCGTTGCAAGCATGCTGAACTACGCGTCATGTCTTCTTCGTTACCACTGCTGCCACTACCACCATCACCATCATTGCTGCTGGTCCTGCTTTGGCGGCGCGTATTGTTGCTCTTCTCGCCCTCAGAACGGGTGCGACACAAGTGCCCGTCGTAACCAAGCACGATACCAGGCGCGAAAGCAGCTTGCAATGCAGCTACTGCTTCGGGCACGTCAGAGGCAATGTAAAAGACTGTCTGGTAACCTTTGGCACGGTAAGAGCTTTGCAGTTTGCGCATGGCGACCATAAACGAGGGCGGCGCGCATGCTTCTCTCGTGGAGCGCGCGGAGTCGCCAAGCATTTCCATCTCGGTGGCCATATGTGCAGGTGGCGATGGCACGTCCTTGCTCATGTTTGCCTGTGAGCAGAACGCGAGAAGAAAAATTAAGGAAGGCAGTTGAAGTTATTAACTACAGTAAATCGCTCATCAAATCAATTATTGTCAAAATCGAAAAAAATCAAAGAAAAATGTTAGGCGCAAGTCGAACATTCACGAGCGTGCAACCTGCATTCGAATGTGAACAGCCACCAGCACCCGCGGCAAAGGTGGTTGAGATGGTAGCATCGAGGTCGTATTCAGCGCTGAAGCAACTCTTCCTTGTTCTCGGGTCAGCGTTGCTTGCACTACAGTGCTGGGTGCTGCAAATATGTGCTTGAGCACTGCGCGCATGGGCGAATCGCTGCCACCACCGAGTCTGGTGTCGCCGTGGTGCTTCGACACAAGCCAATATGACGACCGCGCGTAAGCATGGTGAGCTCGACGGGGTCCAACTGTCAAGGTCTCACTGCTTGAAATGTCTTCTCTGGCATCAAGAGTGTGGGTTAAGCTTTTCAGGTCCATCGTTGGACTGAACCAGAAGGAATATACGTGTGTCTTCACTGGTTTGGACCCTGCGATTACCAAAGATTCAAAGAAGTCGTCGACCACATCCGGAGGACAGTCCAGAACAAATTGCATCACTAAAGGCGTAGCATCATCATCGCCATCGTCAAGGTCGTCATCATAAAACTCGTCTTCAAAATTGGCGTTAGAAAATTCATGTGACACGTTCTTCTTGTCACATCCGAGGCAATCGTCTCTGCAGCTACTGTCGCTATTGTTGCAGGCATAACTGTCGTCCCTTCTTTTGCTACCCTTAATGCTACTGGAAAGAGCCGTGACGTTAAATAGGTCACTAAAGCGAGCTCGACAATGAGCTTCCAGGGGCCAAAGCAACACAAGTCGACGATGTGAGCGGCGCGCGAGCAAAACTGCCGATGCTACAGCCCTTAAACGGTTGGACAAGCCATTTCCCACCATAACCAAGAGCAACGGCTTAATCGTTTGAACCTTGGCTTTCTTTTGTATCTTCTTTTGTGGCGATGGCGCCCTACTATCGAGCTCATCATTGCCGGCCATCTCGGTAGACCAACCTGCTGATTCATTTGATACTGCGTCTGATTCTTGATCTGGCGCAGGGCAAAGGACAGAGAGAACATCATCAAGCCCGAGCGCCACTGCAGCTTCAGCGGAAGATTCCCCTACACATAGTGCGTAACGGAGGATAGTGGCAGCGCGGCACTCGTCAAAAGAAATTGAGGCGCCATGACTGTGGCAACCTGCATTCATCAATGCTTTGGTGTCAGGATTTTTGGCGGGTGAATGGTTTGGAGCTGTAGAATAGCCTGGGCTGCATTCATGTGGGATACTGCCCTGAACTCGTAGTTCACTTCCTACATTAATTGTTGCATCACTGCTGCTGATGCGTTGAATTGCTTCCACGCAATGAAAAGCATGCGCAGACTCAGCGTAACGATGCTTGTCCAGCAGTGCAAAACCTAAGTGATTGAATATTGCTGCACGCGCGCTGGGATCAAGTATTGGAGTCAAAGGTTGAACCTTCATCTCCACTACTTCACTCGCACTATCATAATCGCTTTCGACAGTTCCGTATCCAGCGTGAGGAACATTTAGCCAGCGCTCAAATTCAATTGCTGCTGCGGAAGCATTTTCCCAGAGGTGCACGGTTGCCGGTGGCGCGAGCGCAGCTCTTGGGTGAGGCAGTTGTTCGCTCTCGATGCGCTGCAACCAGGCCGTCACGGTCGCGAGGCCATTGGAAGCTGCCACAGCCCAGATGTTCGGAGTTTCGCTGCTCTTGTCGCCGCCGTCTTCAGTGTAATGCACTTGCGCTGACTTGGCGTTGCCTTCCACCAAGGGCTTGCATTGAGGAGGCTCAGGGCCGCCACCGTGGTAGCATGTTTCATACGCATAGACTTCCGATCTTACCTTATCACAACACATGAGGCGCAATTGATTTATTAGACAAAGCTTACACGGTGCATTACAACTTATAATTGAAGGCGTTTGCGGAAGAAAAAAGCGCTCAATGTTGCGAGAACTCTTTTACCGCATCGGCGGCAGGCCCTTCCATGACGTCGACATTCACGTGAACTTGTACTGCTTCACTAGGCAGCCATTTCTGGCCTGGTAGCGGCGACCGAATCTTTAGAACAATGCCGCTGTTATAGTAATGATTGTTGACAATTTCTAGCGGCCAGCTAGGTGCTATCGTGAAGCATATGGCTACAAATAGGGCATTTGATCGCGGGCTCATTATGTTCAGTGTGGACAAAAACTAGACAAACGCTGGGACTTTCAACCAATTAGCCGGGCACACACGTGCCTAGCTCGAGACAATGTTATGATTTGATTGGAGAGTGGTAGCTCAAAGCTCAAGAATCTTAAAGCTAGGCTCAGTCTTGAGCTCTTCAGCCGTAGTATTCTACTGTAGTAGTCCCACTGGCTAGCTAGCTAGAGCTAATTAGGCAGCTACTTACTGTAGACGCATTGCGGTAATTTACTGCACAGAGCTTTTACAGCTCGTACACTCTGTGCATACATACATCGCTGCAGCCACATGCGCAGCAGGTTCGGGATTCAAGAAACAATATCTGGATTTGCTACGTCGCAACGTTGTCTATCTTCTGCTACTTTTCACCATTCCCAGCTCCCAAACTAAAAGTGTACACTCTTGTGGGTTGTGCGCCATAGTATTCTGTAGCCCCTGCGCCTCACAAATCTTCAAACCTTCTGTGCCGTCAATTTATTGGTTAACTTATCGTCTCGCTACAAAGCTATTAAGGAAATGGGTGTCACGAAGGAAATAATCACTCAAGGCGACGGCGTAACGAAGCCGTCAGTAGGCCAAGAGTTAACCATGCACTACACTGGCACTTTACTGGACGGTAAAGAATTCGACTCGTCGGTCCGCAAGAACAAGCCTTTCCAGTTTCGGATTGGCATCGGCGCCGTAATCCAAGGTAACGTGCATTTTTATTCATTTGCTCGACCGCTCACCGCCAATATAACGTGCGGATGAATGGTGCTTTTTATTATTATTTAATTATTTGCATGCTTTATGATGCATGCGCGGCCAGGTTGGGACGAAGGCGTCATGACGATGAGCCTCGGCGAGAAAGCAAAGCTTACCATCACAGACGACATGGCATATGGCCCGAACGGTGTGCCTGGCGTGATTCCACCGAATTCCACGCTTCAATTTGAGGTGGAGGTGTTGGCCGTAGGTGACAAAACCAAACCCGGCTTTTCAAAAGGCGGTGGCGGCGGTGGCGGCTGCGTTTTGCAATAGTGTGCTGAAGGCACCTCCGAGCAATGCAGATGTCGAATTCTTTGCCTGTGGAACTAACCTCAAGAACTCGAGAG
>Ga0307959_1000284_pt1 | contig 27310 bp, 27 predicted proteins | sample OrgLakmetagen494_FD_201813 | JGI IMG/M metagenome (GOLD analysis project Ga0307959, IMG submission 201813) | Saline water microbial communities from Organic Lake, Antarctica - #494 | ecosystem: Environmental > Aquatic > Non-marine Saline and Alkaline > Saline | place: Antarctica: Organic Lake...
TCGTTGAACAGGTTTAAAGTTTGGATAACGAAGAGTTTACCGTGGAAACCGCCCTTGAGGCCGCAACGGCTCTGCACCGCGTGCTGGCCGCCAGAACCCATCGTCGCAAAGTAATGGGCCAGGACGTTCTTGTTCCCGGACAACTGGGCGAAGCACTGCATCTTCCGCAAATTATCCGTCGCCTTCAGGCCAAGCAGGCCCGGCAACGGGACCGCGGCCTGGAAGACTTTCATGAGCTCTGGCCAACCCTGTCGCCAGCGACCCGCGATAAAGTCCTTCACCATATCGGCTGGTATGACCCCAAGTCTCTCGACTGGGAAGATAAGCGCTCCAACCGTCGCCCCACCACCGACACCGATTACTGATTCAATTGGTCAACGGACTGTTACCGAAACCAAACACACCGGATTTCAAACTGCTTTATGCTGTTTCTTGAAGGTCGACGGAGTAAGTCGACCACGCAACCTATCAGTTGGGACAGTCGATGGCATGCGTATCCTGAGAACCGATGAAAACCGCTTTGCGGGCTTACCGGATTACCCCTTCACACCGAACTATCTTGAGGCCGAACCGGGCCTGAGAATGCATTATGTGGATGAGGGGCCGGTCAGTGCAGATCCGGTGGTCATGCTCCACGGTGAGCCGTCCTGGTCCTATCTATACCGCCACATGATTCCGATGGTCTCCGCAGCCGGACACCGGGTACTGGCGCCAGACCTGATTGGATTCGGTAAGTCCGACAAACCTGCCGACATCAACGATTACAGCTACGACCGGCACATCGCCTGGCTTTCCACCTGGCTCCGAGGCCTGAAACTGAAAAATATCACCCTGGTTTGCCAGAACTGGGGATCGCTGCTGGGCCTTCGCCTGGCCGCCGAGCACCCGGACTTATTCCAGCGCATCATCGTGGGCAATGGCATGCTGCCCACGGGAGAAGCCGCGATTCCTGCCGTATTCACGCTGTGGAAAACGTTCGCCACCCATAGCCCCTGGCTACCCATCGGGCGCATCGTTCAGCTGGGCACCGAGCGCACGCTCAGTAAAGCCGAGCTTGCCGCCTATGAAGCCCCTTTCCCGACCTCTGAGCACAAAGCAGGAGCGCGGGCTTTTCCAAAGCTGGTACCGGTATCGGAAGACCACCCGGCCAGTCCGGCCAACAAGGCGGCCTGGAGAGTTCTTGAAAGATGGAAAAAACCGTTCATCACCTGCTTCAGCAGCGGCGATCCCATTACCCGGGGCGGTGATCGCCACATGCAAAGGCGCATTCCCGGCGCCCACGGCCAGCCCCACATAACTCTGCAGGGCGGTCATTTTCTTCAGGAAGATTCCCCCGAAGACTTTGCGCGGATTATCATCGATGCCTGTAAAGCCGAGCTTGCGGCCTGATTCAAGCGCTCTGTGGCCTGAGCCGGCACTCAGTTAGAGCCGAATCAGGTCTGATGCTTGGGCTGGTAACTACCAGCATCAACTCTAGGCCGATCAGAGGCTGCCTCTTCCAGGGGCTGGCATTCCTCCAAGCTCGCATGGCAGCGAAGAGTAAGCCTCTGGTACTCTTCCGTTCCCTTGGCTTTCCAAGCTACCTCATCATCACTCAACATCCGCAAGACTTTTGCCGGTGCGCCCACTATCAGTGATGCAGGTTCGCACCGAAAACCGGCTTTAACGAAGGCAGTGGCGCCAACGATGGAGCGGGGCGCTATAACGGCCTCATCCATGACCACTGCATTCATTCCAATCATTGCGTCCTCACCGACAGTACACCCATGCAGAATAGCACCATGCCCTACATGTCCGTTTTGATGGACCACTACATCCTTGCCAGGGAAGGCGTGCGCAACGCAGGTATCCTGAATATTCGAACCTTCCTTTAAGACGATGCGCCCGAAATCGCCCCGCAAAGAGGCTGCCGGGCCAACGTAACAGCGAGGACCAATCCACACATCCCCGATCAGAATTGCGGTCGGGTGAACGTAAGCAGACGGATGCACGACAGGCTGAACACCCTCAATACTGTAACTAGGCATGTTTCTCTCCTTCATTAACAAACCTGGAGTGTGACGATAGATTCTGATTCAGTTTCAGGTCACCTTACCGCGTTAGGACGATTTTTAAATAGGCACAAGGGACGGAAAAACGGTTTAATTTGATCATAAACCGCACAGAATTCAACGTTATTATTTTACATAACCTTGTTTATCAACCACTAAAGACATTCCGATCTCAGTTGCCAGATATGATACAAAATGGTGATACGGCAAACCTTGACGAGTATCAATTAATAGATATACTGATTCAAAATCAGCCTGCTTAATTCTGGAACATAGCCTTACTGCAATCGCGATTCCAGGCCGCTGAGGTTTTCTCCCGACAAAAACAAAGCCACATCGGATTACTTATGCCAAACAACCTGCTCATCGAAGGGCCCGAACAAGGGGTTCAAGTCTTTACTCTGAACCGCCCCGACGCACTAAATGCCCTTAATACCGAGCTGCTGGGCAACCTGTCCAAAGCTTTGGATGATGCAGAAGTCGATCCCGAGGTCCGTGCCGTTGTGATAACCGGGAGCCAGAGAGCATTCGCGGCCGGGGCCGATATCAACGAGATGGCCGCTCGTGATCTCGTCGGCATTCTTGAAGACCCGCGGATCGCTCACTGGGAGCGAATTGCCCGCTTCACCAAACCGATCATTGCAGCGGTTAACGGCTTTGCGCTTGGCGGCGGCTGCGAACTCGCCATGCACAGCGATATTCTGATCGCCGGCGAGAACGCCCGTTTCGGCCAGCCGGAAATCAATCTGGGCATCATGCCTGGAGCTGGCGGCACCCAGCGACTGGTGCGGAAGGTCGGCGAATCCCTGGCCATGCATATGGTGCTCACAGGAGAACCAATCAATGCGAGGCGCGCCCTTGAGGCAGGCCTTGTCAGCGAGATCTGCCAGCCGGAGCTGACCGTCGAAAAAGCCATCCAGATTGGTCGCATCATTGCCCGCAAAGCGCCTATTGCTGTCCGGCTAACCAAGGAATCGGTGCGCAAGGCCAGTGACATGAACCTTGCTGACGGCCTGCGCTTTGAGAGGCATGCCTTCACTGTGCTTGCCGGCACGGCAGACCGCCAGGAAGGCCTTGACGCGTTTCTAGAGAAACGAAAACCCCAATTCAAGGGCCAGTAATCCCTGCCACAAAGCCATCCATCATTCTATCTACAGGATAACGCCATGACTCAGCCGAGCATTCTTCTCGAAATCGATCAGGGTGTGGCTTTACTTACCCTTAATCGCCCAGACAACCTGAACAGCTTTAATGTTGATATGCACGAACGCATGCGCGAAGCCATCAGCACTGTGCGCAAGGACGAAACTGTCCGCGTACTGGTCATTACCGGCGCAGGCCGGGGCTTTTGTGCCGGACAGGACCTAGCCGACCGTAGTGTTTCCCCCGACCAGGAAGTGCCGGACCTCGGCGCCTCTCTGGAAAACTACTACAATCCACTGATGCGGAGCCTGCGGGACCTGCCGATGCCTGTTGTCTGCGCCGTTAACGGGGTGGCCGCAGGCGCCGGTGCCAATATTGCCCTCGCCTGCGACATCACACTGGCCGCACGCTCCGCCAATTTTGTCCAAGCATTCTGCAAGCTGGGATTGGTACCCGATTCTGGCGGCACCTGGACCTTGCCCCGTGTGGCCGGCATGGCCCGAGCTAAAGGCATGGCTCTTCTGGGGGAGAAGATCAGCGGCGAACAGGCAGAAAACTGGGGCATGATCTGGCGCTGCGTGGATGACGAGCAGCTCATGGAGGAAACCATGAAGCTGGCCCGGCATTTCGCCACCCAGCCCACCAAGGGTCTTGCCCTGATCAAGCGTGCACTGCATGCCAGCGCCAGCAATACCTTTGAAGAGCAGATCAATCTTGAAAGAGATCTTCAGCGCATGGCCGGGAGAACCGACGATTACCGTGAAGGCGTCGGCGCCTTCATGGAGAAACGCACGCCAGCGTTCAAGGGGAAATAATTTATGGCCATCGATACGCAAACCAGCATCGCCATTATCGGAGCTGGCGCCATGGGTTCCGGCATCGCTCAGGTTGCGGCCCAGGCCGGCCACCGGGTTTACCTGCATGACCAGAGGGAAGGTGCGGCAGAAGCGGGTCGCGATGGCGTTGCCAAACAGCTTCAGCGCCGCGTCGACAAAGGCAAGATGCAGCAACAGGACCTGGATGCCATCATTAACCGGATCCACCCCGTAGCCAACCTTGAAGAAATATCGGATGCGGGGCTGGTGATTGAAGCAATCATCGAAGACCTCAATATCAAACGTCAACTGCTGGCGACCCTGGAAGAGCTGTGTACCGAGGAGGCGATCCTAGCCACCAACACCTCATCCATTTCCGTCACCGCCCTCGGCGCCGAAATGAAAAAGCCCGAGCGACTGGTGGGCATGCACTTCTTTAATCCGGCGCCCCTGATGGCACTGGTGGAAGTAGTCATGGGGCTGGCCACTAGCAAAACCGTTGCCGAAATCGTTCACGCCACGGCAACTGCCTGGGGCAAAAAACCGGTGTACGCCACCTCGACCCCCGGCTTTATCGTTAACCGTGTCGCCCGCCCGTTTTACGCGGAAAGCCTGCGTCTTATGCAGGAACAAGCCACCGATGCCGCAACGCTGGACGCGATCATCCGCGAGGCCGGCCAGTTCCGCATGGGCGCCTTTGAGTTGACCGACCTGATCGGCCACGACGTCAACTACGCCGTGACAAACACCGTGTTTAATTCCTACTACCATGACCCGCGCTTCCTGCCGTCGCTGATCCAGAAAGAGCTGGTAGAGGCCGGGCGTCTCGGACGCAAAAACGGTCAGGGCTTTTACTCCTACGGTGAAGGCGCTGAAAAGCCGGAGCCACAGACGGAACCGGCACATCAATGCGACGAGACCGTGGTTATCGCTGAGGGCAACCCCGGTGTGGCAGCCCCGCTGCTCGAGCGCCTGAGAGAAGCCGGGCTGACGATTGTCGAACGGGACGGCCCGGGGCAACTTCGCTTTGGCGATGCCGTGCTGGCACTGACCGATGGCCGGATGGCCACCGAGAGAGCAGCTGCTACCGGAACCTCCAACCTGGTTCTGTTCGATCTGGCCTTCGATTACAGCACGACATCACGACTTGCACTGGCCCCGGCAGATCAGGCATCAGAAGCGGCGGTTTCCGCTGCCTGTGCTTTACTGCAAAAAGCGGGTACTGCCGTAAGCCTCGTAGCTGACCGGCCGGGACTGGTGGTTATGCGTACCGTCGCCATGCTGGCCAATGAAGCGGCCGATGCAGCGCTTCACGGCGTTGCCACAATGGAAGACATTGATCTGGCGATGAAAGCCGGCCTGAACTATCCCGACGGACCATTGAGCTGGAGCGACCGCCTTGGGGCCGGCGTAGTGTTCAACGTGCTCACCAACATCCAGAACAGCTACTCGGAAGATCGCTATCGTCCTGCCCTGCTGCTCCGGAAAAACGCATTTGCACAGAAGGGGTTTTATTCATGAGCGATATGGATCCACAAACGCTCGCCGAAAAATGCGCAAAAGCCATGTTTGCCCGCGACCGGGCCAGTCAGAAGCTGGGCATGAACATCGAATCCGTCGCCCCGGGAAAGGCAGTGCTTACCATGACTATTACGGGCGACATGATCCAGGGCCATGGCTCCTGCCACGGCGGCTATCTGTTCACTCTGGCTGACTCGGCATTCGCGTTCGCCTGTAACAGCTATGACCGGGCCACCGTCGCCTCTGGCTGCAGTATCGATTACATGTACGGCGCCAAAGAAGGCGACCTGCTGACTGCCACTGCCGAGGAACAGGCCCGAGGTGGCCGCACCGGCGTTTACGACATCACATTAACCAATCAGGACGGTCGCGCGGTCGCCCTGTTTCGGGGTCGCTCCTACGAGGTTCGCGGCACCGTGCGCAACTTGGAGGAAAACTCATGAGCGCGGACAATCTTATTAAAGACGCCTACATTGTCGATGCTATTCGCACTCCCATCGGTCGCTACGGCGGCGCCCTTTCTGCAGTGCGTGCGGACGATCTGGGCGCAATCCCCATCAAGGTCCTGACCGAACGCCACCCCGACCTGGACTGGTCGAAAATCGATGACGTACTTTACGGCTGCGCCAACCAGGCCGGCGAGGACAACCGTGACGTTGCCCGCATGTCGTTGCTGCTGGCAGGGCTACCGGTTGACGTACCGGGCAGCACCATCAACCGCCTTTGCGGCTCGGGTATGGATGCAGTCGGCAGCGCCGCGAGAGCCATCCGTACCGGTGAGGCACAACTAATGATCGCCGGCGGAGTGGAGTCAATGTCCCGGGCCCCGTTTGTAATGGGTAAGGCAGAGTCCGCGTTCAGCCGTAAGGCGGAAATCTCCGATACCACGATTGGTTGGCGTTTCGTCAACCCTGCACTCGAGAAACAGTACGGCATTGAATCCATGCCAGAAACGGCAGAGAACGTGGCCGCCGATTTCGGTATTTCCCGGGAAGACCAGGACGCCTTCGCCCTTCGCAGCCAACAGCGCACCGCCGCAGCCCAGAAGGCTGGAAGGCTGGCCAATGAGATCACCCCAGTGACCATCCCACGTCGCAAACAGGAGCCACTGGTGGTGGATACTGACGAGCACCCCCGGGAAACCAGCCTTGAAAAGCTGGCCGCACTGCCAACGCCCTTCCGCGAAAACGGCACCGTCACTGCGGGTAACGCGTCCGGCGTGAACGATGGCGCGTGCGCCTTGCTACTGGCTGGCGCCGACGCCCTCAAACAATACAACCTCACCCCCCGGGCTCGGGTGGTTGCAATGGCAACGGCTGGTGTTGAGCCAAGAATTATGGGCTTCGGGCCGGCTCCGGCAACCCGCAAGGTTCTGGCAACCGCCGGCCTCAAGCTAGCCGATATGGACGTTATCGAACTGAACGAAGCCTTTGCAGCGCAGGCCCTGGCCGTCACCCGTGACCTGGGGCTCGCAGATGATGCAGAGCATGTCAACCCAAACGGTGGCGCCATTGCCCTTGGTCACCCGCTGGGCATGAGTGGTGCCCGCCTGGTCACTGCGGCCCTGAATGAACTTGAGCGCCGCCATGCCGCTGGCCATAAAGCCCAATACGCGCTCTGCACCATGTGCATCGGCGTTGGACAGGGCATTGCCATTATCATTGAACGGATCGATTCGGTGGCCTAAAGCCGCCGCATACACCGGAACACAGACTATCACCGTACAAGAACAAAGCAGGATGGAATCATGAGCCTACCACTCCAGAAAATTGGCAAACTTGACCGATTGGAGACCGCCAGTATTGACGAGCTCCGCCATGAACAGCTCCAGCGCCTGCGCTGGAGCCTGGTTCACGCTTACACCAATGTTCCGTTCTACCGTAAGGCCTTTGATGAAATCGGGCTCAAGCCGATGGACATCAACTCCCTTGAAGACCTGTCCAGGGTACCGTTTACCACCAAGGCGGACCTGCGCGACAACTACCCTTTTGGCATGTTTGCCACGCCCATGTCAGACGTGGTGCGAGTACACGCCTCCAGCGGAACAACCGGTAAACCCACTGTGGTGGGTTATACCCAGGGCGACATCAACACCTGGGCTGACATTGTGGCCCGCTCCATTCGGGCCGGTGGCGGCTCCCGCAATGACAGGGTGCATATTGCCTATGGTTACGGCCTGTTTACGGGTGGGCTTGGCGCCCATTACGGCGCTGAGCGCCTTGGCTGCACGGTCATTCCCATGTCCGGCGGCCAGACAGAGAAGCAGGTCCAACTGATCCAGGACTTCGAACCCGACATTATTATGGTGACACCATCCTACATGCTGAACATTGCAGACGAGATGGATCGTCAGGGCATTGACCCGCACAAGCTGCCATTGCGCCTGGGTATTTTCGGGGCAGAGCCCTGGACCAACGCTATGCGCACCGAGATTGAAGAACGGCTCGGCATCCAGGCCCTGGATATCTACGGGCTATCCGAGGTTATGGGGCCTGGCGTCGGCATGGAATGCATCGAAACCAAAGATGGCCCAACTATTTGGGAAGACCATTTCTATCCGGAAATTATTAACCCGGAGACTGGCGAAGTACTGCCCGACGGAGAATATGGTGAACTGGTCTTCACCTCCCTGACCAAGGTGGCCTTACCAATACTGCGCTATCGCACCCGTGACCTGACCCGGTTGCTACCTGGAACCGCACGTCCGATGCGCCGCATCGACAGGATCACCGGCCGCAGCGACGACATGCTCATTATTCGCGGTGTGAACGTGTTCCCTAGCCAGATCGAGGAGCAGGTACTCAAGTGTGACACCCTGGCGCCGCACTACGAGATCGAAGTTTACAAAGAGGGCAACCTGGACTGCGTCGACATCCGTGCAGAACTAAAAGCGGACGTTTCGCACAGCGATGAGAACCTTGCTGCAGCCGCCAAAGAGCTGGCTCATCACATCAAGTCGTACATCGGCATCAGCACCCGGATTCAGATCGTTGAAGCCAATCGTCTTGCCCGCTCGGAAGGAAAGGCCAAGCGCGTTTTTGACCGCCGCAACAAGTAGGTCAACACGACCTGTCTGGCGGGGAGCCAGCCCACGAACCTGGCTGCCGACTCCCCGCCATCTTCTTTTTACCCATCGCCACACGATCTTTCCTGCAAAAACGCCGATTTAAATTTACTCTTCCAAAACAAATCTCAATAGTATTTCATTACGTATCACCTTTTTTAACAATTAAATCAGCATAATAGAACTATTAAGTCTACCTTCTCAAAAAAACATGACACACAACATCAGTTCTTGATATTTATTCAGTATCATATAGTATGAAGTTAACTGTCCTGGAATTATTTCAAAGGGCACAAATGTTCACGGACAACAGAACAACAAGCCCGATCCGGAGGTATTTTATGTACGCCCAGCTCGTCGAAACCGGTACCAAGCGCCTTAAGACCCTGGAAGAGATGTCGCCTGAAGAGCGCGAGTTTCAGGAAAAGGTCGACGCCGAAACCAAGATCGAACCCAAGAACTGGATGCCTGAAGGCTACCGCAAGACGCTGGTTCGCCAGATCTCCCAGCACGCTCACTCCGAAGTGGTCGGCATGCTGCCGGAAGGCAACTGGGTGACTCGCGCCCCCACACTCAAGCGTAAGCTTCAGCTGATGGCCAAGATCCAGGACGAAGCAGGCCACGGCCTGTATCTGTACAGCGCCATGGAAACCCTCGGTGCAGACCGCGATGAAGAAATCGAGAAGCTACACCAGGGCAAAGCCAAGTACTCCAGCATCTTCAACTATCCGACCCTGAATTGGGCCGATATGGGTGCTGTTGGCTGGCTGGTGGATGGCGCTGCCATCGTCAACCAGGTTGTGCTCCAACGCACCTCCTATGGCCCCTACTCCCGCGCCATGGTCCGTATCTGTAAAGAAGAGAGCTTTCACCAGCGTCAGGGCTACCAGATCCTGCTGGACATGATGCGTGAAGGTACGGAAGAGCAAAAGGCCATGGTTCAGGACGCTATCAACCGTCTGTGGTGGCCAGCCCTGATGATGTTCGGCCCGCACGATGACGAGTCCCCGAACTCACAGCAGTCCCTGGCCTGGAAGATCAAGCGCAAGAGCAACGACGAACTGCGCCAGATGTTCATTGACCAGACCATTCCGCAGCTTGAATTCCTGGGATGCACCGCGCCGGATCCGGACCTGAAGTGGAATGAAGAAACCGGCCATTACGATTTCGGTGAGATCAACTGGCAGGAATTCTACGACGTTCTCAAGGGCAACGGCCCCTGCAACCGCGAGCGCATCAACACCCGCAAGAAAGCCATTGACGAAGGCGAGTGGGTCCGCGAAGCGGCGGTCGCCTATGCCAAAAAACAAAAACAGCGCGCGCAAGCCGCTTGATACCGGAGGAGTAAAACATGTCTGAATGGCGCCTATACGAAGTTTTTGTACGGTCCAAGCACGGCCTGAACCACAAACACGTTGGCAGCGTGCATGCCTCTGACGCCGAGATGGCCATGGAAAACGCCCGCGACCTTTACACACGCCGTAACGAGGGCGTGAGCATCTGGGTGGTTCCCTCCGACACCATCACGGCCTCCGCATCCGACGAGAAAGAAGTACTTTTCGACCCGTCGGAAGACAAGATTTACCGGCACGCTTCTTTTTACGAGCTGCCCGATGAAGTCGGACACATGTAAGGAGAGGATCCAATGACACAAGCAGAAGCATTAAAGGAATACCTGCTCCGCCTGGCAGATTCCGACATGATCCTGAGCCAACGGCTGTGCGAATTGTGCGGCAAGGCACCGGCGCTCGAAGAAGAGATGGCGGTGATGAACGTTGGCCTGGACCTCGTCGGACAGGCCCGAAACTGGTACGAGTACGCGGCCGAACTGATTGATGATGGCCGCGATGCCGACAAGCTGGCGTTCCGCCGTGACGCCCACAATTACCGTAACCTGCTGCTCACGGAGCAGCCCAATGAGGATTACGCGGTGACCATGGGTCGGCAGTTTTTCTTCGACGTGTGGCACTACTTCACACTCAAGAGCCTGACCGGATCCAGCGATGAGCGCATTGCCGGCATCGCCGCCAAGGCCCTGAAAGAGGCCACCTATCACCTGCGCCGGTCATCCGAGTGGGTCAAGCGCCTGGGTGATGGCACTGATCAGAGCCACCAACGCATGCAGGATGCCGTTGATATTCTCTGGCGCTTCACCGGCGAGTTGATCACTCCGGACGACACCGATCGGGTCATGGCCGAGGCGGGTATTGGCCCGGATCCCGACCAGCTCGCCCAGGACTGGCGCGGCATGGTCAACGAGGTGCTCACACAGGCCACGCTGACACCGGGTGCCGAAGACTCCTGGATGTACATGGGTGGCAAGCACGGCGAGCACACCGAACACCTCGGTTTCATTCTGGCAGAAATGCAGTTCCTGCAGAGGGCCTACCCCGATGCCACAACATGGTGATTCAGACAGCCGGTCAGCCGTCGATATCCTGATTGCCAGTGATCGGGTGCCGGCAAATGCCCGCCCCGATCTGCTGACGGAGGAAGACATCTGGGCACTTCTCGAAGAGGTCAAAGACCCCGAGGTGCCGGCAGTAAGCGTCGTGGAACTCGGAATTGTCCGCGCCGTAAGGTGGGATGGTAAAGAGCTGGCGATTGATGTAACCCCGACCTACTCCGGCTGCCCAGCCACCGAGTTGATTGAGGAACTGATTACTGAAGCCATGCGTGCCGCAGGCTTCCGGGATCCAAAAATCAACCAGGTGCTGACCCCTGCCTGGACCACCGACTGGATCACAGACGAAGGCAAAGAGAAGCTTCGGGCCTTCGGAATCGCACCGCCCGAGGGCAGCTCCAGCAAGATGAGTCTGCTCGGGGAACCAGACGTCATTGCCTGCCCCCACTGTGGCAGCACTGACACCGAAAGGGTCAGCGAATTCGGATCCACCGCCTGCAAAGCCCTTTATCGTTGCAAGGAATGCCTCGAGCCCTTCGACTATTTCAAATGCATCTAGAGCCGATACGATCATGAATAAATTCTACTCACTGACCCTCAAAGAGGTCAGACCTGAAACAAGAAACGCCGTATCACTTGCTTTTGATCTGCCAGAAGACCTGGCGGACAAATTCAGCTACAAGCAGGGCCAGCACCTGATTGTCAGAACCAAACTGGATGGCGAGGAAGTTCGTCGCTCCTATTCGATCTGCCGCAGTGTCAACGATCAGGAACTGCGCATCGCGGTCAAAAAGGTTGCCGGTGGTCGTTTCTCGACGTTTGCCAATGAGCAACTGAAACCCGGCCAGACGCTGGAAGTCATGCCGCCCCAGGGCCATTTTTCCATCGAGCTGGATCCCGAGCGGGAAGGCAACTACCTGGCGGTCGCCGCCGGCAGTGGCATCACCCCGATCCTGTCGATCGTCAAGACCACCCTGGAAACCGAGCCCAAGAGCGAAGTCACACTGTTCTATGGCAACAAGGCAACCAGCAGCACCATGTTCCGGGATGAACTCCAGGACCTGAAGAACGAGTTTATGGCCCGCCTGAACCTGGTGTACATCTTCACCCGCGAGGAACAGGACATTGACCTTTACAACGGGCGGATTGACCACGACAAGTGCGACGCCCTGTTCGACCACTGGATCAACGCCAAGGATCTCACTGCTGCCTTCATCTGCGGCCCCCAGTTAATGACAGAAGATGTGCGGGACTCCCTGCTTCGCCATGGCATGGAAAAAAGCAGGATCCATTTCGAGCTGTTTACGCCGGCCGGTGGAGCGCCCCAGGCGCGTAAGGATAGAGCACCGTCGAACGTAGATCCGCAGTCCGTCAGCGAAGTAACGGTGATCGCCGACGGTCGTTCCCTGACCTTCCCGCTGGTTCGTGATACCAAGAGCATCCTCGAAGCCGGCAACGAGGAGGGCGCCGATCTGCCCTACTCCTGCAAAGCGGGCGTCTGCTCGACTTGTCGCGCCAAGGTTGTCGAAGGCGAGGTGGAAATGGACCAGAACTTTGCCCTGGAAGACTATGAGGTAGAAGCCGGCTACGTGCTTTCCTGCCAGTGCTACCCGATCAGCGACAAGGTGGTTCTGGACTACGACGAGATGTAGTTCCCGGCCAGCCAACAAGAAAGACACGAGCAAGGCAAGTCTCGTTTCCGCGGGACTTGCCTTGGCGTTTCAGATACGAATGGAGTTTCCCATGTCAGTCCTGAAAAGTTTCATTGCCGGCCAGTGGGTCGGTGAGAAGGCCGCCAAGGCTTTGCCCAGCGCCATTAACGGCGACATCATCGCCCATACCCATGACGACACCCTCGATTTCGGGAAAGCCGTAGAGTATGGCCGCAAGGTCGGCGGAAAGAACCTGATGGCCATGGATTTCCAGGAGCGCGCCCTGGCCCTCAAAGCCATGGCCACGTACCTCCAGGAACACAAAAAAGAGCTCTACGCCCTGTCGATGCATACCGGTTCCACCAAAGGTGATAACGGCATTGATATCGATGGTGGTTTTGGCACCCTTTTCTCTTACGCCAGCATGGGTCGCCGCGAACTGCCATCCGGCAACGTGGTGCATGAAGGCCCGGTGACGCCGCTGGGCAAGAACAATCACTTTGCCGGCACCCATATCCTGGTGCCCCGCGGTGGTGTGGCAGTACACATTGATGCTTACAACTTCCCGGTGTGGGGCATGCTGGAGAAATTCGCGCCCACCTTCCTTGCAGGCATGCCCTCCATTGTGAAGCCGGCCACCTCAACCTGTTATGTGACCGAACTGGCCGTTCGCCTGATGCAGGAATCCGGCGCTCTGCCCGAAGGCAGCCTGCAACTGATCATCGGCAGCACCGGCGACCTGTTCGACCACCTTGAAGAGCAGGATGTGGTCACCTTCACCGGTTCGGCTGCAACCGCCCGCAAACTCAAGAATCACCCGAACATCATCAACCGTTCAATACCGTTCAACGCCGAGGCCGATTCACTAAATAGCGCCATTCTGGCGCCAGACGTAACTCCCGAACACGAAGAATTCGATATCTTTGTGAAGGAAGTGGGCCGCGAGATGACGGCAAAAGCTGGTCAGAAATGTACTGCTATCCGCCGGGTTCTGGTACCAAAGAGTCAGGTGGAGGTTGTCTGCAACAAGCTGAAGGAGCGGCTTTCAAAGGTCACTGTTGGCGATCCTTCCGTTGAAGGCGTCCGCATGGGCGCCCTGGCTTCCATCGACCAGCTTGAAGACGTCAAAGCCAACATCCAGGAGTTGCTGAAAACCAGCGAACTGGTCACCGGTGGCAACGGCGACTTCAAACCGACCGGTGAAGGCACCGATAAAGGCGCGTTCATTGAACCTCACGTGCTGCTATGCCGGAACCCTGAAAACGGCTGTGGCGCCCACGACATCGAAGCCTTTGGCCCTGTCGCCACCGTGATCCCCTACAACACCGTTGAGGACGCAGTCTCTCTGTGCGCGCAAGGCCGGGGCTCACTGGTCACCACCCTGACCACCCGCGACCCGGCCATTGCGGGCAAGATCGTACCCCTGCTGGCGGCTTTCCACGGGCGTCTGCACCTGCTCAACGCAGAAGCTTCAAAGGAGTCAACAGGTCACGGTTCGCCGCTGCCCATGCTCAAGCATGGTGGCCCCGGCCGTGCTGGTGGTGGCGAAGAGCTTGGCGGTATACGCGCGGTACATCACTACCTGCAAAGAACGGCGATTCAGGGCTCCCCGAGCATGCTGGCTGCGGTTACCCGCGAGTACGTGCGTGGTGCCGATCTGATCGAAACCGAGGTGCATCCGTTCCGCCGCCACTTTGAAGATCTGCAGATCAACGAATCCCTGCTGACTCACCGGCGCACGGTGACCGAAGCCGACATTGTCAACTTCGGCTGCCTGTCCGGCGACCACTTCTACATGCACTTTGATGAAATTGCGGCGCGGGACTCACAGTTCGGCAAGCGCATTGCCCATGGCTATTTTGTGCTTTCCGCCGCGGCTGGCCTGTTCGTTTATCCCGGCGAAGGTCCGGTTCTGGCGAACTACGGTCTGGACACTCTGCGCTTCATCGAGCCGGTTGCCCCAGGGGACACCATCCGGGCGCGACTGACCTGCAAGCGCAAGATCGATCAGGGTCGGACATCTCCGGACGGGCACCCCCAGGGTGTGGTGGTCTGGGATGTCCAGGTTCACAACCAGAACGACGAAATGGTTGCGAGCTACGACATCCTGACACTGGTTGCCAAAAAGCCCGAGTAACTCCGGGCTTAACTGCTTTCCCCCTGTCCTGGACCCCAGGGGGAAAGTGCCAGGCAAATAAAAGGGGGGCAGGTCTTACGACCTGCCCCCCTTTTATTTGCCTGGAAAGCTCAGGAATTACATCCCCAGATAGGCTTCACGCACTTTCTCATTGCTGAGCAGTTCACGGCCGGTACCTTCAATCACTACCTTCCCGGTTTCAAGCACATAACCACGGTCGGCCAGTGCCAGCGCCTGGGACGCATTCTGCTCTACCAGGAAGATGGTAATACCCTCCTGCTTCAATTCTTTTACAATGTTGAAGATCTCTTCAATAATCAACGGCGCCAGGCCCATGCTGGGCTCATCCATAAGCAGCAGTCTTGGCTTGGCCATCAAGGCCCGGCCCATGGCCAGCATCTGCTGCTGGCCACCGGACAGCTCGCCGGCCAGGTTGTGGCGCTTCTGGCGAAGGATGGGGAACTTGTTATACATGCGCTCCAGATCGTCCATTACCTCGGGCGTCTTGCCACGGGTATAGGCGCCGAGCAACAGGTTGTCATGGACACTGAGATCCTTGAATACCTGCCTGCCCTCAGGCACCTGCACAATGCCATCGGCCACCCGCTGATCGGCAGGGATCTTCGACAGGTCCTTGCCCTCAAAGGTAATTGCGCCGCGATCTACAGGCTGCAATCCGGAGATCGTCATCAGCAGAGTGGACTTGCCAGCTCCATTGGCGCCCACCAGGGAGACAATTTCGCCACTGTTGATGTGGATATCCACATCATGCAGGACTTCGATCTGGCCATAGGACGTAACCAGCCCCTTGATGGACAGCATTTCCTGTTTTGCATGAGGCGCCGTGACCCGGTCTGAATGCTTCAGGCCCAGCCCCCCGAACTTTTCCGGGGTAAAACTGACAATCTGGTGGCGCAGCTCCCGGAACTCTTCCCGGACCCGTTCACCAAACAACGGGTCGTTTTCTACATCCCGCGCTTCGATGATCTGCTGCCAGTCTTCCTCAGTCAACAGCTTCCGGGCCCTGGGAATAACCACGCCCTCCTCCTTGCGGATATGCTTACGCAAGGCTTCAGTGAAGCGTGCCAGGGCATGACTGAAGTCCTCACGACCTTTCGGCCAGCCTTCTTCGCACTCCGCCAGAAGCTGGCGCAGCTCCACCAGTTTTTCATGCCCGATCATATAGCCCTTGGCCAGCTTTTCCAGCAGGGGAGCTGACTCGGGAGACTTCTCACTGAGCCTCTTGTAGAGCTCAATGTCCGTAGGAGTACTGTGTACCCGCTGAGAAAAGTGCTGAATGTAATCAAAGATCGTCTTTAACAGCCGCTCATCCGGCCGCTGGTCGTTCAGATTCATATCGCTCAGAAGCTGATCCAGCAGATCCAGGATCCGCCACAGCGCCTGATGTTCCTGAACAATAATTCGGACGGCCTGCTCACTACGTGACTGGGCAGGCGCCATTTCAGTGTATTGCTCGCTCATGTGAAATGTCTCCTTGCTCAACCACCCAGATAGGCGGCGATAACATCCGGGTTCTGACGAATTTCCTCGGGCGTGCCCTCGGCCAGAACGCGACCATAGTTAAGCACCAGCAACCGGTCAGAAATTCCCATCACCAGTTTCATATCGTGCTCAACCAGCATCACGGTTATTCCCTGGTCCGCGATTTTCCGGATCAGGTCTTCCAACGCTGCGGTCTCTGTTGCGTTCAGACCCGCTGCAGGCTCGTCAAGCAGAATGACCTTGGGCTCCGCTGCCAGCGCGCGGGCAATCTCAAGCCGCTTTAGTGCACCGTAGGACATCGCAGAGGCCTCGGCACCCACGTACTCGCCACACCCAACGTACTCCATCAGGTCGGCTGCGCGTTTGCGGGCAGTCTGCTCGTCCCGCCGCAAAGCCGGCAACCGGAACAAGGTGGTAAACAGGCTGCTTTTGAGCTGGAGGTGCCTGCCGAGCATTACATTCTCGATGGCGGTCATGTTCATGCAGATCTGCATTTGCTGAAATGTCCGGCACATGCCCCGCTCCGCAAGCTGGTTCGGTTCCAACTTGGTGGTGTTTTCGCCGTTCAGCACGATCTCACCCTTCGTGGGGATGTAGAGGCCAGTAATCAGGTTGAAGAGCGTCGTCTTGCCTGCACCGTTCGGGCCGATAACAGAATAAACCTGCCCGGCCTCCACGGCGAAACTGACACCCTCCACAGCGTGAACACCACCAAAGGCTTTATCCAGCCCTTTTACTTCAACCAGTGCTGTCATGCCTCACCTCCCGCTTTCTTGCGAATTCTTTTGGAAACAATTGCGGTTAGCGTGGGCAGCAGGCCCTTCGGCATGAAAATCATGGTCATCATCAGGATCAGGCCGAACATGACAGTTTCGAGTTCCTGGAAATCCGCCAGCACCTGCGGCAAGAGTTTCAGCACCACGGCTCCGAGAATCACGCCAAATGTAGACCCCATACCGCCCAGAACAACCATGGTGATCAAGAGAATGGAGAACTCGAAGCTCGCCACTGCCGGCGTTATAAAGCCCTGGAAGTGAGCGTACAGGCCGCCCATCAGACTGGCGTAGATGGCGGAAATTACAAACACCAGGCTTTTATACTTCGCGGTGTTTACACCGACGACACTGGCAGCCACCTCGGACCCATGCACCGAGCGCAAGGCACGACCAATCGGTGATTCAATCAGATTCAGTGCAAACCAGACGGCCACCAACAGTACGACACTGGCGAAGATATACCAGGCCTGGAATCCTTCAATATCGAGGCCAAACAGCGAATATCGTCCAAAGGCACTCAGCTCCCAGCCGAATACCTCAAAAGGTGGTACGGGCATACCGTCCGGACCACCTGTCAAAGCACGTTCGTTGTTCAGAATAATGGCAATTATAAAGCCCACGGCAAGTGTTGCCATTGACAGATAATGTCCCTTGAGACGCAGTATCGGACGCCCAACGATCCAGGCAACAATGCCAACCAGGATGGCACCGACCAAGAGCGCTGGTATAGAAGACCACCCATAGGTTCCCGTCGCAATGCCCGTGAAATACGCACCAAGACCAAAGAACCCAGCGTGACCGAGACTGATTTGCCCGGCAAAGCCTACGAGCAAGTTCAGGCCGACAACCGTGGCCGCAATGATCGCTATCTGGGTAACCAGCTCATAATGGAACGGGTTGCCCAGAAAGGCCGGGAGAATAATCAGGATCAGTGCGAGGATAACCAGGCCACGGAGACGCGACTGCATAAAACGATCCAACATCAGACACGCTCCACAACTTTGGCACCAAAGAGTCCGCGGGGCATGAAAAAAAGCACCAGCAGAATCATGGAAAACGCTACCGCGTCCTTATAATCGGAGGAGATATAACCTGCCGTCATGGCTTCCACGATGCCAAGGGCAAGCCCGCCGACCACAGCGCCAACGCCACTGCCAAGACCACCGATGGCAGCTGCCACAAAGCCCTTGAGGCCGAGAATGATACCGATGTCATAGGAAGTGAACGTAATCGGAGCTACGACAATTCCTGCCACGGATCCCAGCAGAGCCGACACCATGAAGGCCAGCATCAGCACCATCTGGGTGCGGATGCCAACAAGGCGCGCCGCTTCCTTGTTCATGGAGGTTGCCAGGATGGCTTTGCCAATCAGCGTTTTAGTGAAGAACAACACCAGACCGACCACCAGTATCGCACCGATTCCCAGAACCCAAAGACTCTGGCTGTTCAGTACAGCACCAAATACCTCAATCGGCTCACTGGTGCTGAAATTCTGCATCACGTGATATTCCTTGCCCCACACAACTTGGGCAATACCACGAATGAAGATCGAAGCGCCGATGGTAATAATAATCAGGGTAACCACGTCGGCCTGCTTGGCCGGCGCAATCGCGAAGCGCTGAAGAGCAATCCCCAGAAGACCAGCCAGAATAACGGCGAGTACAACCGCCAGAATCATGGGCACGCCCATTGCGGTCAGGGAAACCGTGGCCATGCCCCCGACCATCAGGAATTCGCCCTGGGCGAAGTTGATGACGTGGCTGGCGTTATAGATCAGGGTAAAACCGAGGGCTATCAGAGCGTAGGTTGCGCCGATAGTGATCCCGGTGAACAGGTACTGTAAGAATTCTGCGAGCATAGCGGTGATTCCGGTCGAACATCGGCTGGCGACCTGCCCGGAAGGGAAGCCGCCAGCCGCGAGACAGGTGGAAGGAGTATCAGTTAATCAGTTTCCAGTCGCCGTTCTGGACTTCCAGAATGCGGAAGGAATCTGGGTCAAGACCGTTATGGTCATCCGGAGACATGTTGAATTCACCGGTGACACCAACATAACCCTTGATGTTTTCCAGCGCATTGCGAACGGCCTCAGGATCTGTTGAACCCGCGTTTTCAATTGCGCGTACCGCCAGCATCAGGCCGTCGTAAGCGTAGGCACCAAAGGTGGAAACCTTGGAATCCCAACGGGCCTCGTACTCTGCCTTGTAGTTCTGAACCACGTCTTTCTGGGGGTCATCTTCCGGCAGTGAGTCCGGAACCAGCAGTGGTGACGCCGGCAGACGAAGACCTTCCGCCGCAGATCCGGCCAGCTCAAGGAAGCTGTCAGAGGCTACGCCGTGAGACTGATAGAACGGAAGCTTAATTCCCAACTGATCGTAATTGCGGGTGACAATCGCCGGGCCCTGACCGAAACCGAAGTTAAGAACCGCCTCAACACCTTTTGTGTTACGGATGTTGGTCAACTGGGCGGTCATATCTGTATCAGATCCGCTGTAGGTTTCGTCGGCGAGCACCTCCATACCCATCTGCCCCACCACTTCCAGAGTCTGGGTGCGACCGGAACTTCCGAAACCACCGGTACCGGAAATCAGGCCAAACTTGGTAATGCCGCGGCCTTTCATGTCGGTGAGAATCCGCTCCGCCGCCATGCGGTCAGTTTGCGGAGTCTTGAATACCCACTTCTTGACCGGATTGGTAATAACCACGGCACCCGCCAGAGAAATAAAGGGAACCTGTGCCTGCTGGATCAGAGGTACCGCTGCCATGGTGGCACCGGTAGTGCTTCCGCCGACGATGATATCGACCCGGTCCTGGCGAATCAGTCGGCTGGCGAAGTTACGGGCAGAAGAAGCGTTGCCCACGTCGTCATAATGGATCAGCTCCAGTTGGCGCCCCAGGACACCGCCTTCTTCATTAATTTTTTCGACGTACATCTCGAGCGTCTTCAGCTCGGGGTCGCCGAGAAAGGATGCAGGACCTGTAACAGACAGGAAGGACCCGATTTTGATGGGCTCAGCTGCCTGGGCACTCATCATCATGAGACTGGCGGCAGCTACTACTGCGCATTTTCCTGCGCGACGCATCATTGTTTTAAACATTGTTTTTGTTCTCCCGAACTATGCAGGGGCATGAGTATGTTTGTTTTACTTCATCCGTGATCACAACAATCCCTAATCTTCTTTCGCTCCCGGTAAAACTCGATACCATTGTCGAGCATCAACTGAAGTTATTGTATCATAACGTCCATGTCAAACAATTTAGCGGAGAGTGATCACGGCTTTTCTAAGTAAAGCTGATGCCGATGCTGCGCGCCAGCATAGTGAGCAGAGACAAACCTTTACCTGACACGTAAAATCTCCATAATAAAGGCAACATGTTTCATTGATTTTTATTCGCGACTGTAAGCCCATGACTGCAAACAACCAACTCGAACTGCTCATCAAAAACTTCCAGAAAAAACGGCCTGTCCGCGCCGGCTCTCTCATCATTACTATCTATGGCGACGCTATCGTTCCCCGTGGTGGCAATGTCTGGCTCGGTAGCCTGATGAAACTGGTAGAACCCATGGGCATCAACCAGCGACTGGTACGTACATCAGTATATCGCCTTGTCCAGGAATCCTGGCTGCAGACCGAGAAGGTCGGGCGCTGCAGTTATTACAGCCTCACCGGCCCTGGACTGCGTAGATTCGAGCACGCTTTTCAACATGTTTACAATCTGGATACGGCGGAGTGGAACGGAAGCTGGTGCCTTGTCTACCTGAATCAATTGGCCCCGGAACTTCGCCAGAAAGTTCGGGAAGAACTGAAGTGGCTCAGCTTTGGAAGTATGGCTCCGGGCCTGATGGAGCACCCTAGATTTTCACGCAGCGAGCTGGTTCCCATTCTGCAGGAGTGGGGCGCCCTGGAAGACACTATCGTGATGCAAACCATGCCCATGGAGCAGAAGAGCCCTAGAGCACTTCGTCTGCAGGTACGCGAGAGCTGGAATCTGGACGAACTGGGAGGCCGTTACCGGCGTTTCCTGAAACAGTTCCGGCCTATATGGCGAGAGCTTCAGTCCGAAGACACCCTTAGCCCGGAGGAATGCCTGCTTCTGAGGATCCTGCTGATCCATGATTACCGCAAAATACTGCTTCGAGATCCTTTATTGCCTGATGAACTTTTACCGGGTGACTGGGAAGGTCGTAGCGCCAAGCAGCTCTGCCGCAACCTCTATCGCCAAATCCATGAACGAGCTGAGCAATGGCTGGATGAAAATCTGGAAAATGCCTCCGGCCCCCTACCAGGACCGGGCGAAAAATTCTACAAACGCTTCGGAAGGCTCCGAGACTCGATCACCCCTAGAGAGTCTGCGATCGAAATGGAATAACCGAACTTTTAACAGCTTGCCTCGCTAATCAGCGCTACACCCACCCGCGCTATCTTTGCATTTAACGAGAGCAAGTAGCGCTTATTTATCAACTCTTTACCCAAATACGGTCACCGTTTGCCGGCTCAGAGCCACCAGATCTCCGCCCGCGGTCCAGATTCCGGCTTGGGTGTGGCCGTAGCCTGCGCCAGCTGTGTCAATCGCTGCCTTGTAAAGCAACCAATCTCCCGGGTCCAAAGCCGGCCTCGGATGCACAATATCAAGCGCCCAGCTCAGGGAGCTGGCTTTCACCTGCTGTTTTACGTAGGGCAAAACTGCGGGCGGCCATGCATCGACGAGAGCAATAATGTGGGCGTCTGAAAAGGTTTTTGGAGTTTCTCTGAACTGCATCCAGCCTCCAAGCTCTCGGCCACCTTTGCCACTAAAGGGAAAATTGCCAAAAGCCCAGCGCATTTCGATCTGTTGAATGAATTCCGGTGTAACCCCCTCAATATAATCCAGCCCTCTGCACTGGCTGACCGGTCTCGCTTCCGGCGCTGGCAAGGCGTCCACATGCACTTCCGAATCCCTGTCGCCACCAAAACTGGCCAGAACGACCAGCTTGGTCTCACCACCCTGAATAATGCGGCCTATTGCCTGGCTAACCGCTTTGCCTTCCCGAAGTATTTCAGCGCTCAGCTGGGCGGGTGACTCCGGCTTGACCGGACCAACGAAAGATACCTGCATTGAACGCATGGGCCTTCCCTCAGCAACCACTCCGGTCATGCGATTAAACACGAGCGCAGCCGTCAGACCACCGAACATGGCGCGCCCCTGGCTCCAGGTCGCGGGGATTGTCACGCTGCTTTCATTCGCACTCACATCCAACAATTCATCAAACGTCATTCACCAGCCTCATTAGCATCCTATTCAAATCAGACATGAGCTTGCCCAAACTTGCCAACCGGCGCAACTATCTGTCGGGCAAGTACCTACGGGGTGTTTAGCGATTTGGATATAAAAGCAACAACAAAACGGTTATACTACCGCGCACAACACGCATTGCCCGACAATGCCCTACCCTCTGAATTCCGAGAACATGAATGTCTGATTTGACTTTTGCCGAACTCGGCCTCGATGCAGCAGTGCTTGAAGCCGTTGCAGCCGTCGGCTATGAAAAACCTTCACCCATCCAGGCGCAAACCATTCCCGCGCTCCTGGCTGGCAAAAATCTTCTGGGCGTAGCGCAGACCGGCACCGGCAAAACCGCTGCGTTTGCTCTGCCCTTGCTAAGCCGCATTGATGCGTCTTTGATGGAGCCCCAGATTCTGGTGCTGGCGCCCACCCGCGAGCTGGCTATCCAAGTCGCAGAAGCCTTTACGACTTACGCCAGCAAGTTCCGTAATTTCCATGTACTGCCCATCTATGGCGGTCAGGACTTTCACCCGCAGATCAAGGGCCTGAAGCGCGGCGCCCAGGTTATTGTGGGCACCCCGGGACGCATGCTGGACCACCTTCGCAAAGGCACTCTGAAACTGGGAAGCCTGAAGTCGCTGGTGCTGGACGAAGCCGATGAAATGCTTCGTATGGGCTTCATTGACGATGTCGAAGCCATCCTGTCCAAAACACCGGAAAACTGCCAGCGGGCGCTTTTCTCGGCCACCATGCCGGGCCAGATCAAGAAAGTCGCCCAGACTTATCTCAAAGATGCCGTTGAAGTAAAAATCGAAAGCGAAACCCGCACGGTTGAGCGCATCTCCCAGTTCGTGCTGCCGGTTTACGCCGAGCGCAAGCTGGATGCGCTGACCCGGATTCTGGAAGTGGAACCGATTGATGGCGCCATTATTTTCGTGCGCACCAAGGCGGAAACCACGCTCCTGGCAGAAAAACTCTCGGCTCGCGGTCACGCTGTGGCGCCGCTTAACGGTGACCTGAACCAGCGCCAGCGCGAGATGACGGTTGAAGACCTGAAAAGTGGCAAAAAAGACATCATCGTTGCGACAGACGTTGCCGCTCGTGGCCTGGACGTGCAAAGGGTTACTCACGTTATCAACTACGATGTGCCCTACGACACGGAAGCCTACATCCACCGTGTTGGCCGCACCGGTCGTGCCGGGCGCAATGGCAAAGCCATTCTGCTGGTAACGCCCCGTGAGCGTAGCTGGCTGCGCACCCTTGAGCGTGCAACCAATTCACCGATGGAAGCCTATCAGCTGCCGTCGCCGGTTGAACTCAAGAAGATGCGGGAGCTGCAGTTTGAAACCCAGATGCTGGGCTTTGCCGAAGATGGCAAACTGGCCAAGGCCATGGGCCTGCTGGATGAAATTGCCGAACGCAATGAAATGGATATCGCCATGGTAGCTGGCGCGCTCGCCTGTTGGATGGAAGCTATTCAGCCGGGCACGCTGCCGCTGGAGCAGCCGGATGCATTGCCGGTGGTATCCGCTACGGCACCGCCACGCCGTGACAATAAAGGCGGTCGACCCGGCGGGCACCGCAAAGGCAACTTCAAGAAAGGTCCCGGCGGCCCCGGTGGGTTCAAGGGCAAGCCGCCAGGCAAAGGCGGTAAAGGTGGCGGCAAGCCACCCGGCAAGCGCCCTCCCCGCAAGGATTGATCAGGCGGCCGCTGGCCGCTGATAGACTACGAAGCTGTAGTCATAGGGATTGTTGTCGGACGCGGAGAAATCCTCCCGTCCGATTTCTTCCCACTCATCCCAGTTTACTTCCGGAAAGAATGCATCGCCTTCCACCTCTGCGTGGACCTGGGTGACGTACATTCTGTCGACCATTGGCAACGCTTCGGTGTAGATCTGTCCACCGCCAATAATCATCACTTCTTCCCTGTCTTCGATTTCCGCCTGGGCTTCGGCTTTAATCAGGGCTTCATCCAATGATTTTGCCGGCGTGGTTCCAGCGGGCGCTTCCCATTCCGGATTACGGGAGATCACCACGTTCATCCGGCCCGGTAATGGCCGGCCAATGGAATCCCAGGTTTTCCGACCCATGATGATGGGCTTTCCCATGGTGGCCTGTTTGAAGTACTTCAGGTCACCCGGCAGATACCAGGGCAGTTTGTTATTCCGGCCTATTACCCGGTTCTGGGACATGGCTACTATTAGAGCTTTTCTCAATGGTTTTTCCTTTTGCTTGGGAGTTTTATTCGTTTAGCCGGTTAGCTCTTGGGCTGCAAAAGGGCGGGGATAGGTGTCCAAAAAACGCTGTAAATACGTCCCTGTACGCTTGGGCTCCGCCATCCCTGGCTCCGCACATTTTTGGCCACCTATCCCCGCCCTTTCGCGACAGACTGCTGCGTCCGCTTATCCAAAGACAGTAATTAACGGTGAACGCTTGCAGCATGCGCGCCCATGGAATGGAGCCAAAGACGCAACGTAATGGGCATCGCCTGCCTGCTGGTCACTGCTCAGGCATAAATCCCTCTCTGCAGCTCATTCTCCCACTACGTCTGGGTGGTCAGTCCAATCGCACACCCCACAACTTGAGAAGTATTCACCATCGTCACCGATGGAAATATCGAAATGGGTTCTAATGTTCCGTGACTTACAAACCGGGCACTCCTCGTTTTTATCAAGCCGGCTCCTTTCCAGAATCTGGATGAAATGGCCAATCACCGTTTGGCAAGAATGAATTGCTATAGAAGAGGCTGTCTTATTGGCATTTCTAGAATGCGTGAGCCAGTTCACCAACTGCCACGATTCTTTTGCGACACTCTTCAAATATTGCCTTAGATTCTTATTGCTACTCCCAGGGCACAACTGGTTCATCAGAACGTTTGACCAGTCAATGAAATTGGCATCTTGCGGCCGTTCTATTTCCTCTGGTATCTCAGTCCTACGTCTTAACGCACCAATCAACGAAATTAGAGCTTCCCTTAGCAACATTCCGACGGTTTGGTAATCCTCAGCCTCAACAGCACTGTCATGCCTGTGGGAAGCCTGCTCTTCGCGGCGAATCACTTCATCGAACGGACTTGGCTCTCCTGCGTCGACATTATCCGATCGGCTTCTCAGGCGCATCATGAGCCCAATATGGAAAGACAGAGTGTAATCAAGGCTTGGAAAATGCTTTTGGGAATAGAGGTTGGTGAAATTCGTTATGACCCACCAACGATCACTATCGGTGGTTACATCCCACATTTCGTAGGTATCGCCTAGCACAACCTCTGTTTTTATACGCTCAACGTGTTGAACTTCTTCATCATGGGCCTGACCCCCAACATAGCTTGCAATATCGGCCTCAGAATAAGGATCTCGGTCGATGCTATATCTAGCGAGCTCTTCTGGAGGAACAGGATGATCATGCACCACACAGTCGTCAGTAACTTCCTTTTCATCGTGTGGTTTCATCACGTCACCTCCTGCCTAATGCCAGCCATAAGCGATGCCCCGTCAAGGGCATCCGGTGGAGGCCATAGTCACTTGTTAGCTCTGAATGTTGCTACTGGTTATGATTTTTATTTTCCCACCGTCAAGCTCATCGATAATCTTTAAGCCCTGATGGCGGAAATATAGCCCAACCGAAAGGAATACACCTGTGGCATACATTACTAGCTTCAGGTCTATGGCTTCTGGGTTCAGAAAAAATCCGAAAATTGGCGCCAGCATTGCCCAAAAAACCTTTTCACTCAGCGAAACTAGCTGCTTTCCATAGAGCTCTTTAGCCTGCTTGCCATCATAAAAATCGTGACCTCTTCCATGCAGGAATTCTGGCCACTTCCAGACCCTGAGTCCTTTTTTCAACTTCACCTATTTCTCCCTTGAGCTAAAGCGTAATATCCTGCCTTCTACAAGGGCAGAATCAGGACCCTGCTTTCATTCTTGAGAAATTCATTCTCCAACCGTTTAATCGCAGGGCAGAGGAAGGGGCTTTCCGAAAATGTGCGGAGCCAGGGATGGCGGAGCCCAAGCGCACATGGATGTGCTTGTAGCGTTTTTCGGGAAGCCCCTTCCACTGCCCTGCAGCCCCCGAAACAAGCGGACCGGGTCCCAAGCCTGAGGTCACCTCCACCTATATAGCTATGGGCGCCTTAATCCCAGGATAAGGCTCATACCCCTCAAACCCGAAGTCCTCAAGCTCGTACTCGAAGATGCTCCCAGGCCTACGCTTGATAACCAGTTCAGGCAGAGCAAGCGGCTCACGCTTCAACTGCTCGAAGACTATCTCATCGGTCAGGTGGTTCTGGTAGATGTGGCAGTCACCAAACGTATGCACGAACTCCCCTACTTCCAGATCACACTGCTGGGCAATCATATGGGTCAGCAATGCGTAAGATGCGATGTTGAATGGCACCCCGAGAAACAAATCGGCACTGCGTTGATAAAGCTGGCAGGAGAGTTTCCCGTCGGCGACGTAGAACTGGAACAGGCAGTGACACGGGGCCAGGGCCATGCGCCCTTCGCGGACGTTGTCCTGGGGGCCGACGGACTCGTCCGGGAGTTCTGCCGGGTTCCAGGCAGAGACGATCAGGCGTCGGGAGTTCGGCTTGGTCCGGATCTGTTCGATGACTTCGCTGATCTGATCCACCACCTCGCCATTGGGGCACTGCCAGCTTCGCCACTGTTTCCCATAGATCGGACCAAGATCGCCGTTTTCCAGGGCCCACTCATTCCAGATGGAGACCTTGCGCTCTTTCAGCCAGGTGTTGTCGGTGGAACCGCGAAGGAACCATAGCAACTCATAAATGATGCTGCGCAAGTGGACCTTTTTGGTGGTGACCAGCGGGAAGCCTTTTTGAAGATCGAACCGAAGTTGCCTGCCAAACACCGACCGGGTGCCAACGCCCGTGCGGTCACCTTTGTTGAATCCATTGTCGACAACGTCCTGCATCAGGTCGAGATAGGCTTTCATTCGGCGTTTCTCCGATAGGCAATCAACATCAG
>Ga0307959_1000288_pt1 | contig 27192 bp, 36 predicted proteins | sample OrgLakmetagen494_FD_201813 | JGI IMG/M metagenome (GOLD analysis project Ga0307959, IMG submission 201813) | Saline water microbial communities from Organic Lake, Antarctica - #494 | ecosystem: Environmental > Aquatic > Non-marine Saline and Alkaline > Saline | place: Antarctica: Organic Lake...
GCCCTGCGTAAGGGTACACAACAACATCGCGCGGCTCTCGGCTACGTTGACGAATATACCAAAGAGGGTGGTCTCACTCTCAAGGATATCGGAACGACCAAGGCGGAGCTGAGTTCATTCAAACAAGTCGCCTAACGCGACAATAACCCGCAAAGCAATCCGCAAGGTTCGCTTTGCGGGTTTCTTTTTTATTTATCTTCTAGAGATTTCTTAATATGCTCAGCCCCAGCTTTTGTCTTTGCCCATTTAAGCAATCGTCTTGCTAAGTTGGTCAATTCTTTATCATCTGCACCTAAGGTGACTATTTCACCAGATGGAGTTCTTGCTTCACCTTCCTGAAGTGTTGAGTTTGTGTCAGTAGCGCTATCTGAACCAGCCCCATCTACAAGGTCTGTCAGTGCGTCTTTTTTCTTGTCGGAATTCATTATCTCAATTCTACCATTTACAGAGTTCAATGGAATTTGTGTTTATACAAAACATTGCTTACATCGCTATATTCTCTAGGTTATTCTTAACAATCACTAATTGACTGGAATGGTAGCTTTCGATATAGGTTTCCATATCGCGTTGCCACATAATGTTCTGTGGTAAAAGTTCAAAGTAACTGAGTATATGTCCACAGAATATAGAAATATATAGAACAATAAAAAACCTACTCAACGCGTAGGTTTTTTATATTCTCGGAAAGAATTTTAGACTTTCTCTTTCTTTCTAAGTAGATGAAGATAGAGATTCAACAATGCCAAATTAACGAGCGCTGGTATAGTAGCTGTGAAAGGATCGTCGGCTATTAAATGACTAACAAAAGCCCCTACCATAATAATATTAAGACCGATGACTGCTAGTTTTGGTAGCATTTTATTAAGATAGCCTCCTGCCGCAATACCTAAAGCCCCAGCTACTTCAGCTACTCCTATGAAATACATAAACCAAATCGAGTAGCCAAACCTTTCAAATGTTTCTACCATCGTAGGATTTCCAGTCAATTTCATTATTCCTGGTGCAATAAAAAATATAACTAATAATGCTTGCAAGCTATACACAAAGTATTTTTTCATATTCTTTATTGTAGTAAATCTAACTATCAATGACGCAATCACCACAAATCAACAATCTTCAAGAAGTTCGGACACTCCATTTCAATTAAACTGGTTTTAACTTGGTACAAAGTTTTCCACCAAATATGGAAGAATAGAAAGCTTGCTCATTTTGGGTAGGTTTTTTATTTTGGTATACTTCCCCTATATGGAACAAAAAACATCACACGACAGCGAAATACCAGCCCACGGACAGCAAGTAATAACCGCATGTGCACTTATTCATAAGAACTTTGACGGGATTGAAAAGATATTTCTACCCAAGCGGGCAGATACTAAAAAGTTTCTACCAAGCGTCTATGAAATACCAGGTGGTCATATTGATTTTGACGAAGACATTGCTGTTGGTCTAAAGCGTGAAATCAAAGAAGAATTTGAAGTTGATATTAGCGTTGGCGACCCCTTCGCTTCATTCACTTACACCAACCATGTAAAAGGTTCCCATTCTGTTGAAGTCATTTACTTTGCAACCTTCACGTCTGCCATAGAAAACATAGTCATTCATCCTGAAGACCATTCAGAATACAGCTGGTTTGCTGAAGATGAACTTGAAAAGGTAATGACAGAAAATAAACGGGGCGACGACCCTGAAATTCAAGCACTTCAGAAAGCGTTTGAATTACTACGTGGTGAAAAACTTAACTTTGGATAATCATATGACTGAAAAAGAAATCTTTGAACACATGTTTACTATTGCACCACAATCAAAAGATACAGATGGTGTAGTGACATCATGTCTGGTCAGGGATGATGAAATTATTGCTGACGCTGTTAGTGCTGGTGTTGAGCATGCGGAATATATGCTTTTACAAAAGCTGACCGCTGAAGGTATTGAAATACTGCCTACTGACACCATCTATGTCACCCTACAGCCCTGTGACCGCCGTTCAGCGGGTCCTGGCGAGCTACTTGGTGACTGCACTACAAACGTAACAAAAGCTGGAATCAGGAACGTAGTGTATTCAGCCACTTACCCTAAATCAGAAAAGTCATTGGAAAGGTTTGCAGAAGCAGGTATTTCAGTTAAACAATGTTCTGATGTAGATATAGTTAGACGTTCAGTAGAACTATTCAACTCAACAAACCAGGACCAAGCGAAACATATTCCAATGCCAAACTAAATTCACCACAAATCAACCACTTTCAAGAAATTAGGCCGCTCCAACTCAATCAAAGAGGTTCTAACTTGGTGCAAAGTCTTCCACAATTACAAAAATCAGCCCACGCTTTGCGTAGGCGATTTTTGTTTGTGGAGATGGAGCAAGCCAACTGCTTGGCTTGCGTCGGGAGTTGAAGGCCGCAGCGATGTGAGTCTGCGAACGATGCGAGGCGGGGTCGAGAACACTTAGTAGATTGGGAGTCGCAGACGAACCGATATACTTAGTGATTCGTGACCAACTACCGCCATCTCCACTAAATCTGAAGCAAAACGAGCCTTAATGTATAAGGCTCTTTTTGCTGTATTTAGGAGAGATATTTGGAAATTAGAACCTCCTACATTTAAAAAAGAAAGAGCCTGGCGAACGTGCGGCCAGGCCCTGAGTCATGATATTTCTTCCTATAAGAACAGTTTACACCTGATACCAGCCGAACCGCTTTTCACCAGCATTGAGTGGTTGCGCCAGGTGGTCACCAAACGGCAGTGTCGCTTCAACCACGTAGTTGCCCTTTTGCATCGTAACCTTCTTCTTGGGCACCTCGGTGTCATAGAAACGAGCCGCGTTGACGCACGCAAAGCGACCAAACAAGTCGAACGCCCCCGCCTCTTCGAACACATCCAGATAATAGCCAACCCGATACGGGCCGTAGCAACCACCGCAAGCGCAGTTCTTGGCGTGCTTGGCAGTAGTTGGATGCCAGGCATCGTCTGAACCAAGAGCAAAGCGATCTGGCGCTACCCGCATCGCTTCCCAGAGTTTAGGCCGCTCTTGTTCGTGCTGCACCATAGGCTTCATCACCATATCTGTGCGAACGCCCGTATCCATCACGTCAGTACGTGTATACCCGAGATGCAGAATAGTGAAGGTGCCTTGGGTTGGTCCTTTCCGCTCCACTACCGCTTGCGCACCGACGCCGGTATCCAGATGCTCATATGAGATCGGGAGTCCCGGATAGAGACGGTCAAGTTCCGGGGCCACTTCATTGTAGAAGTACGGACTCCGATCGAACTCATCCATCACCCTGCCGTCTTCTCGCGTCCGAACTTGTCCATGAACCAGGAGCGGCACACCGTACTTCTCCATCCACTCGAGCTGCTTTGATGCTTCCAGCGGTGTACGCAGCCCGTGCTCAGCACCGGTGGTACCGTGTGCTGGGTAAGACTTCACACCCGCAATCTTCGGATCTTCAGCAATACACCTGACGTCGTCTTCGGTCAAATCGGTATTGAGATAGACCGTAACGAGCACCTTGGGCAGAAGTGACTGTTGCCACGCCTTATAATCGAACACTTGTTGAACACGCTTGTAGTACCGATCGGCCATGGACGGCGTCATGAGCGCGTCTTTTCCCATCAGATTCGGCATCAGCAGTACCAGACCGAACTGATTGACCGAGTGTCGCAGGATATCAGTCATACCATTCCCGAGCGCCGCGTTGTTGTCGCGACCATGAGAATGGATATCAACCAGTCCTTCGGTGAAGATAATCTTGTTGCCTTCCTCATGATTGAAATGGGCGAGTTCACGGAAGTCCGGATTTTTTTGTAGAAGTACTTGCACTTTTTTCTCCCTTCAGATGTCGTCGGTAAGATGTTCAATGAAACGGCTGGCCGTTTCATTGTCGAGCAGATGTTCGAAGAACGTCTGCGGATCACCGGCCCAATGGGCCAGCGACGTAAGTTGTACCGCCTTGGCACCAGCTTCAAGAAAATCCATGACGCCATCGCCAGTGGTAATCCCACCAACACCGATCACATCAATTCTCTCATCGAGATACTGACGGAACTGTCTCACTTGTCCCATCGCCTCTTCTTTGATAGCTGGACCAGATTTACCAGCCATACCATCGTTGCCATCAATCTTCCCTGACCCTGCATAGGCGTTGGGGAAAGTGTTGCAGGTCACGACAGCGAGCTGGACATTGTCAACGTACTTATTGACAATGTCCGCCATCCGCTTTAGTTCCGCCGGGTTGGAGTACGGCGAAAACTTGAGCCAAATTGTTTCGTCAGTCAGATGTTTGTTGTGGGCAAGATAGCCCAGCAGCCTGTCGACCAATTCGGGATTGAATGAAACGATATCAGGGTGGTCACCCTGAGTATTTGGACAGCCAAAGTTAAGCTCGAGTGCCGATACCGTTGGCAACTTACCGAAATCAGCCAGTCCGCTCAGATAGTCGTCGATTGAGAAACCGGCGATGCTGACAATAAGCGGCTGCTCCGATTCCATCGTCTCAAACTGTGTAGCAGCTGCAGCAAAACCCATGTTGGGCATGCCGTAACTGTTGAGGCCGTAGCCAAGACGGAGAAACTCCTTGAGCGTCTCCGGCCAAACAACTTTTCCTGGATTTCCATCACGTTGCTCTGGCGTATAAGAGCCAGACACCACCGGTGCGACCTTAAGCCACTGTGCGGTGCTGGCTGGTGTCTTGCAGACACCAGCACCGATCATATACGGTCCATGAGGGAGTCTTACTCCTCCTGCACTCCATTGGGGCATTGTGTTTTCCTCTCTGTGTGTAAATGAGCATTTCAGCCACGATAAGTGGTCAAACAGCAGTATACTTATTTATTTAGCAATGTAAACGTTAGTGTCGTATTTTAGATAGTATTAAATTACCAAAAATCCACAATCTTAAGGAAATTCGGGCATTCCATTTCAATCAAACAGGTTTTAACTTGGTGCAAAGATTTCCACTAGATATGGAAATATATAGAAGAATATGGGAGTTTGCTCGAGAGAGTAAGCTTTGGTAGTGGTACTAGCAGTACTGGCTCAAATTGGGGGTATATTGACTTTTTCGCTCAATATTATACGTTTTGTGTGGATTAAAGCTTGAAAAGGAAGGAAATTACCGATGAAGAGACTGCATCGTATCGTAGACGTCACGCTGTGGTATGAAATGGTGCTAGCATGTAGTGTGCTTGTGTATCTTGGTACGTACCTAGGTGACGCCTATAGACAGACCTGGGTGCTTGCCCCTGACGCCTTGTTTTGGCTCAGTACAGTTGGTTACGTGACCCTCATGATAGTGCCGATACTGTGGCTACTCGGATATATAAATGCTGTTGTAGTAGTTCCAACCTTAGGTATGACACTCACCTGTTTTACCTCGGTATGGTTCATTCTGGGTCTTATTCATGGAGTTGTAGCTACACCGTTCTCAGTATTTGGTCCGCTGCCCTGGCATTGGGTCACCTGGTGGTCGCTACTACATGGCGTTGGTCTATTTCTGATCATTGGGTTTATGTTCGAAGTACCACCCCGTCTCAAGCGTAACGCAGAGCAGTAAGTAAGTCAGTATTCATGGCGCACCAGTCATTGGGTTGATTGAGGTTTACCCCGGCGAATTCGCGCCAGGATACATTTATTTACCACAAATCAACAACCTTCAAAAAATTAGAACACTCCATTTCAATTAAACAGGTTCTCACCACAAGGGCATTTCCGTTTTTATAATCAGCTGTCGCTTCATTAAAAACTAGGTCAACTTGGAGCAAAGATCTCCGTCAAACATAGAAATATATGGAAGAATAGAAAACTTGCTTTCGAGCAAGTTTTCTATTTTGATATACTGACCCTATGCAAATTGACTTACTAGATTCTGTCGAGGCCTTTATAGAAGGTTTAACTGAAAAAGAGATAGCTAAAGTCATTAGAACAATTGAGCTACTTGAAGAATTTGGTCACAAGTTAGGAATGCCTCACAGCAAGCATATTGATAATGGCTTACTTGAGTTACGAATTAGAGGTAAACGAGGGATAAGAATATTTTATTGCTTTAGTAAGAATAAAGCTGTTTTACTACACGCCTGTGTTAAGAAGACCCAGAAGACATCTGAAAGGGATTTAAATAAAGCAAGAACTGCTAAAGATGACTTGTTATAATATAACTTATAAGTTATATTATACTCATGACAACTACATTCAAAAAATTTAAAACTAAGAGTCTCAGAAATCCGGCAGTAAAAGCAGAATATGATGCTCTTGCACCTGAATATGAAGTGGTCAAAACTATTATTAACCAGCGTATTAAGCGAGGCTGGTCACAGACTGAATTAGCTAAGGCTGTTGGTAGCCGACAACCCGTTATATCTAGGCTCGAACGTGGCGAAGGAAACCCTTCTCTTTCTACTCTTCAAAAAATTGCTAAAGCTTTAGATTTGTCTTTGCAGGTCTCGATGAAGTAATTATCACAAATCAACCGCTTTCAGAAAGTTCACACACTTCATTTCAATCAAAGAGGTTCTCACCACTAGGTCATTTCTACAGAGCGATTCTGCCTAGGAGAGTCCTAGGCGCAGCTCAGGAAACCACAGTCTTCTATGTTGCTCCTAAAAGTAACAGTAATTTTGTTTGCACTTCTTTGATCACCTTAGGTTTCGCTTTTACCGCCAATGTCACATTTCTCGCACTCCAATCTAACGATCTAACGTGATCAGCTAAAATTACACCCGATATTTTTTTATCGCTCACAACGACCTCAAATGGGTATCCTTTTTGAACAGAAGTTATGGGGCACATTATTGCTAAGCTGGTTCTCTCGTTATAGCTCTTGGGAGACATGACTATAGCTGGACGAATTTTTGCCTGTTCTCTGCCCTTGGTTGGATTGAGGTCTACCCACACTAAATCGCCTGCATCAGGTACATATTTTTTCGCTACCATATCTCTTTACCGTGAGCATCTGCCCAATCCATTTCACTATGCTGATTATCAGAATTAATTTTGGATACCATAGAATTCAAAGAGATCTCTTCTTCTTCTGGCTCAAGGACGATTTGGTTATTTTTCACAACGACAGAAACACCCAGTCCCGCACGCAGGGATTTTTGTTCAGCAATACTTTTAGGTAAACGGACTCCTAAGCTGTTTCCCCATTTTTGTATTTTAGTTTTCATACTAAGAAGTATATACTTTGTATATACTTTTGTAAAGTTCATTTGCTGGAGTGAGACCACTGTCAGGAGAGTCGAAGCCCTCCATAACAAGTGCAGAAGTTCTCACCAAGAGCAGGCTGCATCAGGGATATGAAGTTAAAAATAACCACCACGCTAGGTGGTGGTTATTTTGTATAGCTCGATAGAGTAAGACTGCGTTTAAATAGGATCTGCCGTCAGAGTCATCATGATTTCAATACTCATTCGTAGTTGGTTTTCAATCTCTTCTCTGTCGGGGGTAGTACTCAAGAATCGATACCATGGATAATCAATCTCTACAGTACCGTCTGCTTGCGCACGCCCCTCTACTTCACGCTCAACTGGAATCAAACCAAACAGACGCATTTCTGCACGATAGTTAACTCGCGCCTCTGTCTGGGTCGCTTCTATTTTTTCAATCCTTTCATTGTTCAGTACCTGCTGTGCAATGCGCAGACTGGCCTGTTCCGGAGTGTTACTCGCCACCGCAGCCTGCAAACGAGTAAATCCTTCACGGTCGTCATTGTTCCAATTACGCAAATCTTGTGCTGCCACTGACACTGAAGCGAGTTCACGCGTACCAGTGTCTTCATTTACGCGTACCTCCCCTTTGATATCAGAGAAGCGATTGAACTCCGGCTTACCATCTGATGCGTTCTCAGATTCTGCAGTAGACAGTCGATCACCTTTCTTAAGAGCTTTCGTTCCGGCAGTAGCATCGGCACTGACATACGCACCAAAGAGCTGCCCTTGTACAGTTGCTCGGGCACTTGCTTCAGTTGGTAGACCGTCACCATCATCGTCGTCGTCGATACTTGTATTTGGTTTATTCGAGCGAGAAGAGTTGTAGTCCTGCGCTGGCGCGACAGCGGTAGGTTCTTTGGGACACTCCCCTGGTGTTATTTCTCGTTGAGCATCATCGCAATCATCGTCACCACCGCTCACTGAACCCGGTTTGTTTGAACGTACAGAATTATAATCCTGTGCTTGCTGGCCGTCGGAGAGCGAATCTCCGTCACAATCATCATCGAGAGCATCGCACACTGCATCGGACTGTCCGGACTCCCCTGGTGTACAGCGCTCATCACCGTCATCACAATCACCTCCGCTACCACTCACTGAAGTCGGTTTATTTGAACGAGCAGCGTTATAATCCTGCCCTGGAGCAATGGCTGAGTCACCTTCCTGCGACCCGTCTGGAGTACTCCCCTCTGTTCCTTCGCCCTCCACAGCAACACACATGTCTGACGTTGCGGCACAACTTCCGTCTGCACAAGTCACCCCGTCACACACGTTTGTGTCAGGGGCTGCTATCGCGGAACGATTGGAGCGAGTATTGTTATAGTTAGCTTCCTCAACACTATCGCTGGTGGCTTCTACAGATGTAGTCTCTTCAGCTCGCTCTTGTGCGAACGCAATTGTCCCTACAGAAGCAGTCAACACCAGTGCCAAACTGGCAGTTAGTATAAAATTATATTTTTTCATTATCATTGTAATTAATTATTAGTGTTTACAATACCTATGTGGGCACCATTTGCAACACTTGCTTCCTCTCATCTTACCACTTCATGCCTTTACCTATTGCAAAGAATTGTTTCACCACAAACCAACCACTTTCAAGAAATTCAGACACTCCATTTTAATCAAAAAGGTTCTCACCACCAGGACATTTCCGAATTCATAGTCGCTTTACTCCTTGAATTCTAGGTCAACTTGGTACAAACTTCCATCAAATTAAGAAAGCTCCGAGTGAGCTTTTTATCTCTTATGCACGAACTGACCGAGCTACTATCTTCGGGTCGAGGTGAATAATCTCAACCAAATCCTATGCAATACATTTCGAACCACCCTATAAACAGTACTAAACGGTATGTAGCGCTAGCATGTTTGCGCAACGAGGGTAAGTAACGTATAAAGACAAAATGAGTGAGAAAACTATTGACCTCAAAGCTGCAAAGCAGCATTTTGCTAACACTGATCCAGTAATGGAGAAACTTTTGTACGATGCTATCTCAGCTCCGAACCCGATTATTCTTCCCAAGCATAAACCGATGAACGAATACTTCTCTAGTATTGTCGCTTCGATAATCAGTCAGCAGATCAGCACCAAAGCGGCCGATGCGGTTCGTGGTCGAGTAGTTACACACCTCGGCGGAACGATTACTCCTGAAACAGTTGCACAAGCTGACTTTGATGAACTCAAAAGCTGCGGACTTTCGAACCAAAAGACAAAGTACATAAAACACAACGCTGAGGTATGGTCACAAATTGCGATCCATGAATTTTCCGCTATGGATAATGAAGCTATCATTACTGAACTTACCAAACTCTACGGCATCGGTCGCTGGACAGCTGAGATGTTTTTGATTTTTTCACTTGCTCGATCAGACGTGTTCTCTTACGGTGACCTCGGTCTCATGAAAGGACTCTATCAGTCATACAACTACAAACCGCACTACGTGCGCAAGATAAAAACGACGGTAGATAATTGGTCACCCCACCAAACAGCCGCTTCGCTTGCACTATGGTTTGTACTAGACAATGAACCAGTACTGTTGTAGGTGTGTAAACGTTGCTATTTCGGCAAAGGATACTCCGGTATAGAAATACTGGTTGGTGCGATAAATATCTGATCGTGTTCGTCAAACGCGCGAATGGTATGACCCCAAATATTTGAACATGTGCTGCGTCGCTGCCACGCATCCACTACGTAGCGGAGGGTAAGCGCATATCCATTTTGAGATGGTTTTACGTATACGTTTGGATTGAGTACATGCCCTTCTACATAGTAGTAACGCTCTAGATTACTGAGACTTGTATCGGCTTTGTCGATAAATTCTGTAGTGTGTTCTTTTCCGATTGTACCAAGCATGTTCATCGCTTCACTCCAGTTACTCTCTGAGGTGACGACCACCGTTATCTCATCCCACAAGTACTGGTGCAGTTTGGTGTAGTTTTTGATGGGTTGATTGAGCACTGCTCCGTTGGGGACAGAGACTATTCGGCCGGTAGCTTGGTCGGCATCAATCCAGTTTTGAATTTCTAGGAGCGTGGTATTGAATAGACCAATATCAATCACATCTCCTACTACACCGTTTATTTCAATCCGATTCCCAACTTTAAAAATGCCGCCAAGAAAGATAGACAAACTCCCGGCAAGATTTTTTACCAAGTCTTGCAGCGCTACCGCTAAACCAGCCGCCACGACTCCGTACGCGACCAGTAAAGCTTGTGGGTTAGGGATCCAAATTCTCAATAGTACGACCAGTATTAAAAGTATGAGAACCAACGAAACCGCCTTGCGAAAACTGTAGCGAGTCTTGGAGTCACTGAGCCGTCTCGCAAAAAATTCTTCGACCCCAATAGAAAACACTGCGTACAACACAGAGACTGACACCAAGCTAGTGAACAACCGTTCTATCCCCGCTTGGTCAAACCAGACTGAAGTAAGGTATGCCAGCCCGGCTGCGATTATGAAGGTGAAAAGAACAAAGAATTTCCTAGTCATTACTACTACTGTACCACCTTCATTACCCTATACTCTGAGGTATCCAACTATGGTAGTGGATTTGTATCTTGTGAGCTGTATTACCCTAACTACCCGTATCTAGACTCAGCTATCTAGTAACGATTAAATGCGTCTGCACAAATCTCCATATATTCGGCGTATTTTTCTTGTTGTTCCTCTGGCGAAAGGCCTTGCATATTCTCCACCGCGTCTTGGTGATCACTGTCTCCTTTATCTACTTCTTCCATCATATGGTCTTGGCAATTTTTGACTACGTCATCTGGTGTGTCTCCTTTGAATTCAACCGCACACGATTCTGGTCCACCGAGATCACTACAGATTATTTTTTTCATCCCTTATGCTACCACAAATTTTGATAATACTGTGTGTAACGGTCAATTTATTTAATGTGTAGCTGGCTAGTAATTTCGGCAATTTTTTCTCTCACTATCGCTGCAGTTTTTGGGTTTGATAAGATTTGATGATGACCCTCGGTCTCCACTTTAATGTTTTCTGCTCCCTGTAAGATTGAATGTTCGGTTGGCCATACGTGATTATCGTACAGGCCATATATTGAAACAATGTCTTTGTTTACAGCAAACCTAGTATTTTGATCTTGTAGGGCTGCGCTTTCCGGAGCAAGCTCCCGCAAAGCTTTATCAGGAACGTATTGAGCCAAATTTGATCCTAAAAAAGGCGAGGCGATTGCAATCACTTTAATGATTCGATGATCCTCATTACACTGAAGAAGCATTTGCTTTCCTATCAAACCACCTTTGCTATGCGCTAGGATAATCACATTGTGCAGGTTGTGTTTATCTATCATTTCTCTGACCAATTGTGCTGAAGTAGTGATGTCTTTACGGTTGTAACCGAGGTCCTTGCTTATATATAGCGGGTGCCCAGATTTAGAGATACCGTCAGCAATCTTTTTCAGAAAGTTCCACTTGCTGTTTATCCCCGGCACTAAAACTACCGGCACTTTTGTGCTATCAATATAGCCTAGGTAGTGCTCTGGCGGACTCCGGAAAATCAGCGAGTGGGTAAAAGATTTTGCGAGATGCACGTAATCTATGATCCAAGTTGTTATTTTTTTGAACATGGTCGAAGGTGTACTTTATAGTATACAGTTAGCTAATAGACGCGATAGCAGTTTGCTAATTTGATACCTTCTATAATACTTGGAGTGTCACCATCAGTGATGGCAGCAACGCGATCAGTGCCGATTGCCGTTTGTGCACACGCGACCACCTCGGGAGTGATGGTGACGTTTGACTCATCAAGACCAAACGTATTGAGTATCTGTTGCTGCCCAGAAGGAAGAGTCGTCGTGTCAATTTCAATTACCTGCGGTGAAGTCGCTGGCACTGCTGCAGGAGTAACTGGCACTGATCCTCCCCTGCACGCACTCCATAACCCTACGTTCTGATCTCTAGCAAGATCTTCAGCTGATTGCAGGGTCGATGCTTGTGCGGTATTTGGTTTGATTTGTAATGTGGTGGCGTAGCCTTCTTGTATTAAAAGTTCATTGATAAACACCTCATCCACGTAGACATAGCGCAACAGTCGGTCATACTTATCACGGTTTTCAGTATCGGACACAAGCTGCACTTGGGTACCAGCGACCAATTCAGTATTTCGAGCAGTTGCTTCCTGACTATAGCAAGCTGGCTCACCATCACGATATGGCTCAGGTGTGTCTATTCCTATGTATCGAACTGTTTCTTCTCGACCGTCAACCTGAACTTTGATTGTGTCTCCATCCACCACACGAATGACAGCAGCACTCGTGGATGCTTGCATGTTGACTACAGATTCAGGTTGCATATCGCCACCACCAAACCAAAAAGTAATAAACGCCAAAACAAAATTCATAATGATTTCCATATGTCTCTAGATTCTCTTTGTCTAATAATGCTACACTAGCATATATGCAAACGCCAACCGTGCTTGTGATTGAAGATTCATCATACTTAGCTGACTCGTTAGTGGATATGCTTGATATGTACAACTACAAGTCACTCCACGCAGCTACCGGCCGGAAGGGAGTTTCGCTGGCCCTCGAGGAAAAGCCAGACCTTGTTTTGCTCGATATTCGACTGCCAGATATCAATGGCTACGAAGTATACCGACAAATTCGTGCCTCTGATTGGGGCAAGACGGCTCGCATCATGGTTTTGACAGCCTCAGAATCAATCGAAAACATCGCCAAAAATATAGACCTGCCTCGTGAATACGTCCTTTTTAAACCCGAATGGAGTATCCAAAATTTAATGCAGCAAATTGAAAAACGGCTTCAAGACTAGTCTTTGCTTGGCACCTCAAACGGTATCTGCACATCAAAGGTCGTACCTACCCCCTCAACAGAGGTAAAGGAGGCTTTCCCTCGCAGTACGGCCACTGCTTCGCGTACTATATATAACCCAAGACCTGTCCCGTCAGGGACGTCACGCATCGCATTTGAAGCTCGGAACAATTTAGAAAAAATCCCCTCTTGATCTTCAGCCGGTATTCCTATTCCAGTGTCAACCACTTGTATACGCAACATATTGTTGTCGTGAGTAAACCGAATCGTGACTGTACCTCCTACTGGAGTGTACTTGATTGCATTCGTGCACAAATTTGTCACGATCATACGCAAAAGGTCAGGATCGGTGACAAATTCAGTTATGCTTGGGTCGTATTCTGTCTGCACGTCTAAGTCTTTTTGCTCGGCTGTCTTGGACAATTCTGCTAGAACATCATCAAATAACTTTTTAAGTACTATGGTGTGATACTCAGCCTGAAATCTACCCAACTCGAAACGTGATACCCGCAAAAAATCGTCAACCAAACGAGACATCCGACTGATGCTCAAATGTAGTCGATTCATGTACTTTAGTTGACGTTCGGTAAGTGTGTCGGGGCTATCTAGTTGTAACAACTCTGCGCTCCACTTCATTCCGGCGATTGGTGTCCGTAACTGGTGCGATGCAAGCGAGACAAATTCAGATTTTGCATCCTCGGCTTTCTTTTGTTTAGTAATATCTACTAACGTCAGGAGACCTTGCTGCTCTTCATAATCATTTTTGAACTGAAACAAAGACAGCAAACCCCACGCTTCACGCCTATCCTCTCTCTTGACACGCACAATCTCATCGCTAATAGCGACACCGCTACGGAACTTACGGAATAAGAAATCTGTATCAACAGCTTCATCAGCCTCGAGTCGTACAAACAAATCAATCCCAACAACTTTGCTCTGCTGCATGCCAAGCAACCGTGCGGCGGCTGTATTAGCTGAGATAACTATCCCTTCAATATCAACCACAAAATAAGGTACCGGGCTTTTGTTGTATAGCTGCGTATAGAGCGACTGTGTATCACTAGTAGGTACCGGTAAAATCACTCGCGATGCAACTTTGCTTTTAGAAGTCAGATCGTAAATATTTTTTGCAATAAAAATACAACACAGAGAAGCAATCAAGAAAAGCAATCCACCTAGATTCATGTCCGAAAAGTCATAAAACAAAGCCAGGCTCACCACCCCACTAAAGAGCACAAAGAAAACACTGAGAGAAAGGATCAAAGCTGATTGCTCTTCGTTTTCAGGACCTGCTTCTTGTTTCATATAATTACTACCCCAGTGTACCACCGGACGTCCATCTTATTAATGATTACTCTCAGCTAGCTAATTTACAGCTCTGGATCAACCGCTTCTACTGTGGTAGTGGCTGTGTCTGTGGCGGACTGTTCTGAGGGTGGTTCCGCAGTAATAATTTCGTCCTCGGTGAGCGAGCTATCTGTACTCGTTGCGGTTGAGGTGGCTGTGGTTGTAGCGACAGTGGTGGTTGCTGTAGTGGTCGCAGGTGCAGGAGCGGGTTCAGGATCAGCTGGGCGCAACCCAATCAAACCACCATCTGGTTGCTGACTAGGGGTCGGCGCGACCACGGTCGGACCATCAACGTCCACCAGATTAGCCATTCGTTCGTTACGTTCTTTGATTGTCTGTGTAACATTAATCTGCCCAGCTCCACTATCACTAAGCCCAACGGCAGCTGACGAGCCAACCCCAATTATAATCAAGAACGCAATCACAATGTATTGATTGCGTTTAGATTTTTTAGTTGCGTGCTCTTGTGCAAACTTGGTTGGAGCTTTTCGTGTCGATGACATTTCTTTTTCAGCTACTACTTCAGGTAGCTCTGTCTCTTGTGTTATATCATCTACTTCCGGTTTTTTGGCAACTGTTTTGCGAGTAGTCGTTTTACGTGGAGTAGCTTTATTAGTGGCAGTTTTGCGAGTAGTCGTTTTACGTGGAGTAGCTTTTTTTTCAGCAGCCGTCTTTTTAGGCGCAGCACGCTTCCGTGGAGCTTTTTTCACAATTTTTTCTTCTGTTGATGTGGAAGCGGCTCGAGGCATAGAACAGACTTTAGTATAGCATCTGATACAATAGAAACGTACCTATGGAAAACCTGTTAATAACCAGTGGATTAGTCGGCGGTCTCCTACTCATCTATTCAATCTTAGTGTTTATTATAGCGCGTATTTTGCATGATAACAGTGTTATGGATATTGCGTACGGCCCGGCATTTTTTACCGCCACTATAGGTGCGGCGTATCTGACTGACACCACGTCAATACTACCAGCAATAATCATTGGTTGTATCGGAGCCTGGTCTGTGCGGTTGAGTAGCCGTATCTTCAGAAAGAATTACGGTAAGCCAGAAGATGCCCGTTATGCCAAGTGGCGTGAACAGTGGATGAAAAAAGGCCGCGCGTACTTTTTAGCACGAAGCTACCTACAAGTGAACTTGCTGCAGATTGTGATTATTTTTGCAGTCGCTGCACCAGCTATTTTCGCCCTAGCCTACCCCACCATGTACAACCAGTGGTTTGTGCTAGCTGGGTTTCTCGTATTTTGTTTTGGATTGACCTACGAAACTATCGCTGACCTACAACTCGATCGGTTTATCGCTGGCAAAAAAGCTGGAACTGAAGAAGCAACCTTGATGACCCGTGGACTATTTAGCCTGTCACGTCGGCCGAACTATTTTGGAGAGACGCTCATCTGGTGGGGACTAGCAATTATGGTACTACCACTGCCACTCGGCTGGATTGCGATCAGTAGCCCGCTACTCATTACCCATATCGTCACCAAGGTCACCGGACCTATGCTAGAGGATTCATTTCTAGAAAAGTACCCGGAGAAATATCAGCACTACATGGACACTACCAGTTACTTTATCCCTTGGTTCAAGAAAAAGTAGTAGTCATGAACAATAAAAGACCGGCGCTCTGCGCCGGTCTTTTATTGGTTGTAGTTCTTTTCTACTTCCTTCCAGTAGGTAAAGAAACTTTTATAATAGCCACTGACTGCAGGAAACAGTTTTTCAACAGAATCAAACTCCACCGGCCAGGTTCGATTGGTCTGATGTAATTGTGTATACACAAACGCGGCATCGATCCCATGGATTTCTTGGATACTACCCACATGCACTTCTAAGTCTGGAATAACAATTTTCCCTTGTCTAATTATAAAATCAAGCACCAGATCACTGACCGGATACCGATCAAACCAGACCGGGTCGATGACCAGTATCCGGCGATCCGATTCATGCTGGCGCCATAGCGGATCAAGTGTCCAAGGTGTATATAAACTCACTGTTGCACCAGACACAGTCATAATTGTTTCAGCTTCTGGATACGTGGTTTCTAATTGTTCGTCTTCAAACGTCTGTAGGATTTCGGGTATAGAGAGCTCAGTCATTTGCTCGCGATCGTACGTCAAAATACTGCGCTCTTGCTGGTAATCGGTACAGCCATTGATCAACTCTTGATTGACTGTATACCGTTTATTGACCGATGTACCTGCCACCCACTGCCAGGAGAGAAAGTTCGACGCCAAGTCACCATCAATCAAATTAAAATACAACCACTTTCCCATCGAGTGCCAGTGGGCGTACGCCAAATTGCAAGACACACTCGCCACCCACATACGCAGATGATTATGCATGTAACCGGTTTCATATAGTTCCTGCACCCCTTCATCTAGCACCTCCACACCGGTGGCGGCATCAGCAATAGCTGACACGATACCCGCATGTCGCCAGTCATCACGTGGAAACCTCATATCAGTAAATATCTCATCATCCTTCTCCCACCACATGTTTTGGAAATACTCTCGCCAAGCGAGTTCTTGAATCAGTTTGGCACAGTCTGTTTCTGCATGCTTCGCCAGCAGACAATCACGAATCAATGGCAATGAAACAATCCCCCGAGTAATGTACGGTGACAGTTTCGTCACCGCCCCATCCAATTGATTACGAGTTCTCGCATACTCGACCGGATCAATTTGGTCGATGATGTCAAGGATTTCTTGGTAGCTGCGGATATAACTCATATCAGTGAGTGTATCATCAAGAAAAATGACCAGCAAAACTACAAAGCTCCAGCTGCCCTGCGGCAGCGGTCGCTACAGTATTTGATCTGCTCCCACTGCCCACGCAGTTTCCAGCTTTTGCGATTGGTAAACGGCAGGCCGCACTGGACGCATAATTTTGTGTCTTTCGGTGTAGCCATTGGGTATTAAAAGTGCACAAACAATCGACCGTGGTTATTACTATCAACCTCTACCCGGCTATATTTTGCTTTCACCGATTTCTGATCCAGATACTTCTTCACCCGCTTCATCAGCTGGCCACTGCCCTTACCGGGAATAATCTCTACTTTCTTCACCCGCTTTTGCTCGGCTTGTGCGAACACGTCATCAAGCGCTTGCGATATCGCTCGCCCATTTTTGGCGATGTCGTGTAGGTCTAGGTGCATGGTTGATTTAGACATAATAAAGAATGCACGTGTTTACTTCCTCCACCCAAACGCACCCGGCTTACTACCGTACTCACCCCACCAGGTAGCACCAGCATGCAACCCAGCTACCACCCCACCCGTCCACAGCGCAGCACCCCCAACAGCGTGGATCAACTCCCACTCCTGCCACCACACAGACGATGCATTGTCAGGGTCACCAAAAATCAAGTCGAGCAAGACCAGCTCAACCACCCCGTGAATCAGCGTAGCAACGATGAATCCAAGAAAGCCAAAGGCGAAGACATATAAGATTTTTTTACCATTCATTATAAATACTATAACCCATGAAGAAAGATTCAGGTATACTCAACCTATAACTATGAAAACTATGTTTTACATCATTGGTGGGGTTGGGGTGTTGTTAATTATCTGGGCAGTTGGGTCGTACCTGGCGGTACGCAGCCTGGAGGAGCCGAGCTACACTGTGCTCGAGAAAAAAGACGGCTATGAGATACGTCAGTACGAGCCATATATCGTGGCGCAAACAGTGGTTCCAAGCAGTGAGTATAATGAGGACCTCAACCAAGGCTTTCGCCTGGTGGCGGACTACATCTTTGGTAACAACACGACGCAAGAAAAGATCTCGATGACTACGCCAGTACTCGAGTCACCAGGCGAGCAAAATAATCAAAGTAGCGAGAAGATAGCCATGACCGTACCGGTGCTCGAAACCCAGTCAGAACAAGCGACGCGCACCGTGGCGTTTGTACTGCCGTCAAAATACACGATGGACACCCTCCCCACCCCCAACAACGATAAGGTAACGCTACGAGAAGTCGACGGGCGAAAAGTAGCTGTCCTGCGCTTTACCTGGTACGCCACACCTGATCGAGTAGCTGCGAAAAAAGCGACGCTTCTGTCAGCCCTCGAGCGCGATGGTGTCACAGCTGTGCGTGAGCCACAGGCGGCATTCTATAACCCACCACTCTCGATGCCACTAGTATTGAGAAATGAAATTTTGATTGAGGTAGAGTAAATACCTTTTGAAATAAATTGGATATCACATAAAAAAACCGACCCAGACATTGGGTCGGTTGGTGACTACTGCCACCAATACAATCAGCCTGCGGCGAGCGCTGACTCTTGAACGTGATGACCACCGGGATCAGGATCAATTTGGAAGAACGAGAACAACTGCAGATCAACCTCGGATGAGGTTACGGTCAACACGTTGTACGGCAAATGTGAAGTCTCGGTGGATCCATCGACCGGAACCCGGCTGATCACCAAAATGAAGAACTCTGCCAGCTCGGTAGACGTATCGACGAATGTATCCCAGTCAGCGTGGCGATTGCTATACGCCTTGGACAACTTGTCATCGAAATATTGCCAAGTATTGACTGGGTCCATGTACGATATTTCGCTGGGAGTCAGACCAGCCTGCCACATGACACTGTTGACAGAGCCTTGCGAACAACCAATCGGCACCGCCCGGGTTGCCCAGTCCTTGCCGCCAAGCATCACCGCCGTGACCCAGCCGACTATTCCCCAGCCGCAACCATAGAAAGTGCAACCTCCCGTATCATTGACGTCAACGCGGTCTGCCCAAACATGAGGAACGAATTCCCCGTTCACTGCACTGTCACGCAAAGCTGCGCACACAGCGCCAAATGTTTTTTGATTCCAGGGCATTTTCGTACCTTTCGATTGAATCGACATCAACTTGATGCCGTATACACTTAAACAAAATATCGTACAGTCGTCAATAAATTACGATTGTACAATTAATTGCTATACTTTTGATCATGGAAGCAACTATTATTTACCCCCACCAATTATTTAAAGATTTACCAGCAGTCGCAGACGGGCGGCTGGTGTACTTGGTGGAAGAGCCACTGCTTTTGACTCACAACCCGATCCACCGGCAGAAGCTAATGCTGCACAAGCTGAGTATGGACGCGTTTGAGCGCGAGCTTGCAAGCGCTGGCATCACGGTAACTCGTCTGACGATTGCTGATCATCCCAAGACTGCTGCTGTCTTTACTAAGTTAAAACAAGACGGTGTGACCAAGTTGCACATCGTCGACACCACCGATTGCTACCTCGAGCGGGCGATTGCAGCGTGTGGGATTGAGCGGGTATGGTACGACTCGCCACAATTTATCCTACCTAAAAGTGACGCTTGCGCACGGTTTGCAACCAGCAAGAAGTTTATGGCGAGTTTCTATAAACAACTACGCAAAGACAAAAACATTTTGATCAATAGTGATGGTGAACCGACCGGTGGCAAATGGTCGTTTGACGAGGAGAACCGCAAAAAGATTCCAAAAGGTACCGAGTTGCCCGAGGACCTCCGAAAGTTCGGCAACGCAGAAACTGGTGCTGCAGAGAACTGGACTGAAGCAGTCGAGGCTGAGAAATACGGTGCGGCTGGATGTTGGTTGCCCTCTACGCATACGGGTGCAGAAGAATTCCTGCAGGAATTCTTCTGCACCCGCTTTGCGCACTTTGGACCATACGAAGATGCGCTCACTACCCGTGGTACGCGACTATGGCACTCAACCATTTCGCCCTTGCTGAATATTGGACTCCTCACACCGCAGTACGTACTGGACAAAGCCATTTCCTACGCCAACGAACACAACGTACCAATGAACAGCCTGGAAGGGTTCGTCCGGCAGATCCTGGGGTGGCGTGAATTTATCCGCGCGAGTTACGAGGTGGACGGCAACAAGATGCGGCAGCAAAACTTTTTTAAGCACACCCGGTCTCTGCCGGCCGCCTATTGGGACGGTACCACTGGTCTGGCGCCGGTTGATCATGCCATCAATAACGCCTTGCAATACGGCTACAACCACCACATCGAACGACTGATGGTGATGGGTAACGTAATGTTGCTGAGTCAAATTAACCCACACGATGTGTATCGCTGGTTCATGGGCATGTACATCGATGCCTACGACTGGGTGATGGTGCCCAATGTCTACGGTATGAGCCAGTTTGCTGACGGCGGTAGCTTTGCCACCAAGCCGTACATTAGTGGAGCCAACTACATTAAAAAGATGAGTGACTATAAAACAGGTGACTGGGAGCAAACCTGGACAGCGCTCTACTGGAACTTCATTAACACGCACCTAGACGTATTCAAATCGAATCACCGGATGAGTATGATGCCCAGATTATTAGAAAAAATGGATCCAGACACACGGGAGCAGCACTTTGAAACAGCAAAGTTGTATTTCCAAAAATAGCTTTCCTCCGTGCTACAAGCTGTAAAGGCTGCGCTTGATAAAGCCTCAAGTTGTGTATCCAAGACAATCAATGACGAAGGACTTACCAAGCCCTGAATGTACCGGGCTTTTTTCTTGCAAAGTAAGGCTATTCCTAGTATATTTTGTCAACCAGTACGCCGCTCTGGACTTTGGTTGTATTACGGACAACCCAGAGACGCGTAACGTTACAAAATAAAACCCATTACATTGCCAGCACCACGACGAAAATTCCGCGGACCAGATACCAGAACCAAGATTAACCAGGCTATTCGGGCGTCCGAGCTACGAGTAGTTGGTCCTAACAATGAAAACCTGGGCACCCTATCGCTCACCGAAGCGCTCAAAAAAGCTGGGGAGTTAAAACTCGACCTGATCGAAATCTCCCCCAAGGCCAAACCACCAGTGGCCAAGATCACTGATTTTGGTCAATACCGCTACGACACGAAACGAAAGGCCAGTGTCGCTAAAGCCAAGGCGCACGTGACCGAAACCAAGAGCGTCCAAGTAAAGATTGGGACTGGTGACCATGACCAACAGCTTAAAGCCAAACGAACGGCAGAATGGCTTGAGGAAGGCCACCGAGTAAAAGTCGATTTATTCTTGTGGGGACGCTACAAATACATGGAAGCTGAGTTCCTCAAGGAACGACTCGATCGCTTCCTCAAAATTATCCCAGCCGAGTACAAAATTGCTGACCCGATGAAGAAGAGTCCCAAAGGCTGGACGACAACTATCGAGCGAATTGGAAAGGTTAAGAAATCTGACAAGCCAAAAATCATCGAGGATGTTGATGAAAAGAAAGAAGCCAAGAAAGCCGCCAAAACAGGAGACGGTGAAAATAAATCAAAGAAAAAGTCACTCGATGACTTACTAGACATCGAAGGCGGGTCTATCTAGACTCAATTTAAAAAAGCGGACGGAATCACAAATGATTCCGTCCGCTTTTCGCTTTACTTCTGCGGCCAAATACGGTATATTTTGCCCACTTTGACGTATTTCCCCCACGTTTGAAGCCCGATCAAAAAACACACTATTATGAAAACAAACAAATCATTCACTAAGCGAATTCGCGTTACTAAGAACGGTAAACTGGTTGCACGACGACCAGGACAAAACCACTTTAACGCTCGCCAGACCGGTCAGCAGCGACTGGCTCGAAAGCGCAGTAAGACTATGGACATGTCAGAACGACTTGTTCGTCGATTTTTACCAGGAAACGCTGGCCGAGCCAAAAAGATCGCGGCTGCAGCGAAAGCTAACGAAACTAACGACTAATCTATGGCACGAGTAAAAGGAGGCCTAATGGCCCAAAAGCGAAAGCGAAACATTCTCGATGAGGTAAAAGGATACCGGTTTGGCCGATCAACCAAGAAACCACAAGCTCGAGAAGCAATCTACCATGCGCAAACCTATGCGTTTGCCCACCGAAAGGACAAGAAGAACGACTTTAGGCGACTATGGACAGTCCGAATCAATGCTGCATTGATGGAACACGGAATCAAGTACAGTCGATTTATCCCAATGCTCAAGAACAAGAACATTGAACTAGACCGAAAGATCCTCGCCACCCTCGCAGTTGAAAACCCAGAAGCCTTCAACCGAGTAGTTGCTGAAGCCAGTAAGTAACAAACACATAAAAAGAACCCTGATTCATATCTGAATCAGGGTTCTTTTTATTTCATTATCGACTTCCAACGATCTGCCAATTCTAACTTGGCATCTTGCGTCAAGTAATTAACAATATCTATAACTTCTGCTGGTACTCCCACGCTAAGTTCAGCAATCTCTTTTTCATCATGTCCACTCATGGCTCCATGAAGATTAACCACCTTTGTTTCCAGGTCTGATATTTCAATCGACTCACCCTCGCCAAATGGTAATTCAATATGCAGTGCCTCCTGACCCGGATTTACTTCCTCAAACTGCTGCTGCAAATCACTCGCTTCCTTTCTGAGTGCAAAAAACGCACTTTCAATATCGTTCAAGGTTGTTGCGTTGTTGAGTTTATCTAGGACACTTTGTGCTAATCGCCGCAATCTTTCGTCTGCATCAAAATGTTCGTTTCCCTCAATTCCGTAATTGTCTTTTTCCATACTGTAGATTCCTTTATTATTATCGATAACGCATCTTTCGTACAGTATATCGTAACAACGACTACGATTCACGATAATACTTTTTGACCTGCCACGATCCGACGCAGATCATAATTAATGCAGAAGCATACAGCGTACCAAAACCTTCATAGTTACTTACTTCCGTCACGTCTACGCTACTCGTTCTTTTAGAAATCAATCTCAATCTCAGCGTTTGGTTCGGGAGCAATGGCGTTGACTCCTAAGTAATCTCGCAGGCGCTGGGTGAGGAACAGGCTGGCGCGCTCCTCACCCATGGTGACAAACACCTGCTTGGGTTGGTAGTCTTGGACTCCACCGTACACCAGATCAATCAACTGGTTGCGGTCAGCGTGGCCAGAGAAGCCGCGGATAGTGGCTACCTTGGCTTTGACTCGCACGTCAGCCCCATCGATCCACACTTGCTTGGCGCCGTCTTGGAGTAACCGACCTAAGCCACCGACGTTCTGATATCCTACTAACAGCAGGGTTGTATTCGACTCACGTAAGAACCGCTTTTCGTGCTCGCGGATGCGACCTCCGTGACTCATGCCTGATCCAGCGATGATGATTTTGGCACCGGTATAACCGGCGATGGTTTTAGACTCTCTGACTGTTTCGGTGAACGAAAGTCCTTCAAACGAAAAGATATCGTCACCAGCTTTTATCTGATCTCGCACATCTTCCTTGAGGTACTCAGTTGAATCACGGTAGACGTCAGTCACCCTGATCGCGAGCGGTGAATCCAGGTACGTTTTAATTGATGGCACATCTCCTGATTCGATCAGGTTGTTGATTTCATATAAAATTCCCTGAGTGCGTTCAAGCGAAAAGGCAGGAATGATTAACGTGCCGTCTTTTTTAATAGTTTCTTCGATATGATATTTAAGTAGCGCAGTGCGCTCTTCGACTTCTTCGTGCACACGGTCACCATAGACACTTTCCATCACCAGGTAGTCATACTTCTCTGGAACCGTTGGGCGAGCCATTAATGGTTGCGGGACATTTCCTACATCACCGGTAAAGACAATCTTCTTGCCATAGCGTTCCATCTGCACCATAGCGGAGCCAAGGATATGTCCGGCGTTGGTAAACGTCACGGTAGTATCACCAAACGTCATCGCTTCTTGATATTCAGCAGTCTTCCATAGGCTCATTGCCAGCTCGATGTCTTTGCCGCTATAAATAGGCTGCCGGTCATCACGTTCGGCCTCGTACTGCATGATATGCAACGCATCTTCAAACATAATGCTGGCTAATTCTTTGGTTGGGATGGTGGAATAGATCTTGCCACGGAATCCGTCACGGACTAGCTTGGGTATCCGACCGATGTGATCAGCGTGTGCGTGGGTAACAAACAAGACGTCGACTTTTGATGGGTCATAGGCAAACGGCATGGCGTTGGTTTCTTGAGCGAACTTGTCACCCTGAACTAACCCACAATCAACCAAAAATGCTTGTTCGCCAGTATCAAGCATAAAATTAGCGCCAGTAACTGATCCAACTCCGCCATAGAAACCTAGTGTAGAAGACATACAGATATTGTAACATCGCCCAAACGCCAGACACGCTAATAAAACAAAAATCAGGTGAGCTGTGATCATTCGGTTGACAACAATCTCACGGGGGGGGTAGACTCATTACTACTTACTCAAATATTTAATTTTTCATCAAAAACCAATACAGGTTTTTCAGGTCTTCACTGACATTATGAGCGTCAGCGTGAGATAAAGCTCCCAGATAGGACTGTAGAGTTTGTGAGACGGATGTTTCACTCACCACTTCGTCATTATAATCCGCAACTCTCTTTCGTAAACCTTTGTATATCCTACGCCTGGTTTTGGTCCGTAAGAGCTTATGATGTGGCAATACAATGTATCCAAGATAATCAATACCATTGTGGAGATTACGAATAGATACTTTGTCGGGATGAAGCGTTAGATGTAACCTCTCATCAAGAAAAGCTGAAATTAGTTTCAATATGTCTTGCAGATATTCGACATTGTCAGTCACAATCACGAAGTCATCAGTGTAGCGAGCGTAGTACTTCACCTTGAGTTCTTGCTTCATAAACTGGTCAAACTCGTTCATATACACATTTGCAAACAGTTGTGACGTCAGGTTGCCGATTGGTACACCTTTTCTTTCAAATAGGTTGGGAGTTCCTGCTGAAAAGCTACCAATGATTTCTTCAAGCAAGACAAGCACATCATCATCGTCAATCGCTTTATTCAAAATATCCATCAAAATACTATGGTCTACACTGTCAAAAAACCGTCTAATATCGCAATTCAGAATAAAGCACGGTTTAGTGTAGTTTTTACTCACTTTTCTCGTTGCTTTTTCAAGCCAGAGAACTCCTTTGTGCGTACCTTTATTCACTCGACAAGAAAAAGAAGTAGCAATAAACATTGGGTCAAACAGCGGATACAATTTGCTGTATATAGCGTGATGGAGTATTCGGTCACGTACCGTTGCTTTATGAATATGTCGTCGTTTTGGGTCAGTGATGTAAAACCCTTTGTAAGCTCCGTGCCGATACACCTTGTCTCGCAAATCTCTATGAAGTGCAAAAATATGTTGCTCAAGCCCCCACTCAAAACGCAATACATCTTTCTTCTTGGTTTTACCACGACGAAATACTTTCCACGCCAGAAAGAGATTTTGAGTAGAGATTATCTCGTTATATAAGTTAGTAAATGTTTTCATTATGGATGATTTTGATATACCAATTCTCAAGAAGAGTTACGATTTGTACCGCCAATTACACGAACTTCGAGCTAAAGTTGCAAAGCAGGGTAGACATACACTCTGGCAGAGATTAGAGAACAGTACTCTGCAAGTTATTGAGGGTATTTTACGTGCTAGTGCAATGACAAAAAATGAGAAATTGCCAGTGTTACAAGAAGTCAGTCACAACCTGAATGTCACACGTATATTCATTCGTCTCGCCAAAGACACTAAAGTGATTGATATGGGTAAATATGAAACTTTCCAAAGCCAAGTCGATGAGATAGGTAGAATGCTTGGTGGCTGGGTAAAACAAGTAAAAAGCTAAAGCAAAATACTCCTATAAACAAGGAGTATATGCCATAAAGACTTGATTTCCGAGAGGACGAAACACCGATGTTGTCGTTACGGTTGTCGTCATAGTAGTTGTTGACATTCAGACCGTCAACACCTCCGTTGCCGACGATGACACGGTTGCCGTCCGCAGAATATGTCTGTTTCCGTCCGTACCACCAGAACTTTAGTATGGTCCTTATTGGCAATAAGGTATCTTCTCGTTCTTGTATTTTATGTAAGAGCACGTATTGAGTAATCAGTACGACCTCCTGTAGAAACAGACAAGAAATATAATCCTTATCTTGAATTGCTCACTATGTATATCAAGTAAACATACACACTCTGGCATCGCTTCAAGTAGAAACACTTGTGAGATGAAACCGTAATCGCATCTGCACGAACAAGTAGCGAGATAATAGCATAAAAAGAAGGACCCCAAGCTAAAAGCGAGGGGTCCAGATTGAGCGAGGGCTTCGCCCAAGGTAAGGGTCAAGAACGCAAGAATATCAAGTATTCAAGGTATCAAGGTTCTTCCGAGAGGACGAAACACCGATGCTGTCGTCACGGTCGTCGTCATAGTCGTTGTGGACAAGCAGACCGTCAACACCTCCGTTGCCGACGACGACACGGTCGCCGTCCGCATCGACAGATGACGTGCGGACGTATACGCCTTTCAGCAGATAGACATCACGGACCTTGTAATAGGCAGTAACGGCATAGCTGACTTCGGGAGCGTTCGGGACGTGCTCGACATCCGTGAGGAGGTTTTTTTGCTCATCCCACGTCTTCTTGCGAGAGTTGGCGTATGGCTCCTTGCGGACCATCAGCCACTGACCTGCTTTGACCACGTCCTCGCGAGAGAACGTGTGTTGACCTTCAGCGTACCAGCCCTCCGACTTGGAGTAGAACAACTGGTTGTCGAGGTCACGAACATGAAGCAGGTTTATATTGTTCGGTGGTGTCGCTTGAAGCATCGACTCCGTCGATTTTAGCCACATCAGTGTATCAAAATCGGGCAGGGTGTTGGCAAAGTTCGCCATCTGCTCGTCCGAATAGCTCCAGCCGTATGCTTTTGCCATATCCTCGGGTGACAAGAAGTCGTCGCCGAGAATGAGACGTGCAAGGTCGTATCCTTCAGGTAATAGTGCTTCAGCGATTGTTGGATTGGGGTGCGATTTTGACATCGGATGCCTCTCCTGTGTTGAAGTTATGTCCGTTCAGAATGAGACGAACATTTCATATACCAGTATTGATACACAAAATGCTCGTC
>Ga0307959_1000321_pt1 | contig 25582 bp, 21 predicted proteins | sample OrgLakmetagen494_FD_201813 | JGI IMG/M metagenome (GOLD analysis project Ga0307959, IMG submission 201813) | Saline water microbial communities from Organic Lake, Antarctica - #494 | ecosystem: Environmental > Aquatic > Non-marine Saline and Alkaline > Saline | place: Antarctica: Organic Lake...
GATGAGGAAAAGGATTTGGTTTTGCAAAGTGTCCCTTGCACTTTTTTGGCTGAAGACGATAGCTGCTTAATTTATGAAGTAAGACCTAAAGCTTGTGCAGAATTCCCGCATACAGACCGAAAAAAGTTTCAACAAATCTCACATTTAACCTTAAAGAACGTAGCCATTTGTCCAGCTGCTTTCGAAATTGTAGAAAAAATGAAAGCCAGCATTATGTTGTAGTCTATTTTCGAATAATAAACTCAATATCCAGTCTTCTTGCTTCTTCTAAACTTGCTGCATTATAATCTATTCCTTGGAAATCGGTGATAATGCGTTTAGGTGAAATCCCTTCTGCTATCAATTTTGTTTTTAAAGCTAAAGCTCGTTGCATCGAGATTTTTTGATTGTAGTCTGCATTACCCGTCTTACTTGCGTATCCAGCAATTGAAACATCAATTTTAGGTTCATTTTTAAGTTGAGTGACCAAGTTCGATATCAATGGATTGAAAGTAGAAGCTACTTGGCTGCTGTTGTTAGCAAAATAAATTTGCTCAAAGTAATCTCCAAATTTAAGTTTTCGAGCTTCGTAAGCATCTTCATTAGGATTTACCTCTTTGGTTTCTTTTACATAAATTGTGTCTGTTGATTTTGAAGCTCTCTCAATTATTTGATTGGTTTTTGTTTCAATTTTTTCATCTAACACACGGTCGAGTTTAGCATGCAAAAGATAAATTTGATTTTTAAGGGATACCAATTCTTGGTTAGTAAGGGTGTCACTTTTTGCAAAAACAGTTTTGGTTTCTTGAAAATTTAAAGTGTCTGGCTTAGTCGAATACATTATGCTCAACAAGCTATCTATTTTGGTATTGGCTTTTTTCAATCTTTGATTTTGAGCTATCTGTAAAGCGATAAGTTCAGCATTATTTAATTCTTGGATTTGCGGTTCTTTTTCAATGATTCTTTCTACAGTTTCTGTTTGTTTTTCTAAAACTGTATCTGTTTTACTTTGTTTAAATTCAACTATAGTGTCCCTGTTATTTCGCTTAAATTCTATAAGTTGATTTTCAATTGAAACAAGTTTCTCTAAGACTTTTTGTAAATCTTGATTGCTTTCTTCGTCACTTACTTGATTGTTTTGATCATTTACTTTTTTGGAATCTACCTTTTCAGTAATTTCAATTAGAGAATCAGATTTAAGAGTTCTTTCTTCTTCATAAACATCGACAATCATATTTTCTTGAATTCTCTTTTGTAATGTTTCAATATATAATGTGTCACTTTCAATTAATTCATTTAAATACTTGATGTCAATTGTATTAGGTGTGGTATTAGTAGAAGTGTTTTTAATGGAATTTCTTTTCACTTTAAGTGCGTAAAGCTTATTGGCTAAGCTTTGAATGCTTTCTTCAGAAATAATAATTTCACCCTCTGCTGTTTGAGCGAAATTAAAACTAAAATAGAAAAAGCTTAAACTGAAAAGTAAAAGTTTGATTAAGTTCATTTTATAAATTTCCCTCAAATTAATGATTTTTTAAATATTAAAACACAATTTTAGTACAAAATTAATTTCATATTAAAGATAATTTTAGATATTGTATGAAATCAAAAATTAATAGAGTAGCATATGAAACGACTATTTTTAATTCTGCCATTTTTATGTTTTCCATCTTTAACTGCACAAGTAGAAGATATAAGTTTTACCTTAACTCCAACTGCCGAATATGTCTGGTGGGATGATCAAACTGGTTTGGCTGATGATTTTTTGTATGGAGGTAAAGTTGGTTTTGGTTTTGGGGAATACTTAGAGTTAAGCGGGATTTTCCAAACTTCAACTAATTTACAAACTGATTTTTCATCTTTTGGACTCGAAAATTTTTCAAATGAAACCTTTGAAGTTCAAGATGTAACTTTGATGCGATACGGTGGAGAATTGAAAGTAAATTTTTCAAAAGGTGTTTTTAGTCCTTATATGACACTCGGAACTGGTATTCAAAGTATAGAATTAAACGAAAACAAATTTGAGCAAATTTATGCTGGATTTGGTTTGGGTCTTCGCCTGGCATTATCAGATCGCATTAATTTATTGGTAGAAGGAAAAGCAACAGGGTTTAATATTGATGCTGCTAACAATTTACTTTCTGCAGCCAATCAAAATGAATACAATGTAAATACAACTGATTTTACGAGAGAAGAAACTTTAAATATTGGAGCTTCAGCAGCGCTTCAAATTTATTTAGGAGGAAGAAAACCTGGAGAGCTTTCTGAACTTGATAAAGCCTATCTCAAAAAATACCGTGGTGGATTTCAAGGTTGGGGCTGGGTTATTGAGCCTAGTTTAGCTTATGTGAATTTCGATTCAGATTCATTTTATAGAAATACTTGGATGGCAGGTGGTTATTTTGGAGTAGATTTTACTGATTTTGTTGGTGTAAGAGCATATTACCTGCAAGCCATGGAAGACGAATCTATCTCGACAGATTTTGATGGATTAAATACCTATGGATTGGAATTTAGAGCAAAATTGAATGACGGTAGAGGTGTAAATCCGTATCTTATATTAGGTGGGGGTTACTTAAATATTGCTTCTGATTATGAAGGTGCTGTAGATGGTTTAGGTGCACAAAGCACAGGTTTTGCGAATGCAGGTTTAGGCTTAGACATTCCGCTTGGCAGAAATGTATTAATTACTGGCGGCGCTAGAGCTATGGCAACTTCAACTCGAGAAGTTTCCAATCCTGTTGGACCAGATGTTTTGCAAGCCCACGTAATGTACACAGCGGGAATTAAAATACAAGTAGGTAAAAAACCAGAAACTCCAGAAGAAGTTGTTGAAAATGGAAAAAACGAATTAGACAACATAGATACTGAAATCTCTGAAAAAGACAGAATGGATTACGAAAGAATTCGTAAGTTGGTTAGAGAATATCAACAAGAATTAAGGGAGTTAGATGAAGAAATTGAAAAAGCTTATCAGCGAAAAGATACCCGAAGAGCAATTGATTTATTAGAAGAGAAAAAACGAGTATCGAAGGAATTGCGTGATGTCCAAAAAATAGAACGCATGTATCAACGCAGAGGCTTAAACAGTGAAGGGGAATATCTAAAAATGACACCTGAAGAGTTTGAAGATTTAATTGATAGAATTTTACAAGGAATAGATGAAAAGTACAATGAAGAAAATGTAAATAAGAAATCATCTGATGCAGGACAAGTTAATAATCAGGCTCTGATTCTTCAAATTATGAAGTTAAGACAAGAAGTTGCTCAGCAAAATCTAGGTGAAAACCAGAAAATAGAGGAATACCAAAGTGAAGCTCAAAATGACAAAAAACCAAATTCAGATAGTTTGAACGCTAATGCAAAAGCAGAAAAAGAAATGGAGTTGATACTTGAAAGAGAAAACGAACGCCAAGAGCAAATGGATAAGAAAATGGAGGATTTGGACTCGCGAATAGAAGAATTTAACAAGCAAATACAAACACAACAAAATGAATTAGCCAAGGCAAAAGAAGAAAAAGTAGCAGCCGAAAAAAAGGCAGCGGAAGAAAAGGAGGCTAAAGAAAAAATGGAAGCTGAAAGGAAGGAAGCTGAAAAGAAACTAAAAGAACAAGAAGAAAAAGCTAAGGAAGAAAAGGCTAAAATGGAAAATGCAGAGAAAGAAGCAAAAGCAAAAGAGCCTAATACTTCACAACAAGAAAAAGAGTAATTAATTAAATTATAAGGTAAGTCTTAAAACTTTTAATTTTTTTATTCAAAAATTGAAAATTGATCTTATTTTTGTAAATTAAATAATTAATAATATTCAAAAAAACTAAATCAAGTCACAAACCAAAATTTAAATAAATTAATAAAATTATAATTATGAAAAATAAAATTTTTTTACTGAGTTCGCTATTCATGTTTAGCTTGTTCTTTTCCTGCTCAAGCGATGATGATGGAGTAAGTATTTCTCAAGCATCAAGAGACCTTAGAGGCACTTGGGAATTATCTCAGATTATTGAAAATAACACTCCTGTATCCGAAATTCCTTGTTCACAAAAAACGGAATACAGATTTAATTCTGGCTTTACTTATTCTGAAGATGAATTTGCAGGAGTAGATATTGATAATTGTACAATCGCAGCAACCTTTAATGGGAGTTGGGAAAACATCGAGGACGATATGGTTTTAAGATTGCAACGTGCAGGTTCAGAAACTGCTGAAAGTTTTGTTATTACATTCAGAAATAACGCTCAAGTTTTTGATATAGATATTTCTTCTACTAGAACTGTTACATTTCAAAAGGTAAATTAATATTTTTTGATTAAATACCACTAGAGAGATAAAATCATAAAAAAGTGAATTCCTTTACATTAAGGGATTTACTTTTTTAATGTTTTGATGGATTTGTTTTGTTCAGCTTATGAGTACAACATATTTATTCCGTTTTATTCAAAAAGGAATAAAACTTCAAGAAAGCTTTTCCTCGGTGGCTTATTTCGTTTTTTAATTGGGGTGGCATTTCAGCAAAACTAATTTCACTTTCATTGGGTTTAAAGATAGGGTCATACCCAAAACCTTTTTCACCTTGTTTTGCACTTAAGATTTTCCCTTTGCAAATCCCTTCAAAAAACAAAGTTTCAGTTGGAGTTCGGTAGTAAATTACCGTTTTGAATTGTGCATCTCTATTCGTTTTACCTTTTAAGTTGTTCAGTAGCTTTTCCATATTGGCTTCGCTGCTTCTATTTGCTCCAGCATACCTTGCGCTATACACACCAGGCTCACCATTCAAAGCATCTACTTCTAAACCCGTATCGTCAGCAAAACAGCTCTTACCATAGGTGTTAAACACATAATCTGCCTTAATTTGTGCATTTTCAGTAAGGTTCTTGCCGTTTTCAATAATTTCTTCATGACAACCAATATCATCCAACCCTATAATTTCAATGTTGTTAGGAACGATGCTTTGAACTTCCTTTAGTTTATTAAGATTATGTGTAGCAAATACAATTTGTGTTTTATTTTCCATGCTTTATAAAATTCCTTTTGCCTTAATTTCAAGGTACTTATTGATGGTATTGATGCTTAAATCTTTTGGCTTAGTCAGGATGGTTTGTATGCCATTGCGATTCAATTCATCTACCATCAAGCGTTTGTCATAAGCAAAACTTCCAGCAATGGTTTTTTCATACACATCCCGAAGTTCATTTGTTTTGATGTGTTGTAGCTTATCTAGTTCAGTATTTTCAAAAAAGATAACCACCAACATGTGTTTCTTAGCAATTGCTCTCAAATAGGGTAATTCTCTTCGCATTGCAGCAATATGTTCAAAATTAGTGTACAGCATTAACAAGCTACGTTGATTTATTTTCCGCTTCACATAGGTGTAAAGCATACTGAAATCACTTACCAAAAAATCAGTTTCAATATTGTAAAGCCGTTCAGAAATGGTATTTAAATGTGTCTTTTTATGTTGAGCTGAAATAATTTTTCCAATTTCATTAGAAAAATCCACCATACCTACTTTGTCATTTTTTTTGATAGCTACATTGCTAAATGCCAAAGTTGAATTGATGGCGTAGTCCAATAAACTTAAGCCCTCAAAAGGCATTTTCATCACTCTGCCTTTGTCTATTAAGTTATAAATGGGTTGCGATTTTTCATCTTGATACTGATTCACCATCAACATACGTTGTTTCGCGGTAGCTTTCCAATTGATGGTACGCACATCATCTCCTACTACATATTCTTTAATTTGCTCAAACTCCAAAGTATGTCCAATTCTTCTAATTTTTTTGAAACCAAACTGACTTAATTTATTGCTCTGGGCTAAAAAGTCATATTTTTTCATCTGTATAAATGATGGATAGACTTTTACCATCTGTTCATTTGCAAATTGATAGCGTTTTTTTACCAATGCAATTTTAGTAAACGCATACACATTTAAACTTCCAAAAACGTATTCACCACGTTGCTTAGGAATTAAGTGGTACCTATGAATGCGTTCTTCTTTTGGTAGAATTTGTAAGGATAATTTAAAATCTCGCTTTTGAAACTGAACTGGGATTTCATCGATTATTTCGAGTTGTAGCGCTAACTTCGATGTATTTTGAATGTGAATTTGAATTTCATTTTCATCTGAATTGGAAAACTTATCTGCTGAAATTCGTTTGGCCTTCAAATGAGAACTGCGAAATAACACCAAAGCATCTGCAAAAACCAAAATACAAAACCCAAACAGCAATAAGCTACTAATAGCAAACAGGAAGTGTATCCAATTAGATAAAAGAAATAAAAACGCAATGCCAAACAAGGCATAAAAAAAGCGTTTGTGGAGGTAAAAACGTTTTATAATTGACATCAAATTACCTTGGGATTTCTACCGTTTTAACAATCATATCTATTACATCTTCTGCTGTCATGCCTTCCATTTCGCGTTCTGGTGAAAGCACAACTCTGTGATTCATTACAGGTTTTAGTGTTCTCTTAATGTCTTCTGGTGTAACAAAATCTCTTCCTTGAATTGCAGCAAATGCTTTCGAAGCGTTTAATATAGCAATAGAAGCCCTAGGTGAAGCACCCAACATCAAGTGTGGATGATTTCGAGTATTATGAACCAACTCTGCGATGTATGAAAATATCTTTTCTTCTACTACAATAGAATTTAGTTGGTCTTTGAATTCCAGTAAAAGGCTAGGGGACAATACCGGTTTTACAAGTGTCTCTGGTCTCTTGTTTTTTCTTGAATGATGCGATTCAATAATTTTTATTTCACTTTCTAAATCTGGATAATCTAGTTTTATTTTAAAGATAAATCTATCCAATTGCGCTTCTGGCAAAGCATAGGTTCCTTCTTGCTCAATAGGATTCTGTGTTGCTAAAACCATAAATGGTGCCTTCATGGTGTAAACTTCGCTATCCATACTCACTTGCTTTTCTTCCATCACTTCAAAAAGTGCTGCTTGAGTCTTTGCAGGAGCTCGGTTTATTTCGTCAATCAAAACAATATTCGAAAAAATTGGGCCTTTCTTAAATTCAAAGTTGCGCGTTTCTTCATTGTAAATTGAAGTTCCTAAAACGTCACTCGGCATTAAGTCTGGCGTAAATTGAATTCGGTTGAAATCAGTATCAATACTTTTGGCAAATAATCTCGCAGTTAAGGTTTTAGCAATGCCTGGAACGCCTTCTATCAAGACATGACCATCTGCAAGTAAACCTACAATTAATTGTTCTAAAAACTCATCCTGACCAATAATGATTTCCTTCAAATTAAGCTTTAGTTCATCTAAACTCGCTTTCAATTTTTGCAAAGGAACCCGATTCTGAAAATCAGCATTTTCCTCAGAAGTGTCTGGTTTGGGTTCTAAATTCGTTTCTTGATTAATTTCTTTATGGGCTTTTTGCTCGTTACTAGTATTTTCTGGTTTTTGTTCTTCGTTTTCCATCATTATTTTTTTATTTTACTTAGCTGTTCATCAAACTTCATCAAATCTTCTTTTGTAATAGCATCTCTTGCTTCAATATATTTAATATGCTCAAATAAATTCTTTACAAGATTCACATCTTGCGCACTTTTTAAAGCTAATTCCTTGTAGAATTGCTGGTTGATTTCTCGTGTTGAAATCTGATAATTCTTCCGGATGTAGTTCATCAATTGCTTGATTTGTTTGGTAGCAATTTCTTTGTGAGCATTGTTTTCTAAAAACATATTCGCCACTGTTTTAGTATACTCATACGTCTTATTTGTCAATGCTTCTTGTATAGGGATAGGCTTCTGTTTCCTTTTTCCTTGTATAAAAACAAAAATTATAGAAGCTAAAATACTGGTGTAATACGCCCATTTTAAAGCTCTATTTTGGGTTACGTAATACAATAAACTATCAACTCCCTCTCTGCCTGATTTGTAATATTGGTCTATGTAAACGGGCTTTTGCCAATTGATGTATTGCAGTGTGTTTGTAGTGTATTTGTAATTTTCTTCATGAACAAAAAAGTGATTTCCAAAAGCTTGAGGAAACGTATGCAAAAGCAGTTTTCCATTTCCAAATTCAACTTCTATAAAATTCACTAAATCTATTGATTCTTTTTCTGCTTCATCACTTTCTGCAACAGGTTTTATGTAGCCTAAAACACGATGAGAATTGGTGTCTATTTCAGAAAAATAGTTGGCTTCATAATCGGTAGCACTCGTGTATGATGTATCTCCAAATGCTGGATTAACAAGTTTGAGTTCGTTATGGTAAATAAATTGAAAATTAAATAAAAAGGGCTCTATCTTTACTTCTAAAGTGTCTTTTAATTTTTCAGGAAAATTATGAGCAGACATGAAAACTGTATTTCCTTCGTCTACCCAGTTTAATAATTTTTCTAAGGTTTCTTTGTCAAAGTTTAAGAAATTATTGAAATATAAAAGGCTTCCGTTTTCTTCTATTTCTTTTTGTTGAAAAGCTTCATAGGTAGATTTATCCAGTTCGGTTACACTAGGATTCTTTTCCATTTCATTTTCAAAATGAAGGTTTATGGCTTTAGCCCCCAGTGGAATAGAAACCTTTTTCGTATAATTAGGAGACCAGTTCAACGGGATGGGTTTGGTGGCTTCCATATAAATACTAAGTGCAATGACGAATAGCAATAACACCAAAACAAATTTGTAGGTTCTACTCATCTTTTTGGTTTATGCGTTCGTGTAGCTGATTGAACAACTGGTTAATTTTTTGAAATTGAATTTCATTTACATCAAAACCGCCATACCATGCAAAATTGTAATAGTTAGTGGTTTGCTTGAAGGAGGAAGCAAAAGCTTTTAATTTAAGCTCCTCTGCGTAATCAGAATTTGTTTTTTCAAATTCATATTCAATCAATTCCAATTGGTCTAAGTTTTGTAAAATTTGCAAATACCAATAGCGTACTGCCAATCTATAATTTTTATTTTCAAGTGCGTCTGCTTTCAACTTTGCTAAATCTTTTGTTTTTATCAATTCTTCTTCATTTGAAAAGAAAATCTGATTTTTTTCGGTTTTAGCCAATACATTTTGTCCTGGATTCAATTTAATAAACAACCAAATGATAAAAATTATAACTCCGGCTACAATTAGATAAGGAAGTACTTGGGTAAGGAAATAGATGAAACTATCAGGTTGAATATCACCAAAAATAGCTTCTAATAACTGCTTCCATTTTTTGTCTAGCCACTGCTTAAATTCTGACCACCAACTATCCGTTTCTACAGTCCTTTCATAATCAAACTCAGACATCTCCTTGATTTCCTGAGTCAGTTCTTCATCTACCGCTAAGGTCTTTTCTATTTTGGAAGTATCTTCCAAAATAGGTTGTTTCTCTTGTGCAAGCAAAAAAGAAAAATTGAATAAAGCTAGAAAAATGAAAATGGGATACCGCATTAATTACCTCCTATTGAATCTATTTCTTGAACTGTTCCGGTTAAGTTATGTTTTTCATTTAAGTTGAAATAAATCAATGCCCATGAGATTATAGAAACCAAAGAAAGTATATTTGAACCAAAGGTCCCTATAGCAGATAAACCAATTAACACCCAATCTACCTTCACTAAATTATCAAGGTTTTCATAAGAAGCTTCTAGTTGAGTAACCATAGAAAACAGAGAGTATAAAATAATAGGGATTTGAAAAATACCAGAAGCAAACATAATGATTAAAAACACAACAATGATGGTTCCTAAAGTTGGCCAAAAATTCTCTTTAATTAAATTGAATGCATCTGAAAAACTATCACCAACATTCTTGTTTTCAAAAATAAGAATTGGAAACATCATGGTAACAGGGACTATCAAATAAAAAAAAGGTACTATGCATATCATCAGACCAAGCACCAATACTATAAAAGAAAGGAGTACCAAGCCTGTCATACTCCAAAAACGAGATTTAATTTCTGCTTTTACAAATTCAACATCAATTTCCCCAGTTTGTTGGTAGGATTTTACACTTCCTAAAATAGCGATAGAACTAATTACATAAAAAAATAAGCTAGTCAATAAAGCAAGAATAGTAGGGATTAAAATTGAACTCAAGTTTTTAAACAGACCAAAAGGGTCGTTATTAAGAAATAAGGTGTTAGTAGTAATTTCCTGAGTTGCATATTGGTAATATGCATTAGCGGCTACAAATAGAAGCATAATCGGTAAGATTGTACTTACAAATACTTGGTATAGCGGTTTATAGTTGATGCGAAGAAAAGAAAATGTATCGGTAATAATCTCCCCTAAATCACGTTCTTTTTCTAGCTTCATGTTAGTTTGTTGCATGTTTTTTTGCGTTTAATTTGTATGGATAAATTACGTAATAATAGAGGATTAAAAAAAATGAAGAAGCAATTATTAATATGGCTAAAACATCGGGCATTTCTGTATATCGGGTAACAAAACCCTCCAGAAGTCCTGCAATTATAAAAAAAGGAACAGTACTAATTACAATTTTTAAACCAGCTTTAACACCTCTTATAAACGACTGTAATCTGGAATAAGTTCCAGGGAAAAGCATTCCTTTACCCACTACAAGTCCAGCACAGGTGGCAATAATGATAACTGAAATTTCTATAGTACCGTGTATCCAGATGGTTCTGGAAGATTCCCATAAAAGACCTTGGTCAAAGAAAAAGTATTGAAAAGAACCAAGCATAATGCCATTTTGCATGGCAATGAAAATACTACCTAAACCAAAAAATAGCCCGTATCCAAAAGCGGTTAAGGCTACACGAATATTATTGATGGTTATTCCTAAAAACATGTCGGATTGGTTGGCTTCTTTGTAAACAGCCATAGGATCTCCATTTTCTATATTGGCTAATGTCATATTTACATATCCATCTCCTAAAATAAGTCTCACAAAAGTGTCATCTACAGCCGCAGAATAAGCGCCAATGATACTAAAAATAAAGAAAATACTAAATGCCAAGAGCAATTGAGGATGGTATTTTTTAAATTCTAGAGGAAATTCTTTCAAGAAAAATGTATAAAAACGTCCACGAGATTCCTTTTTACTTTTATAAATTTTTTGGTGAGCAACTGAAGCTAACTCATTTAAATAACTTGTAGTCTCGCTACTAGGGTAGAAAGTTTGGCTATAACTTAGGTCATCAGTCACATCTAGATATAATCCAGATAACTCATCTGGAGAAAGTTTTGCATTATTTTGCAGAACACTTTCAAATTTTATCCATTTGTTCTTATTTTGCTTGATAAATGCAGCTTCGCGCATATAAATAATTTAGAACTCCAAATTTAAGACATTTCATGAATAAATTCAGTATTCAAACCGCACAAAATATCACAATTCAACAACAAGTTGCTACACTTACCCAAAGAATTTTAGGCTATTTAATAGATGGCTTAATAATCGTTGCCTATGTAATTCTGTATTTGTTTATTGCAAATGCATCCGGATTAGATAACTTTGAGAGCTGGGCCTTCTACTTAAGTTTCTTTCTTCCAATTTTTTTGTACCACTTGTTATTTGAAATTTTTAATAACGGACAAAGTATTGGTAAAAAGGCCTTAAAAATAAGGGTGGTTTGTTTAGATGGAAGCAAGCCGAAATTTTCAAATTACTTAATTCGCTGGCTTATAAGACCTATTGATTTTCTTTTTTCAGGAAGTATAGCGATTGTCTTTATTTTAGTAACTGGTCGGGGTCAACGTTTAGGGGATTTGGCTGCAAAAACCACCGTAATAAGTGAAGTTCGTAAAACAGGCTTTACCAAAACAGTAGCTACTTATTTACCTGATAATTACCAACCAAAATATCCTCAAGTCACTGTATTTTCTGATGAAGATATTCAGAAATCAAATCGAATTTTCAAAAAAGCAAAAAGAACAGTAAACCATAAAGTGATTTTGATGCTTAGTAAAAAACTAGCCAAAGAAATGAAAGTAGAATTTGATGAAAAACCTATCGAATTTGTAAACCGAGTAATTATGGATTATACCTATTATGCTCAACAGTAAATTAAAACGATTTTTAAAAGCCTACACTCAAAATAATATGCAGTAAAGCAATAGCAAATGTGCTTAAGGCTACTTTTTTAAGTTCAGGATCTAGCGCCTTTGGATTGGTATTCTTTTTAACTTTTACCAAATGAATAAATAAGGGTATAAAACCAATCAAGCTTATATATTGTAAAGGGTTTTCTAAGAAATATAAATATGCCACAAAACTTACAAATGCGACAACTATAATTGTGAAATGATATTTTTTCGCTTTTGTGTTACCTAATTTAACTACTAAAGTGTTTTTACCAGCTTTTCGGTCACTTTCTTGGTCACGCATGTTGTTCAAATTAAGAACTGCTGTGCTCAGCAATCCTATGGCTATAGCAGGAAAGAGTATCAAACTGTCAAGTTTTAAACTGTATAAAAAGTAAGCACCCATTACGCTGACTAAGCCAAAAAAGAGAAACACAAACACATCACCTAATCCTCGGTAACCATAAGCAGTTGTACCTACTGTGTATTTTATTGCAGCATAAATGGCCAATAATCCAAGCGCGATAAAGGCTAAAGTATACATTAAATTTTCACTTCCAAATGCTACATATATTAAACTAACGGCTAATATGAAAGCGATAAAGCTAGATGCAATGATGGCTTTTTTCATTTGCTTATCGCTTATGATGCCGCTTTGGAGTGCTCGCATAGGTCCTACGCGGTCTTCGTTGTCTGTGCCTTTTACTCCATCACCATAATCATTTGCAAAATTAGATAGGATTTGTAAAACTAAGGTAGTAGCAATTGATAATGTAAAAATACCAATATCAAAATAACCATTTATCAGTGCATAAGCTGAACCGGCCAATATTCCAGAAACTGAAAGCGGTAATGTGCGCAGTCGTGCTGCTGAAATCCACACTTTTACTTTTTTCATAAACTAAATCCCTGTGTAATTGAACGGAGTGATGGCTAAAAGTTCTTCTTTGATATCTTCGCTTACCTCTAATGTAGATATAAATTCTTGAATAGATGCTTCCGTTATACCGGTATTGGTTCTAGTCAATTCTTTTAAAGCCTCATACGGATTAGGATAATTTTCTCTTCGCAAAATGGTTTGTATAGCTTCTGCAACAACTGCCCATTGCGCATTTAAATCTTGACTGATTTTAGCTTCATTTAAAAGCAATTTATTGAGTCCTTTCAAAGTAGATTGAAATGCAATAAGTGAATGTGCAAACGGAACACCTACATTTCGTAAAACTGTAGAATCAGTCAGGTCACGTTGCAATCTGCTAATGGGAAGCTTTTCAGATAAATGAGCAAAAACCGCATTTGCCATACCTAAGTTTCCTTCAGAATTTTCAAAGTCAATAGGATTCACTTTATGCGGCATAGCCGAAGAGCCTACTTCTCCTTCTTTGATTTTTTGCTTAAAATAATCCATGGAAATATATGTCCATAAATCCCGATTTAAGTCGATTAATATGGTATTGATTCGTTTTAAAGCATCAAAAAGTCCAGCTAAATGGTCGTAATGTTCAATTTGTGTAGTGGGAAAAGAATGATGTAAACCCAACTGATTTTCAACAAAATTATGTGCAAAATTTTTCCAATCGATGTCTGGGTAAGCTACATGATGAGCGTTAAAATTGCCAGTTGCTCCACCAAATTTAGCTGCCATTGGAATTTGTAAAAGTTGAATCTCTTGTTCTTCAATTCGTTTTACAAAAACTTCAATTTCTTTTCCTAAACGGGTCGGTGATGCAGGTTGACCGTGTGTTCTTGCCAGCATGGGAATATCCTTCCATTCAGTTTTCAATTCGATTAATTTCTCCTTTAATTCTTCTAAACTAGGCATGTATATTTCTTCTACTGCTTCCTTTATGGAAAGCGGAATAGAAGTATTATTGATGTCCTGAGAAGTTAAACCAAAATGAATGAACTCCTTACTTTCAGTCAAACCAAGAGCTTGAAATTTTTCTTTTAAAAAATATTCTACTGCCTTTACGTCGTGGTTAGTAACTTGCTCGATACCTTTGATGTGTTGTGCATCTTCTTCAGAGAAATTTTGATATATAGCTCTCAGCTTTTCAAATACATTGTGGTCTATGTCCTGAAGCTGTGGAATTTCAATTCGGCATAAGGCTATAAAATATTCTACCTCTACCCGAACCCTGTATTTAATTAGAGCAAATTCACTAAAATAAGCTTGTAAGCTAATGGTTTTGCTTTGGTAGCGTCCGTCTATTGGAGATATGTTTGATAAGGCATTCATGTTGAAAATGGTTTAAGCGTGATTTGAAATAATTTTTTGAACTACTTTTTGGGTAGCCACTACAGCATTTTCTGCATATACATGTAGATTTCTATTCGGTTCTACATTGGGTTTAGGGTCAATAAGGTAGACTTGTGCATGATTTGGAGCAAAGTCAATTAAGCCAGCGGCTGGGTAGACTTGCAATGATGTACCGATGATAATGGCAACATCACATTCATTAAAAATCTGGGCAGCTTCTTCAATTTTAGGAACAGCTTCACCAAACCAGACAATATCTGGTCTTAACTGATGTCCGTCTTCGGCTTTGTCGCCAATTTTCACATCTTTTTCCCAAGTATAGACCATGTTTTCATCGAATTCACTTCTTACTTTCAAAAGCTCACCATGTAAGTGCAAAACATTTTTGTTTCCTGCTTTTTCGTGTAAATTATCTACATTTTGAGTCACAATTTGTACATCAAAATGCTCCTGTAATTCCGTTAAGGCAAAATGAGCTGGATTGGGTTCTACTTCTAAAAGTTGTCTTCTGCGTAAGTTGTAAAAGTGAAGTACATTTGCTGGGTCTGCTTTCCAACCTTGTGGTGAGGCTACTTCCATGACGTCGTGACCTTCCCATAAACCATCACTGTCTCTAAAGGTTTTTATACCACTTTCTGCACTAATTCCTGCACCCGTCAGAACTGCAATTTTCATGCTTAATTTTTTTATCTATTTATGGCTTTATATTCTTCATAACAAACGCTGATTGCATCAAGGATTTGTAAATCGTTTGCAGATTTAATGAAGCTTCTTGAATAGTCGCAGCGTTTCAAAATTTCCTCTATATCAGGTCTGCTAACTCCAAGCACAGCAGCAAGGGTCTCTCTATCGAATTTGTCCTGTAGGATATTTCGGATTTCGTCATCTTCTTTCATCTTCCTCAATTTCCTCATTTCCTGTCCTTTTTTACCAAAGGTCTTGTATAAGAAGTCAGCAGGATTGAAGATGGATTCTAGGGTTTTTGAAAAAGCAGATTTTTGATATTTACCGCCTTCATAACCATAATTTAACCCAGAAATACTGTATCTAAAATCGTCATAGATAGGAATATTTTTAGCATCGATTTCTAAAAATCCAGTAAGTTTAATTTCTTTAACCGTAACTTCTTCAAGAGCAATGGCAGCTTCTGTCATTTTTATTTTCACGTCTCCAAATTTTACCCAATCTTCTGTAATTTTAACTTGAATGGGTTTAAAACCTAAATATTGAAAAAAGAGCGTGTCGTTTATCGCAGCCATTAAGGTGAAATGACCTTTGGGGTCAGTAATGCTACCTTTTACACGAGTGGTGTTTACAATGTTTACGCCATCTAAAGGTAAATCATTAGCAGCGTTAAGTACTTCACCAGAAATCAGTTGTAATTCACCTTGGTTTTGTGACCAAGATGAATAACAAACAAAACTGATTAATATGAGGATTACATAATTTTTCATTCAAAAAGCTAAAGTAATATTTTATAAAATTAAACGAATTACTTTATATAACTTTAGAATTTAATATTTATTTCTTTTTTGTGCGTCTTCTATTGAAAGAAGATTCCACATTGCTTTTTTTGCCTTTTCTGTGACCCGAAAAATTGGACTTTCCTCCGTCTCTTCGTTTTCCAAAGCCTCCTGATTTTTTTCTATCAGAACGGCCTTTGCCTCCGCCGCTTCGTCCACCTTTATCTTTGGTGATTTCAACATTTACATTCCTGTCTTGGTAGGTAAAGCTTTCAAAAACTTCCATTACTTTGGCTTCGTCTGATTTGCCAACATTAAAGAATGAAAAGCTATCTTTTACATCTACTTTAGCAACGCCATCGCGATCTAAATTTAAATTTTCTTTTAAAAAGTCTTTTAGTTGCATCCAGTTAAAACCATCTTTCTCCCCTAAATTTATAAAAAATCTAGTTTCATCAGATCGTTCTCTACTTTCATAATCACTGTCTCTTGCTGAAGGCTTATTTATAGAATCTGCATCTTTATAGTAATTGTAAAAGCGCGTAAATTCTACAGAGAAAAATTTCTTAATTAAATCTTCTTTAGATAAATCAGTTAGTTTTTCTTCAAGTTGTGGGAGGTAAGCATCTATTTTGTGATTGACCTCTGTTTCTTTTATTTGATTTACTAAATGGAACAATTGCTTTTCACAAATTACTTCTCCAGTTGGTATCTCTTCTTCTGTGAAATTCTGACCAATACTGCGTTCAATTTGTTTGATTTTTCGCAATTCAGACTTGGTTAAAATCACTAAAGATTTTCCTGTTTTGCCAGCTCTACCAGTTCTACCGCTTCGGTGGGTGTAAATCTCCACTTCATCTGGTAATTGGTAGTTGATAACATGTGTAATATCATCTACATCTATTCCCCTTGCAGCAACATCTGTAGCTACTAATATTTGTACTTGCTTGTTTCTAAAGCTTTTCATGACCATGTCACGTTGGCTTTGGCTTAAATCTCCATGCAAAGCAGCTGCATTGTAACCATCTTCAAGTAAACGTTCTGCAACTTTCTGAGTGTCTCTTTTGGTTCTACAAAACACACAAGCATATACTTCTGGATTTACATCTACAAGACGTTTTAAAGCGTTGTAGCGATCTCTCGCAGCAACTAAGAAATACTCATGACTTACGCTTTTGGTACTTACGTTGCGTTGGCCTACTGTAATTTCTTTTGGGTTTTTCATGAACTTTTTAGCAATACTTGCCACTTCTTTGGGCATAGTTGCACTAAAAAGCCATGTTGATTTTTCCTTTGGGCTATGTGATAAAATATCGATGATATCTTCATAGAATCCCATGTTCAGCATTTCATCTGCTTCATCTAATATACAATAGGCTAATTTAGAAATGTCAATCATTCCTCTTTTTAGCATATCCTTCATACGTCCAGGAGTAGCCACAATAATCTGGGCTCCTTTTTTGATTTGTCTTTCTTGGTCTTGTATGCTCGCTCCACCATATACGGCTACGGTTCTTAATCCGCTGCTATATTTTCCGTAATGCTGAAATTCATTAGTAATTTGTAAGCACAATTCCCTAGTCGGCGATAAAATTAATCCTTGTGTGTGTTTTTCACTCAGGTTAATTTTCTGAATAAGCGGAAATCCAAAGGCAGCAGTTTTACCTGTTCCTGTTTGTGCTAAAGCAACCAAATCGGTTTCTTCTTCTAACAATATAGGAATAGCTTGTGCTTGGACTTCGCTTGGCGACTCAAATCCTAAGTCGCTAATAGCTTTCAATAAATCTTCTTGTAAGCCTAATTCTGAAAAATTTGTCATAAAATAAAATAAGCTGCAAATGTAGTGATTCTATTTGAGACCTAGCCTTGTTATGTAGATTACTTTAAATCAAGTTATAATGTCAATTTTTCCATCGAAAACCTTGAAAAGTCTGTAGTTTTTTAAAGCTAATTTCTTTAAAAATGGAAAACAAAACAAAACCTTCTAAAAACTACAGGCTATAATGGTATAGCTTTGCATTTTTAGAAGGCAAATAAATTAACTGAATTGAAAGAAGTTCATCTATTTAAATGAAGCTCTCTTAAGTTTCAAAATTTAGCGATTTGGAATTTCATCTGTTGAAAATTTAAACAATCGATTTGATTCTTCCTCTTTCAATTTGGTAACTAAATCTAATGCTTCAGGAACTACGTCGCTACAAATTACAATCAAAGAGCCATCTTTTGCATTTTTTATGGCATGCGTTATGGCTTCTTTTTCAGAAGGAATAACCGTAGTCTTTTTTCCAAGTCCTGCTTTTTTAATACCTTCCTCAAGCATCTTAATGATCTCATTTTCAGAACGACCTCTCAAATGTTTGTCTTGTCTGATTATGATTTCATCAAACATTTCAGCGGCAATTGCACCTATTTCTTTGGTGTCTTCTTCGCGTCTATCTCCTACACCAGCTATGATACCAATGGTTTCAGTAGTATCCATTTTTTCTATCATATCTTGTAAGGCTCTTAATCCTGCTGGGTTATGGGCATAGTCTAATAAAACTTGAAAATGTTCAAAATTAAACATATTCAATCGGCCAGGAGTTTGCCCAGGAGAAGGTATAAAGGTTTCTAATGAAACTTTAATATCTTCTAAACTGAATCCTTTAATATAAGCGGTAAGTACTGCAGGCAGTACATTTTGAATCATAAAAGTAGCTTTGCCTCCAAAGGTTAATGGCACATTAACGGCTTTAATGACTCTGAGTTTCCAATCTCCTCTGCAAATGGTGATGAATCCATTTTCATATACTGCAGAAATCCCACCTACTTTAGCCATGGATTTGATATGAGGATTGTTTTCATCCATCGAAAATAATGCTACATTACAATCAACATTTTTTCGCATAGCATACACTAGTTCATCATCTGCATTTAAAATGGCATAACCATCTTTATGTACGGTTTCTGGAATTACTCCTTTTACTCTCGCAAGTTGTTCTATGGTATGGATGCCTTTTAATCCCAAATGGTCTGATGCCACATTGGTTACAATTCCAATATCACAATGGTGGTAACCTAAACCTGCACGTAATAAGCCACCACGAGCACATTCTAAAACTGCAAAATTAACGGTTGGGTCTTTTAAAACGAATTCTGCACTGGATGGACCTGTACAATCTCCTTTCATCAGCATTCTATTTTGGACGTATACGCCGTCACTGGTCGTGTAACCTACTTTGTAACCTTTCATTTTAGCTATGTGAGCAATCAATCTGGTAGTGGTTGTTTTTCCATTGGTTCCCGTTATGGCAACAATTGGAATCTTAGAAGTTGAACCAGGTGGGAAGAGCATGTCCACGACATCTGCGGCTACATTCCTTGGAAGCCCTTCAGATGGAGCTAAGTGCATTCTAAAACCTGGACCAGCATTTACTTCAAGCACCGCACCTCTGGTTTCATCTAAAGGCATGCTGATGTCTGTTGTCATTACATCAATTCCACAAATGTCTAAGTCTATTATTTTTGAAATTCGTTCTGCCATAAACACATTGGCTGGATGTACAATATCAGTAACATCTTCTGAAGTACCACCAGTGCTTAAATTTGCTGTATCCTTTAAAATCACCTGTTCTCCTTTTTTTGGAACGGTTTCTAAGGTGTATCCATAGGATGCAATAATGCTTTTTGTTAAGGCATTTACAGTGATTTGTGTCAACACTTTTTCATGACCATAGCCTCTTCTTGGGTCTTTATTTACTTCATCAATCAACTCTTGTAAGGTATGTTCTCCATCACCAATAACATGGGCTGGAGTTCGTTTAGCAGCAGCAACTAGTCGATTATTAATCACCAAAAGGCGGTAATCTTCACCCGTAATAAATTGTTCTACTATTATGGATTTAGAAACTTCTTTAGCAGCATTAAATCCTTCTAAGGCTTCTTCCCAAGAATTGATGTCTACGGTAATTCCTCTACCGTGATTTCCATCAATAGGTTTGGTTACAAGAGGATAACCAATATACTCTACAGCATCTTTTAAACCCGCTTCAGTTCTTATAATTTCACCTTTGGGAACCAGCACTTCCGCATGTTCCAGTAGGTATTTTGTATCTTCTTTATCACAAGCAAGTTCCACACCAATACTACTGGTTTGGCTGGTAACAGTAGCTTGTATTTTTTTCTGATTTGCACCATAACCCAATTGGCAAAGTGAATATTTATTGAGTCTAATCCACGGAATACCCCTGCTTGCGGCCTCCTCAACAATAGAGCCAGTACTTGGTCCTAATCGTTCAGACTCCCTGATTTCTCTCATTTCTTGTAAATCTTCTTCTAAATTGTACTCTTCTCCTGAAATCAAAGCTTCACAAATTTGAACCGAAGCTTTTGCAGCATAACGGCCAACTTTTTCTTCCATATAAGCAAATACAACATTGTAAACACCTTCTTCTCCATAGCCGCGAGTTCTTCCAAAACCTACATCCATTCCTGCTAGGGTTTGAATTTCTAAAGCAATGTGTTCAATTACATGTCCCATCCAAGTGCCATCCTTTACGCGTTCAAAAAAGCCGCCTGCTGAACCAACAGAACACCTGTGCTCATACATAGTTGGAAACATTTTTTCTAGTCGTTCTCGGAATCCTGGAACTTTATCGGTTGGTTTTTGCTCCATATCCTCCAAGTCCAAGACCATTACTATAAGTTTATGACGCCTAACAGACCAATAATTGGGTCCACGCATTGCATTAATTTGTCTAATTCTCATGTAGTGAAGGTTTAATAATTAGTTTTTAAAAGTATTTGAAATAACTTAGATGTGAAATAAATATAAATTATTTTCGCGTACAATTTAATATTTTTTTTATGATTAGAGGAACACTTATTCCAATTGGTGGAAATGAAGATAAAGGTTTTCACACAGCAGACCGTTTTAGTTTAGATTTTATTGGTGAAGGTATTCTAGCTCAATTAGTTAATGAAATAGGAGGGGAGGATGCGAAAATATTAGTTATTACTACTGCTTCAGGAATTCCTGATGAAGTAGGCTCAAATTACGTGGATGCTTTCAAAAAATTGGGATGTGAACAGGTGGCAACACTTCATATTATTTCAAAAGAAATGGCAGACCAGGCAACTTCAATCGATTTGCTAAAGGATTGTGACTGTATTTTGTTTTCTGGTGGAAATCAATCGAAAATCACCAAACACATCATCAACACAAAGTTTCATGAGATTCTAAAAAAACGTTATCAGGAAGAAGATTTTGTAGTTGCTGGAACAAGTGCTGGAGCCATGTGTATGTCCAAAGAAATGATTGCTGGTGGGAGTAGCAAAGAATCTTTTATAAAGGGTGCTATAAAAATGAAACAAGGTCTCAATTTAATTCCAGAACTCATTATTGATACTCATTTTATTCAACGTGGTCGTTTCGGGAGATTATCAGAAGCAGTAGCAAAATTTCCTAATTGTATAGGTATTGGACTTGCCGAAGATACCGCACTCATTATCAAAAACGCTAATAAAGTAGAAGTCATTGGTTCAGGTATGGTGATTATTTTTGACCCAAGTAAATTGACTCACAATAACATTAGTATACTGAAAGATAATACACCCTTAACAATGACCAACTTAATAACTCATGTACTTTCAGCAGGGGATAATTTTGATATTGTAAACCGAACTGTAAAAGTATTACCTGTTGGAAATAGTTTGATGTAATTCTTGAAACTACTTCTGTTTAGGAGATTAGTTAAAAAAAAAATTAATCTTTATATATTTTCACTTCATTTTCACCGATTGAAGTTCTATAACCTCTGTACATTCCTTCGGTATTAAATGGCATGGCTATATTTCCGTTAGCATCTACCGCAATAAGACCTCCATCTCCGCCGATTTGTTGGATGCGATTCATAATCGCTTCATCTGCTGCTTGTTGAAGTGTAAAGCCTTTGTATTCTATTAAGCAAGAAACATCATAGGCAACTACGCCTCTTATAAAGTACTCACCACTTCCTGTGCAGCTTACAGCACAGGTTTTGTTATTGGCATAATTCCCAGAACCTATCATTGGACTATCTCCAACACGTCCCCATTTTTTATTGGTCATCCCACCAGTAGACGTAGCAGCAGCAATATTTCCATGTTGGTCGCAGGCAACAGCTCCTACGGTTCCAAACTTGCTGTCTTTTTTATCACTATGGTCTAATTGAAAGGAATCACTGTCTTTAATTTCCTGCCATTGCTCATACCTAAATTGGTCGTAGAAATAGTCAGGTTTAGCAATTGTAAATCCATTTTCTTCTGCAAAACGCATCGCACCTTCAGCACAAAGAAAAACATGTTCACTTTTGAGGTAGACTTCTTTGGCTAATGAAATCGGATTTTTGATTCCAGTTATTAATGAAACAGCACCCGCATTTAAGTTTTTTCCATCCATGATAGATGCATCCATTTCGTGTGTTCCTTCATTTGTAAAAACGCTTCCTTTTCCAGCATTAAACAAAGGGGTGTTTTCTAGAGAGACTACTGCTTTTTCCACTGCATCAACAGCTGAACCACCATTTTCAAGTAATTCAAAGCCTATATCTAGGGCTTGTTTTAAGGCTGCTCTGTAGGCTAATTCTTTTTCAGGAGTCATTTTGCCTTGAATTAAAGTACCTGCTCCACCATGTATTACAATAGTATGTTTTCCCATAATTGTATTCAAAATTAAAGTATTTATATTCTCGAAAAATACAATTTCCATTTCTAATTAAAGCTATGGTTTTATGTTTTTATAGGTTCATTTCTCTAATTAAGAAGAAGTTTATTTTTATTGGTTCTTAGGCATGAACTTTGAGCCTTGAGCCTTTAGCCTTTAGCTGTGGGCTTTGGTTTAATTCAACTTTATTTGTTTTAACTACTAAATTTTAAACTTCGCACAGCAAAAGCGAAACCCGAAACCCAACAACTCAAACCCGAAACCAGATAAGCCTCTTTCTCTCAAACCTTCAATACGCACCAATTACAAGTTCCAATTAAAAAAAAGGACGAATCCCTTTGCAACTGATTGATGTCATTTTTAATCCTTCATTTGCAGGCTATCTTTGTTGAAAATATTTGTCTGATGAAACAATTTATTTCAAAATATAATGTTCAGGGGCCAAGGTATACCAGTTATCCAACGGTGCCATATTGGGAAGAAGAAAATTTTTCAAGATGGGCTTGGATCACTTCTTTAACCGAAGCAGTTTCAGAAAATAACCCCATCAGCTTATACATTCATTTACCATTCTGTGAAAGCTTATGTACGTTTTGTGCCTGTAACAAACGCATAACTAAACAGCATTCGGTTGAATCTCCTTACATACAAGCAGTTTTAAAAGAATGGCGTTTGTATGTTGAAACCCTTGGTTTTATGCCAATTATTGAAGAAATTCACTTAGGTGGTGGAACTCCAACTTTCTTTTCTCCTTATAATCTGAGAATACTAATAGAAGGTATATTTGATTTGGCTTATAAAGCTAAAAAATATGAATTCAGTTTTGAGGGCCATCCCAACAACACAACAAGCGCGCACTTAGAAGAACTTTACAACCTCGGGTTTACCAGAGTTAGTTATGGAGTACAAGATTACAACCCGAAGGTTCAAAAAGCAATAAACCGAATTCAACCTTTCGAAAACGTTAAAGAAACTACTGAAAAAGCTAGAGAAATAGGATATACATCGGTTGGCCACGATTTAATTTTTGGATTACCATTTCAAACTTTAGAGGATATTCAATTTAGTATTGAAAAAACAGTGGCTTTAAAACCAGACCGAATTGCTTTTTACAGTTATGCCCACACTCCGTGGATTAAAGGAAATGGACAACGTGGTTTTAAGGATGAAGATTTACCTTCAGCAGAAAACAAAAGACAACAATACGAATACGGAAAAGCACTTTTGGAAGCCAATGGATATTTAGAAATTGGCATGGATCATTTTGCGTTGCCAGAAGACCCACTTTTTAAAGCTATGGAAGATAAAACTTTACACAGAAACTTTATGGGATACACCACCACCCAAGCGAAACAATTGATTGGTTTAGGGGTTTCTGCAATAAGTGATTCTTGGTCTGCATTTGCACAAAATGAAAAGAAACTGGAAGACTATTACATGCATTTGAGAAATAACCAATTACCTGTATTTCGAGGGCATCTATTAAATAAAGAAGATTTGAGTATAAGACAACATATCTTAAATTTAATGTGTAAATTTGAGACGAGTTGGGGCAAAGACGATATGTATAACACCCACATGGGAGACATTTTGATTGCGCTACAAGAAATGCAAAAAGACGGCTTGATAGAACTTTGTTCTAATCACATAAAAGTACATGAAGCTGGAAAAGCATTTATTAGAAACGTGTGTATGGCTTTTGACTTAAGGTTGAAAGCAAAAACACCCGATAAGAAGATTTTTTCAATGACCATTTAACTAAAAAACAAAACCATGAAAACCATTTTAGTACCCGTAGATTTCTCAAAACCATCTGAGAATGCCCTTCAAGTAGCAGCCCAATTAGCTGCAAAAAACAATAGCAAAATTATTGTTTTACATGTTGTTGAATTAGCAGAGTCCTTGTTTGGAACAGAACAATTTAATGTAGACAACAAGGAAGTAATGTTCTTTTTGCAAATGGCAAAAAAACGTTTTGGAAAGTTTTTAGAAAAACCTTACCTAAAAAATGTTGAAGTTCAAGATATTGCAGAAATAGGCCCCACATCTTTTATGATTTCTAAAATTGTAGAAGAGAAGGCTGTAGATTTAATAGTAATGGGTTCCGTTGGAGCAAGTGGGCTACAAGAAGTCCTAATTGGTTCCAACACAGAAAAAATAGTAAGAAACTCCAATGTTCCCGTATTGGTAGTTAAAAAGGAAATGAAAGACTTTGACATAAAACAAGTTGTTTTTGCCTCGAATTTCGAAATGGAAAACATGAATTCCTTCAGAAAAGCAAAAGAGTTTGCTGATCAATTTAAGGCAAAAATGAAATTACTCTATGTAAACTTACCAGGGAATCAATTTTATAGCACAGCAGAGATAAGAGAACAAATGCGCAGTTTTTTGCATAAAGCTGAAATACCATATACCTCCGATGATATAATGATTTACAACGACTACACTATTGAGTTAGGAGTGCTGAATGGTTCACAAGAATCTAATGCAGATTTAATTGCCATGCCAACGCATGGTAGAAGAGGCCTTTCTCATTTCTTTAATGGAAGCATAGGAGAGGATGTTGTAAACCATTCTACCTTGCCAGTTATTACATTTAAAATTGATAAATAATCAATCAATTATTTGATTAATTTTATCTGGGAACCACCGAATCTTTCGGTGGTTTTTCATTTTGTAAACTAGCTGTATACAATATTGAATTTTAATTTTAAAAAGTCCATTCAAAATAAAGCTATTGGAATGTTTTTTGATGTATATTTTAAAAAAATGAAAGGTTATGAAAAAAATAGCAATTACCTTATTACTTGTTTTTTCAGTTATTCCGGCTATTTCACAAACTTTAAATGGGGCATGGCGATTAATTGAAAAAGATAATTCATCAGTAAAAAACGAAGTTACTAAACTGTACAGCAACTCTTATTTTACGTATTCTGTTTACCAAAAGGATTCAGGGAATTTTATTGAAGCTGGTGGCGGAAGATACATTCTTGATTTTTTCAATTACAGAGAACACTATGAAATAGATTCAACAAATCCTGAACGCTCAGGAACAACTACAAACTATAAAGCTATTGTTGAAGACGATATTTTACAAGTTACCAATTTGAAAACAGGTGTGGTTGAACGTTGGGAGAAAATTGATGAAGCAGATGATTTTGAAATGACCACTTGCTGGCGAATTCATGAAAAGTTAGATGAAGGAGATTCAGATTGGCGCC
>Ga0307959_1000346_pt1 | contig 24643 bp, 21 predicted proteins | sample OrgLakmetagen494_FD_201813 | JGI IMG/M metagenome (GOLD analysis project Ga0307959, IMG submission 201813) | Saline water microbial communities from Organic Lake, Antarctica - #494 | ecosystem: Environmental > Aquatic > Non-marine Saline and Alkaline > Saline | place: Antarctica: Organic Lake...
GGCCGCGGGACGGTGCTGGGGACCGTCCTCGGTGTCTTCATTCTCGTGATGATCCAGAACTCACTGATCCTCATGGGCATCGACACGACCTGGCAGCGTGTCGTCGTGGGCGGCATGTTGATCGTCGCGGTTGCGGTGACGGCGCTGCGCGACCGCCGCGCGCCGGTTTGAGACGGGAGGACTTGACATGAGCCAGACCAACACCCCGCAGTCCGGCGGCGGCAGCCTGAAGGGCGCGATCCTGCGCGCGGGCGGGCATACCAACGTGCAACTGGGCGTGATCTGCCTGCTTATCCTCGTGTCGATGACGGCGGCGCGCCCGCAGATGTTCCTGTCGGCCTACAATTTCGAGTCCATGGCCTTCTTCATGCCCGAACTGGGCATTCTGTCGGTGGCGATGATGATCGCGATGCTGACGGGCGGCATCGACCTTTCCATCGTAGGCGTCGCGAACCTCGCCGGCATTACGGCCGGCACCGTGTTCGGTTACGTCGCGGGCGAGGCGGGAGCCGGTTCGCTGGGCGTTGCGCCGGTGATCCTCGGCGTGGGCGTGGGCCTTCTGGTCGGCGTTCTCGCGGGGCTTCTGAACGGGCTTCTGATCTCCGGGCTGAAGATCACGCCGATCCTTGCCACGCTGGGGACGGGTCAGGTCTACATCGGGCTGTGCCTCGTGCTGACCGGCGGGCCGGCAATCGTGGGCTTCCCGTCGGGCTGGACCTGGCTCGGCAACGGCAAGATCGCGTCGATCCCGGTGCCGCTGCTGCTGTTCGTGGTGCTGTGCGTGGGGCTGTCGCTGCTGCTGTCGCGCACCTCGTTCGGTCTCAGGCTCAAGCTGATCGGCAGCAACCCCAAGGCCGCGATGTATACCGGGATCGAGCGCGGGCGCATGATAATCTGGTCCTACATGCTGACCGGGGGTCTGGCGGCGATGGCGGGGATCCTGTTGTCGGCGCGCATCAATGCGGCCAAGTCCGATTACGGCGCATCCTACCTGCTGCAGGCGGTGCTGATCGCGGTGCTGGGTGGAACCAACCCGACGGGGGGCAAGGGCAATGTGCTGGGCGTCGCGCTGGCGGTGATCTCTCTCACGCTGCTGTCGTCGGGCTTCCAGATGATGCGCGTGTCGAACCACCTGATCGACTTTGTCTGGGGCGCGTTCCTGATCGCCGTAATCGCCATCAATTCCTTCCGTGGCAGAAAGGCAGGCTGAGCATGTCCGTCTCGATACCCCTCACGCCCGAGGCCTTTGGCCCGGCCGAACGCGTTGTTGCGCAGAGTGGCGAGTTCACCGTCGCGGCGTGGCGCACCGGTCTCGGAATTGAAATGCTGCGTATCGCAAACGGGCGTGGCCATGTCGATGTGCTGCCGTTCATGGGGCAGATGGTCTGGGACGCGGTTTTCGACGGCGTGCGCCTGACGATGGACAGCGCGTTCCCCGAGCCGCGCCCGGCGACCTCGATCGTCGAGACCTACGGCTGTCTCGCCTATCACAGCGGCCTGCTGCGCAACGGCTGTCCGGCGCCCGAGGACGATCATCCGCTGCACGGAGAGATGCCGTGCAAGCGCATGGACAGCGCGCGGCTGGAGTTCGAGACCGACGCGGACGGCGCGCCGGTGGTGCGTGTCGCGGGGCATGTCGATCACGTGCTGGGCTTCGGCCCGAACTACCGCGCGCGGCCTTCGGTCACCGTGGATGCGGGCACGACCATCGCCATGGGCATGCAGGTCGAGAACCGCTCGGCCCTGCCGATGGAACTGATGTACATGGCGCATGTCAACTTCGCCTTCGTCGCAGACGGCGTGATCCACCAAGCCGCACCGTTCTCGCCGACGCGTACGCGCGTGCGCTCGCAGGTGCCCGCGCATGTCGTACCGACCGATGCCTACCGCGCCTTTCTCGAAGAGTTGGGCGCGCGCCCCGAGGCGGGGCGCATCCTCGATCGACCCGAACGCTGGGACCCCGAGCAGGTGATTTACGTGGACGCGCCGGGCACGGACGAGGACGGGCTGACCCACGCGATGCTGAAGCGGCCCGGGGGCGACGGGTTCGTGATGCGCTATGCACCGTCAGAGTTCCCGCGCCTTGGCCGCTGGATTCTGCACGGCGCCGACGCCACGGTCGCGGCCTTTGCGCTTCCGGCCACCTGCGAGCCCGAGGGCTATCTTGCGGAGAAGGCCAAAGGCAACATCGCGACGCTCGCGCCGGGGCAAACCCGTGGCTTCACGGCGCGGTTCGGGTACATCACAGCCGACGAGGCCGCCGCGCTGTCGGAAAAGATCGCTGCCCTGGGCGGCCAGGACGAGGACCGAGCACATGGCTGATCGCATCGCCGTCGTCGGATCGAACATGGTCGATCTCGTCACCTACATAGAGCGTATGCCGAACCCGGGCGAAACGCTCGAAGCGCCGGACTTTGCGCAAGGCTTCGGGGGAAAGGGCGCCAATCAGGCCGTCGCCGCCGCTCGGCTGGGCGCCAGGGTGGCGATGGTCACCTGCGTGGGCGACGACCTTTTCGGGCCGCGAACGCGTCAGAACTTGGCCGATAACGGCATCGACGTGACCCATGTCCGCACGGTCGCCGGCGCGCCCTCGGGCGTCGCGCCGATCTTCGTGGAGCCCGACGGCGAGAACGCGATCCTGATCGTGAAGGGCGCGAACGGGAATCTCTCGGGCGAAGACATCGAGGCCGCCGCCGATACGCTGAAGGGCTGCGACGCGATCCTGTTGCAGCTCGAGGTGCCCTTGCAGACGGTCTATGACGCGGTAGCCTTCGGGGCGAAACACGGCGTGCAGACGATCCTCAACCCGGCGCCCGCGCATCCCGACCTGGAACTGTCGAAGCTCGATGGACTCGACTGGTTCTGCCCGAACGAGAGCGAATTGGCGCAGCTGTCGGGGATGCCCACGGACACCGACGATGCGGTGCTCGAGGCCGCGCGGGCGCTGATCTCACGCGGTATCCGCAACGTGATCGTGACGCTCGGCGGACGCGGCGCGCGGCTCATCACCGCCGACGACGTCGTGCAGATCGCGCCGGTGAAGGTCGATGCCGTTGACACGACCGGCGCCGGCGACGCCTTCATCGGCAGCTTCGCACGGTTTCTCTCGGGCGGCGCGTCCCCCGAGGAGGCGCTGTCGCGCGCGGCGCGTTATGCGGCGCACTCGATCACCGGGCGCGGCACCCAGTCGAGCTATGCCGACCTTGCCGGGTTCGACGCCTTCTGCCGCGAGATCGGGGAGGGCTGAGGCATGGCCGGGCCGACCTTTCTCGGCATCGATGTGGGCACCGGCAGCGCCCGCGCGGGGCTGTTCGACGCCTCGGGCGCGCTCTTGGGACGCGGGTCCGAGGCAATCGTGACGCACCGCCCGCGCGAGGGTTTCGCCCAGCAGGCCAGCATCGATATCTGGCGCGCCGTGGTCGCCGCCGTCCGTGCGGCACGCGCCGAGGCGGGCAACGTCAAGGTCGCCGCGCTGGCCTTCGACGCGACCTGTTCGCTGGTTGTGTCGGGCGCGGACGGCCCCGTGTCGGTCGATCCCGACGGTGCCACCGGGCAGGACGTGGTGCTCTGGATGGATCACCGCGCTGTCGGCGAGGCGCACGACATCAACGCGACCGGGGGGGAGCCGCTGACCCGCGTGGGGGGAACCATCTCGCCCGAGATGCAGATGCCGAAGCTGCTGTGGTTCAAGCGAAACCTGCCCGATGTGTGGCGCTCGGCACAGGCTTTCCGCGACCTGCCGGACTGGCTCGTATACCGGGCGACAGGAAGCGACGCGCGTTCGGTCAACGCGCTTGTCTGCAAATGGGGCTACCTGGGTGAGCGCGGCCTCGCCGGCGAGGGCTGGGACGACAGCTTTCTCGCCGCCATCGGGCTCGGCGACCTGACCGGGCACGGCCATGCACGCATCGGCACGGACCTCGTGTTGCCGGGACGACCGGCGGGGGCGTTGTCCGACACATCAGCAAAGGAGCTGGGCCTCACACCGGGTCTGCCCGTCGCCGCGGGCATGATCGACGCCTATGCCGGTGCGCTTGGCACTCTGGGCGTCCACTCCGCGGCTGATGATGCGCCCGGCGCGCGGCTCGCGCTGATTGCGGGCACCTCGGCCTGCCACATCGTCGAGACCGACACCGCCATGCCGGTGCCCGGAGTCTGGGGGCCGTATCCGCAGGTCCTCACGCCCGGGCGCGTGGCGCTCGAGGCGGGGCAGTCGGCGGCGGGTGCCCTGCTCGACGCGGTGATGGCGCGGCACGGTGCCTCGACCGGCATGCGCGGCGGGGCCTCCGGCGCGGCGGTGCTGTCGGACCGGCTCGACGCGCTGGCCCCCGAGGGCAGGCATGTCCGGGCCTCGCTGACCCGTGCGCGCCACGTGCAGCCCGACTTTCACGGCAACCGGGCGCCGCTCGCCGATCCCGAACGGCGCGGGATGATCGTGGGCCTCACGCTCGAGACCGGGACAGACGATCTTGCGCTGGACTACCTCGCCACAGTGCAGGCGCTGGCCTACGGCACCCGCGCGATACTCGACGCGATGGAGGTTCGGGGCATCACCATATCGGAAATCGTGGTGAGTGGCGGACTGGCCGCCAATGCCGATTATTTGGTGGCGCATGCCGACGCGACGGGCTGCCGCGTTCTGGTGCCGGAGGGCGAAGAGCCCGTGCTGCGCGGCGTCGCCATCGCAGCCGCCGTGGCCGCCGGTGCCTTCTCCGACCTGTCCGAGGGCGCGAGGGCGATGGCGGGTCCGGCCCGCACCTTATGGCCCGACCCGGCCCTGCGCGCGTACCACGACCGAAAATTTGCGGTTTTCAAAGCCATGCAGGCGCATTTCGACGACGTGCGCCGCCTGATGGCCGAAGAGGATGAACACACCGCCGCACCCAACGGCCGAGAGGACTGACCATGTTGCACACCAAGGATGACCGGGCGACCGCGCAGGTCGACACAGGATCGGGCACCCTGCCTGCGACCCGCGATGCCGGACCGGGCCGTAATCCGGGCATGTCACTCGATCTGTCGATGTTCGAGGGGCACGCCGTCAACCGGTCCGCCGCCGAACGGCGCGTGGCCACGCTTGGCACGCGGCGCGCGATCAAGAAACAGCACCAGGCCGCGTGGCTCGTGAACGCGATCCGCTGCGTGGACCTCACGACGCTTTCGGGCGATGATACCGAGGGCAAGGTGCGGCGCCTCTGCGCCAAGGCCCGCAATCCCATCGCCACCCGCATCGCCGAGGGGCTTGGCATTGCCGACATGGACCTGAGGGTGGGTGCGGTCTGCGTCTACCCGACGATGGTACCGCATGCGTTGGATGCGCTCGACGGCTCCGGCGTCGCGGTGGCCAGCGTCGCCACCGGTTTTCCCGCAGGTCTGATGCCCCTCGATTTGCGTCTGAGAGAGATCGAGTGGACCGTGGCGCAGGGCGCACACGAAATCGACATCGTCATCACGCGCGAGCATGTATTGAGGCAGGATTGGGCCGCGCTCCACGACGAGATCGCGCAGATGCGCGCGGCCTGCGGTGACGCGCACATGAAAGCCATCCTGGCCACGGGTGACCTGCAGACCCTGCGCAACGTCTATGCCGCGTCGATCGTCGCGATGCAGGCGGGGGCGGACTTCATCAAGACCTCGACCGGCAAGGAGGCCGTGAACGCCACGCTGCCTGTCAGCCTTGTGATGCTCCGCGCCTTGCGCGACTACGGCGAGGCGACCGGCTACCGGATCGGCTTCAAGCCCGCGGGGGGAATGAAGCAGGCGAAGGAGGCGCTGGCCTGGCAGATCCTCATGAAGGAGGAGCTTGGCCGTCCCTGGCTGGAGCCGGAGCTGTTTCGTTTCGGAGCGTCCTCCATGCTTGGCGACATCGAATGCCAGCTCGAACACCATGTCACGGGGCGCTACGCCGCCTCGCATCGCCACGCCGCGTCGTAAGGGGGCCGTCATGAGCATTCAGGAGATTTTGAAGGACATGAGTTACGGACCCGCGCCGGAAGATTCCAGGATCGTGCAGGGCTGGCTCGACTCGCACCGCGACGGGTTCGGCCATTTCATTGATGGCGCCTTCACCGCGCCGGGCGAGATGTTCGAGGTTGGCAACCCGGCGACGGGCCAAACCATCGCGAACGTCACGCAAGGCTCCGCCGGGGATGTCGACGCGGCTGTAAATGCGGCGCGCAAGGCGCAGAAATCGTGGGCGAAGCTGTCCGGCCACGCGCGCGCGCTCTACCTGTACGCCATCGCGCGGCACGTCCAGCAGCATGCGCGCTTCCTCGCCGTGCTGGAGACCATGGACAACGGCAAGCCGATCCGCGAGACCCGCGATATAGACGTGCCGCTGTTGGCGCGGCATTTCTACCACCACGCAGGGTGGGCCGAGATCGCCGAGGACGAACTTCCGGGCATGAAACCCTACGGCGTGTGTGGCCAGATCATCCCGTGGAATTTCCCGCTGCTGATGCTCTCGTGGAAAATCGCGCCCGCGCTCGCCGCCGGAAACACGGTGGTCCTGAAGCCGGCCGAATACACACCGCTGACGGCGCTGGCCTTCGCCGAGATTTGCGCCGAAGTCGGCCTGCCCGCGGGCGTGGTCAATATCGTCACGGGTGACGCAGAGACCGGTGGCGCCATCGTCGGGCACGACGGTATCGACAAGGTGGCCTTCACCGGCTCGACCGAGGTCGGCAAGACCATCCGACGCCAGACCGCCGGGTCGGGCAAGGGCCTGACGCTGGAGCTGGGCGGAAAGTCGCCTTTCGTCGTGTTCGCCGACGCCGATCTGGACGCGGCGGTCGAGGGCGTGGTGGACGCGATCTGGTTCAACCAGGGCGAAGTTTGCTGCGCGGGCGCCCGCATCCTCGTGGCCGAAGCGGTGGCCGAACGCTTCGAGACCCTGCTCGCCCGACGGATGGACACGGTCGTCGTGGGCGATCCCCTCGAAAAGGGGACCGACATGGGCGCGATCGTGCATCCCGTGCAACTCGAGCGGATCAGGGACCTCGTCTCGCAGGGCAAAGCCGAGGGCGCGACACTCCGGCAGGGCTCCGCGCCCGATGGCTGTTTCTATCCGCCGACGCTTGCGACCAACGTACAGCCCGCCAGCGCGCTCTCGACCGAGGAGATCTTCGGCCCCGTCGTGACGCTGACGACCTTTCGCACGCCGTCCGACGCCATCGACCTGGCGAACAATACGCGCTATGGCCTTGCAGCGTCGATCTGGTCGGAAAACGTGAACCTCTGCTTTGACATTGCCGCGCAAGTAAAAGCGGGCGTGGTCTGGATCAATTGCACGAACGTGCTGGACGCGGGCGCGGGCTTCGGCGGCTACCGCGAAAGCGGGTTCGGCCGCGAAGGTGCGCGCGAGGGCATGCGCGCATACCTCAAGACACCGGCGCCGCAGGGCACGGCCGCCGAGCTATCCGATCTCAGCGCGGTTCCGCACGGAGGCGGCGTAGCGGACGCCGTGGACCGAACGGCAAAGCTCTATATCGGCGGCAAGCAGGCGCGACCCGACTCCGGGTATGCCTATACCGTTGAAGGTGCGAGCGGGCCGCTGGGGCTCGCCGGGCTCGGCAACCGCAAGGACATCCGCAACGCGGTCGAGGCCGCCTCGAAGGCTGGCGGTTGGGGCAAGGCCACAGGCCACAATCGCGCGCAGGTGATCTATTACCTGGGCGAGAACATCTCGGCACGCGCGGACACGTTCGTGGCGCGACTGGAGTCTTTTGGCCTGAAGAGCGCTGCTGCCAAGGCCGAGGTCGAGACCGCGATCCGTCGCTGCTTCTGGTACGCGGCACAGGCCGACAAGTTCGACGGGGCAGTGCATCAGACCAAATCGGCGCACATAACGCTGGCCATGCACGAGCCTCTGGGCATCATGGGCCTCGTTTGTCCGACGGGCCAGCCGCTTCTCGGCGTACTCAGCCTCGCACTCCCTGCCATCGCCATGGGCAACAGCGTGGTCGCGGTGCCATCACAGGCGCATCCGCTGGCAGCGACCGATCTCTATCAGGTGCTTGAAACATCCGACGTGCCTGCCGGCGTGGTGAACATCGTCACCGGACCGCGCGACGAACTGGCCAGGACGCTGGCGCAGCACGACGGCGTCTCCGGCATGTGGTATGTCGGCGGGGCCGAGAGCGCCGCGATGGTAGAGGCCGAGAGCGCAGGCAACCTCAAGCAGACCTGGACCGAGATCGACGGGGCCCGTGACTGGTCGGGCAGAGAGGGGCAGGGTCGCGCCTTTTTGCACCGCGCCACGCAGGTGAAGAATATCTGGCTCCCTTACGGAGAGTGACACCAACCAGCGCGGCCGAACCGCGCGCACGACTGTCTGACAGTGCCCTTGGGACGGATTCGATACCAGTGGCCTCGGCCTGTGACTCCCGCGGGGTTCTCTTGAAATCGTTGATGTGAGTCACTGTCGTCGAAAGACGGAGGTTTCGATGGCAGTGGCGATCACATGGACATCGAGCGCGTCAAGCGCGATCCTGTCGAACACGCGCCCGCCGGCGATCACCGCGCGGGGGAGGCGCAGTGTCCCGAGCCCTTCGAGCGGGTTCCCTACCTCTCACATATCGGTTACATGACGGCCGATGAGGTTGCCGAAGGTCTGGAGGCGGGAGACGGACGCGCTTGTGGGCGCCAGCCCCTGATCGATCCGGATCTCCGCCTGGCGGGCCTAGAGATGGGCTCGTCGCGGCTTCGGGCCGTCTCGCGCGGCAAAGCGGCCCTTTCGTCTGATCTGGACGCAGGTCAGGCACCGGAGGGCAGTTGATGATGGAGTCCATTTTCGTGTGCGGCTCGTGTGTGCAATGAGTCGTCTTAGAGCGGCAGCTTCGGGGATATTGGGGCGTGCTCCAGCGTGGCAGGACCCAAAGACAACAGTTTGAAGATACAAAAAATGGAAATAAATCAAAACGCTAGATTATCCTGTGCGCCGATGATGGACTGGACGGACCGGCACTGTCGGTATCTGCATCGCCAGTTGAGCCGGCATGTTCTGCTTTATACCGAGATGGTGACCGCTCCGGCTCTGGTGCGGGGTGGTGCGGTGCATCTGCTGGAGCATAGCCCCGGGGAGCATCCCGTCGCGTTGCAACTGGGCGGGTCCGATCCGTATGAATTGGCGCAGGCCGCGCGGCTGGGGGCGCAGGCGGGGTATGACGAGATCAACCTCAATTGCGGCTGTCCGTCGGACCGCGTGCAGTCTGGCACCTTCGGGGCGGTGCTGATGACGCGGCCTGAGCGTGTCGCGGAGTGTGTTGCCGCCATGCGTGAGGCAGTCGATATCGACGTGACCGTGAAGTGCCGCATAGGGGTGGACGATCAGGACCCCGAGACGGTGCTGCCCGCGTTTCTCGAACAGATCGCCGGGGCGGGGTGCAACCGCGTGATCATCCATGCGCGCAAGGCGTGGCTGCAGGGGCTGAGCCCGAAACAGAACAGGGATGTGCCGCCGCTTGATCCCGATCTCGTGTTGCGGATGAAGCGGATGTTTCCCGGGCTGCACATCTCGATCAATGGTGGTGTTGCCTCACTCGACGAGGCGCAGCAGTTTCTCGATGCAGGCCTTGACGGGGTGATGGTGGGCCGCGCGGCCTATCACCAGCCGGCGGATATCCTGTGCGCGGCGGACCGTCGGATCTTTGTGGCGACCACGCCCGACACGACCCCGGAAGACGCGGTGCACGCGATGCTGCCCTATATCGAGGCGCATCTGGCGGGCGGCGGCAAGCTGCATCAGGTCACGCGGCACATGCTGGGTCTGTTCGCGGGTCGGCCGGGGGCGCGGGCCTGGCGCCGTGTGCTGTCGGAAGGCGCGACCCGTCCCGGGGCGGGGCCGGATCTTGTCGAGACGGCTTTGGGCGAGGTCGCGGCCTTCGCCTGACGGCCTCTGACGCCATCAGCACCGGTTGCGTTCATTCGAATTCACGCGACCTGTACCAGCGGTCTGATTTCACATGTTCGAGAAGCTGAAAACCGGTCCCCACTTTTGAGCGACATGCTTTAAAACTCCTGCACGCCGCCCTGTTGCCACGGTTTCACCAGATTGCCGAAGCGGGTGAACTGGTCTTCGAAGCTCAGCTCGACCGTGCCGATGGGGCCGTGACGCTGCTTGCCGATGATCACCTCGGCCTTGCCGTGCAGCCGCGCCATGGCCTCTTGCCATTCGGCCATCTTGTCCATCTCGTGATCGCCGGGCTTCTCGCGTTCCTTGTAATACTCTTCGCGGAAAACGAACATCACCGCGTCCGCGTCCTGCTCGATCGAGCCGGATTCGCGCAGGTCAGACAGTTGCGGGCGCTTGTCCTCGCGGTTCTCGACCTGACGGCTGAGCTGCGACAGCGCGATGACCGGGATGTTGAGCTCCTTGGCGATGGCCTTGAGCCCCATGGAAATCTCGCCGATCTCCTGCACCCGGTTCTCGGCCGAACCGCGCACCAGTTGCAGGTAGTCGACGATCAGCACGTCAAGCCCGTGGGTCCGCTTGAGACGCCGCGCCCGCGCCGCGATCTGCGCGATCGGGATGGCGGCGGTGTCGTCGATATAGAGCGGGCAGGATTCGAGCGTCTTGGCCGCCTCGACGAAGCGGCGGAATTCTTCCTCGTCCATGTCGCCCTGACGGATCTTGTGCGACGAGATTTCGGAGGCCTCCGACAGCACCCGGCTGGCCAGCTGTTCGGCGCTCATTTCCAGCGAGAAGAAGCCGACGACACCGCCATCCACCGCGCCTTCGGTGCCGTCAGGGCGCACGCCGCGGCGATACGAGCGGGCGATGTTGAAGGCGATGTTGGTCGCCAGCGAGGTCTTGCCCATCGACGGGCGCCCGGCGAGGATCAGAAGGTCGGAATTGTGCAGACCCCCGAGCTTCTGGTCGAGATCCGTCAGCCCGGTGGAAATGCCGGCCATGCCGCCCTCGCGCTGATAGGCGGCGTTGGCCACGTTGACGGCATCGGTGACCGCCTTGAGAAAACTCTGGAAGCCGGACTCGGACTTGCCCTTTTCGGCGAGCAGATAAAGCTTCTGCTCGGCCTCGACGATCTGGTCGCCGGGTTCGCTGTCGACATTGACCCGCGCCGCCTTGCCGGCGATGTCATGGCCGAGCGAGATCAGTTCGCGCCGGATCGCCAGATCATAGATCATCTGCGCGTAATCGCGCGCCGCATAGGTCGATATGGCCGCGCCGGCGAGGGTCACGAGGTAATTGGCCCCGCCCAGTTCCTTCAGCCCCTCGTCGTCTTCGAGAAAGGTGCGCAGCGTGACCGGCGAGGCCAGCGTGTTGCGGGTGATCCGGGCCGCCGAGGTCTCGAAGATGCGGGCATGGACGGGGTCGTAGAAATGCTGCGGCCCGATGATCTGCGCGATGCGGTCGTAGATATCGTTATTGGTCAGGATCGCACCGAGGATCTGCTGTTCGGCCTCGATCGAATGCGGCACGGTCTCGGCGGACTGGATCTCGGTTCCGGTGGCGTTGAAGACGCTGACCTCGTTCATCCCTGCTGTCCCCGTTGTCATTTGCTGCGATTTCGCTGCTTCTACGCCAGATCAGGCCGTGGTGCCACGTGCAGAGATCTGTGCGTGACCCTGGGGATAAGTGATGGATAACGTCGGACCCGCCAACGGGTCGAGACGCCTGCCACTGCATCATGCGTCAGCACTTATACCCACCACAATATATTGGAGGCATCTTCGATTCGTTGCAACGACTATCCCCAGCATCGCCGCCGGAATTTATTTTCTGTTCATCTCCTGCCACTTACGGGGATCGTTCAGGAACACCTCGACCTTGTCGAGCGTGCCCGTCCCGAAATCGCCTTGCGCGCGGGCCTCCGAGAGCACGTCCCACCAGGTGCAAAGGTGATGCAGCCGAACCCCGTGATCGGCCAGCCGCGTCTCGGTCTCGGGGAAGATGCCGTAATAGAAGATCACGGCCGTATGCGCGCAACTCGCCCCAGTCTCGCGGATGGCATCGACGAAGCTGAGCTTCGAGCCGCCATCGGTCGTCAGATCCTCGACCAGCAGCACGCGGTCACCGTCGCCCATGACCCCCTCGATCCGGGCATTGCGGCCGTAGCCCTTGGGTTTCTTGCGCACATAGGTCATCGGCAGGGCAAGCCGTTCGGCCATCAGGGCCGCGAAGGGGATGCCGGCCGTCTCGCCGCCGGCGATATTGTCGAAGGCCTCGAACCCGGCCTCGCGCATCACGGTTACAGCGAGGAAATCCATCAGCGTGCTGCGGATGCGGGGAAACGAAATCAGCTTGCGGCAGTCGATATAGGTCGGCGAGGGCAGGCCCGAGGCCAGTGTGAAAGGCTCGTCCGCGTTGAAATGCACCGCCTCGATCTCCAGCAGCATGCGGGCGGTGAGGCGGGCGATCTCGGTGCGATCAGGGTAGGTTGCGGGGATCATGGATCGGTCCTTGTGGCGGGCGGTGTGCCGAAGAGCGTCAATGCCTCCGGCGGGGATGTTTCTGCCAAGAAGAAAGTCAGGTCACGTGCCAGTGCAGCGCGAATCCGGGGTCGAAGACGGTCACGGGGCCATCGCCGGTCTCGATCCGGGCGGGGTAGGGCACCGCGTCGCCCTTGGTCAGGGTCATGGTCGTGTCGTTGGGCGCAAGCCCGTAGAAGGCGGGACCGTTGAGCGAGGCGAAGGTTTCGAGCCGGTCAAGCGCGCCCGCGTCCTCGAAGACCTGCGCCAGGATCGACAGGGTGTTGGTCGCGGTAAAGCAGCCGGCGCAGCCACAGGCGCTTTCCTTGGCGGGGTCGGTATGCGGCGCGCTGTCAGTGCCGAGGAAAAACCGCGGATCGCCCGAGGTTGCCGCGGAGATCAGGGCAAGCCGGTGCTCTTCGCGCTTGGCGACCGGCAGGCAGTAGTAATGCGGTTTGATCCCGCCCACGAGGATGTGGTTGCGGTTGATGACCAGATGATGCGTGGTGATCGTCGCGCCGAGATCGCGGGGCTGAGACGCCACATAGTCCACCGCGTTGCGGGTGGTGACATGCTCCATCACCACGCGCAGCCCGGGCGTGGCGCGGCGCAGGGGATCGAGCACGCGGTCGATGAACACCGCCTCGCGGTCGAAAATGTCCACCTCCGGGTCGGTCACCTCGCCATGCACGCAAAGCGGCAGGCCGATCTCGGCCATCTTGTCGAGCACGCCGCGGACCTTTTCGAAATCGCGCACGCCCGAGGCGGAATTGGTGGTGGCCCCGGCCGGGTAGAGCTTGACCGCCGAAATCAGGCCCTCGGCATGGGCTGCGGCGACGTCGGCCGGATCGGTCGCCTCAGTCAGGTAGAGCGTCATCAGCGGGGTGAAACTCAACCCCTCGGGCAGCGCCGCCATGATCCGGTCGCGATAGGCGCGGGCGTCACGCGCGGTGACGACCGGCGGCACGAGGTTGGGCATGATGATCGCCCGGGCAAAGTGCCGCGCGGTTTCGGGCAGGACGGCGCGCAGCATCGCGCCATCGCGCAGGTGCAGGTGCCAGTCATCGGGGCGGCGGAGGGTCAGCGACGTCGTCATGGTTTTCGCGCATACACAATCGCGGGGGCCAAGACCAGAGGCGCAAGAGGCCGCGCGGGGTTTTGGCCGGATCGGCGCGCGCGCTTGACCGCGCCGCCTGTGCCATGCACTTGATGGCTGTGACAGATCAATCACGGAGGTCGACAGGTGCAACACCCCACATCCATCGGCGCGGTTCAGGACATGCTGGCCGGGCAGGATTACATCTGCGGGCGCGCGCTTGGCACCGTGACATTTCTCGCCCTCACGCTGGGGCGACCGTTGTTTCTGGAGGGTGAGGCCGGCACCGGCAAGACCGAGATCGCCAAGGCCCTTGCGGCGGGCATGGGCCGGCGGCTCATCCGGTTGCAATGCTACGAGGGGCTGGATACCGCGAGCGCCGTCTACGAGTGGAATTTCGCCGAACAGATGATCGCCATCCGCACCGCCGAGGCCTCGGGCGGCGTGGATCGCGGGCATCTCAAGGATGAGCTGTTCACCGAAGCGTATCTGGTCGAGCGTCCGCTGTTGCAGGCGATGCGCCCGCAGGCCGGTGGCGCGCCGGTGCTGCTGATCGACGAGATCGACCGCACCGATGCGCCCTTCGAGGCGTTCCTGCTGGAGGCGCTGTCGGATTATCAGGTGACGATCCCCGAGCTGGGCACGATCCACGCCCCCGAGCCGCCGATCGTGATCCTGACCTCCAACCGCACGCGCGAGGTGCATGACGCGCTGAAGCGCCGCTGTCTGTATCACTGGGTCGATTACCCCGATTTCGACCGCGAGATCGAGATCCTGCATGCCCGCGCACCCGAGGCCTCCGAACAGCTCAGCCGCGAGGTGGTGGCCTTCGTACAGGCCCTGCGCAGCGAGGATCTGTTCAAGAAACCCGGTGTGGCCGAGACCATCGACTGGGCCAAGTGCCTGCTTGCGCTCGACGTGATCAGCCTCAGCCCCGAGGTGATCGCGGACACCTTGGGCGCGATCCTGAAATATCAGGATGACATCGCCAGAATGCAGGGATCCGAGGCCAAGCGCATTCTGGACGAGGTGCGCGCGGGACTCGACGCGTGACGGGCGACCTGCAGGCCGCCGGACAGCGCGACATCGCGATTGCAGCCCGCCGCGCGGGGATGCAAGCTGACATCGCGAACACCGGCGGCGCGTGCGGGATCGGACGTCATTTGGGAGGATGAGGATGAACGACGACCAGACCGAACAACAACGTCAAGCGGCGCTGAACTATCACGAATTTCCCAAACCCGGGAAACTGGAGATCCGCGCGACCAAGCCGATGGCCAATGGTCGCGATCTGGCGCGCGCCTACAGCCCCGGCGTGGCCGAGGCCTGTCTCGAGATCAAGGCCGATCCCAAGGCCGCGAGCCGCTTCACCGCGCGCGGCAACCTTGTCGCGGTGGTCACCAATGGCAGCGCCGTTCTGGGGCTCGGCAATATCGGCCCGCTGGCGTCCAAGCCGGTGATGGAGGGCAAGGCGGTCCTGTTCAAGAAATTCGCGGGCATCGATTGCTTCGATATCGAGCTTGACGAGACCGACCCCGAGAAACTGGCCGATATCGTCTGCGCGCTCGGGCCCACCTTCGGGGCAATCAACCTCGAAGACATCAAGGCGCCCGACTGCTTCACCGTCGAGCGGATCTGCCGCGAGCGCATGGATATCCCGGTCTTTCACGACGACCAGCACGGCACGGCGATCGTCGTGGGGGCCGCCGCGACCAATGCGCTGCATGTCGCCGGAAAACGCTTCGAGGATATCAAGATCGCCTCGGCAGGCGGCGGTGCGGCGGGCATCGCCTGTCTCAACATGCTGGTCAAGCTGGGCGTGAAGCGCGAGAATATCTGGCTGTGCGACATTCACGGTCTGGTCCATGAAGGCCGCGCCGAGGACATGAACCCCGAAAAGGCGGCCTTCGCGCAGGATAGCGACCTGCGCCGGCTCGACGAGGTGATCGCGGGCGCGGACCTGTTCCTGGGGCTGTCGGGGCCGAATGTGGTGACGCCCGACATGGTGCGCAGCATGGCGGCGTCGCCGATCATTTTCGCGCTTGCCAATCCATATCCCGAGATCATGCCCGACCTCGCGAAAGCCGCCGTCCCGGATGCGATCATCGCCACGGGGCGGTCGGATTTTCCCAATCAGGTCAACAACGTGCTGTGCTTTCCGTTCATCTTTCGCGGGGCGCTCGACGTGGGCGCGACAGAGATCAACGACGCGATGCAAATCGCCTGCGTGCAGGGGATCGCCGATCTGGCGCGCGCCTCGACCAGTGCCGAGGCGGCGGCGGCCTATCGCGGCGAGCAGATGACCTTCGGCCGCGATTACCTGATCCCCAAGCCGTTCGACCCGCGCCTGTCGGGCATCGTCTCCTCGGCCGTGGCGCGCGCCGCGATGGAGACCGGGGTCGCCGCGCGGCCACTGTCCGATCTGGAGCAATACAAGGCCGACCTCGACGCGAGCGTGTTCAAGTCGGCCCTTCTGATGCGTCCGGTTTTCGAGGCCGCCCGCACCGCCGAGCGGCGCATCGTGTTTGCCGAGGGCGAGGACGAGCGCGTGTTGCAAGCCGCCCAGGCGATCATCGAGGACACGACCGAACTGCCCATCCTGATCGGTCGCCCCGACGTGATCGAGAAGCGCTGTGAGCGGGCGGGTCTGCTGATCCGGCCGGAGCGGGATTTCAACGTCGTGAACCCCGAAAACGATCCGCGGTATCGCGATTACTGGGAGACCTATCACCGCATCATGGCGCGGCGCGGGGTGACGCCCGATCTGGCCCGGGCCATCATGCGCACCAACACCACCGCCATCGGCGCGGTCATGGTGCATCGCGACGAGGCCGATTGCCTGATCTGCGGCACGTTCGGCGAATTCCGCTGGCATCTGAACTATGTCGATCAGGTCCTTTCGAACGACGATCATCACCCGCACGGGGCGCTGAGCATGATGATCCTCGAGGATGGCCCGCTGTTCATAGCCGACACGCATGTGCGCACCCGGCCCTCGGCCGAGGATCTGGCGGAAACCGCGATCGGTGCGGCGCGGCACGTGCGGCGCTTCGGGATCGAGCCCAAGGTGGCCTTCTGTTCGCAGTCGCAATTCGGAAACCGCACCGATGACGGGGCCGTGAGACAGCGCGCGGCGCTCGATCTGCTTGACGCCGGGTCGCATGATTTCAGCTACGAAGGCGAGATGACGATCGATGCCGCGATCGATGCCGATCTGCGCGCCCGGCTCTTGCCCGACAACCGGATGGAGGGGGCTGCCAACGTGCTGATCTTCGCGCATGCGGATGCGGCCTCGGGTGTGCGCAACATCCTCAAGATGAAGGCCGGCGGGCTCGAGGTCGGGCCGATCCTGATGGGCATGGGCAACCGCGCGCATATCGTGACGCCCTCGATCACCGCGCGGGGCCTGTTGAACATGTCCGCCATCGCGGGCACGCCGGTGGCGCATTACGGCTAGAATCAGCTCTTTGCAGGGCGAGGTTCGCGAATTTGCGGATCTCGCCCGAGTTTTCAGGAAATCCCCAGAAAAGCGAGCCTTTGCAAAAATTTGCAACGCAGGATTCGGTATTTCTGCAAAATTCCGGGTACCGTGTCGTGCATCGGGGATCGTGACGCTTGCCTGATGGCGTGGCCATGCCGTAACACTCGTGGCAACATCGGAGGAGGATACCATGGGATACAAGGACATTTACGAGCGTTCGCTTGCGGACCCCGAAGCATTCTGGATGGAGCAGGCCGAAAAGATCGACTGGGTGCAGAAACCCTCGAAGGCCCTGTTCGATGACAAGGCGCCGATTTACGAGTGGTATAGCGACGGGCTGGTGAACACCTGCTGGAACGCGGTGGATCGCCATGTCGAGGCCGGGCGCGGCGCGCAGGCCGCGATCATCCATGACAGCCCCGTCACCGGCACCAAGCACCGGATCAGCTATGCGCAACTGCGCTCGCGCGTGGCCCGTCTTGCGGGGGCATTGCGCGCCAAGGGCGTGGAAAAGGGCGACCGGGTGATCATCTACATGCCGATGATACCCGAGGCGGTCGAGGCGATGCTGGCCTGCACGCGGATCGGTGCCGTGCACTCCGTGGTTTTCGGCGGCTTCGCCGCGCATGAGTTGGCGGTGCGCATCGACGACTGTGCCCCCAAGGCGATCATCGCGGCGTCCTGCGGCATCGAGCCGGGACGCGTCGTGCATTACAAACCCCTGATCGACGGGGCGATCGAGCAGGCCAAGCACAAGCCCGACTTCTGCGTGATCTTTCAGCGCGAGGACGAGGTGGCCCATCTGGTCGAGGGCCGCGATGTCGACTGGCATGCCTGCCAGTATGGCGTGGAACCCGCCGAATGTGTCCCGGTCGAGGGCAATCACCCGGTCTATATCCTCTATACGTCCGGAACCACGGGATCGCCCAAGGGCGTCGTGCGGCACACGGCCGGGCATCTCGTGGCGCTCAACTGGTCGATGAAGAACATCTACAATGTCGATCCCGGCGAGGTCTTCTGGGCCGCCTCGGATGTGGGCTGGGTCGTCGGGCACAGCTATATCTGCTACGGCCCGCTGATCCACGGCAACACCACCGTGGTGTTCGAGGGCAAACCCGTGGGCACACCCGATGCGGGCACGTTCTGGCGCGTGATCTCGGAACACAACGTGCGCAGCTTCTTCACGGCCCCCACGGCGATGCGCGCCATCAAGCGCGAGGATCCCGAGGCGAAAGAGCTGCAGAAATACGACATCTCCAACCTGCGGGCGCTTTATCTCGCGGGCGAGCGGGCCGATCCAGACACGATCAACTGGTGCGCCGACAAGATGGGCGTGCCGGTCTACGATCACTGGTGGCAGACCGAGACCGGCTGGACCATCGCGGGCAATCCCACCGGGGTCGAGGCGCTGCCGGTCAAGGTCGGCTCGCCCACCGTCGCGATGCCGGGCTACGACGTGCGCATCCTCGACGAGGCCGGGCAGGAGATGCCGGCCGGCACGCTCGGCGCTATCACCATCAAGCTGCCCTTGCCACCCGGCACGCTGCCGACGCTCTGGAACGCCGAGGATCGGTTCCGCAAATCCTATCTCGACACCTTTCCCGGATATTACGAGACCGGCGATGCGGGCATGAAGGATGAAAACGGGTATCTCTGGATCATGGCGCGCACCGATGACGTGATCAACGTGGCCGGGCACCGCCTGTCGACGGGTGCCATGGAAGAGGTGCTCGCGAACCACCCCGACGTCGCCGAATGCGCCGTGATCGGGGTGAGCGATGCGCTGAAAGGTCAGGCGCCGGTGGGATTCGTGTGCCTGACCAAGGGCGTCAACCGGCCGCATGCCGAGATCACCGCGGAATGCGTGCGCCTTGTCCGCGACCAGATCGGACCCGTGGCGGCGTTCAAGATGGCCGTCGTGGTCGACCGGTTGCCAAAGACGCGGTCGGGCAAGATACTGCGCGCGATCATGGTCAAGGTGGCCGATGGCGAGACCTTCAAGACACCCGCGACCATCGACGATCCTGCGATCCTTGACGAGATAAAGAGCGCCCTGCAAGCCATTGGATTGGCAAAGTAAACCGGATATCTTGATAACCGGCCGCCAATACGGGCGCGCCGGAACGCACGACGGGATGATAGGAAAAGCGCTGCCCGGCACGACTCACTCACAGTGTCGCGCCGGACAGCCTACAAGCCGGAACAAACCTCTTGGGGAAAGCAAAAGGTGCAGGCTCAGTGTGTTCCGTGGCACAAGGCAAATGGATTAAATGGTAAAAAGGGCTTGGGCGTCGCCCTGATACACGAAACACACCCAAGTCATAGCCGATTACGGACGGCCGCGCTGTGATGCAGGTCACACGAAACGCAGAAAAGGGCGCAGGAATGAATTCGAAGGTTGGCCCGAGCCTTTTGGCACTGCTCGATCAGCACGGGCGCATCACCGCATTCGAGCGCGGCACCACGATCTATGCGTCAGGCGCGGATGACACCAACATGATGCTGATCGTCGAGGGGCGGGTCGAGATCAGCCGCAGCTCCGTGGACGGGCGACGCTCCATCCTGACCCATCTCGGGCCGGGGGACGTGCTGGGTGAACTGGCCGCGCTGGATGGCGGGCCGCGCAGTGCGGATGCCTTCGCCGTCACACCTGTCCGCGGACGCGTTCTGACACGGGGCTGCGTGCTGCGTCTTCTGCGGCAGACACCCGATGCGGCGCTCGATACGATCTCGGTGTTGTGTGGCAGGCTCCGCGAGACATCGGGCATGTATACCGCGCATATGCTGACCGACGGTCAGACACGACTGGCCCGGCTTCTGTTGCGTCTGGCCGAGAAATGGGGAGACGCGCTACCCGACGGGCGATTACAGTTGGCCGAGCGGTTCTCGCAATCCGAACTGGGCGATCTGGTGGGTCTCACGCGGGAAAGCGTCAATCGCAACATGCGTGACTGGGAACAGGCCGGGGTGATCGAACGACGCGGACAGGGCACGATCCTCTGCGATCCGGTGAGCCTCGCGCAAGCAGCGGAGATGGCGGAATGAAACGCGCATGGCTGGGTCTGATCTGGCTTCTGTCCGGGCCGGTGCTTGCACAGGAGGGCGCGATGCTGGACTACACCCCACCGCCCCCGGAGAAATGGCAGTATTTCAGCGATCAGGTCATGGGCGGCGTGTCGGAGGGCGGGGCGCGTGCCGAGGGGCCCGAGGGCGCGCGATACCTGCGCCTGACTGGGGATGTCAGCACCGAAAACCGGGGCGGGTTCATTCAGGTGCGCGTAAAGCTGGATCAGCCATTCCCCGAAGCGGCGCAGGGCGTCGTCGTCGATCTGCGTGGCAATGGCGAGGGCTATTTCGTCCATTTGCGGACGCGCGGGACGCTGCTGCCCTGGCAATATTATCAGGCCAGTGTGCCGAGCGGGCCGGACTGGCAGCGGGTGCGCGTGCCGTTCTCCGCGTTCGAGCGGTCCGGTGCCTTGCTGCGCGCGGTGCCGCGGCCCGAGATGGTCACCAGCCTTGCCGCGGTCGCTTACGGGCGCGATCACAGGGCCGATCTCGAGTTTCGCTGGATCGGAATTTATTGATCTAGAACAAGGGAATATCAATCGAAAGTGATGCAGATTGACCGCCTCAGGAAAACTGTTCTCGCAGCAGACGTTCCTCCAGCCCGTGACCGGGATCGAACAGCAGCCGGTGCGCGATCCGCGTCTCGGACCGGACATCGAGCCACAGCACGCTTTCGACCCATCGGCTGTCGGCATCGGCCATGACCGGGCGTTTCTCGGGCTCGATCACGTCAAAGCGCACCGTGGCCGTTTTCGGAACAAGCGCCCCGCGCCACCGTCTGGGGCGAAACGCCGCAACAGCCGTGAGCGCCAGCACATCGGACCCGATCGGCAGGATCGGCCCATGCGCGCTGTAATTGTAGGCGGTCGATCCGGCCGGTGTGGAAACCAGTGCGCCATCGCAGACCAATTCTTCCAGCCGCAGATGTCCGTCGATGCTGATCCGCAGCTTGGCCGCCTGCGGGCCTGCGCGCAGCAGCGACACCTCGTTGATGGCCAACGCCTCGTGCACAGTGCCGTTGCGTGATTGTGCGTTCATTCTCAGGGGGTTGATGACCTCTTCTTCAGCCACGGCCAGCCTGTCGGGCAGGTCGGTCTCGCTGTATTCGTTCATCAGAAAGCCGACCGTGCCGCGATTCATGCCATAGACCGGCGTGTTGAGCGCCTGCGTGCGGTGCATCGTGTGCAGCATGAACCCGTCGCCGCCGAGGACCACGATCACCTCTGCCTCATCCTCCGGCACATCGCCAAAGCGGGCCGCCAATGCGGTGCGGGCGGTTTGCGCGACGGGCATATCGCTTGCGGCGAAGGCGATCTTTCGGCTCATGCGGCTGGTCCTGATATGAAAATGGGCACGTTCGGGTCGGATCGAACCACAATTCCCGCCGCGAGACCAGCCGTGCCGGTCGTGCGGATGAATTCGTCGCTTTACAATCTTTTCCTCAGACCGATTTTGAGATATGACCCTTTCAATCCTAGAACCGCAGGAGTTGTCTCATGCCGCATGACGGAAATCAGTCTTTGGTGTCCCAGGACTTTTTCACCGAGGATCTCGCCTCGCGCGATCCAGAGATCGCCAGCGCGATCGGCCAGGAGCTTGGCCGCCAGCGCAACGAGATCGAGCTGATCGCAAGTGAAAACATCACATCGGCTGCCGTGATGCAGGCGCAAGGCAGCGTGATGACCAACAAATACGCCGAAGGGTATCCCGGTCGGCGCTATTATGGTGGGTGCCAATTCGTTGATATTGCAGAGAATGTCGCGATCGAGCGTGCCTGTCGGCTCTTCGGCTGCGAATTTGCCAACGTGCAGCCAAATTCCGGCTCTCAGGCCAATCAGGGGGTGTTCACGGCGCTCCTGACGCCCGGCGACACCATCCTCGGGATGAGCCTCGATGCCGGTGGTCACCTGACCCACGGCGCGGCCCCCAACCAGTCGGGCAAGTGGTTCAACGCGGTGCAATACGGCGTGCGGCGCGAGGACAACCTGATCGACTACGACGAGGTTCAGACGCTCGCGACCGAGCATCGGCCGAAGATGATCATCGCCGGGGGATCGGCCATTCCGCGCCAGATCGATTTCGCGCGGATGCGCGAGATCGCCGACAGCGTCGGCGCGTATCTTCTTGTGGACATGGCACATTTCGCCGGTCTCGTGGCGGCGGGCGAATATCCGTCGCCGTTTCCCCATGCCCATGCCGCGACCACGACGACCCACAAGACGTTGCGCGGGCCGCGTGGCGGCATGATCCTGACCAATGACGCGGCGCTGGCCAAGAAGTTCAACTCGGCCATCTTTCCCGGCATTCAGGGTGGTCCGCTGATGCATGTGATCGCCGCCAAGGCCGTGGCCTTTGGCGAGGCGCTGCGCCCGGAATTCAAGGCCTATTCACAACAGGTTATCCGGAACGCACAGGCGCTCTCGGATCAGCTGATCAAGGGCGGTCTGGATACCGTGACGCATGGCACCGACACGCATCTGCTGCTGGTCGACCTGCGCCCCAAGGGCGTGAAGGGCAACGCGACCGAAAAGGCATTGGGTCGCGCGCACATCACCTGCAACAAGAACGGCGTGCCGTTCGATCCGGAAAAACCCACTGTAACCAGTGGCATACGGCTGGGATCGCCGGCCGCGACGACACGCGGTTTCGCCGAGACAGAGTTCCGGCAGATTGCCGACTGGATCATCGAAGTGGTCGATGGGCTTGCCGCGAACGGTGAAGAGAACAACGGCGCGGTCGAAGCCAAGGTCAAGGCCGAGGTCGAGGCGCTTTGCGCACGGTTCCCGATCTATCCGAATCTCTGACTCGACACCTTCCCGGGACAGACCCCTGCGCGGCGTGATGCTGACGCAGGGGTTTTTATTTTGAAACAGCGGCTTGGCCGGTGATCCTAATTCAACCCCCGCCATCTCAGGATCGCATAGATCAGCGCGGCAAGTCCCATCAGCCTGATCACGATGACGCCGATGAGGCGAAGCAGGGCCGTCTTGCGCTCTTCGACGGGATCGATGCGGGCAAGATGCGCGTCGAGGTCGGAAAAGGCCTTGTTTACACGCGATAAATCCAGAACACGGGCCAGTTTCGGATGGGCCATCCAATCCTGTGCCCCGAGGATCGTGGCCGCGGCATGGCGCTGGCGCCGGGGCAGACGGTGTTCGGCGCGGCGCAGTTGCCGCTCAAGCGTTGCCCCACGTACCCGCATCTTGTCCGACAGGGCGGTTTGAAGCTGCGTGACACGCGATTGAAAGTCATTTGGAGCAATCATTTACGTGGCCTTCTTGATGCATTTTAATTGTTCAACCTCGTTTGATCCGAGGGGCTGGTCATGGCTTTTGCGGCACGGTATATCTCAGACCATGTTGAATTGCATCCACCACGGTGTGCCGACGGATCGTCCCGGATTGGTGATCGTGCATGGGCTTTATGGCTCTGCACGGAACTGGGGCGTGATCGCGAAACGGCTGTCGGATACCCGTCATGTGGTCGCCGTGGACATGCGAAACCATGGCACAAGCCCTTGGTTTGAAACGCATTCCTATGCGGATCTGGCCGCCGATCTGGCCGGGGTGATCGAGAACCTCGATGGGTCTTATGACGTGCTGGGCCACTCGATGGGCGGCAAGGCGGCGATGGTGCTGGCGCTGACGCGACCGGAGCTTGTCAACCGGTTGATCGTGGCAGATATCGCGCCTGTTGCCTATGAAAACAACCAGATACAGTACATTGAGGCGATGCAGTCGGTCGATCTGGCACGGGTCACCAAACGCTCCGATGCCGGGGAGCAGTTGCTGGAGAAGATCGACAATCCCGATCTTGCGCCGTTCTTCCTGCAATCGCTGGATATCCGGGACAAACGCTGGCTTCTCAACCTCGACACGCTGGCGCGTGAGATGTCGGAAATCCTGGGATTTCCGGAAATAACAGGTGTTTACGAGGGGAAAGTGATGTTTCTGGCCGGGGCGGAGTCGGACTATGTCCGGCCCGAATACCGCAACCGGATCAAGGCGCTTTTCCCACGGGCGCAATTCGCCAAGATCCCCGGCGCGGGGCATTGGCTGCATGCCGAGAAACCGCGCGACTTCGAGGCGGCGGTGCGGCACTGGCTGGAGCGGTGACGCGTACGGGCTGTGCAGCATGTACGCAAGTTGCGTACGCACCGCCGGCGTCAGGCCGCGCAGGGTGGAAAGACGGTGCTTGAACGGGCGCAGTCGGCTTGCTCAGTTGATCGCAACGGCAAGCGCCACCGATCGCAGGTGCCGGAATTTTTCAAGCGGAGGCAGGGATGGAGATGAACGTCGGGAGGCGGGCCGAGACGCGCGCGTTTCTCGATCGGGTCGCGGCGATGGTGCGGGACGAGATCATGCCGATGTAGGGCGCCTATCACGCCGAGATCGGCAAGGGCGATCGCTGGGACTACACGGCGCGGCAGGCGGAGATCCTCGACGGGCTGAAGGCGCGGGCCAAGGATGAGGGGCTGTGGAATTTCTGGCTGACCGACAGTGAGCGCGGCGTGGGGCTGAGCACGGTCGAATACGCCTATCTGGCCGAGGAGATGGGGCGCACGCCGATGG
>Ga0307959_1000348_pt1 | contig 24619 bp, 22 predicted proteins | sample OrgLakmetagen494_FD_201813 | JGI IMG/M metagenome (GOLD analysis project Ga0307959, IMG submission 201813) | Saline water microbial communities from Organic Lake, Antarctica - #494 | ecosystem: Environmental > Aquatic > Non-marine Saline and Alkaline > Saline | place: Antarctica: Organic Lake...
TCAAATCAGCCGGATCTTTCCCCAAGGGCAACTCGGCTACTTTCACGTCCAGACCCCGGCCCAGCATCAGCTGTGCACCTTTTTTCATGGCGCTGATACCCGCTTTGTCTGCATCGAGCGCCAGCACCACTTTGTCTGACATTCTCTCTAAGAGCTGTACATGATGCAGAGTAAGCGCTGTTCCAGACACCGCCACGGTATTGCTGTACCCAGCTTGGTGGCACATTACTACATCAAACTGCCCTTCAACTATCAATGAGAAATTGAGATTGCGAATACCGGTCTTGGCCTTGTCGTAGCCGTAGAGCAAGTCGGATTTTTTGTACAAATCGGTCTCTGGAGAGTTTACGTACTTGGGAGCCTTGTCGTCGGGATGTAGTATTCTCCCCGAGAATGCCACCATCTTTCCGCCCGGTTCAGCCATCGGAAATACAATACGATCTCGGAAGACATCAAAAGGTTCTTTGCCTGCGTCGGTGGTTTTGATGATGCCTCCTTTCAGAAGCTCGTCGCGGGTATAACCGAGCGACTCAAGGTGGTCTTTAGCTTCTCTCCAGCCATGCTTGGGTGGACCTGGCGCGTAACCAATACGCCACTTAGCTATCGTCTCAGATTTCACCCCTCGGTTTAGCAAATACTCCGTGGCCTCAGTCTCTTTTTCGAGCTCATCAGAAAAGAACACAGTGGCGGCTTCAAGCACAGCAAATAACCGTTCGCGCTCACTTTTCTTTTTCGGATCTTCCGGCACCAGCTCCACTCCCGCCTTGACCGCCAGCATCTTGAGTGATTCTTTGAAATCCACTCCTTCCATCGCTTGGATGAAATTAAAAATATCGCCACCTTGAGAAGTAGAAAAACAATAATACATTCCCCGGTCAGGCGACACATAAAAAGACGGTGTCTTCTCGGCCGCAAACGGTGACTTACCTTTGTAGTTTTTACCGGCTTTATGTAGTTCCACATATGGTGAAATCACATCAAGAATATTCAATTTATCTTTAATCTGTCGGACAGCATCACTCATAGTGGCCCTAGTATACCGCTTTATGCATAAACAGACGAGCGGGGTGCATATCGCGGCAAACCAACGCTCGAACCTGCAGTCATTCAACAATATGCTGCACTCAGATTAAAACAACTTTCATCAATGTAGATATATTGACATATTGATAAATATGTGTATAATATATCTAAATAGAAATTGGACAAAGAGGAGTTTTGTCATGAAGTATGTTCTTCGTTTTTACGCTCTTGCCGCCGCTATTGCTGCCACTATTGCAATAGCACTGGTACTGCTAGTTCTTACACCAGATTCATGTAAAAAACGTGAAATCTACAAGGACGGTGAGTGCACTCTGGATGTGGAACAACTCACCGGCGCCGAGGCGGCAATGATGGTTGATGCGATATTGTATCAGATGATCGAGGATCACAACCGTCGAAAGAACCCGGTACAACCGGCTCCAGTCTGTACTGATAAGAAATGTGCAGCCGCTAGGCATACCAACGGGTCGACCGGGTCGACTGCAATTTCAAGAAATGGAGACAACGGTCACCCGCATTCAATTACCCACAACTGGTAACTGAAGAAAAGAATAGCCCGAAGCCCCGCACACCAGCGGGGCTTTTTCAATGCAAAATAACATTGAGATTATTTTTATACCACACAGTAGCACGGGTCTAAGCACGCGCTTAAAAACAACTTTCTCGCAATGCCGATATTGACATATTGATAAATATGTGTATAATATATCTAAATAGAAATCAGACAAAGAAAGAGGAGTTTTGTCATGAAGTATGTTCTTTGCTTGTGTGCTCTTATCCTTGCTGGGTGCAATACATCAAAAGAGTGTGAGGAGCTATATGTACCCTCCCTACATGATGAATGTGTTGTGACCAAAACGACCAATACCGATGTCGTGTTCCCTTCTATATCAACCTATAACGTGGAAGATGCAACGCTCAAAGCCAAACTTGCGAGCATCAAAACACGTTATGAAGCCAGGCCAGCCGCGCGGAGATCTGATATGCCGGCAGAAATGATGATGGCGATTCACAACCATCAAAAATCCCAGGCACAATCTTCTCCCTAAACAACGTCCAGGCCCCGCAATCCAGCGGGGCTTTTTCAATGCAAAATAATATTGAGATTATTATATACCAGACAGCAGCACCAGTCGAAGCTCGCGATTTAAAACAACTTTCATCAATGCAAACATATTGACATATTGATAAATATATGTATAATATATCTAAATAGAAATCAGGCAAACAAAGAGGAGTTTTGTCATGAAGTATGTTCTTATTTTGACTTCGGTCGCACTGTTGACTGTCGCTGCATGCAGCGACCCAGACCAAGTCACGACTCGGAGTGATTTTCATGCAGTTGTCGAACAGCCTGCAATCTGTCCGGGGTGCGATTCTAAGGAAAAAATCAAACTCAAACCCAGTACGGCCACACTCACACGAGTGACTACAACAAGACCAGAACCCGGTCTATTCCAGAGACTCTGGCACTGGTTGATTTGGAACTAAAATCTGCTCATAAAGCCCCGCACACCAGCGGGGCTTTTCATATATCACCTTGGCCAAGCCCACCGCACCACCACCCTGTAGCGAAGCATTTGCAGTGCCTGTAAGGCGCGAAACCGCTGAGTCTCAGGGTGGTGGTGCGGTGGGCGTGTTCACTATTTCTTATTAAGTTTTGAGTACACCATGCAAAAAACGACACCACACAGTGTCGTTTTTTGCTTTTGCTTTTACAAGCTACTATGCTTGATTGTCTTGAAGCTCTTTAATCATGTCGTACTTCTTACTTCCCTTGAAGCCCGAACCGGCTGGGATAAGTTTTCCGATAATGACGTTTTCCATCAAACCAGCAAGATTGTCGCTACTCCCCTTCACTGCGGCGTTAATCAATACTCTGGTTGTGTTTTGGAACGATGCAGCTGAAAGGAAGCTCTTTCGTGACAGTGATGTTTCAGTAATACCCATGATTAGGCGATCACCCTTGGCCACTTCTTTCCCTTCTGCCTTAAGCTTCATATTTTCCTCTACCACAATCCATTCTTCGACTATTTCTCCAATCGTAAACCGACTTTCTCCTCGGTGAGTAATTTTCACTCGTGACATCATTTGCTTCACGATGAGTTCGATGTGCTTGCGGGCGATTGTTACACCTTGGAGCTCATAGATTTTGTTTACTTCAGAAATAATGTAGTCCTGTGCAACTTCTTGACCACCAAACTTGAAGAGTTCTGGCAGCAGAGCTGATCCGTCAGTCAAAAGCTGTCCAGCTATTACTGAGTCTCCTTTTGACACTGTCTGAGTTCGTCGGTAGTCAACTGCATATTCATTATTATCTTTCTTCTTAGGAGCTTGTTCTGCTGTCATGTCTGGAGAAACCACGATTACTCGATCGCGTCCGTCAGTTCGTACGTCGGTAACTATTCCGGTGTATTTACACACAATCGCAGGAATCTTTGGTTGTCGTTTTTCAAAGACTTCTTCTACACGAGGAAGACCTTGGGTTACGTCTCCACCAGCTGATGCAGCTCCACCGGCGTGCTTGGTGTTCATCGTCAACTGAGTTCCTGGTTCACCAATCGCTTGCGCGGCGACTGTTCCCACTGCTTCTCCAATATCCACCAGAGCGTTGGTAGTCAGGTCAATTCCGTAACATTGCTGACATACTCCACGCAACGTCCTACAGGTCATTGGTGACCGTACTACGACTGATTCACAGGTGGTACCTTCTACAGCAATCGCATCTCGTCGGGATAGCAAGTGCCCTTTTTTGAAGATCACATTGCCTTTTGCGTCAACTGCGTCTTCAGCCAATATTCTTCCTTTGATTGCTTTTGAAAAGGCAATTTCAATTCCTGAAGCAGATACTCGACTGATATTAGTCCCCGTCTTGGTCTTGCAATTTTCTTCGGTCACAATCGCATCTTGTGCTACCACAAAGAGTCGTCGTGTGAGGTACCCAGCCTTTGCGGTCTGAAGCGCCGTGTCAGCCAGTCCTTTTCGTGAACCGTGAGTGGTGTTGAAGTACTCGATTGGGCTCATACCTTCCTTCATTGATGATAGTACCGGGAACTCTAGAGTTTCACCACGAGTATTTACAATCAATCCTTTCATACCGGCCATCTGAGCAATCTGTCCGAGTGAACCTCGGGCTCCAGATTTCCACATTTCAAAAGCAGAGCCATCGTCGCTGAGTGTTTCTGGCAACACTTTTTCAATTTCTGTTTTCGCTCGGTGCCAAATATCGATAATCATTCTTCGGCGTTCTTCTCGCGACAGGAGACCTTCGTCATAATGCGAGATAATTTCTTGTACTTCTTTTTGTGAAGCTTCGAGAATTGCTGGCTTTTGCTTTGGCACCACCACATCGTCAATCCCCCATGTGGTACCCGAAACGGTAGCGTACTTGAAGCCAAACTTCTTTAGTTTGTCGACAATCACCGGCACCTTGTCAGCCCCTCGGTCGTCGATAATATCAATCACGATTTGGAAGAGGGTTTTCTGCACCACTACATCATTGATAAATGTATGGTCACTTGGGAGAACTGAGTTGAACAATAGACGTCCGACAGTGGTCTCGAAGATTGCGCCTTCAAATTGCGCGTACTTTGCTGTATCGGTTGCCAATACTTTTACTTTGGCTCGGAAGTCAATCACTCCGTAATCGTACGCATTGATAGCGTCATTTGGTGAGGCAAAGTGCTTCCCTTCTCCCTTCGCTCCCTCCACAACCTTTGTCATCCAGTAGGCTCCAAGCGCAATATCGAGTAGTTTTTCTGATACCACTGGTTCTGATGAACCTGGCTTGAGGATGTTTTTGTTGGCTGAGATGATTTCTCGAGCTTCCATTTGAGCCTCGTCAGACAGAGGTACGTGGACAGCCATCTGGTCACCGTCGAAGTCAGCGTTGAATGCACGACAGACAAGTGGGTGAACTTGAATAGCATTTCCTTCAATCAATACTGGACGGAATGCCTGAATACCTTGTCGGTGAAGTGTTGGCGCACGGTTGAGTAGTACGTACTTGGTATGGATGATGTCATCGAGGATTGCCCATACTTCTGGCACTCCGTCCTCCACTAATCGTCCAGCTCCTCGGATGTTATACGCAAGCTCTTGTTTCAAAAGTTCAGCAATCACAAACGGTCGGAAGAGCTCTAGCGCCATATGTTTTGGCAGTCCACACTGATCAAGCGCGAGCTCTGGTCCAATGACGATTACCGAACGTCCTGAATAGTCTACTCGCTTACCGAGCAAGTTTTGTCGAAAGTAACCCTGCTTACTTTTTAGGTAGTCCGACAATGACTTAAGTGGTCGTCGTTGTGCCTGACTCATGACTGAGTAAGCACCGCCTCCGTGACGAATAGAGTTGTCTACCAAAGCGTCAACCGCCTCCTGCATGATTCGCTTTTCGTTTCGTAGGATTACATCGGGTGCTTGAATATCAATCAATTTTTTGAGTCGATTGTTTCGGTTGATTACTCGACGATACAGGTCGTTGAGGTCAGAAGACGCATGTCGTCCTCCCTCGAGCGCAACCATCGGTCGAATCGCTGGTGGTATTACTGGGATACGAGTCAAGAATAACCATTCAGGTCGGACGCCAGCGTTGAGCATGCCACGGATAAGTGCAAGTCGCTTATCGAGCTTGGCTCGCTCCATTGCTCCAGCTTTGGTGTATCGATTTTCGAGTTCGTCACACAACTTCGCGAGGTCAATGTTTTTGAACAAGTCAAAGATAGCCTCAGCACCAATCCGAGCGTCAAACAATGTACTGTATTTGATTGAGAACTTGTGAAAAGTAGCTTCGTCAAGAACCGTGCCCTGTTTGATACTTTCAATCTCTTTCTTCGTTTCATCCGCACGCGCCTTGAGTGCATCACGCGCTTCTTCATTTTGTAGTGCTTTTAGCTTGGTCTTAAATTCAGTGTCGAGTTCAGACAAGATTCGTGCTCGATCGCTCTCGCTGACAGACGTTACAATGTATCCGGCGAAATAGATAACCTTTTCAATAGAAGAAGCCGTCAGACCAAGGATCATCGCGATTCTACTTGGTACTCCACGCAAGAACCAGATGTGCGAGACAGGTACGCAGAGGTCGATGTGCCCCATTCGTTCTCGACGAACGATTGCGCGAGTGATTTCTACTCCACACTTTTCACACTCGATACCTTTGTATCTGATACCTCGATATTTCTTACACGAACACTCGTAGTCTTCTACCGGGCCGAAAATACGCTCGTCAAACAGACCGTGTTTTTCTGGTCTTTGGGTTCGGTAGTTGATAGTCTCTGGCTTGGTCACTTCTCCCCATGACCAGTCAAGAATAGTTTCTGGTGAAGCCAGCTTCAAACTCACTCCGGTGTAGTTTGTTGGGATCATTGGCGGCTTCTTAAATTCTGTTTTTTTGAATGTTGAATCGTTAGACATAGGCAGAAAGATTACGCTTGCTCATAATTACGTCGTGGTCGTTCTTCGCGTTCGAGCGTCACATCAAGAGCTAGACCGCGCAATTGATTGAGTAGTACGTTAAAGGCAGCTGGTGTATGAGGATGTGAGATTTTTTCTCCTCGTACAATCGCGTCAAAGGCTGCACTTCGTCCGACAATATCATCAGATTTGATAGTCAGCATTTCGCGGAGCGTATAGGCAGCACCATATCCAAGGAGTGCCCACACTTCCATTTCTCCAAATCGCTGTCCACCCACCTGGGCTTTTCCGCCTAGAGGCTGCTGTGTGATAAGAGAGTATGGTCCAATTGAACGCATGTGAATCTTGTCTTCTACCATGTGGTGCAACTTCAAGATGTACATGTAGCCGACCGCAGTTTTCTGGGCAAACTCTTCACCGGTGAGACCATCACGCAACTGAATCTTTCCGTCAGTTGGGAAGCCTGCTTCTACCAACTCTTTCTTCACATCATCTTCGTTGGCCCCCGCAAATGGAGGTACTATAGCTTGATACCCAAGAGTGTTGGCTGCCATCCCGAGGTGCAATTCGAGAATCTGTCCCAGGTTCATACGAGACGGTACACCAAGCGGTGTGAGTAGGAGGTCTACTGGAGTTCCATCTTCTGTGTATGGCATATCTTCCTCTGGAAGAATCCGAGAAATAACACCTTTGTTTCCGTGTCGTCCGGCAAGCTTGTCACCGACTGAAATATTTCGTACTTGAGCGACAGTAATCAAGATCTTCTTGATGACACCACTTTCGAGCTGGTCACCATTTTCTCGAGAGAAAATCTTCACGCCAATTACTCGTCCTTTCTTTCCTGCTTGTAGTCGTAGTGATGTATCTTTTACGTCTTTGGCTTTTTCACCAAAGATTGATCGCAGTAGTCGTTCTTCAGGAGTCAGCTGAGTTTCTCCTTTTGGAGTTACTTTTCCAACCAAGATATCTCCAGTACGTACTTCTGCTCCGATCCGGATAACTCCAGTCTCGTCCAGATTACGAAGCTTTACTTCTGACACATTAGGGATGTCAGGAGTAGTTACTTCAGGTCCAAGTTTTGTATCGCGTACTGCTACTTCGAGCTCATCGAGGTGGATAGAAGAAAACTTGCTCTTCTTTACCAGTCGTTCAGAGATGATAATCGCATCTTCGTAGTTGGCACCATTCCAAGACATGAAGGCCACCATGGCGTTTTGTCCAACTGCGATTTGTCCGTTATCAGTTGAAGTTGTGTCGGCTAGCAAGTCGCCTCGCTTCACTGTTTGTCCCACTGATACTGCTGGACGATGCTGGAAAGCTGAGAAATCATTGGTCCGCTGTAGCTGTGCGAGCGGATATTCGTGGTTCTTTCCATCTTTCTTTTTGATCACCACTTTTCTGGCGTCTGCTTCTACCACTTCTCCTGGCTCTTGGGCGTAGAGTACTCGTCCGACGTCTTTTGCGGCCATCCCTTCGATTCCAGTCGCAACAATTGGTGCTTCTTGGATAATACAAGGGGTTGACTGCTTCTGCATGTTTGAACCCATTAGAGTACGGTTGGCGTCATCGTGATTCAAAAATGGAATCATTGATGTTGCAACTGAGAACGGCTGGTTGGTGGCGATATCAATGTAGTCGACATCGTTGCGTGCTACGAGCCGTGGCTCACCTTTCATGCGAGCTTCTACCATGTCTGGCTTGATTTTTCCTTTATCATCCACCTCGACTGCTGCATGGGCAATGGTGAAGTGCTCTTCTTCGTGAGCATTCATGTATGTCACTTCATCAGTCAATTTTCCTTTCTCAACCTTCATGTACGGAGTCTCGATGATACCGAAGCGGTTTACTCGAGAGTACATAGAAAGACGGAGAATCAAACCAATGTTTGGTCCTTCTGGTGTGTGAATCGGACAAAGTCTTCCGTAGTGAGAAGTGTGTACGTCACGCACCTCAAAGCCGGCTCGTTCACGTGTCAAACCACCTGGTCCCAGCGCGGACAAAGTCCGCAAGTGCTCAACTTCAGCCAGGATATTTTGCTGCTGTGAAAATTGAGACAGCTGGTTGGTGGTGAAAAATTCTTTGATGGACGCTTGAAGTGGTCGCGGATTGATGATTTGCATCGGGAGTGATGTTTCAGCTTCAATGGTCGACATTCGGTCCTGAATGTTTCGTTTCATTCGAGTCATACCGACTCGTACTCGCTGCTGCAGCATTTCACCAAAGTACCGCACTCGACGAAAACCGAGGTGGTCGATATCGTCTGGAGTGGCTTGGTTGTCATGATTTGATTCAATGATATGAGTCAAAATCAATCTCATGTCTTCGGTAGAGACAGTTCTTTCTGCTGTGGCTTTTGCTGTCACTGGACGACCAAATCGGTTGTTGAAGTGATGGCGTCCGATTTCGGACAGGTCGTAACGTTCTGGTGAAAAGATAGACTGCACAAACTCTCGAGCGTTGTCGATAGTCGCCAGGTCACCATCTCGCAGTCGTTTGTAGATTTCCACAAATGACTCATCAGTGGTTTTTGCTGGATCTTTAGCAATAGTTGCCTTCATGTATTCCTCACCCCGCTCGACGCCTTTGACGAGCTTTATCATGTCAGCGTCCTTTTCTACACCTAAAACACGGAGCAAAGAAGAGATCGGGAACTTCTTTTTTCGGTCGATTTTTACATAGATAACTCCATCAGCTTCTGACTCAATTTCTACCCAGGCTCCTCGTGCTGGGATGATTTTGGCTCCAAAGAGTGTTTTGCCTTTACTTTCAGCTGCGGTGAAGAAAATACCGTAACTTCGTGCAAGCTGTGGGACGATTACTCGCTCAACACCGTTGATGATGAATGTACCATTGTCAGTCATCATCGGAATATCCGTCATGAAGATCTCCTGGTTTTTTTCACTATCAAACGTTTTGTTCTTGAGCACCACTTCTGCGCGCAATGAAGCTTCATAGGTTCGTTTGTTTGCTTTTGCAAACTCTGGCGAATACTTGGGTGCGCCAATATCGTATTTTTTAAATACCATTTCAAACTTCTTTTCAGAATAGTCTGAAATCGGTGAAAACTCCGTGAAGCTTTCCTTCAAGGCAGTCTCAACAAACCACGTGTACGACTCACGTTGTGGCTCGATCAGGTCTGGTAGCGGAATGCGTGGTGCAGCTGCTTTCGCAAATGTCCGCTGCGGCATGTGTCCGACTGAAATCTCTTTTGACATATCAACCTAAAATTAAAATAAAAACGCAAGCAACAAAAAATTAACGCTTAAGCGCCATTTTAAATTGTTTCAACTTTTCTATCGGATAAATAAATGCATCACTCCCGTGAATAATTACCTCCGCCTATGAAACATCTCCCAATCGTAACTCATTCGAGATCGCAACACTGCGTATGTGGACAAGAGTATACGTGATATCTATAGAATTGCAAGCGTGTGTATTGACATTAGAGTAGTAATAATTTATGGTATTTTTACCGTGGCCTAGTAGAGAACTGGAGAGACTTAATGAACCTATTTCATAAAATCCTAACCGACGCTTTGGTGTGGGTTAGCGGAGAGGAGCCTGTCCTCATTGCTTACGGCGGACTCATTTTGTTCATTTTATTCTTGACGACACTTATGATTGTTGCCGGTCTTGGATTATTCATCGCATCACTAGTGAATGTAAAACAACAGTAATCAAACAATCCCAGCAAATCCCGATGGATATCTGGGGTTTTCTTTTTATGCGCTGCCGCGTCTCTTCTCTATCTCTTTATGGTTTCCTTGCAGAAATACGTCTGGCACTTTCAGCTTCTTCTTTTTGTATTCAATGACCTCTGGACGGGTATAGGCTTCGCCGGTCGTAGCTCGATCGTCTTCGAGTGATTCTTTGCTCCCGAGCACCCCTGCGACTTGGCGCGCCGTGGAGTCGATGATGGTCAGTGCTGGCAACTCACCTCCAGTCAGGACATAGTCTCCCACACTGACCTCTTCTGCCTTGAGTGCGGTCTTGACGCGTGCATCGATACCTTCGTACCGGCCAGAAATAAGCACGAGGTGATCATATTTCTTGGCATATTCTTTGGCAAGCTTTTGCGTAAAGACTGTCCCGCGTGGCGACATAATCAGTGTCTTTACTTTCTTTTGATCTTTCTTTCTCCCTACAGCTTTGTTCCAGGCCCGCAAAATCGGCTCCGCCTTCATCACCATCCCCGGACCACCTCCATACGGTTTATCATCAACTTTATTGTGTTTATTATTCGCAAAGTCGCGAGGATTGTAGTACGAAACAGAAATCTTCTTCCCTCGCACCTTCGCTCCCATTCCCTTGTCAGTTTTTTGCGCACGACCAAGCACACTCGTGTCAGTGTACGTTTGGCAAATATCAGGAAATAAAGTGATGACGTGAAAGTTCATATTAGTTTTTGTGCTGTTTAAAATACTCTTCAATTAGTTGCGCGTCATTTAAATCTTTTTCTCTACCAATATGCACCTTACAGAGCAAAAGAAACACCAGCGGCTGAACCATGACCCCATCTACTTTATGAGCAATACTTTTCAGCATTTCAAACGTGAATGTATACCCATGACCCCATTCAAAAATTAAGTCATTCGAGACCTCAAATATACCATTGACAATTCTTTCTCTTCTCCACTTTTTGCTGAAGTCATGATCTACTTCCCATCCTTCTCTACTCTTAAGCTCCTCAAAAGCTGACCCACAGACAACAACATCAAAATCACTACTCTTGCGGATTCCATAAATATCTAAAACTGAACCGCCAACAACTACAAAATCTTCTAACGATAAATTCAATTCGTGTGCTTTTTCAAGATGGTCCATTTGCAAAAAGAGTAGCACAAAACGAGAGAAGTGGCAGGGTCTGCGCACATTTGGAGGCAAATGGCTGGTCAATAATAAAACCGGATGACTATCCGGTTTTATTATTGCATTTGCTGAAACCGTAAGAAAATTTCGCTGGAAATTTACTGGTCGCAGACACTATCACGAGCGAGTCTATATTTTAAATCAGCACTCGCGTCAGTATACGTTTGGCAGATATCAGGAAATAGGGTGATGACGTGAAAGTTCATATATTACAAAATATCTTTATACGTCTCTAAGAAGGTTGGGAATTGGGAGTGTAAGTCTTTCGTGTCTGGGAAATCCTCCAGACTACACCAACGAAGTTCAAGGCATTTTTCCGGCTCTGGATTGCATACTTGAGCTGGGTCAACCTTAACCAAGTAATCAAATTGCACCCAGTGATAGGTCTTTCCATCAATTTCTCGAAATGTATCTCTCCAACCAATTTGCTGTATGTCAATCGCATCAGCACCAGTCTCTTCCTTCACTTCTCGTCTCACCCCGGCTAAAACAGTTTCGCCATGCTTGACTCCACCACTACCAACGGGGTCCCACTTGAAGTGCTCGTCCCGACACTTGTCACTCCGCAGACCGAGCAGATATTTACCGCTGCCATCGTGACAAAGATTTACTGCTCCGACGCCTATGTAATCAATTCCTTTTTTCATATCTAAAATCTACCACAAAAGACGCAACGTGACAGCGACCGCGTACGACTGGATTGAATAAACTGTTGTCCACTACAATCACAAGCGAAGTATCACCTCCTGGAGAGCATCTGCAGGGTGCCAGTCAGTCTTTTAAAAAACCACGACCTGGGTCGTGTTTTTTCAAAGTTGCACCCGAAGCCGAAGTAAAAATCTGCTGATATTTTTACGATCGCCAGCAGGTGATGCAAGCGAGTCTATATCTTCAAATCGTCGATCGCTTCGTCCAAAGACTTTGCTTCGGCGGATCCGCCGTTATCTTCCTGCATTGCTTCTGATATTTCTGGATTCATCCCCTTCCCTCCTTCTGGTTCGTTAATTTTGAGGTTTACTCGAGCATCGTTCTTCATCCCAACGACTCGCAACAGGGTGCGGATGGCTTTGGCGGTGTTGCCGCTTCGGCCAATAATCTTTCCCATATCTTCTGCGTGCACATCGAGCGTCAAGAGTACTCCCATCTCGTCTACCGTTCGATTGACTACCACTGACTCCGGGTGGTCGACCAGAGTCTTTACTAAATTTTCGAGAAATTGCTTATCTTCGTACGTATCCATACAACTATCATTTGACTAACTAGTAAGCAATCGTTACAAAATGCAACGTGCTTCTTAAATAATACGTAAAGTAACTCACTCCGTCAATCAGACGAAGTGAATTGCTTTGATATTATAGCTTAGAATCAACTAAGCGTTGGCAGTTTAGAAATTCTTTTTGGGAAACTGAAAGAATTTGAAGCTATATTCGCAGGAGTCACTGCACTCGTTTGCTTATTTAACAGCTTCTGCTTCGACTGGAGTTTCTTCTTTTTCTGCTTCTGCTTCTGCTTCTTCGGCTGCAGGCTCTTCGGCTGGAGTTTCCTCAGCAGCGGCTTTAGCTTCTTCTGCGGCTTTTTGCTCAGCCTCTGCTTTTTTTGCCGCTTCTTCCTCAGCTTTCTTGATAGCCTCCTCGTCTACAATTGGAGATTTTCGGGGCAGGACGTTGATTTTCTTGGCATCAATCACTTTTTGGCTCACAAGGATATTGTGCATCGTACCTGAAGGTTGCACACCTTTGCTCAACCAGTCTTTTGCTTTTTCAGCATCCAATTGGATGTGATTGAGCTTTGGGTTATAGGAACCAAGGCGGTCGATATGTCTATCACTCCCAACCCCTGTTCGCTTGTCGGTCACGACGATCCGGTACGCAGGATCGTTTTTTCGGCCAACTCGTTGTAAACGCATCATTAACATAGTGGCGCTAGCATACCAGATTGCAAATAAACGTCAATAGTTAAACTAAAGCGCCTAATCAACAGTAGTAAGTACGTGGGGAAAAATTAACACTCTGCGACTGAGCTGGGGCTGGAATCACCTAAGCGTTTGACTTTCCGTTCAGAAATTCTTTTGGAAAAGGAAAGAATTTTGACACACATTCATAAATACCCCCGGTGGCATTTTCTCACTTAAATGCTAGTATTTGGCTATGAATAAAACTATAGAAGGACCAATCATGGTCCGCGGAAAAGGCACCGGATTTGTTAAAAATGACGCATTTGAAGAAGACGTGGTGATTGAACGTGAAGCCCTGGGTTTTGCACTCAATGGCGACATCGTAGAGGTAGAATTAAAAAAAGCCATTCCTGGTAAACGACAAGAAGGAAAAGTAGTACGAGTGGTCAAGGCACTGCATCGAGAACTGATTGGTGTAGTTAAAGAAAAAAATGAAGGTGGTAAAACCATTAAGTTTTTGTCGCCAGACAACAGTCGGATTCATATTCGACCAGTACTGCCGGACGCTACAAACAATGACATCGATATGAAGGTGGTAGTAGAAATCACCAGCTGGAAAGAACCGAACCTTGACCCAATTGCCAAGATCACCGAAACACTCGGACACGCCGGAGATCACGAAACAGAAATGCAAGCCATTATTCGTTCTGGTGGCTTTTCAAAAGAATTCCCAGAGTCGGTACAAAAAGCGGCTCATGAACTGTACGAGAATAGGGAGCAGATTTTTGCTGATGCGGTAGCTGATCCAAAACGAAAAGACTTTAGAGGTGTGACCACCATGACGATTGACCCACACGACGCAAAGGACTTTGACGATGCTCTATCTATTCAAACGCTCCCAAATGGCAATACGGAAGTAGGTATCCATATCGCTGACGTCTCACATTACGTAAGACCAGGCGAGCCACTGGATGTCGAAGCCATCGAGCGAGGTACATCTGTCTACTTGGTGGACCGAGTGATTCCGATGCTACCAGAAGTGTTATCAAATGATCTCTGTTCTTTGCGCCCAAACGAGGACCGGCTGGCTTTTTCAGCAGTCTTTGAGCTCGATGCAGACGCTGGAGTAGTTGGTCAATGGTACGGTCAAAGCATCATTCACTCTGACAAGCGATTTAGCTATGAAGACGCTCAGACTATTCTTGATGAGCAGGCTGGCGAGTACCTCACAGAACTCAATACGCTCATGAAGTTGGGACGCCTCCTGCGTCGTAAGCGACAATCCAACGGAGCAATCGCTTTTGAACAACCCGAAGTAAAATTTGAGCTCGACGAAAACGGCACGCCGATTCGAGCGTACACCAAAGTACGCACCGAGACGATGATGATGATTGAAGACTTCATGCTGCTTGCCAACCGGGAAGTTGCGACCTTTATCAATCAAAAAGCCAAGGGTGAGGACAAGGACCTCACGTTTGTCTACCGAATCCACGACGTACCAAATCCAGACAAGATTGAAGAATTGGCTACCTTTGTCCATGCACTTGGGTATGAATTTGAAACCAAGCAAGGAATAGTCGGGGCCAAAGCCCTCAACAAACTTATGAGTGACGTTGACGGTGAGTCTGAAGCCAATCTCATCCGTACTGCAAGTATTCGTTCTATGTCTAAAGCGATATATTCAACCAAGAACATCGGGCACTTTGGTTTGGCGTTCAAGTTTTACACACACTTCACTTCACCGATTCGACGGTATCCAGACTTGATGGCACACCGAATGTTGCGGATGCACCTGGACGGAGAGACCATTGGGCCAAAAGAAACTGCTCGCTATGAGCAAATTTCAGTTCAATCGTCTGAGCGCGAGATGGAAGCCGTATCGGCTGAACGTGACTCAATCAAATTCAAGTCTGTTGAATACATGATGAACAAAGTTGGACAGGCATTCAACGGCATCATAACCGGAGTCACCGACTGGGGCATCTATGTCCAAGAACAAGATTCTCTGGCTGAAGGGATGGTTCGGCTCTCTACTATCAAAGGTGACTACTTTGAGCATGAAGCCACCAAATACCGTATCAAAGGTAAGCAGACAGGAAAGGTATACCGACTGGGTGATGAGGTGCGAGTAAAGCTGGTACGAGCAGATAAAGATGATCGCCAACTCGACTTTGAGCTTGTCACGAAGGAGAAGAAGTAGGCACTAGTCATAAAAAGACCGACTCAATGAGTCGGTCTTTTTATGTTTATTGTGTATTCCATGCTATCTGTCCATCTTCATCGTTACCTTGCTGCGGATATTTTTCTTCTAACATCGCCACATTCCCGTACACCCCTGAGACATAGCTTCCGGCTTTTTCTTTCACCCCATACTTTTGTCCTGTCTTACTATTTTGAGCAAAATCTCGAAATTGCAAAAACAAGTCTTTTCCAGCTAGTAATTTTTCTTTTGGAGTCTGCTGCACAAATTCAGCCACCAGTAATCCAGTAGCCGGACCACCAACGTTATATGCAATCACCATCAGTGGGACTACCATGTCTATTTCGAAATCCTCTTGGGTGTCGAACTGGTCACGCAACACAGACAGCTCACCTTCTGCAGAGTGGGTGAGATAGTGATAATTATCAGACACTAACTTCCCCGCTACCTCCAGCTGGTCATCCATACGTAACGAAACTTTAATAGTATCTTCAACTTTGTTCCATTCTGCCGCTTGCTCTTGCATAGTTGCAAAACTTTTTTCACGAGTGTATTCCCACCAGGTTTTTGGCATAATCTGTGCCAGCCCTTTTGCTCCATCTAAGCTCGACAGTCCAGCGTTGAATTTTGACTCGTGCGCAAACAGACCAGGCAAGATTCTTCTGAATTCAGCCTGGACTGCTGCTGGTACTGCCGGACGACTAGCTTCAGCTTCTGAACGAAATTCAATCTGCTGCTGGGCGTATTCCATGCGATTTAAGTGCTCAGCACCACGAACTGGTTTTTCAGCAAAGTAACTGACGATATCGTCGTAACTATTGATTTCACCAGAGGTTATTCCGGCTACCAATTCAGGCTCGTCAGCTTCTTCGTACGCAGCTTTAAAGTCAAGCACTACATTCAATCGGCTTACGATATCTCGTGAGGGATACCTGGCTTCTACTAGAGCTTGTGCATAGTCCAGCCACTCCCTGGGTATACCCTGCTCAGGAACACCGGCCTTATTTAATTCTCCTGGTGTGTACAAATAGCGCTCAATGACCGAGCCATCGGATTTTACTTTTTTATCTATAAAATCCTGAAACTCAAAGGGTGGACCGACGGGTTGATAGTACTCATCAAGAAACAGCACCTCGTCCTTGTGTAGTTTTGTAAACGCTTTGTAGCCTAACACTTCTGCATTAAAACGCTCGTCTTGCAAATCATCATTTTCAATCGCTGCTTCTGGTTCCGCTTCAGTTTTTTCCTCAATAGCAGCCAACGTGTTGGCATCTGCCTCAATTTCTTTGAGTAGCTGCTCTCTGATCACTCTATCTGCAATCTCTTGTGCCTCTTGCTCAACGACCACCGTCTCCGGTGCTGACAGGACAGGTTCTGATGCTTGGGTTTCTGAATACCCATCTACTGCTTCCCCCTCATGCTTTGAGATTGCATAGGCACTTACAGCAACCATCCCAGCCGCACCGAGCGCAGCAGCTAGTCCCTTCTTTGAAGTGCTACTTAACTTTTTTTTTGGTCAGGGAAATTTGGTGCTCCAGATTCGGCCAATGCTGCCACCAAGTCTGCTCTTTGCTCTGGGGTCTGTGGACCAAGCTCGTCGACTGGGTTGGTATCAGGAACACGTTCTAGACGATTTCCGTACGGAGTCTCTGCTACTGGTTGAAATTTTGGTATACCTTCTTTCATCCCACTATCATAACAAAAAACGTGGGGCCAAAAAGCCCCACGTAGGATAAGTCACTCACAATGATCTGGGTGTGCCTGACTCGGAAAGTGATGCGGACAAATACGTAATCGCCACATCAATACTTGTATGCGTATTTTTTTGCGCACAGACGCAATCATTTTTTGTACGGGGGTTTTCTTTTTAGATTTCCTCCGCACGGACAGCTCGTCCTTTCCTGCTATCATGCCTATTACTCCCTTGTGAACACCTGGACATTTTAACTACCAATGGACTGCAAAAGTTTTATTTTGCTACTGCTGCTGCCTCTTCAAATTTGACCGAGAGTACTTTTGAAACTCCTTCACCTCCCATTGTAATACCATAGAGAATACCGGCCCGAGCCATCGTCTCACGATTGTGCGTAATCAGTACCAGCTGAGACTTTTTGGAGAGCGCTTCTATCATATCGCCATAGCGTCGACTATTCGCCTCATCCAGCGCAGCGTCAGTCTCATCAAGAATGATAAATGGTGGCGGATTTACCTGACTCATAGCAAAAATGAGTGCGATAGACGTCAATGCACGCTCCCCTCCTGAAAGCATCTCGAGCCCTTTTACACGCTTATTGGGTAGCTGTACATTGAGCTCAATTCCTTCTTCTGTTTTTGCATCCTCAGCATCATCGTCATCTTCGTGCTTACGCACTTTTAATGCAACTCTTTGCAGTACCGCCGAACCTCCGCCAAACATGAGCGTAAAGAAGGTATTGAATTCTTGAGAAATTTTTTCCATCCCAGCGGCAAATTGCTCTTGGAGCTTTTCTTGCATTTCCTCCGTGAGGGACTTGAGATTGTCTACAGATTGAGACAAATCATCCAGTTCACTCGCCAAAAACGTATCGCGCTCTTGAGCTTCTTTGTGCTCACTCAGCAAGTCTTCGGTTGCCCCCACCCCAAGTTCTTCCAGGCGGATTTTTAGTTTTTCGAGTTCTCTTTTTCGCTTCCGTTGTTCTTGACGGTCTTCTTGCACAATCTGTTCTTGATTGATATTTTCACCGTGTTCGGACTGTAATTCTTTTGTGTAGTAGTCACTCGCACTTCGTCCAATCAATGAAACAGCTTCCTGAATTTCTTGTTTAAAATCGACCCGATCTCGCTCAAGTACTTGCAACTCTGCAGATAGTTGTTGGATTTTTTGTTCAGTCTCTCTTTGCGTATTAATCAAAGCAAACATCTCTCTTTCGGCTTCACGATTTTCTTGTGTACCTTGCTGTTTCTGTGACTCCGCTTCTGAGACAGCTGCCCGTGCTTTTTCCTCGTCCGTCAGCGCATCTGCTACTGCCTGCTGGGCTGCCTGCAGGTGTACTGTTAGCGCTTCCAAATCCTTGGTATCTGCCTCGGTAGTGTCGATAGTCTGGACTGGTTCTTTTTTTACAAAAGACTTGAGTTGATTGACCAGGTCGTTTAGTGCCCTACCAAGTACTGACTCGCCTCCTTTACTCAAGGCTTTATCAGCAGCATTTTCAATCTCGGTGACCAGCTTTTCTAGCTCAGCTCGCGCCACGACTCCGCCAACCGCGACCTCTGGCACGGGCTCTTTTAGTCTTTTTTCCAAAAAACTCATCTGCCCCTCCAGACTACTCACTTCTCGCTCGGCAGTCTGCCGACGTTGAGAATAGGTTTTGAGTTCTGTTTGAGCAGCTTGCAGTTGTTGATTTTGTTTTTGCTCGTCATCAGTCTCCTTGAGCAGCTCTTTGAGTGTAACCAGTCTGTTTTGAATACTTTTTAACTCGCTCTCAGGCGCAGTTATTTCTTGTTGCAGACGATCAGAATGAAACGCTAAATAGGTATCCTCGCGTTTAAGATACTCAGTATACACATGCTTCAGCTGCGTTTGTATTTCCAGTGAGCGCTCAGCTTTTTCAACTTGTTTTTTTAGGTATTTTAAATGGGGTGCAGCTTCACGACGGAGCGACTCGACTTGCAAAATATTTTCTTGAGTTTTCTCGAGTTTGCGCAGGGTTTCTTGCTTTTTGAGCTGATAGACTTTCAAGCCTAATGCATCCTCTATCATCTCTCGACGTTCTTTTGGACCTGCAGCTAACACTCGATCGGCTTCTCCTTGCGAAATGATGTGGTGCCCGGTTGAGCCGATGTTGGCTGTAGCCAACAATTCGTGCACGTCTTTTAGTCGCACGATAGAGCCATTGATCTTGTACTCGTTTTGCCCGTCTCGATGCACAACTCGTTGAATTTTCACTTCATCAAAATCCAATGCAAAATTGCGCTGTGTGTTGTCAAATGTCACTTCTACACCCGCCCGGTTACCGCGTGAAATCTTGTCTGATCCACCCCAGATTAAGTCTTCGCCTTTTTTACCCCGCATTGATTTGACCGACTGCTCCCCGAGCACAAAGCGAAAAGACTCAGCGATATTACTCTTGCCAGACCCGTTAGGTCCCACGATAGCTGTAATGGATGAGGAAAACTCCAGCTCGCTTTTCTTAGCAAATGACTTGAATCCTTGAATTGACAGTTCTTTTAAATACATACTTTACTTAACATCTACCACGCCTCGGCTCCGGTCGAGTACACTGCGTACGTATTGGCCGGAGCACCCAATTGACATGGACTTCCGGCAATAGCAGAAGGACACCGTACGAATTCATTTTCAAAACTAGTGATGGTATCTGATTCAACAGTATCAAGAATTAATAATTTGTACCTGTCACCCATGGGGCTCACCCGGTACATAAAACCTACATTGTCTTCATTTTCTTGATTGGGATCGGTTGACAACGTATCAATAAAGTCTGGTGCTAGTCCTAAAATATATTCATTACACGCGTTTCCCCAACTAGCACTATGAGGACCAGGACCAGTCCAGGCAGCTTGTCCGTCCCAATTCGCGGTAAGGGGCGTGTCGTTCGGACCAATCAATGGCCCTCCACAACGACCCTCAGCCGGATAAAAACCAAATTGAGATTTATAGAGTTCAATTGCCAAAGCTAATTCTTTTAATTCTGTTTTTCTGACTTTGTCTCGAGAATTTTCTCTGGCATCACCAAAACTCGCATAAATAACCCCAGACAATATGCTAATAATAGCAATCACAACCAATACTTCAACAAGAGTGAAACCAGAGAATGCTTTCTTCATAGCGTTATTCTAACATTAGAAGCAATCACAAATTATGCATGCCCACAGCAGTATCACCACTCCTGCGCTCCGAAGGAATACACTGCGTAAGTCTCCGGATCAGGGGTTGCCCCACAATTAGCCCCGGCACTACTCGGACATCTTGAGAAAGGGTGGTTATAATCTGCAACTACATCAGCCTCTGCTGTCTGATACGATAGCAGCTTATACGCACTTCCGGTGCTATTCACCTGATACGCATACCCTCTCGCTGTCTCCTCTTCCCATACTGGATCAAGTGGCAACGCTGAAATAAAATTCGGAGCTAAACCAACTATGTACTCAGCGCACTGAGACCCAAACGCGCCTTGCGGCCCAGGACCAGTCCAAGTGCCTTGCCCTTCCCAGTTTATCCCTGAAGTTGCAGGAGTATCGCCAGGACTAATTGTGGGACCACCACAATCACCTTCCGCGGGATAAAAACCAAATTGTGCCTTGTACAGCTCGAGTGCGACTTGCATTTCTTGCAGCGTGCTTTGACGCACCTCGTCGCGCGACAGAGCACGCGCGTCGCCAAAACCTGCGTACACCACACCAGCAAGTACACTAATGATTGAGATCACTACCATGATTTCTATGAGAGTAAAGGCAAGGTTTTTTTGTTTCATATCATATTACTCAATAATGCAACGTACTTCCTCAGTGCTTTCTTGTGCGCGTGGGTGCGCACCTGGGAAAGGATACCCTACGTGAATCCAACCATATTGTTCTTCAGCCACGCCTCCCCATATACCAAAGGAAGTATCAAACGTAGGATGTCCAGTTGCACACCAAGCTGGTCTTGATCCACCAAGATTACTACTTAACTGATTGCATACTGGACCTAAACTTGATGAGTTGTCTGTATCACAGCTTTTGAACGGATGATCATATCCAATAGTTTCAGACTCCACAGTCAGCCGTGCTTTCATGATATAGGCAGAACCCTCAACGTTTGTAGCGTAAACATATCCAGAATTGTTTCCGTTGAGCTTAGGATCTTGTGGCAGACGTGAAATAAACTCAGGAGCTAAACCTACTATATATTGATTGCCTGAAGAACATGCATAATCTAGTGCATGACCCGACCAAGTGCCAGCAGCATTACATCCTTGTGGATATTCACCATATTTATTTTTGTACAGCTCCAGGGCATTACTCACTGCACGCAAATCAGCCTGTCGTTGGGCATCTCGGGACTGAGCTGAACCTTGACTGACATTTATATAGAGTATCGAACTTAAGATGGCAATAATCGCCAATACTACCAAAATCTCTACGAGACTAAATCCAGACTGATGCCTTTTCATGAAAAAAGTATAGCACGCAATATTTTTAGATATTGCAGGCTATACAAAGGACTCTCTTTAGTTTTCATTCCATCCTTTTGCCTGGATAGCATGCTCGGCGGCTTGCTGCTCAGCTTCTTGCTTGGCGGCACCTTTCCCTTGCGCAATTAATTCATTTTTTAAGTAGACCCCGACAGTGAACATGAGATCATGATCTGGACCCTCTTGACTCATGGTTTCGTACCGTGGAGTAACAGATGCGTATTCTTGAGCCAGCTCTTGGAATCGACTTTTTGCATCTTGCCAGAGTCGATTTTTAACAATCTCGTCAGTTTTTGCAAACAGCTGTCTTCCGATAAAATCAACCGCCTCGTCATACCCCTGATCAAGATAAATTGCTCCGATACAAGCTTCGAACACATTTGCAAGTATGTACTGCCTAGCTCTCCCCATATCTTTTGCCTCTCCCTTAGACATGAGCAAATAATCGTTCACCCCAAGTTTTTCAGAAGCTTGTGCAAGCGACACGGTATTTACCAAAGACGCTCGTACGGCGGTCAATTCCCCTTCTGGTTTTTCTGGGTATTTTTCAAATAAAAATGAGGTGATGACCAACTCGAGTACAGCATCTCCTAAAAACTCGAGTCGTTCGTTATGATCCCAAGTAGCCTCTTTGTGTTCATTCAAATACGAGCGGTGAGTAACTGCCGACAACAATACTGACACGTCAGTAAACGTAACTTGGAGAATTTGCTGTAATTTAGTAAGACTAGCTTGAATTTCGGTATCTTCCATAATCTGAGTTAAATGTATATTGTTGAGATTATCACTATTTTGAGCCTCTGCCAACTAGCATTGTAATCGCCTTGGTGACGATGGGAAGAATATCCTCGTAGAAATTAAGATCTAGAATTTCTGCTACTTTAAACCACTTTGCATCGTCCAGACCACCTTTTTTGAGCAATGCAATGTTTTCGTACGGCGCGCTTGCTAAGAAATAGTGCACTTGTTTGCGAACCTTTCCTTTTTCTGGCTGTGAAGCAATATATTCGTTGTTCCCCAACTCAGCCTCGACTACAATTGGTAACCCGACTTCTTCCAAAAGCGCTCGAGTCGCTCCCTCCTCAACCGTTTCTTCTTCACGCACTTTGCTCTTAGAGAGAGTCCAGTGACCAAAAATGTCGTGCACAAGAGCAAGATACATCTGTCCTTCATGTTCAGCGTATACTACTGCGCCTGATAGCCGTTCGATTGGCATCTCTTCAAATGGCACATCCTTTTTACGTCGTGTACCTTGCTCTTCTTTCCCGGGCTCACCAATTTCCTTGTAGACGGCACCAAGCACACCATTTACAAACCGACTACTGTTGTCACCTCCAAATTGCTTGGCCAGCTCAATCGCTTCATTGATTGCTACTTTTGCGGGCACTTCACTTCGATCTGCAAATAATAGTTCGTATAGACCCAGTCGTAAAATATTTCTATCCACTGGAGAAATACGATCAATTGGCCATTCCGGTGCGGCTTTTTCAATAATAAGATCAAGCTCTGACTGTTTCGCCATCACTCCATCGAGGAGTTTTTCCATAAACGGCAAATCTGTTTTGTTGGGAGCAAACTCGCTTACGTTGCGCCCCAGTACTTCGTGTACTGCTTTTCTTTCAAGTGCGTTTAAATCCCACTCAAAGAGTGACTGAAGAACGATGCTGCGGGATAAATGTCGATTTGCCATATTTAATGTACTAAACTTTTACTGCATATAGTGTACCAGCAATGTAAACAAAAATTCCGCTGCAAGCGGAATGTATGTGGATTATGATGCCTGCCCTTTTCTTGGTGTTGCTGTCTTGGCTTGTGACATCTCTGGTGACTCTACCTTTTTTGCTTTTGCAGTCGGTACTTTGTCTAGAGACGGAGCTTCAACTGCTTCGGCTGCTGCTGCCTGAGGATCTGCTCCGGCGTCTGCCTCTGTTTGATTTGCTTTAATTGCGTCTTTCTTTGCTTGCATTCGAGCTGAGCGGGCATCGCTCTTGGCTTTCATGTCAATCACTAGACGTCCTTTATAAAAGCCACATTCTTGACACATGTGGTGTGGTCGATGTTTTGCCTCACAATTGCTACAAATCGCCAAAGTAGGCGTTTTGAGCGCGTGGTGAGATCGACGATTTGCGGTGTGTGACCGCGTGTGACGCATTCGAATTACCATAGTGGCGAAACTATAGCAGAAACGCCTAAAAATGCAATGACCCCAATCGTTTCCTACCCGAAACACTGCGTCTGATTCACAAAACAGATCTATTATGACATTTCATAACGATAGTTTCGTACCACTGGATTTTAATAAAATCTTTTCTAAGACCATTCAAATTTACAAAAAAAAGCCGGTTCGCAATACGAACCGGCAAAACTCGTTATGTACGGCCAACTAGGCCAAGAACTCAATCTGTGTTGCAACGACAGATTGTCGGTTAAGCAGCTTTTTTTCTGGCGCGGTCTTGTTTTTGTTTTGCGCGTTCTTGCCACGCTTTATGCGGGCAAAGTTCGCACTTAGAAGCTTGCCTGCGTTTTACGGGGATGGGATGTCCATCCACGAAAACGACAGGACCTTCGTAGACTGCATTTTTGCACACCTCACATGGTGTCTGCTGCTTCTGTCCCTGAGACATTTTCACCTCAATATTCAAGTGTTTAGGTTCATTTCATAAGTATGAAATTGAGGATCCCTTATGCAGAGAATTTAACCATACAGTACAAACTGTATGTATGCAATGACTCGAAACTGTGTACATTCAATATGTAAAATGTGCCACCGCAGATACGTTGACAAAAGTGCTCTTGATTGCTCATTCTAGAAATGCCGTCATTTTACTGACCAGAGGGAATATAAAAATGGAAATGAAATACTCTAGTGGTGAAAGCCGTCGATTCAGCCGCGCCGCGTACAGAAAATATGTCGCTGCGCTCGGTATTTTCCAGCAACTAAATCTTTTCAAGTAGTTACTTTGGTGAATGGATTGAGTGCCTGTTCTAGGAATTTGCCCTAGGTCAGGGGCAAATTCAGAACTAAAT
>Ga0307959_1000373_pt1 | contig 23690 bp, 27 predicted proteins | sample OrgLakmetagen494_FD_201813 | JGI IMG/M metagenome (GOLD analysis project Ga0307959, IMG submission 201813) | Saline water microbial communities from Organic Lake, Antarctica - #494 | ecosystem: Environmental > Aquatic > Non-marine Saline and Alkaline > Saline | place: Antarctica: Organic Lake...
TGGCGCTTCGAAGTGGAGGGCAGCGAAGACGACTGTGGCGAAATCAGTTCGCCCGTGTGGGGCCGCTTGCAGGCCCTTCTGGAAGAGTCGGTGTACACGGCCGACGACGGCAAGACCTACACGATAGCCCTGACCCTGGTGGATGCGGGCTACGCAAACGACACCGTGACCGCGTTTTGCTCCGCGTACGCGTCGGGCGTTTATCCGATATTGGGCCGGGAAAGGCCGTCGAAGAACCAGACCATTAAGGAGTTTGCGGAGTTCAAGACCCAGCAAGGCACCTACGGGTACCGGATCCTGGTTGACCACTACAAAGACCGCCTGGCCGGTGTTCTTCGACGGGAATGGCTGGAAGACTCGGGCGCCCAAAAGCGCTACCACTTCAATGCCCCGGTCGATACTACCGACGCCCAGCTTAAAGAATTGACCGTGGAAAGCCGCCGCGAAAAGCTGGACGACAACGGCGCCGTGTCGTACTACTGGCACCGGCCGGGCAATGCGCGCAACGAATTGTGGGACCTTTTGGTGTACGGGCACGCGGCCGTGGAGATACTGGCCTGGGGTATTTGCATTCAGCACTTCGAACTTCCTAGTGTTGACTGGCCCCGCTTTTGGGACTACATTGAGAAAGAGCAGCTATACTTCGACCCGCCATCCAAAGAAAAAGCGAAAATGTAATGGACCGCGAGTTTCTAAAGGCACGAATAGTGGCAACCAAAGCCGCCATAGTCGCGTACGAAGACGCGCTGACCGCCCTGGGAACCCAGGGGGGCGTGCAGTCATACACGTTAGACACCGGCCAAACCCGCCAGACCGTGACCCGCGCGGACATTCCTGGCATGAATCGAATGATCGACTCCCTGTACAACCGATGCGTGACCCTGGAAACCCGCCTGACGGGCTCCGGCGTCATAACAGCGAGGCCGGCATGGTAAGCAAGCCCAGCATACTTCAACGGGCAATCAACGCCGTGTGGGGTGCGTCGCACCCTGGCACGCAAGGCCCGGCGGACGGCATAACCAGCGTGGACAATTTGCAGCCGTGGAGCTACGCGGGGCAGACCCAGTTCGCGCCCTGGGAGAACTCCCTGTACGACGGCGGCAAGTTCGCCGGCGGCTTCGGGCCGACCCAGGTTCAGATGGTGGACTACTGGACCCTTCGCGCCCGGTCCGCCCAGCTCTTCAACGAGAACCACTACGCCCGCGGCATCATTCGCCGGCTAATCACCAACGTTATCAACACCGGACTAATGCCCGAAGCGTGCCCGGAAGAAGAGATACTGGGGCTGGCGGAAGACTCCCTGGCCGACTGGACAGAAGAGACGGAAACCCGCTTTGGCCTATGGTCGAAAAGCCCCCAGGTGTGCGACTTCCAGAAAGAATCGACTTTCGGGGCAGTTCAGCGCGCGGCGTATTCCGAGGCGCTTGTTTGCGGTGATGTCCTGGTCGTGCTCAGACAGAACCCGAAAACTAAACTGCCGCAAGTGCAACTGGTAAGCGGTAGCAGCGTACAAAGCCCGCTGGGTAGCAACGCCAGCATCCGGCGCGGCCATACAATCAAACACGGGGTGGAGTTCGACGCCGTAGGCCGGTCGACCGCCTATTGGGTCCGCCAGGAAACCGGCGAAACAAAACGAATCCCGGCGTACGGTGAAAAGTCCGGCCGGCGCATAGCCTGGCTGGTCTTCGCAACCGATAAGCGCCTGGACGACGTACGCGGCCAGCCGCTTCTGTCCATTGTTCTTCAATCCCTGAAAGAAATAGACCGGTACCGGGACAGCACCCAGCGCAAGGCCGTGGTCAATTCGTTTATGGCTATGTTCATCAAAAAGAACAGCGACAAGCCCGGGACGCTACCGATGACCGGCGGCGCCGTCCGCAAAGACAGCGTGCCCGTAAGCGATAGCACAACCGACGGCACGCCGCGCAAGTTTAACATCACCCAGCACGTCCCGGGCATGATCGCCGAAGAGCTACAGGAAGGCGAAGAGCCCGTAATGAAGGGCGGCGAAGGCACCGACGTTAACTTCGGCACGTTCGAAGAGGCGATAGTCTCGTCGATCGCCTGGTCGCTGGAATTGCCGCCGGAAATTTTGAAGCTATCGTTCTCTAACAACTACAGCGCGAGCCAGGCCGCCATTAACGAAGTGAAAATGGCAATCCACCTCAAGTGGGGCGACTGGGGCGAAACCTTCTGCCACCCCATATACGTTGAATGGCTGATCAGTGAAAACCTACGCGGCAAGATTTCCGCCCCGGGCCTTTTGGAAGCCTGGCGGGACCCGTTGAAGCACGACATGCTGGCGGCGTGGGTTTCGGCGGACTGGTACGGCGCTATTAAGCCCAGCACAGACATGCTCAAACAGGGCAAAGGCTCGAAGCTGTTGGTCGAACAAGGGTGGAGCACGAACGCGCGCGAAGCCCGGATAACCACCGGCACCAAATTCAGCAAAAACATGAAACGCCTGCGCCGCGAGAATGAGCAGAAAGCCCAGGCGGCCCGGCCGCTTTTGGAACTGCAGGCGGAGTTCGGGCAGCAAGGCGCGAACCAGGCCCTGTCGGCCGTATCGGATGCGGTCGTTGAAGCTGTCGCTGACGGTATGGAGGAAAGCCGCGATGGCGCGTACAATTAGGGAAACAGGAGGCAAGCCATGTGGCTACTAGCAGCAGCGGTTCGAAAAGCGATAGAGCGAGCCCAGCGTAACGGCGTTGTGCCGTCGGTTGAACAGCAGATGCAATACGAAGCGCGGTACGGTTTCGACGAAGACGAAAACACCCGCGTGCTAAATATCGCCGGCGATGTTGCGCAAATAACAGTTACCGGCGTTATTACGAACACCCCCAGTTTTATGGCTATGCTCTTCGGTGGCGGGAACGTTACCTACCCCGAAATTACCGGCGCGCTGGCGGAGGCGGGCGCAAACGCGGAAGTGAAACGGGTTGAGATGGCTATTGACAGCCCCGGCGGTTCCGTTGACGGGTTGTTCGACGCGCTGGCTGCCATGGAAGCGTTCAGCAAACCGATACGCGCGGTGGTTCGTAACCAAGCCTGCAGCGCGGCGTACTCTTTGGCGTCTAAAGCCGACGAGATTATCGCCAGCAACAAGGCGGTGCGGTTTGGCAGTGTGGGCGTGGTCGCCTCTTTTGACGTCGATGATTCAGAAGTGGATATTGCCAGCACCCAGGCCCCAAAGAAGCGGCCGAACGTAAGAACAGAAGAGGGCGTGGCTATGGTCCGGGAAGACCTGGACGCCATGCACGATATATTCGTGGAAGCTATCGCCACCGGCCGTGGCGTTACTACCGAGAAAGTTAACGCCGAGTACGGCCAGGGGGGAACCTTCCTGGCCGGCGAGGCGCTAAAGCGTGGCATGATTGACGCCATTTCGGGCTCCGGCCTAAGCGTGGTAAAGTCGGCCCAAACAACCACTACCGCCCGCAGTGGCGGGGGTAATCCGGAGATCGGACCTATGGACCTGAACGCATTAAGGGCCCAGCATCCCGACGTTTACGCGGCGGCGGTGCAAGAAGGCGCAACCAGTGAGCGGGACCGCGTAAGCGCCCACCTCACTATGGGGAACGCCTCGGGCGACATGGTAACGGCAATGAAGGCAGTCGAGGACGGTTCAGCAATGACCGCCGGCCTTCAGGCCAAGTACCTGGCCGCGGGAATGAACCGCAGCGACCAGGCAACACGCCAGGCAGACGACGCAGCCGCGTCGGCGGCCGCTGACGGCGCCAACTCAGGCGAGAACGGCAACGATGCCGCCGACCTCGTTTGTGGAGCCGTTGAAAACGCAATGGGTATCGCGGGGGGCAGCCAACATGCCTAACATCACAACCACAAACGTGGATATCGGCAACGTTATCCTGGAGGGCGCGGAGTTTCGCGACGATGAGGTCACCTTCGGCGGGGCGGGAACGCTCGTAGAAGGCACGATTCTTGCCCGCGATTCCGCTTCCGGCCTGTTGGTCCCGTTCGTAAAAGGCGGAGTAACTAACGGCAACGGCGTGCCGAAGGCTATCCTGACGTACGGCGTGGAAGCTGTCGGCGCCGGCGACGAACCCGCGCGCGTTGCGGTTTCCGGCAAGTTCCGCAAAGAGCGGCTGGTGATTGACGCCGACGGCGACGCTTCAAACGTCGACGCGGTCGTAATCGATCAGCTTCGCGACTATTCACTTGTTCCGGTCGATGTTGACGAACTCAACATTCTGGGCAATCAGTAAAGGAAGCTGACATGAGCGGCAACACTACCCGGCGCATGATTAGCGCCTACTACCAGGAGGCGAGCCCGTCCGCATTCTTTTCGGGAATGTTCCGGACCCGCCCCGAAAACTTCCACAGCTCGGAAGAAGTCGAAATCGACATCGTACGCAGCGAGGAAGACGTTTCAATCGTTATCCAGGACCTAAGCACTGGGTACCGGATGAACTCGGACGACCTGTACACCAACAAGGGCTTTAAGCCGCCCATTCACAAGGAAGCGGTGCCTATCAATTCGTTTGATCTTATCAAGCGTATGCCGGGCGAGAACCCGTTTCAGTCTCCGGACTTTCGGGCCAATGTTATCACCCGCATGTTCGCGGGAATGCGTAAGGTAGAACGGAAGATTCGCCGCGCCATCGAGCTTCAAGCGTCGCAGGTATTGCAGACGGGCACCGTTACGTTAACCGACATTAACGGCGCCGCACTGTACACCCTGGACTTCGCGCCGAAAGCGTCGCACTTCCCGACCGCGGGCACGTCCTGGGCTACCGCCACTTTGGCGGAGAAAATCGGTGACCTGACCGCACTTTGCGACCAGATCAGAGCCGACGGCCTGGCAGACCCCGACGAACTGGTCGTGGGTTCCGACGCCTGGGAAAACCTGTTGCAGACAACCGGCTTTCTTGAGCGGTTCGATGCACGCCGGGCAGACCTGGGCATGATCACCGCCATGGAAACCCGCGGCGGTGGCGGTATCTATCGCGGCGTAATCGAGCTGGGCAACTACAAGCTGGACGTGTTCACCTACAACGGCCGATACAAGGACCCGCAGACCGGGACTTCTACGCCGTTTATGGACCCGGGCAAAGTAGTTATCCGTTCGAGCACGGCCCGCCTGGACGCGACCTTCGGCGCCATCCCGAATATCGGGGCGCTTTTGGGAGCAAACCAGCGGCTGGTTCCGGAACTGCCTTCGCGCATGAGTTCGGCGGCTAACGGAATGGACCTTTTCACAAACGTGTGGATGTCTACCGACGGCGAGCAGCTCTTCGGCGGCGTCGGGGCACGCCCCCTGATGGTGCCCACGGGCATCGATACCTTCGGCTGCCTCGATACGCAGCTTTAACCGATAAGCGGGGCGGGCTACGGCCCGCTCTTCGTTAGGCAAAGAGGGCAACAATCATGCCAAGCAACAAAGAGCTAACCACGGAAGCGCAAGGGCTGGCGGAAAAGCTGGAAATCTCGGTTGAAACCGACGGTATGAGCAACGAAAGCCTGGCGGACCTGGTGAAAGACCTGCGCGCGAAAACAACCGACGCAGAGACAGACACCCAGGCCGACAAAGCGACCGAAGAGGCGAAAGCTAAAAAAGCCGCCCGCATGGAAAACAAAAAGCCGAAAGGGAAAAAGCCGGCTTTTTACGTTGCGGCGGGGAAGTCCCTGACCTCGAAGCGCGGCATTCTTTCCGGCGATACCTCGGACGAAGTGAAAGCGGAACACCTGGGCGGCGGTAAAGAAGCCCTGGACGCCTTCGTGAAGTCCGGCCACGTCCTGAAAGGCTGAATGAAAAATGGGCCTGCGTGATCTAGTAGAACAGGACCTGGGCGCGATTCTTGAAGATAGCGCCACGGGTTTTGGCTGGCCCATTTCATTGACTGACCCCGACGGGCTGACCGACGAAACGTTGGTGGGGTTTTCTGACGACATAGCCCAGTCTATCGACCCCGACACCGGGGAGCTTGTAAGCGGCCGCCTGGCTTCGGTAGCACTCCGGATTTCTACATTGCACGCGGCCGGCTTTTCACTCCCGCGCGGCGTAGCAGATACCAGCAAAAAGCCCTGGGTCGTGAAGTTCAACGACATAAACGGGCGGCCCCACGTCTTTATTGTTCGCCAGGCTAACCCAGACCGGGCAGCCGGCCTTGTCGTGTGCATTTTGGAGGGCTACGACGAATGACCCTCGAGCTAATCGACAAGCAGGACGCCGTGGAGATTGTGCGCGACCAGATCGCCGCCATTCTTGCCCTGGAAGTCGCGTCCCAAATGTCGCTGGCCACCGCAGCCGGCAAGGACCCGGAACTTTGGAAGCTCCGTGTGTTCCAGGAGCGCGCGACGCCCTGGGAAAACCTACCCAGCAAGACCCAGGACCGGTCGCCCATCGTTAACGTTTGGTGGGATTCGTGCACGTTCGATATGTCCGCCAGCAACGTTGTGGGACGGCAGAAAAGCAGCGCGTCCATTAACATCGACTGCTACGGGTACGGGAAGAGCGCGAACAATCCGGGCGGTGGCCACGTTGCCGGCGACCAAAGCGCAGCCGAAGTAGCCCAGCGGGCCGTGCGCCTGGTGCGCAACATTCTGATGGCTGGCGAGTACACGTACCTGGCCCTTCGCGGCGTCGTTTGGCGCCGGTGGGTCGACAACATTTCTATTTTTCAACCGCAGCAAGACAGCGAGAACGTGCACCACATTGTAGGCGCGCGCCTGTCTTTTCGGGTAGAATTTAACGAATACAGCCCTCAAGTCCAGCCGGTGACGTTGGAGCTGTTGTCGGTTGACGTGAAACGAACCGAAAACGACGAAATTGTGGTCGAGGCCGACTACGATTACACGGCATAACAGGAGAGCAAACAATGGCACTTTCTAGCGCAGTCGATGCTTCCGCGGTTGCCCGCGTAGTCGGCATCAAAACGACGTTTAAAGACTTGCGGGCGGGGGGCGTTTTGTTCTTGCCGCAGCGGGTCGCACTTATCGGGCAGGGCAGCACCGTCGCAACATACGACACCACCAAGTTCCAGATCACAAGCGCAAGCCAGGCGGGCAGCCGCTACGGCTTCGGGTCGCCCATACACCTGGCGGCCCGGCAACTGTTGCCGGTGAACGGTGACGGCGTGGGGACAATCCCGGTGACTGTCTACCCGCTGGAAGACGACGTCAGCGGCGTTGCAGCTTCGGGCGACATTACACCCACGGCCGACCAGACAAGCGCCGGGGCGTACACCGTCCTGGTGAATAACATCCGGTCGGAGCCGTTCGTGGTGAGCGTAGGCGACGCCGTGGGCGACATTGTAACGGCTGTGGCCGAAGCGATTAACGCGGTCCTGGAAATGCCCGTGGTTGCTACCGGCAACGCAACCGACGTGGGCCTGGAAGCCAAGTGGGCCGGCGAAAGTTCAAACGGCATTTTCGTTGAAGTCGTGACACCCGAAACGGGCGCGGCTACCTTCGCGGTCACCCAGCTTTCCGGCGGCCTGCTAAACCCCGACGTTCAGACCGCTTTGGACCAGGTGGGCAACGTGTGGGAAACCATGGCGCTTAACTGCCTGGACATTGACGACACCGTGGCCCTGGACGCGTTCAGCACCTTCGGCGAAGGCCGATGGGGCGCCCTGACGCGTAGGCCCCTGGTCGTCTTCACGGGCAACACCGCAACGACCGTGGCAAACGCTATCGCCGTTCCGGAAGCCCGCAAGACCGACCGCACCAACGCCCAGCTAGTCGCCCCCGGGTCGAACGATCTTCCGTTCGCGGTGGCAGCCCGCCAGCTAGCCCGTGTGGTCGTGGTGGCAAACAACAACCCACCCCGTGATTACGGCAGCCAGGCAGCGACCGGATTGACGCCAGGCGCGGACGGCGTGCAGTGGGCCTATCCGCAGCGCGACCAGGCCGTGAAAGGCGGAAGCTCGACCATTGAAGTTAAGGACGGCGTGGTGAACGTGTCGGACACCGTGACGTTCTACCACCCGACCGGCGACCCCATCCCGGCCTACCGATATGTTTGCGACATCGTGAAGTTGCAAAATATCGTTTTCAACCTTGACCTGATTTTCGCAACCCCGCAGTGGGACGGCGCGCCGCTTATCCCGGACGACCAGCCGACCATTAACCGGGATGCCAAACAGCCGAAAGCGGCCAAAGCGGCCGTGGCTTCGCTGTTGGATAGCCTGGCACTGAACGCGCTTATCAGCGACCCGGAGAGCGCCAAAGCGGCGACCCAGGCCGCGATTAACGACCAGAACCCGAAACGCCTGGACGTATTGACAACCGTACAACTGAGCGGCAACACGAACATCATTTCGGTGGACCTGGACTTCGGCTTCTATTTTGGCGTGCAGCCGCTAGTAGCCTAACGAATAACCGGAGGAATTGACCATGGCCGCAACTGGCGGAAGCATTGAATCGATTACGCTGGACGGCCGGAACTTCCCGGTCGCCGCAGACGCCGAAGCGCAGCGCAAGTTGGGCGGCTTCGAAAACGAAGTGCAAGCCAACGGCAACGGCACCGCCCGTCTTATCAAGACCCGCGTGCCCCTGTCGCTGGACGGCATGACCCTGGAAGTGGACGACGCCCGCGGGGACCATGAGTTTTTGCAGAACTTGTCGAACCGCTTTGACTACTTCCCGGTAGCGATTACCTACGCGTCCGGGGTAACGTTCCAGGGCACCGCGCAAATTACCGGTGAACTGCAAGCAAGCAGCCAGAACGCCACCGCGGCCGTGTCGCTGATGGGCCCGGGCATTCTGACCGCACAGTAAGAGCGACGGGGGCACTGTGCCGTTCGGGACGCCCTACCCTTCGCCTCGGCTTCGGCCGGGGGAACGGCACCCACTCAATAGGGCAAAAACCATGGATACGAAAGAGAACCCGGTGGCACTTGAAGTGGCCGAGGCGGAGTTCGACCGCTTCGCCGATGAAATGGACCTGGACCTGGACACGTCCCTGATGGACGCCGAAGACCTGGCCCAGTTCGCAAAACAGAAACGTCGGATCCTTCGCGCGATGGAGCGCGGCGACCTGACGGTGAATGAGGGCGGCGAAGCGGTATACACGCCCAGCAACGCCCGGTCGAAGCATAGCGACCCCATCACGTTTCACGAACGCACCGGCGCTTCGCTTATGGCGATGGACGGGAAGAAAAAGGGCCACGACGTTGCGAAAACCTACGCCGTTATGTCCGATATGTGCAGGGTCCACCCGAACGTTTTTGCGGGCCTGGCCGGCAACGATGCGAAGGTATGCGAGGCGCTTTTCGCGCTTTTAATGGACTAGTCGGGGTTCCGTTGGTTCGGGTGGGTGCGGACTTTAAGCACCCCCAGCGGGGCCATATAGCGGACCGGGTATACGGCGAAATGCTTTTGCAGGTTTGCAGGGACTACCCGGGGTTGCCCGACCCACGTACACTAAAAGCCCGGGAGATTCGTTTTTTCTACGAGGGGCTCCGGGGCGAACTCACAGAGCACTCGAAGCCGAAGGGGTAAAGCATGGCGGGCCGCTTTTCAGTAGAAGCAGTATTTAAAGCGGTGGACCGCGTAACCGCCCCGGTTTCGCGTATGCAGACGAAGGTTCGGAAGTTCACCCGTGCTATGTCGCGCGGGTTGCGGTCCGCTGATCGTGCCGTTAGTCGCCTGGTTGGAAAGATGGGCAAGGGGGCGGCGCGGGTTGCAAAGTTCGGCGGCGCAATCCTGGCCGTCGGTTCCGCCGCGGCGGTTACCGCATTAAACCGAACGGCCGACGCGGCCGACGAACTGGCGAAGCAATCGCGGCGCCTTCAGTTCCCCATTGAAGACCTGCAAGAATGGAAGTTTGTGGCAGAGCAGTCCGGCGTATCCACGGGCCTTCTGGACAAGTCCCTGGGCGCGTTTTCGAAGCGTCTAGGCGAAGCCAAAGGCGGAATGGGCCCGCTAGTCACCGGCCTCAAAAAGATAAACCCGCAGCTTTTAAAGCAACTGCAGGGGACCGACGACGTGGCCAAAGCGTTCGAGATATACATCGACGCGATGCGCAACGCGGACAGTGCCACCGAAAAAGCCGCCCTGGCAAACGCGGCGTTCAGCCGGCAAGGTTTGAAGCTCGTCAACATTGCCGACAATAGTTCCGAAGCCATTGCCGCCCTTCGCAAAGAGCAGAACGAGAACGGCAACATAACCATGGCCCAGGCCAAAGCCGCCGAGGCTTACAACGACGCGGCGAACAGCTTAAAGCGCAGCCTGATGGGGCTGTTGCAGCAGGTGATACTCCCGATGACCCCCGCGATAACGAAGACCCTGAGCAAGTGGCGCGAGTGGATAGTGGCCAACAAAGACCTGATACGCACCCGAATCACCGAGTTCCTGAAGGGCCTGTGGTCGCGTCTAAAAGCCGTGACCCGGGCGGTTATCGAGTTTAACGACAAGTACGACATAGCCGAAATGTTGGGCGCGGGCCTTGACAAGATAGGGAAGTTCGCGTCGTTTGTTGAGCGCAACGGCGAGATGATTTTCAAGATGGTAGCCGCTTTTGTCGCAGCGTCGGCCGCCCTGAAAGTGTTTTCAGCGATAATGGCGGTCGTTAACCTGGTCATGCTGGCGAACCCTATAACGTGGATAGTTCTGGGCATCGTGGCCCTGATCGCGGCTATCGTTGCGGCCGTCGTGTACTGGGACGAAATCAAGGCGGCTATGTCGTCGTTTGCCGCGTCGGTTATGAGTGACGTGGCGCCGGCAATCGACTGGCTTAAAAGCGGCGCGGAGAAAGTGACCGGCGCCTGGTCGGTCGTGTCCGATTTCTTCGCGGAGCTATGGGCCGGAGTGACCGCCAGCTTTTCAGACGCCTGGTCGATGATCAGCGGCATTGTGGACAAAGTAATGGGCGCCGTTAACGTCGTGAAGAACGCCGCCGGCAAGGTTTCCGACTTCGGTTCTGGCGTGGTGGATTCGACGACGGGCGCGGTGAAGAACGCAGCGTCCGGCGTTGCCGGTTTCTTTGGGTTCGGGGACGACGAAGAGAAGAAACAGCCCTCCGGAGGCCAAAGCGCGGCCGTGGTTCAAAGCCCGCAGGAGCGCGTCGCCCGTTCAATCGAAGAGCGCCGCCAGACCAGTTCGGCGGAAGTAACCATACGGGATGAAAGCGGCCGCGCGGAAGTAACCAAAGGCAGCATGGGCGCCGGCGTATCGCTACAACGAACGGGGGCCCTATAATGGCTTGGTTGGATAGACTAAACGAGGCGGCCTACACGTCGCCAGGCGGCACCCGGCAGACCTTCGAGTATGAAGACGTGCGGAGTGAATTTGATAAAAAAACCGGGGCGTTTGGTTTTGTAGACGCTAACGGCACCTACGTCCAGGACCGCGGCAACACGGGTCGCCGGTACCCGTTGCGCTTGTTTTTCTGGGGCCCAGATTACGACATTGCTGCAGCGTCATTCGAAGCGCTGTTGCTTGAGCGTGGCGCGGGTCGCCTTGAGCACCCCGCCTACGGCACCGTGGACGTGGTGCCGTTCGGTACCATTACGCGCCGGGACGACCTAAAGAGCGCCGGCAACCAGGCGGTGCTGGAAGTCATTTTCTTTGAAACTATCGGCATTATTTACCCGACCGGCCAGACCGACCCGGGTTCTTCGGTCCTGTCCGCCGTGGATGCGTACAACGCGGCCGTGTCGGAGCAGGTAGCCAGCGCCCTGGACTTGACCGCCCCGGCGTCCCTGGTAACGTTTAAAAGCACGTACGACGGGCTGTTAGAAACCGCCGAAGCGGGCCTGCGGGCGCTGGCCGACACCCAGGAAGCCGGCCAGCGGCAATTCGACGCAATAAGCGAATCGATAAACCGGGGCATTGATGTCCTGGTTGCTACGCCGCTTGACCTGATTTTCCAGACCACTCTTTTGATTCAATCGCCGGCCCGTTCTTTGTCGGCCATATCCGCCCGCCTGGATGCGTACAAAGACTTGGCCGCGTCGCTTTTAACTGGCACCGGTGCCGCGGTACCCGCCAGCCCAGGCGTGCAAGACGCCAATGCGTTCTACGCCCGGGAGGCGTTCGCGTCGTCTTATGTTAGCGGTTCCGTGGTGTCGGCGGTGAACGCCCGGTTCGAAACCAAAGCCGCCGCCCTGACCGCCGCCGAGTCGATACTTGGCCAGCTTGCAGACGTTGAAGCGTGGCGCGAAGGTAACTACGCGGCCCTTGGCGCGATAGACACGGGCAGGGCGTACCAAAGGCTGCAGGAAGCCGTGGCGCTAACCGCCGGCTTTCTCGTTGAAATATCGTTCTCGCTCAAACAGGAACGGGCCGTAGTCCTGGACCGGGCGCGAACCATCGTGGACCTTTCGGCGGAGCTTTACGGGTCCGTGGACGACCAGCTAGATTTTCTTATTAATTCGAACAATCTGACCGGGTCGGAAATTTTAGAACTACCGAAGGGGCGCCGCATTGTTTATTACGTCTAACGCCGGTGACACGTTTGAAAGCTTATCGCGCCGGGCGTACGGCACAGAGAAGTTCGCCCAGAACTTAGCGCAAGCGAACCCCGGCGTCCTGGAACCGGTGGCACCGGGCACCGTCGTCACTATCCCGCAGATACCCGGCGACCCTACAAACAGCCCCACCCAGGCGCCGGCCGGCGACCCTAACGAAGTGGCGGTCCTGGTGGACGGCGTCCGCTTTCGCTTTTGGTCGGAACTTCGCCTGACCCGTTCAATGGACAGCATGGACACCCTGGAATTTACCGCGCCGTTCGAACCGGACGACCCGGCGTTCCGGGAAACGTTCCGGCCTTTCAGCTTTAAGCCGCTTGTCGTGACCGTGGGCGGCGTCCCGCTATTTACCGGAACGCTTGTGGGGGTCGTCCCTTCGGTGTCCGGAGATAGCACCACAGTGGCAGTGTCGGGCTATTCGCGGCCGGGCGTTCTGGAAGATTGCACCCAGCCGGCGTCCGCCCCCGTCGAATTTAACGCCCAGGACCTACCCGGCATTGCGTCGTCTATTTGCCAGCCTTTCGGCATTGCGGCCGCGTTTAGCGGGCCGGGCGGCGCCGCATTCGAACGGGTAGCGGTTGAAACGGGCGAAAAAGTCATGGGGTTCCTGGGCGAACTGGCGCGCCAACGCGGTCTGGTTATATCCAGCGACCCAGACGGCCGCGCGCTTTTCCAGCGTTCCGTAAAGCCCGGGCAGCCGGTGGCCGTACTTCGCCAGGGCGCTTCGCCGGTCCTGGGCGTGTCGGCGTTCTTTTCGCCGCAACAATACTACAGCCACATAACTGGCCTGGAGTCGGTCGTGATCGGTACCGGCGGTTCGCAGTACACCGTCCGCAACCCATACCTGGCCGGCGTGGTTCGCCCCTTGACGTTCAAAAGTCCCGACACCGAAGGCGGCACCATTAAAGAGTCTGTGGAAGCAAAAGCGGGTCGAATGTTCGGCAACATGGCCGCCTACGGTTTGCAAGTAAGCACCTGGCGCGACCCGGCGGGCGCGCTTTGGCGGCCTAATACCACCCTAAAGCTAGAAGCCCCGGGCGCCATGATCTATTCAAGTTATGAATTTGTGGTGCGTTCGGTCCGTTTTGACAGCGAAACCGACAGCGAAACCGCGGAACTCGACCTGGTTCTTCCGGGTTCGTTTAGCGGCGAAATACCGGAGTCGATGCCTTGGGACTAATCGGCCGCGTTCTGTCTTTCGTTAGAACTTCACGCAACGCCGCCCAGGTGGCCGACGTGAAAATGGACCCGGGCGGCGGCGGCGTGAACGTTACGGCGGAGCACTTCGCGCCCCCGGGCGATGACGCGTTCCCGCTAGGCACCGACTACGTATACGCCGGCGCAACCCCGCAACGCGGACGGGTCGCCGCCGTAGGGTATATTGACCCCCTAAACGCGCCCAAAGCGCGGAGGGGCGAAAAGCGCATATACTCCCGCGACTCCGCCGGCGCGGTGGTCGCCGACCACTGGCTGAAAGCCGACGGTTCGGTAGTTACTGAAAACGAGAACGGGTCTGTGACGCTGGGCGCGGACGGGTCTATACTGGCGCAAAACGCGGACGGGTATTTTGAACTGCAAGCGGGCGGGGCTTTTGTCGCAAACGGGGCAACGGCAACAACCGACGGCGATTTTGTAACCTCGGACGGGGTGAGCCTTCGGGACCACACGCACATCGGGAACTTTGGATCACCAACCAGCAAACCAATTATTTAAAGGTGTTTAAAAATGGCAATCGCATACGTTACGGCATTAAGGAACTCAAGAATGGCGGAAGTAACGGCAGAAATCGACGCCGGGTCCGCCGGCGGAACCATCAAAATTTACAACGGGACGCGGCCCGCGACGGGCGGATCGGCAACGACTTTGCTGGCGGAACTGACTTTTGCCAGCACTTCTTTCGGTGCGCCTTCGTCCGGGCGCATTACCGCCAACACTATCAGCCCCGACACCGACGCCAACGCGACCGGAACGGCAAGCTGGTTTAGAATAGCGGGCTCGAACGGGGCTTTTGTGGCGGACGGCACCGCGGGTTTAACTGGGTCGGGGGCTGACCTAGAATTAAATTCCGTTAGTATTGGCGCCGGGCAAAGAGTAGAGGTGACTTCTTTTTTAATTACCGAAGGCAACCCATAAAAAAGGCGTAGGCTATGACGGTTCTTGCGCTCGTTGAAAGCGGCGATAGCCGCGTCGAGTGTGGGGCGGTCGAAGCGCAGTGCACCGGAAAGGTAACGTACATTGCCGTTTCCGCGGTTAAGCTGGTGATGTGCGGCGACACTGGCGCGGAAGCTGGCGAGCCTGGCGCGTTTTGCACCGGGCTAGTAATCGGCGGAACAATTGAAGAACGGCCGGACGCGGTCGAAGCGATCGGCGCTTCCGACGTAAAAACCGGATTTGGCGACGTAACCGAAGGCCCCGACGTGGCCGACGGTTCGGGCCGCATCGTGACCACCGCAGCTGGCGACGTAACCGAAGCCCGGGACGCGCCTAGCGGTTCGGGCCGCATCGTGACCACCGCAGCTGGCGACGTGACCGAAGCCCGGGACGCGGCCGACGGTTCGGGCCGCATCGTAACCGTCGCAGCTGGCGACGTGACCGAAGCCCGGGACGCGCCCAGCGGTTCGGGCCGCATCGTGACCACCGCAGCTGGCGACGTAACCGAAGGCCCCGACGTGGCCGACGGTTCGGGCCGCATCGTGACCACCGCAGCTGGCGACGTAACCGAAGCCCGGGACGCGCCTAGCGGTTCGGGCCGCATCGTAACCGTCGCAGCTGGCGACGTAACCGAAGGCCCCGACGCGCCCAGCGGTTCGGGCCGCATCGTGACCACCGCAGCTGGCGACGTAACCGAAGCCCGGGACGCGCCTAGCGGTTCGGGCCGCATCGTGACCACCGCAGCTGGCGACGTGACCGAAGCCCGGGACGCGCCCAGCGGTTCGGGCCGCATCGTAACCGTCGCAGCTGGCGACGTGACCGAAGCCCGGGACGCGGCCGACGGTTCTGGACGGGCCTTAAACCAGTTAGAGTTGGGGCCGTTAATTGCTGTTTTTAACGCGATAGTTAACGACCAGTACCAAAACCCCGGGAGCAAAACCCCGTTGCAGCTATCTCAAGAATTTCAAGCCGCCTACATATCGTACGGAAAAACGGGCTCAGTTCTTGGCGTCGATATTGTGGCCGGCGGCAATCCGCCGGCGTTAAACCCGGCGTTTTTTGCTGACAACACGGCGGCCGGTATCGACCGAATAGCGGACAACATTGCCGCCTATTGGCAAACCGTAATTACGCCAGGAGCGCCCGCGCACGGCGGAACCGTCGTTTTGTCTGTTGAAGTAGTTCCGGACGTACCGGCCTTGCGCGCGGCTATTGTGGAGGCATCAACCGCGCCCGAAACGGCGCCCGGAGGCACGACCAACGTACTGACCGCTATCCAGCGAGAGCTTAAAACTTGGGTTTTCATAGTCACTGAAAGGGTCACCGGCTTGCCGGTCGCTTTTTTTGAAAGTATCATATAGATTTTAAACGGGACCAATGCAATGAGCGGGCAGCAAGGCGACGTCCTATTATTCCAAACGAACGACGGCGGGGACGTGTCGGTGTTGGGCGGCCTGGTGAAAATGTCGGGCGGCCTGGAAACCGCAGCGTACCTGTCCCTGTTCGGCGGCAACGAAGGCGACAACGGCCAAGCGAACAACCCGGGCACCTGGTGGGGCAACGTTAACGAACCGGACCCGCAGCGCCAGTACCGAAGCGAGACCCAGCACCTGCTTCAGTCCCTTGTCGCCATTCCGGCCAATTTGCGCCGACTAGAACGATCGGCCGTTCGCGATTTGTCCTGGATGATTACGGCCGGTGTAGCCACCGACGTTTCGGCGGTCGCCAGCATGCCGGGGCTAAACAAAGTGCGGATAGCCGTTACCATAAACGCGGAAGGGTCGCCTTCTACCATTGAGTTTTTTGAGAACTGGAAGGCGGACGCGCTATGAGCTTTACGACACCCACAACACAGCAGATTAACGACAACATAATCGCCCAGCTTGAAACGTCCCTGGGGCAAAGCATCCCGCTTTTGCCTCGCTCTTTTTTGCGCGTCCTGGCCAAAGCTTTGTCGGCGGTTTTCATCCTAATCTACAAGTACGCCGGCTTTTCGTTTTTACAGCAATTCGTTCAGACCGCCAGCATAGACCCTACGGTAATAAACGGCGTTACGGTTCGGCCTTTGATTGAATGGGGGCGCCTGGTGGGCGTTACCGATCCGGTCTCAGCGACGGCGGCCGAACTTGTCGTGGACATAGCCGTAGAAGACCAGGCCGGCGTTTTGCCGTCCGGCACTCAGCTTTTGAACGCGGCCAACGGCGTCACCTACACCACGATCGGGGCCGTTAGTTTAAACGCCGCCACCGTACAGGCTACTATTCGGGCGGCAAGCGACCAGGCCGGGGGCGGTGGACTCGGGGCTTTGGGGAACCTCGCAGTAAGCGACGAGGTGTCCTTTGCCAACCCGCTTTCAAACGTTGCCCGCACAGCCGTTGTGACTTCCGTTGCCGTGACGGCAGCGAACGCCGAAAGCACCGCAGCGTACCGCCAGCGGGTCATTGACAAGTTCCAGAAACGCCCCCAGGGCGGCGCCTACTCAGATTACGAAGGGTGGGGCGAGGGGGTCGCCGGCATCGTTAACGTCTACCCGTACACCAGCGAGTTTCCCGGCCAAGTTGCGGTGTACGTCGAAGCCACTCCGGCCAGCAGCGGGGACCCAGACGGCATCCCGACGGATGCGCAACTGCAAAGCGTCCTGGACGCCATAGAACTAGACGCCGACGGCCTAGCGTCCCGCCGCCCGGCCGGTGCGCTTGTGAACGCCTTCCCGATTGAACGGGTCGAATTTCAGGTGACGGTTGACGGCCTGGATGTACTGGAACCGGCAACGGTTGAAGTCCGCGTGACCGACGCTTTAGAAAAATACTTTTTGTCCCGGGAACCTTATATTTTCGGCCTGTCCGTCCCGCCTAGAACGGACCGCATTTCACAGGGCCAAGTGGCCGGGGTAGTCAGCGACATTGTCAGCGCGTCCGGCGGCGTTTTCAACACCGTTACAGTTCGGACCGGAACCATAGCCGTCGCCATTTTCTCTTTAGGAACCGGCAAAAAGGCGAAGCTTGACTCGGTGACTTTTTCATGACTTTTTTTCGCGCGTTCCAGCACCTGTTGCCGAAGGCGCGCGCGTGGCTGCTAACGCCAGAGAAACCCCTCCGCAAACTGTTTGAAGGGCTGTCCGGCGTTGGGGCCGACGCCAAAGAGTTTATCGATAACGTTTGGCTGGACCTATTCCCGCAATCAACGCGCGAACTGGACAAGTGGGAGCAGCAATTCGGCCTGCCGTCTTCTGACTTAAACACCCAGGGCCGGCGCGAGCGTTTAGACGCGGAGTGGAAAGCCTTGGGCGGACAAGACCCGCGGTACTTCCAAGACGCTTTGCGCGGTGCCGGGTTTGACGTTTACGTGCACGACTGGTGGGTGCCCGGGTCCGAAGCCGCCGTGGGTGCAAGCGCCGCCGCTACGCCCCGCAATCCGCTGCAGTACCTGGAACGCGGTTCGCCCGGTTTTGAAAGCCTGGTCGAATGCGGGGAACCGCTGGCGCAATGCGGTGAAGCGTTCGCGGAAGCCGGCAACATCCTGGAGCCCATCGGGCTTGCGCTTGTTAACAAAGTGGTCGAAACAATCGCCGACACATTGCCGCTGTGCGGCGAAGCGTTTGTAGAATGCGGGGCCGCCGGCGCTATTGCAGGCGATTACGACCAGTTTATAAACCAGACTAAAGAGTACACTGTCCCGGCGTCGCCGACGTTTTGGCCGTTCTTTTTCTACATTGGCGGAGAGACCTTCCCGGAGCAAGCGACCGTGCCCGAAGCGAGGCGCGACGAATTTGAAAATCTATGCCTAAAGATCGGCCCAACGCAATTGTGGCTCGGGCTTTTGGTCCGGTTCACGTAAGGAGATTACAAATGGCCATTGTTCCAGAAACGCAATACGCGGGCAAAATCACGCCCGCAACTCCGGCCTACCCGCTAGGGTCGGCGCGAAACATCACCGTGCCAGGCGACGGCACCGGCACGCCCTGGGAGCAGGCGCTGGTGAATGACCTGTTCGGGTTCCAGCAAACACTGCTGGCACGCGCAGCGATTACCGCGTCGGGCTTTCCTGACAGCGTGACGGCGCCGCAGTATTACCAAGCGCTGCAGACTTTGGGCGTTATGGATTACGACGCGGCCCGCACGTACCCGGTCGGGGCGTTTGTAAAAACCGCGGCGGCGGTCTACCAAGGTTTGACGGCGGGCAACGTCGGAAACAACCCGGACAGCGACGGCGGCACTAATTGGGGTCCGTTGGCCACACTTGCCGCACTGGCCACGAAAGCGGACAAAGCGAGCGAAACGGCCATAACGGGGACCGCAACGTTTACAAACGCCAGCAACAACATAGCACTACCCGGCATCGGCTCCATCGGCCTTGAGATCGGCGACGTTGTGCAGGTAACGGGAACGGCGAGCAACAATAAGCTGTTCACGGTTGAGGTACTAACGGACAGTGGGAACGTTATTGTTAATCAGGCTCACGCGGGCGGCACGACTACAAAATCCTTAGTTAATGAAACTATAATCACAACCGTAACGCTTTTGACAAAATGGTTTAACGCCGCCGCAGGCTTGGGGCAAGGATACGCAAACGTCACTGCGCAAAGGTCTTTGAATGTGACTTATACAAACAGCACACAAAGGTCTATTTCTTTATGGACCGGGCAGTCTGGTGAAGGCGGGGGTGGTCCGACTACAAAAGTGGATGGTCTTGGGCCTAGTGTAGACGGGGTAGCAAATGCACTTTTTACAAATTTTGCAACCGCGCCGCCGGGATCAGAATTTGAGTATTCTGGAAATACAGGTGCTATCTTTGAGCAACGCTAAATTGGGGACAAAATGACTAAATACTATACAAACGAAAAAGGAAAATGGTTTGCTGACCCTATACTAGCGAACCAAACCGGCCTGATTGAGCGAACCGAGGAGGATTTCAACTTCTTTTTGACAGAACAAAACACGCCTACAACCGACCAGCTTTTGCAGCAGCTAACGCAGGCGCGCAAAGAGCAAGAGCGCCAAGGCGTAACAATCAACGGCATCCGCTACGCAGGCGACCCCGGCAACCGGCAGGCATTGCAAGAGGCTATTGAGTTTATGAATGACGCGGGCTTAACAGAGTTCCCGCGCTTTAAAGATTCGGACGGCGCGTTCCACGCCGAGCACCCACTGGCCGACGTGATGGACGCTTATCGGGCCATAGGCGCGCGCCGGGTTCAGCTAATAACGACCGAGGGCGACTACGCGGAACAGGTGGTCGCCGGCACCTTAACCGATTTAACCGACCTGGTGTGGTCATGAACAAAACTAAAATAGCGGTGGGCGTTTTTGCCCTGGTACTTATTGCGGCGGGCTATGCAATGAACGCCCGCGCGGATTCGGTACATATGGGGCTTGGCAAGTCTGTTGTAAACTCGCAGCTAGTAGTGGGCGAAGTTGGCTATGAGCGCAACGGGTGGGAAGTGCAAGCCGCGTTGATGGAAAGCGGCGACACGAAGAACGGCCAGCAGGACCAGTTATCAATCTATTCTGTTTCGTACATAACGGAACCGGGGTGGGGGTACAAGGGCGTAGAACCTTATATACGTCTAGGCGTTAGCCACAACACCGGCAGCGAGTTAGTCGGAACAAGTAACTTCCGCCTGGGTGCGGGCTTAAACTTTACCCGGGTGTTTCGACTTGAATACGTACACCACAGTTCCGCAGGCATCCACCAAACCAACACGGGCGTCGATTACGTAATGCTTAATTACATAACGCCGGCGCCCTGGTAGCAGAACGGGGAAGCAACTATGAAAATTAAAAAGGTAATAATTCACGCAGCCGACACGCCCGCCGACATGGACATTGGCACGGCGGAGATACGCCGCTGGCACGTCGAGGGCAACGGCTGGTCCGACATCGGGTACCACTACGTTATCCGGCGCGACGGCGTAACCGAAACGGGCCGGGACCTGGACGGCGACGGCGACATAGAAGAGGAAGTCGGCGCCCACGTTTACGGGCACAACCGGGGCACCCTGGGCGTTTGTATGGTCGGGGGCATGCCGGGTTGCAACTTCACGTCCGCCCAGTGGCCCGCTTTGGCTTTTCTAATCCGGGACATACTGGAACGGCACGGCCTAGGCGTCGGTGACGTGTACGGCCACAGAGACTTCGACAACGGCAAGACGTGCCCGACGTTCGACGCGCGGGCCTGGGCTTCGACTTTGGAGGTGCGCCGGTGAAACTTTGGGACGTTATCAAGACGGTGGGCAGCGGCATTATCAGGGAGGTTGTGCCGGGCGGCGGTATTCTGGTCGATGCGGTGAACGAGTTTTTGCCGGACGATAAGAAGCTGCCGGGCAACGCCACCGGCGGGGACGTTAACAACGCCCTGCAGTCGCTACCGCCGGCGGACCAGGCGCGGCTTCTGGACAAAGAGTTCGACGTGGACCTGGCCCAGATCAGACAAAGCAACGAGACGGTGCGCGCTATGCTGGAAGCCGACGCAAGAAACCCGCAGAGCACCCGGCCGCGTATCGCCCTGGGCGCTTTCCGGGTTGTCGCCTTCGCGGTCGTCGTCGCCGTTTCGGCCTGGGGGTACGGCGTCTTCAAGTCCGGCGACCCGCTGGCCGCCGCGTCGGCGTCCTGGCCGTTCATTCTTTCCGTTATTGGCCCTTTTGTTATACTGTTACACGCGTACTTCGGGGTTCTTCGAAGCGAGCAAAAGAACCGCCTCGAGGCGGCATCCGGGAGAACCGGAGCGACCGGCCTAGTCGGGGCAATTTCAGGGCTTATTAAACGGGGGTAGGGGTGGGCGTAGTAGACGACCAGACGGACGCGCCCGCGAGCGACGATATGCCCAGATTCAGCGACGTTGAGCTTACACGGCTTCGGGAAGAGTTCGAAAGCCACAGGGACCGGCAGGAGGAACGGTGGGGGCAATTGGCCCTAATGGTCGAGCAGAACACCGAAGCGACCCGGGCGGTCGCCGTAAGCGTCGAATCTATCGCCCGAAGCACCGACGGCGTTGTGCAGCTCTACCGGGACTTCCAGGGCGCCGCCCGCGTCGGCATTGGCGTCCGTAGGTGTATAGCCTGGCTAATTGCCCTGGGCACCGGCGGGGCCGCTATCGCCGCCGCCATCATGTATTTTCTGGACAAGCTCGGAATACCCGTAGACCCCCCGGGCTAGTAGTCCACCCGCTCTTCTGTTTTGTCAGGCCCGCCGGCGTTGTGCATTGCCCGGTACCAGGCCACCGCCTCTTCGTCGTAGGGGTCGTTCGCCTTTCCGATATACTCCCGCGGGTCCGCTTCGGCGGCCGCGAACCACTGCTGCAGTCGCTTGTAGTCCGCCGGCAAGTCCAGCGAAAAGAGCAACACGTCGAAAGCGACCACGGCGCACCGCAGTTCCTCTTTCGTTACTGTTTCCGCCGACCTGGTGGCCGCGACTATCTCGTCAAGTGTTCGCATTCTCATTCCCCCCTAAAGAAAAGCAACCGGACGACCCAGAGCAGGGCCACGGCGGGTAGGCAAAGCGCCCAAAGTAAAATGGTGCGTAGCATATCGGCAACCCCTCAGTCTTTCCGGTAACGGTAATCTTCCCATCCAGCCGCCCGCAGCGGCCACCAGGTTGCCCAGGATGGGCGTTCGGCCATTATAGCTTCCATGGCCCCGACGCTGTACGCGGGGTCGTCGGGGACTTCCGCGCACCCTTCGTCGTGCGTATGCATGACAATCGGGTAGCCGGCCCGCTCACATCGTAGCAGGGCTTCGAACTGAATATCAGCCGAAACGGCCTGGTCGACGTTTTCAAACAGGCGGCCGCCGTAGGTGTCCATACGAACCCACCCGGGCGGCCCCTTCGTGGCGTTGCTGTTGTACCCTTCGAACGTGATCTGGTAGCACGGCCCGCGGTTCAGCTTATCGACGGCATCGACCAGGCGCGGGCGGTGGTAGTGCAGGAAGCGACCCGACGGGAGCCGGCAGAACAGGATATCGTCGGCCACACCGTAGGTTATGTCTAGGTACTGAAAGCACTGGCCGGGGTAAAGTATCGCCTTTATGGCGGCGCCTTCCAGGCCGAAAAGCTCCGGCTTATAGTCCCATTTCCCGGGCCCGCACCAACGAAATTGACCGCCCCACATTTCGACTATTTCCGGGGATTCGTCGCGCCACTTGAGCACGTCCGCTTTTATTTCCCCGTCGTCGTTGAAGTAGTCGTCGGCCCCAAAGTTCTTCCAGGCGCCTATCCAGCCGCCGTAGCCACCCGCCAGTTCGCGGATTTTCCCGACGCCCTTTCGCGCCGGGTGGTGCGTGCCGTGTTGCTTCTTATAAGCCAGGATTTCTTCGAACGGTATGCCGGTGGCGTTGCTGGCGGACGCTTCGTATATTTTGCCGTGGGTGTTGAACACGTCGATGCGCCACTGGCACCGAGATATACAGGCCGCCGCCACGGCTTCGATGGCGGAGAAATCGACACAGACCAGCTTTTTACCCGGGGCGGCGATGAACAGCCCGCGCAGGATACCGCACAGGACCGCAACCGGGGCGCCCCATGCCCGTTCGACCCATGCCAGGTCGCCCGTGCGTATGTCTTCGACGGCCTGGCACACCGCTTCGATGGTCCAGTCGTTCAGTTCATGCCAAAGCCAGGACCCGCACCGGGGGCAGCCGATTTCGGACACGTCCCGCCCGAATATCTTATTGCACCCCGTGTCTTCGCACCGGGCCGTCTTCGGGCCCTTCGCGGTAATGTTCTGAAGCTGGACGCCGCCAGCGGCCGCCCGCCCGGTTCGGTCCGCGCCGCAATACTTGTACTGGTCGCGCAGCCGCCCGTCGCTGGACGTTTGCAGCCGCAACGACCGTAGCTTTTTGACGTTGGCCGCGCCCAGGCTATCCCGGGTTTCCAGAGCTTCGCGGACGTGGGCCGGTATGTCGCCGGTCTTCAAGACTTCCCGCACCGTGTCGGCTTTCATGTCGGGTTGCGGGTAGCCCTGGTCGGCCAGCCAGGCGCCGAACTTCGCGACCTCAGACACCGAACCAACGGCGCCCTGGGTGATTTCGCACAGCCGCAGGGTGTACTTGCGTTCGGCCTGGCCTAGAACTTGCAGGGCAGCGTCCAGGGTTTGCACGTCCACCTGGAC
>Ga0307959_1000387_pt1 | contig 23301 bp, 24 predicted proteins | sample OrgLakmetagen494_FD_201813 | JGI IMG/M metagenome (GOLD analysis project Ga0307959, IMG submission 201813) | Saline water microbial communities from Organic Lake, Antarctica - #494 | ecosystem: Environmental > Aquatic > Non-marine Saline and Alkaline > Saline | place: Antarctica: Organic Lake...
TACTGTACGCACAAAAAATGGACGCATGATCGAACGCGTCCGGACGGGATGCAAATGAATCAATCAGAGTGAAATAATAACACACGGTGTTTCGTCGTTTCATTTTTAAATGGACGGACTGTATCACTGGATTGTGACGCTGAAGCTGACGCCGAGGTCGACATCCGATGACCGTTGCTCTTCTGCTTTTGTCGCTGTCGGGGAGGAGGTATTTTCTTCTCTTGTCGGGTGATCGAAGAACGAGATGCCGCAGGAACAGCTGTCGCCATTCTGAAAGCGTCCATCATTCGACCGATTCGGGCCATCATTGAATACTTCACGAATAACGTCCACATTCAAGCGTTTATGAACAGATGTTTCGTCACTAAGAACACGACCGGTGGAGCATCAGACGACGATGATCGTCCGTCAAAGAATCGAACGGACAGGCGGATGACGGCGTCACCCAAGACCAGTGAAAACACGTGATCCAGGAGGCAGCTCGTCACCGAGATAAGCAGCACCGATGATCCCATGGAGAATGTTCGATCCATCATATTTGCGAGTGTTAGCGACGGTGGTTCAAAGGCCTTCAATTTTTTTGGACGCGGATTTCATACTCGAAGGACTCCAAAAAAACAAGTGGTGGTTTCAAAATCAATTTGACCGAGTGCATCGTTCTCGACGGACGGCTTCGTCAGAACGGGGAACGAAGGAGATCCGCCTGGCGAGAGAGATACGCGTCGAGGCGGATCGTCGCTCGAGCGCCTGTCACATTTTCTTACCTAACCGAAGAGAGAGGGATATCTCACAAAAAAAAATTGACGCGCTATTTGAGTGACGTTGAGGGACGGTTATAATGCTACTCGACATCTAACCAGACCAAAACAATTAAAGACATACACCTTACCTGCCTACCTGCTCGAAGACCATGTCCGAAGACGCCACCTCCAAGGACGAGACGACCATGAGCGGAATTGAGTCCCCTGATGAAGTCGATGACGTCTCTTCTGAGAAATCGCCCTCGAAGCTGTCCGGCCCTGCCAAGACCTTTTGCGCTGCCGTGTTTAACATCATGTACCAACTCCTACTCGACGAGATGGCCTTGCCACTCGTCGAAAAGTACAGCGAGCAAGAAGGCGGACATCACGTCGTTTTAGCGACGATCAAGAGCTCAATTTACATGAGGTTTATGAACAAGCTGGGAAAGTCCCTCTTGGAAGACGATACCTCTGAAGGTCGTTACATCAAGGCGATGTTCATGAAAATGAAGCGAGACAACGAGCTCGACAAGCCGAAGCCAAAGGGCATGAAGCTGGAAGAGTTCATCGGCGAGAAAAAGCCCCGCAAGGTTGTCCGAAAGTGGTTTGACTCGGAGATTGAAAAGATTCGACCAGTGATCGAGGCTGAAATGTCCGAAAAGGATTTCGTCCTAAGTGCGCTGGAGAAGGAGAAGCGCAAGCGGGATCGCGAAGAGAGGAAGGCGGAGCCCAAGAAGAAGAAGAAGGTGGTGCCAGAGTCTGAAGACGAGTCTGAGGCCGATCTCCCATGCTCCAAGAAGTCCAAGGCGACCACAAACGGCGGAGGAGATACATCGTCCGCCATACTCCGAGATGAAGTCGGATACAAGGCGGCTCGATCGTTTTGCAAAAAGTACCCGCGCAATTTGCACCCCGACGTGTACATCATGATGAGGACCATCAAAGGATTCGAGGGTGACAGCGTTAAGGTCTCGGCCTTCCTGAGCAACCTGGAAAGGATGTCCGAGATGTCTTCGTAGGAGTCAGTTGATTCATTTCCGACCCCCTCCGAATCTGTTTGTAGTTCATAAAGAAACAAATCGTCAGGTTTTTTTAATCACGCTGTGCATTCAGAGGATTCGGACTCCCAACGTCACAACGATCAAATGCCTACATGAACATGTTTTACTCATACTTTTTTGATGTATAAATCCCATGTAATCACGAATACTGCATCGTCGACCAAAGGATCGATCAGCAAAAAAGTATATAGTTCGAGTGTGCGAGAGGTCGCGGGTTCGATTCCCGCATGCCCCCTCCCTGAACACCCTCATCCCCTTCCACTTCACCTGATGCAGAAGAGTGAGAGGATGTAGTTCGGGGCATTGGTCTAGTGGTATGATTCTCGCTTCGGATGGCTATGGTCGTTGTTTTGGTCGAACGCAGATTCGTTTGAATATACGTCTTTCAATGTCATGAAGGAGGGTGCGCCACAACAACAGACGAGGGGGTCTTTTTCGCACGATATACACTTTTGGCCGCAAAGAAACCGAGCCCATCGATCGTCAGGTCCGCCGAAGCAGTAATCGTCTTGTCGCACTACGCAGCACATGCTGCTCGAACGCGATACGACGGGATCGTCCTTTTTGAAGAGGTTCGTTACGCTGAAGGGAATGTTTCGAAGGAATACGACAACTGACGTTACCGTAGGTAAGCCCAGTCGCATTATGAAATATCTCCTTGTCTGAAGAAATGTAGAGAACGAGTTACGACAAATTATGCACTACGACGGACATTCCCCCGTTCCTGCAAAATTGGATCAAATTTTTATCGGTTCCCTTACCTCGGCGTTAGACACTAGGGTTGGCAGATACCGTATACTTAACAATCCGCCGATTGCGCTTTAGCCTTATACCCTGATCGTGGAAATATACGGTTTCAAACCGTATATATACGGAATCAGCCAACCCTATTAGACACGTGTGTATTGACCATGGCTCCTCCTAGACTGTACCTGTGCGAAACACCGCGACGTGTTCTGGGTGCTCGAGCCCTACCTCGTCCGGGCGGGTTTCGAGCTCGTCAGGTGCACATCCGCACAAGAAATGCGCACGCGCGTTGTTGAAGCGATGAACGACGATGCGGAAGGAGAGCAGAGGCAGTGCGTAATGCTCCTGGCGAACGTGGTGCATTCTCCCCACCTCGAAGGAGCCCTGAAGCGCTCCTGTGGAATCGGAATCGGAATAGGAAACGAGTATGGGAGCGTGGAAGGGAGGACGCCTTACATCCTCCCTTTCGCGGACGTCGTGATTTTTGACGTGTCGTCCGTGATGTTCGAATTCTGCTACTTTGAGCGCTCCGTCGTGCAATTGCGCATGTCGTCTTTACCCTGACAACCCGACTCTCGACTACGAACTCCCTACCTGCACGGACGACTTGTCACGTCTGTCGTTGGGGGTCAGCACACGTCCAGACGGAATGGTAGCTTGCGTAACCGAAGCACTCGCCGCTGAATCTTTTGAAAAAGGGACGAGACCAGCCATGCACGGCGTGCTAGAAAAGAAAAAGAACTGGACGTCGAAAGGAGGGACGGTGCGCAAGAGTTAGCGGAATATATAAGGCTCACGACTTCGGTCTAAAAGCATAATGTTCGCGGGAGGCTGAGCTCGACATCGGAACACCGGATGATAATATCCACCGCTCGAATCAAACCATTATGCACCTTCTTACTTTACATCCACCAGGCCTTCAGGGCGTTGAAGAAGGTTCTCCAGTTCGAACAGAGCGCCGTCAGACTGGTCGGTAGTTTTGTACAGTAACGACAATTGAGCGTCGTCAGGCTGCTCGGTAACTGTTCCGGCAGTCTCTCCAGTTTATAACAGTGATTGCAATCGAGCGTCGTCAGGCTGCTCGGCAACTGTTCCGGCAGTCTTTCCAGTAGTATGAGACAACTGCAGTTGAGCGTCGTCAGGATGTTCGGTAACGGTTCCGGCAGTCTCTCCAGTCTGAAACATTTCCTGCAATCGAGCGTCGTCAGGCCGTTCGGAAACTGTTCCGGCAGTCTCTCCAGTTTATAACATTGACCGCAATCGAGCGTCGTCAGGACGTACAGAACCCGAATGAACATCGTAAATCATATTACCCATCGTGTCGATAGCCATGACACACGAGGCTTTTGTACGTCTTGGTCGAACCATGACTGGTCGTAAACGTGATCCTGTTTTTGAGTACCCTTTGGTTGGCATGTCATTCGAAATGAACCCGGTTTCATCTACTGCGACGATATGCTTACCATCTCGTAACAAGGCGTGGACTCTATCGTTGAACTGCATTTGTTCGAGTTCCATGTTTCGAGGAACCGTCCTCCAAGACACTTTCTTGAACGAGAATCGTAAATCACTCACTACGCGACACAAAGAGGATAGCGACATATCAGTCTGAATAACTCGTTTAAGCGACGCGAGCGTATGAAAAGGGAACGATTGAAGTTGTTCAAGTACGTCATCGCGTAGTTGGTCTCGTTTCTTCTTTTTTACGTCGTATTGTATCCTTCGTGAACGTTTGTGTTCAAAAACTCTACCGAGTCGTGTCACCCAATAGTGTATCGTCGACTTCGGGACTCCCGTGATGGAAGATACCTCTCGAAAGCTACACCCTTGGAAGTGTTTTTTGACGGCGGTGAAAACGACATGTACATCGTCGTACGTACGGCGCATTTTAAAAATAGATCGTTCATTCGATATTATAGTAGAAAAAAAATGTAAGGACGAGTGTCCAATATAATTTTGAAAACGACTGTAATCGGTGAAATTTACTTACGGCATCCGAGATCTCGAAAGGAATGGAGCGTAAACAAGTTCGATTCGAATGTCAACCGAGTGTAGATCGAGTCACGTCGGTACCAGGGTAGTACAATAGTTCCGGGGAAAGTCGTAAACCGACTCATTTGTACGATTTCCTGTATTTTCCGGCAGGTACCACCCTTTGGAAAACTCGCGAATTGTCTGATATCACGAACTCCCCGGAAGTATTGTACTACCCTGGTCGGTACATAAGATGGAGGCTCGAGCTAAGAATAGGATAATGACAGTCAGATGAGGGAGGAGGGACCAGTACGAATGAACATTATCGACGACCTGCCTTTGAACGTGCTGTCCACACTCCTCCGGGTGGTCGCCATAGACAACGACACCGGATGGGGTATGGGGCGTTCCTCAGGCGAACATAATCACAGCCACTGCCGCCACCACCCGTGTCTGGATCTGATCTGCGTCGACGGAAGGTTTCGCGACGAGTGGTGCGGTAACGCCCATCTGCGAGCGTCCGTTCTGGTCGAACGCTGCAAAGAAGGCGGGCCGAGCCGCGCCTTGCGACGGGCGGCCGAACACGGGGACAAGTCCGTCGTCAAGTGCCTCGTGCGCAACTTCGGCGCTGATCCGCGGTCCAGAAATGATTACGCGCTCCGCGCGGTCGCGCGTTCAGGTTCATATACATGCGACGAAGAGACCTGTTCATCACTCGTCCGCTTTCTGATCGAGGAATGCGGCGCGGACGTGCATAGCGGCGACGACGCGGCGCTGCGCTGGGCGGCGCGCAACGGCCGCGTGCGGACGGTAAATGACCTGTTGTCGAAGCACGGCGCGAGAGTCTCGGCCGCGAAAGGGCGTGCTCTGCGTTGGGCGATCCGCGAAGGACACGCACGCGTCGTAGAAACGCTATGCACATTCGGAGCCAGAGCGCGCGCCAGGAAGGACGAAGCGGTGCGCGTAGCGGCGTCGTGCGGGCACGCAGATATCGTGGAGATGCTCATATATCGATTCGGAGCGGGAGCGCGCGCTCTGAACGACGAAGCCCTCCGGTCCGCGGTCATGAACGGGCACGCGCGCGTGGCTGAGCTCCTGCTATCGCGCTACAGAGCGGACGTGAACGCTTGCGACGGAGAAGCCCTGTGTAACGCCTGTCGCCGAGGAGACGTCGAGATGGCGGAGATGCTCCTCGTCCGGTTCAGAGCCGACGCGCGCGACGGTAAGGCGCTCTGTTCCGCGGGGAGCGAGATGCACGCGGTGCGATTTTTTTCCAACGGAGACGAGACCAGTCGCGAGCAGTTGCGGAAGTCCGCGTCCGAGACGCTCATCCGCATGGCGGACCTGCTGATCGGTAGATTCAAAGCCGATGTGCACACTCTCGACGACGAGACTCTGCGCAAAGCAGCGGAGGAGGACCTGTACGAGGCAGTGGAGGTGTTGATAGATCTCTACGGAGCCGACGTTCACGCCGTAAAAGACATCGAACATCGTTTCAAGTCGCGTCGATACAATAAAGTTGAATACGTGGACAGTCCCATGTATCGGATTTTGAACGCGAGAAAATACGCAGAGACACGATGTACGTGATCGGCATAAAGGATGAGGCCGAATTTCCCAACTCCCCTCTCTTCCATGTTGCGATCGGCTTACATACACGCCAACATCCATTGGTTGGTCAACAGTGTTTTTGGCCAGAAGAAGAAACGGTATGATACCCAAAACCACCGATTGGCGCACATTCACGACAATCTTTGTCGGTTGGTCAATTTTGTTTTTCGCCAGAAGAATAACCATCAACACGATCGCGACTACCGTGCGTTTGTGACACGTTTACACGAACGATTTTTCGATGACGCGTTTCGTATCGAAGAAGCGACGAAAGACAATATACCCTGTAGTCTTATCGACAGAAAGAAGATTGTCATCAATACTCGTTCAGCGAATGACAACGAAATAACTTACGTGTGCATTCACTTTCTGGCGCTCATGGCAACCAGTAGAGAACGTGGGCGTGATACGACTTTCTGGTGGAATTTCAAGAAACTGTTACTCAATGCGATGCGACTCGGGATTTACACGTATGTCGACTACGCGAAAACGCCCGTCGTGATCGGGTCCATAGAGATACACATACCAATCCTTTCTGACGGAGATGTAGTTGACGAATTTAGGCTGGTAGAATCGGCGAAGCGTTCGTTTGCGGCACGGCGCATCCAGCGTTTATGGGATTCCCTCCTATCCGATCCTCACCATGCGATAGGGAGGAAGAGGTTGATCCGCGAATTCAGGGACATGGAAGCAGGTATTGTTCCGAGCGAGAGCTATTCATACCACACGCGGCGGTCATGACCATATGCTTTTCAATTCGACGTGTCTACATAAACCCCCCCTCCGTGTGATCACGCTCGAACCCTACTTGATGAGTGGTGTGAAAACGACGTTGACGCTCCGGGACGCGCACGCGTCGAACGCGGACCTCCGAGACCGCGTGCTGTCGAAATCAGACGCGATCGTCAAGTGGAGGGACGAAAACAAGCCAAAATCGCAATACTATCGAGATGATGACGACATACAGATGTCGATGCTGCTTCCTCTCATATTCGACGACGATGTCGAGATGCTGTCGACCAAAGTCCACGGAGAAAATCAGGGGCGGACGTGCGTGCGGTACAAGTTCCGCGGGCGCCACTTCAAGCTGAGCCTGTCGTACGGGAGCTGCAGCGGATGCCGGGAATGGATCGGGACGGACCAGTACGACACAGTCGTGTTCGATCGCCTCATACCTTTCGTTCAATATACGGACTATGACGAGAGCAGTGACGACACTGATTCAAACGAAGTAAAAAGCTATTACGTTGACGGCGGAAGTAATAGCAGTAGCGACAGCGTGTCGGAAAAAGATGACGATAATTGTAATGACAGGTAATGGATTTATGTGTTCGTACACTTGCGCTCATTGAAAATGGGACAACGATGGATAGCTCTGATGTTGATCCGGATAGAGCTCGCGCAGCCATCGCATGCATGACGTGTTCAGCCTTCGTCTCTGCTTCCTCATCCGGTAGATCACATCATACGTCTTCAGAGTCAGTTGAGGATTCTTCGTAGGCTGAAATTGGAAAGAATGAACCGTCTGCGTTGCGAAATTCATCGGCAGGTCGGTATCTTCTGAGCCAAGCCCATATCCGTTGTCCGAGTTCGTCACATCCCCCGAGTCTGACGAACGCGTCATTGGTGCATCCCTCGTCGCGGTTCTCCGTGAGCCACTTCACCACGTCAAAGTGGCGGTTGGTTGCGGCCATGTCCATCGCGTCTGTGGTGCACCCCCCGTCGCAATGGGTGTGCAGCCAAATGACAGCCTCCAGGTGTCCATGACAGGCGGCTTCGTCCATGGGAAGTGTGTCGTGCTCGATGCCATCGGACGATCCGTTGTCCAACATGGATTTCATCGTGGCGACGTCTCCTGCTTCAGCGGCGTCCATGAACGCGTCCGCACCCCCGACCATGTTGTATGTGAAGCAATAAAGAGATTGGATGTCTAACCTACACCTTTGTTAGGAAAAAATGGAACATGATTCATTCGTGACGTGATGGATACTATGTAGGCGTATTCTCTATAGCGGGGGGTCTTCAGACACTGCACCACCTCCTGAAGGGCGTGTTCTTCGACGAGACGAGGTACATGGTGCTCCCCGCTGATCAGAATCCACGGAAATCACACACCGTCATTCTGGCAGGAACGCATAAAGACGATTGACGCCCCCCAAAAAGACAGGAAAACACGGCGGCCAACAACATGTTTCACGTGCCTTTCGTAACGGCTCTTCCTGCAGCTGCAGTCACTGCGATCGGCAGTCTGATCAGAAAAAATCCGACACTCATCGCGTATACCGCCGGAGCCACTCTGTACGAAGGTGTTCGTACCTTTCCGCGCATCAGGAAGGCCAAGTGGCACGCCAAGTCGTTCCGTAACGGCTACAAAGGACCGCACGTACCTCTCCTGACGACCGAAAAAATAGCCGCCAGCGTCTTCTGCTCCCTCCAAGGGATTTACGCCGCGCCGATCAGTTTGGTCGAGGACGTGAAACGCGTGGAAATGAAGGCCAGGGGCTTGGACCCGCTCTTGTACGGGTACACGCCCCGGCAGATCGAAGGCAGCTACGTGTACTCAAGCTATTGGGACGTGGTGATGAACAACGAAGAAGTGCTGGAAGCAGACCGGTAAAAAGAACAAGAAACGAAAAGTCGCTCGATCAAAAAACCAGTACACCACGACACACGGCCGTTGGAGTCGCAGGGATTCGAACCCCGAACCTATCGTATGCGAAACGATCGCTCTACCATTAGAGCTACGACCCCATGTTCATTACTTATTTCTTCGAGTATATAGGGTAAAATAAGACGGAACATAAACGATCGATCGACCGTCCAACCATCGAAGTATTAGTAGTACTCTTATTCACGAACGTTCTGTGTCACGACTGATGTCATCGTCATTTCTAGTACCGTGTTTGTACTTCGGAGGGACGGTCCTTTTTTATCACGCCGTGATCTTCCTCTCGCACGCGTTCACCCCGATCCGCCTACAAAAGCAGCTGGGCATGTCGACTACAGCCACGGCGTCCTCGAGGCTGGCGACGTGGCACACGCTCCATGTGTCCACGGTGCACGCCGTGGTGTCCGTGGTGCTCGCCGCGCGCGCCTTGGTCGGTATAATGCGAGAATCATCAGCAGCAGACGGAGAAGGAGCGCCGTATATCGCTCGCAAAAATTACGATAGTCAGGCTGCATTATGCGTGTCCGCGGCTTACTTTTTGTCTGACACCTGGACGCTCCTGAGGACGAAAGAGCTTCGGTCACCCATAATGTGCGTGCATCACCTCCTGGCGGCGCTGTGTCTTCTGGCGGCGCTGTGTACCGGGTTGGGCCACCTCCACGTGGCGTGCCTGCTTCTCACCGAGGTCACCACGCCGTTCATCAACCTGCGCTGGGTATTGGACGCCACGGGTCATAAGGCCGGCCGACTGTATCTATGCAACGGCCTCCTGATGTGTTTCGTCTGGTTTCTGGCGCGCGTCCTCCTGTTTCCGGCATACTTCTGTTTCGTTTTTACGACGCGCGACGAATCGATGATGATCTTTGACGTTTTCTTACATGATACTCTCGTGATAGTCGTACCGGTGCTGTTGTTCGCCATGAACCTTATGTGGTTCGCCGTGATCATCAAGGGAGCGCGCAAGACCCTGTTGCGCTCCCGTTTCGTGGCTCATCCCGTCGTCGATTTGGAAAAGAATGAATGATTGTTTGGTAGTTTTTTAGTTTTTACGTTGTCGTGCGTTCACAAAACATTTTAATTAATATCGGGAATTGTAAAATAGCCGATATGGACCTGAAACCATTCGACGCGAGTGCCCTCTCCCTCGACAGTTATCCCGCGCGAGTCATGGTATTTATCGGGAGACGTGCCACCGGGAAAACGAAGGCCGTCAAAAACGTGCTGCGCATGAACAGTAACTCCGTGTCAGACACGGTCGTGATCAACCCCACGGAAAATAACGCTCCAGACTACGCGCCGTTGATCGCGTCGTGCATGTCAGATAAAAAACATCACGGGTCGTCATCGCCGTACGGCGTCACCGGAATTCATCAAAACATGGACGACGGTATCCTCGAGAACATAATCCACAGGACCAGTGCCCCTGATTACAGACGAACGTGCCTGGTCCTCGACAATTGCGTATACGACACCAGGGCGTGGAATAGATCACCTTTGCGGGACATGTTCACGAACAATCGACAATTAGACGTGACGACTCTCGTGACTATGCAATATCCTATGGGAATTCCTCCCAGCATTCGCTGCAACATCGACTACGTCTTCCTGTTCCGCGACAACACACAGGCTAATCGCAAACGTGTTTTTGATGATTACTGCGGATCGCTCTTTCCGACATTCGAGTCCTTTTGCGAGACACTCGATAAATACACGCAAAGGTCGGGAGACGCTCTCGTACTACGACTAAGCGGTCATTCTTACGATTTACAAAAGAACGCGTTCTGGTACAATGGCAACGATCCCACCATGAAGCACACAGACAACGTCGTGCAGCAAGAAAGGCGGGAACACATTCGACGACCGGAAACGGGAAATAAGAGAGCCAGGACGACGGAGTGAAATGATCTGACTCAGATCATCTGAGTTATCACACCCGGGCTCGAAGAATCAATTCATCGCAATAATATTCTTCTCGGGCTCTTTGATCGACAGGCAACGCAAATGACCGGACGGAGAGGTACCGATGAGTATTCTGTCGTCTTCTGTAGACATCAGGTCGGTCACTTCATTCCCTTTACTTTCATGGAAATAAAACACGAGAACGGATGTTCCTTCGCCGTAGTTTCCATCCTTGACATACGATACGTGTTTCCGAATGTAATCCTCTTGCCGTTCTCGGGCGTCCACTCGAGCGTACGCATAGTACAGGTCGAAGGCGACTATTTTGTTTTGGACGTCATAGTCGACCACTATTCCGGTAAATATTTCGTCGCTGTTATCGATCAGTCCGGGCGGGGGATCTCCGTCGCCCATGTAAACCGCAACAGTGTCTGTGTCAGGATAGGTTACGATCATTATGTCGTTGATTTTTACCGACGTCACAGCCATTATGTAACGTCTACATGTACAACAAAAATATAAACACCCAGGAATTCCGGAATCCTTTATGTTGGACTTGAAAGGCATGAAAGTTGACACACATCGCCCGGTGTGCTTGTTGAGCACTAAATCAATCGTTTACCTTGTACCAAAGTAGCCGTTTTTCGAGTGGAATGTCGGTTGCACTGTGTCGAAACAGTATCGCACATTCATAGTTATCGTTCAGTTCGTATGATATTGTACAGAAGTACAGAAATGCTAAAACGAAGTCAGTATCCCGGCACCCGTAGTCATCGTACAGCTTCTTCCTCGCATAATAGTTGGAAACCCTGAAAATGAATACGCAGGTCCCCTTGGCTTTTTGATGCAAATCCAGGTGCAGATCGAAGCAGTCGTTCATAAATACGATATTCAACGTGTTATCAACGAATCATAACCACGATCAACTGAGCGAGCCGTGCACAGTCGTTTGGTGGATGTATCGCGGTTACTGACAAAGAGTTACGGTGTTCGTCAAAATTACGATTTGGGTTCGGCTATTCACGCGTTCCTTTGGAAAGCTAAGGACAGATTTGAACTTTGGAACCAAAACGCCAATGGAATTTCTATGATGCGGGGAGGTCCGTGGACTTCGAGGTTGTCCGGTAGGTTTTCCGGCCAGAGGTTTTGCTGGTTCAGATCGAAACACCCGCGGCAGTCCAGATACAAAAGGAGTGGAGTATGGTGCTTGAGGACGGGTAGGCGTTGCAGGCGGCTGCATGTAGAGCAGTCTAAGGTGACGAGACCACGCGGCAGATCCACGGGTAATTCTGTAATATGTTTTACGACGTCATCGTCATCGTCAACGATCTTGAGGTGTTTCAGAGCAAGTGGGAGCGCAAGAGGCCTACTCACATGCCGATCCTGACACCAATACGTCGAGTCGATCTTGAGATAGGTCAAGCGGTTCCAGATTTTATCGTTGTTCGCACGAGAGTTGGCGGAATCACCGTCGTCTTCAATACTCGACTCGTAATTGGCCTGTAGAAAATTATCGACGTCTGCGAGACGGATATCAGGACACGAGAGGATGAGCGCGAGGACGTCCGGCTTCAAATACTCGCCTGTCATTGATACAGTCAATCCATTCGAAAATGAAACGACTAGATACAGTCTTCAAAATGTGCGTTTATACGACCACTGTACATTTAGGCCAATAAAATGGAACTGTCCGGATAATAGTTAGCTAAAGCTCCACCTCGCGATGTAAACGATTATTCTCAGGACGAAAGCTTAGACTATCATCGTGGTTTCAAAAATTAATTTGACCGAGTGTGCCTGTCGAGTATTGTAAAATTCGAAAATAGTTCGCTGACTTATTTCAACGTTCGGATATTGTTCGAACTTTGAAGGCTCCGATCCGTCGGAAAAATGTTGAGATAGATAAAAATAAATGTGTGTTATTGAGCGGCACTATATGTCACTACGGAAGTGGAGCACGTTGAACCGTCTGATGGGTCAGGTATAATTTTTCGTGTCGTGGACAGCAGACTTCGCGTGCATTTACTCGCATAAGAGGTACAGCATTCTCCTCTGTTCTACGCCGCCGCGTGTGCTTCTCTCATTCGGGCTTCTTCCTGAATTTGCTTTACGAACCAGACACCCGGACAAGAGCACCCGCGATGTCGTTTCACCAACTCCAGCGCCGAATCCAGACTCATCCTTTTCTCCAATACCAGGTACGCGACGACGATCGACATGCTCCTGTTCACGCCACATCTACAGTGCACGAGCACGTGTGTTCCGGAGTTCAGGGCTTCGTTGATAAATACGAAAGCGTCGCTGATAAAGGGACGAATGTCGTCGACGTCGTTCAGGTCGCACCGGAGGTAGCGGTGGTAATTCGGGGACATGGTCCCGTCGATTTTACCGTGTTCGTAGTTCACATCGAACAGGGTCTTCACATCTCCTGTCGCGTTCAACACGTGGGATATGCGGCGGTCCGTGTTGAACACGACGTTTTCATCAAACGCGTCCATTTTTCCCCCGATCCATATCCCCGTCCCTTCGATATAATTCGCCGCCCCCCCTTTGTTCGTTTTTTGTTCGACTTTCATTCCACAAAAGGGTCGGATGGATGCTGGATCTGGTGGGTTCACGATTCAGACGTTGCCCTTATTATACTACGCGATTATACGGAGAAAGACACAGAGAGAGAGATGGTCAGGCACAGACACGCGCGCGTACAACAGAACTTCATATAGCCGTAAGGGTTAGGATCATGCCCAAGTCGTCCCGTATGTTTATATGTCGTCAATAATTCGTTCAATGACGGGTGGAAACGGCTTCGGTGGTATATAGCAAGCATTTGCTGCACCCCCCTACTCTGTGCGTGCGTTGGAAGTCGCGGCAGGTCCGGAGGCGAATATACCACGCTCACATTCCGACTGTCGTGCGTCTTTGCATCAGGGTGTCGAACATGAGTTGACTGTAGGTGGCCCCCCTCCCCAACTTTTGCGGGGTACCGGGAACCAGCTCGCACTTCAGGGTGTGGTTCAACACGGTGACTTGCGAGGTGTCGAGTATGTCCTCCATGATGTCCAACAGCGTGTGCAGGGAGTTCTTGTACAGGTGGCGCTCTATGTAATCAGGCACGGGGAATACGGTGTGTTGCGCCATAATGTCGTCAACTATCCGGTCGATGCAGTTTTCGACGTGCAAGTCGTCTTTATGGTCTTTGTTGGTGGTCGACGGGTTGCGCAAATGTACGGGCGGAGAAACAGGGTCCGCCGTGAAAGGAGAGGGAACGGGCATCGATGACGATCTCTGCTGGACTTGGTCGGTAGTAGTTTGGGATTGGGATCGTACCGTAGAATTTTTGTCGTCGAAATCGAACAGGCTTGCTAAGTTGTCGCCCGGAGAGTCCCTGTAGTCTGACGATGTAGACGATTCGCTCAGTATGGGTCGGGAAATATCACGTTTCATAACGTGCGTCTTCGCGCGGGAGAGGTCGAGGGTCATTTTTTGTCCCATCACGTCGACCACGAAGGAAGTGCTTAGCGTCTCTTCGCAGGTACACAGTAGCATGTACACAAAGTTAGAGTTCAGGCGTTTTTCGACGTACGGGGGCAAGAGGTACACGAGTTTCTTCTTTCTCACCCTCTCTTCCATGCATTTGTCGACGAGGAGCGCAATGATGGCCCGCTGATTGTATTTTACCGAGTCATCATCGCTGGCGTTGCTGTCGCCACTGAACCCTCTGCGCAGTTTGGACGACTTAAATTTCGCCGTCGCTCTGTTTTTCCGCAATTTAGCGGTCGTCTTACGCTCCGCCTCCGTGTCTGGTTCTTCCTTCAGGGACACGTTGAGTCTCAAGCGATGCGACATGAAGTTCACGTGCGAGGTGTTGAACATCTCCATTATGTTGGATATCACGACGTCTAGCATGGACCTGTAGAACCTTCGTTCGACGACCTTCGGCAGGTTAGGGTAGTTGACGAACTTCTTGAACAGGTACTTGTCTATGGCGGCGTCTGACGAGGTTCGTGGGCCATAATCATCCTCATCCTCTTTTCGATGTTGCTGTCGTTGCTGAGTGTTTCTTTCCTTGCCGCTGCTGCTGCCATTGCCGTTGTTCACTGCGTTTGACGGATGGAGCAGGTTGTTGATGAACTTAAAAAACCCGGGCATGGTGGTTGGGAAGAACGGATGTACGCGTGCACGTTCCTGTGTTGACAGTTCCGTATATAATTTTGGAACATGGAGCCCAAATTTAACGATCCTACTCCCCGCTGTCGATTCGTACCGACGCGTGTGTTATTACACGCCGTCTTGTTCGTGACGTGGTGCTTTTTGATCACCTTTGGGAGCGTGAAAGACGTGCTGCAATTGGCGCAGGAAGACCTCGAGGTGTTTTGTGTGTCTTGGGAAACGAGCTGTGAGTCTTCTGAGGAATGGGGGACACGCGCTCACGCGTACAGAACACGAGAGAACTGGGGTGTGTGGGAGGATCCAGTCCATAATTCTGATGAAGTTTCGTCCTCGCGATTGCGGTGCTGTACGTCAGGAACGTATGACGTCAGTTTCAAGGTCCTGAACATCATTGGGGGAGCTATCGGGAGTCTGCACGTGTCTTTTCTGATATCAAACGTCGTCTATTCCATACTCTTTCTATTCACCGACACCGTTTTTATGGTCCGCACGTCCTTAAAATCCCTGCTGTTCATCGTGCCTTGTATATCGGGAATATACACCTATCAAAAAATGGTGTACCTCACTATGTTTTGTTCCTACAACGAATCCTTCTGTCGACACCCTCCCGAGCATTATCACACGGTCGTTTCAAAAGTGTTCAGCTCAGCACTGGCCGTGAGCGTCGTTTCTTTCGTGCTCCAAGCCACGTACGTGACGCTCTTTTTGCGGACGTTTGTACAGAAACGCGTGAAAATTTGGGACGATATAATCGCGATCGAAAACAGTATTATATTCACGAAAGAACTCGAGCACGTGTTCGAGGCGCGCAAGACCCTGAATAGGACGTACAACATACAAAATTTCGAGACCTACTGGATGAACAAAAAGGACGAGGACATCATCCACGAGCTTCCGGCCAAAGCTCGCAGCGTGATGTGGGCCATGCGTGAAACGGTGCGGAACAGCACCACCTCTCGCGACACTAGCGGCCGCCATGCGCAGAACCACCAAGTGAGCATCTCGCGCGACAAGTTCGATCGATACGCGGATCGGAACGGCCTTCAGGGGGCAGACAAGGTCTGGTCGATACTGACGTGCAATTACATGTACGAGGTCATCAGTCTGAGCAGCGTGGAAGACGTCATGTACGATCTTTTTTTCAGGCGAAAGCAGCTCGCGGCAATGATTTTCACCGACCGAAAGCTCCTCTTGTCGATGGTGATGTACCTGTCCGTCGTGCTGTATCCGGTTTGCGCGCTCGTGACCGCCAAAATATTCGATTACGAAGACGCGTTCAACTCCGGCGTGGATCTGTTCAAGACCTACACCGTGATCGTGGCCCTCCTTTCGTCGAGGGTGATGGACAGCCTCCAGTTCCTGTGGCTCATGCTCACGGATCGCCCGTTCAATATCGGAGACGTCTTGCAGCTGTCGGACGCCATCTACAACGTCACGGACTTCAACGCGACGCACACGTTCCTTCGCGGCGCCACGTGTGCGACGATCACTAACGTCCAGCTCTTCGGTTCACCCGTCGTGAACCTCACCAAAGATTACGTCAACGATTCCTTCAAGATGGTGGCCCCGCTGAACTCTCTGTACTGCACGGAGTCGATGTGGGAGACGGTCCGGAGGTACATGGCAGACAATCCGCGGGACATATGCGCTTCCAGCGTCCGTTGCGGATGGACGGGCGTGAGCGGCGAGGGGAAGACCATATGCTGCACCTGGCGCTATAAGTTCCGCATCATGGACAGGTCCCGCCTGAACCAGGTGCGGACGCGCATCATGGATTATTTCGTTTCTCGATGCGACAGGGAAATCATCCGCGCTTTCCTCGCCTTCAACTACGTCAACGGAGGAGGAAGATTGGCGACGGCGGCGGCATCGAATACCTCCGAGCACGACAATTCCAATTCCAATACCAGAGAACAAATCATAGAACACGTCGAAGGATCCTGGAACAAGAAGAACGATTGATTTTTAGTGCAGATTGCTTTATTTTTATACGGTAATATATATATATACCACAATGACGACGACATCTGATCCGTTCCTTCGCTTCACCAACGAGCGCTCTTTCATCCAGGTCCGGAACATCGTGACGGGAGTGGCCGTCTTTTTGAACAAAACGCCGCTCCTGATACAGCGCGACAGCGACTTCAGTTTTGTGCTCAAAAACGACACCTACGTGGGGTATTACAAATATGCGGATGTGTTGTCTCCCGAGTCTGAAGACATAGACGAACTCCTCAACATCATCCTGCAGTGGGTCGATACGCAATCTTTTCGAGATAACGAACTCGACCGCGAAGCCGACCGCATCATAGATGTTCGGACCAATCTTCCGAACAGTACGACGAAACTATTAGAAAGCGTCATCGCGGGTGCCGTGAGCACTTACGACCCCACTCAAAGACGCGTAGAGATGAGGCTGTCTTCCACGGACGCTGACTCGCGGCTCGTGAGGCAGACGAGGGAATATGTCCCGGTCACGTTCATCGCCAAAACCGCGGTCGTCATGGAAGCGACGCTTCGATCACGTGCCACAGACGTCAATGACGTCATGTCTCGTGTGGGTATCTTCGAGGACGTGATTGATCTGACGGTACCGAACACCGGGCCGCGGACGGGGTTCTTTTTCGAGGCGGAACACATCGCGGTCGAACCATACGCGGTCATGCGCGCGGTGTACAGACATCAGGGGGAGGCGCCGGACGAGCGGGTGGTCATGACGGACTGGAACGTGGATCCCCTGAACGGGACCGGCGGGAGCGGGTTCACATTGGACCCCACCGTCCCGCAGCTGTGGGTGTTCAACTGGGACCCGGTGACGCGCCTGATGCGCATGGGGGTGGCCGTGCAGGACAACGTGTATTATGCACACGAGTTCGGACGCGTCGGGCCTCGTATAGACACGCCGAACGCCCCCGTGAGATGGGAGATTGAGCACACCGGCGGGACAGCGCCGACGGAATCGGGCGTCATGTTCCAGGGCAGCGCGTCCGTGTTCTCTATGGAGACTTCCATCATTTCGATGGTGTCCATCGACGTGGGCCTGACAAGGAAAACGAACAACGATTTTGAAGCCGTGGTCCCCCTGCTGTCCTTCCGCCTGAAGCAGAATTGTAACCGCGCCAGGCTGAGCGCGCGCAAGCTGGTCGTCATGAATACGACGAGTAGCGGCGTCGGGAAGTGGGAACTCGTGCTTAACCCTGACACACTCGACGAAGCTACATACGAACCATTACAAGACTCGTTTAGCGAGTTCTCGAATACCGAGACGGCGACGTCCGGAGGAAAGGTGGTGGCCACAGGATTCGTCTTCGACGCGGGGGTCAGCGTGATCGACCTGAAAGACAAGAACATCTTCGCGTCCTCCTCCATCGCGGGCGTGCCGGACGTGGTGTCCCTGCGCCTCATCAACATCAGCGGCGTGTTGGACGTGCTCAGCGGCGTGGAATGGGACGAGCGTGGATGAATGAAAGATCAAGTTACGATTAAATTACTACCCGAAACCGTACAATCCCCTGGTTTTACGTCAAAAGACTCAAACGTGACCCTGAACCCGACGCGGTCATAGCCGAGTTGCGAGAAAAAAGACGTGAAAGAATGCATCAAACGTGACCAATGGCACGACACACTCGAGCGTTCTCTCCTCTCCAGAGCTGCACGATGTCGGCACTCACGCTCACGGCGTCCATTCTCGTCCACAAGCCTGACGACCTTGATGATGACGTCGTTTCAGAGCGTTATTCCGGATCGTCATCGTCATAAAGGATGCGCACGCGATATCGGATGATCGATTGGGTCAGGTCCGCCCACGCCGCCGCGTCCAGCAGTCTGGACGTATAGACCTCGGACGAGAAGGTGTTTTCTCGGAGCCAGTTCAACACACATCCGTCTTTGTAGGCCGAGATCACGTCACGTGTGATGACGTGCAGCGCGATGGCGCGGGATATATATAGCGAGTGATCGGCTTCGAGCTGACGTGATCGATTGTTCAGTGTGGCGAGTGCCTCTTCGAGATTACCGCGCACTCGTCTGACGAGGGCGATGGCTTCGACACACCCGGTGTACAGTACATGACGGGCCAATACATCGCGGACCGGGTGGTAGTCGTCATAGTCTTGTTCTCCTGCCGCCGTTTTCTGCTCCTCCTCCTTTTGTTTTTCGCGACCTGACGACCACTCCCGGACGAAAGCCGACCAACGTGAAGACATCAGTCGAATCGACGCCTTGGACTCTCCGTCATTTTTTATGACGTAGTCAATTATTTGGTCGATGAATTTGGAGGCCTCTTTGGGAGGGAAAAGCGAATGATGAGGGAGGGGCATCGCGTTCATTTCGAGAGCCCGACTCCTGATGCGGTCCTCCATGCGCTGGAACCGGGACATCAAGACCACTAATGCCGACGCTGACGCCGAAGCAGCAGATGCCGAATCTGATGCAGTCGAAAAAATAGTGTTCGTGATTGCGGATGCTGAAGCGGAGACAGAGGTGGCAATCATAGTGGCTGCCGAAAGCGAAGCTTCCAAATCATCGTCGCACGAGGCACGAGTCAGATCGGAAGAGCAAGCCGAAGCCAAAGAAGATAACACCGCACAAGAGGCCTTGAGAGCGGATGTTCGATCGGAAGAGGAGTCAGCCGAGATCGAAGCTGATGCCGAAGCCAAAACAGAAGCACTATAAGGCGTCTTCTTGCCGCTCATGTACACGCGCATCGCTACAGACGACCGTTCGGCGGGGAGAAGTGCGCGTGACAACATCGAGAGACGTTGGGGACTGGATCTGATGTCGACGTCGGATACGTAACGACTCAAAACATCGCGGAGGATGGGTCCCACGCGGGACGATATGTCTTGGACGAGGCCCATACGCCGTTGGGATCTCACGTGGGTCATCGTTTTCTGACGTCGTCTCAGGGCGTCCATGTGTCGCAGGTGTTCCAGTCTTTTTTCGTCGCTCCCGAATTTGACGAAGGCCGCGTCCATGGCGACCTGCCAGTCCACTATGTCGCTCGTGTCGAAATCAAGGAACCATTCGTCGCCACAAAACGGAACAATCGCGGGCTTCAGAAGGTGACTGTCATGTTTCGGAGAAAGTCCAAAATGACGGAAAGCCTTAGTCAGGTTCGTCCACGAGCTGAGATTATAGATGTGCAGCCTCAAAGCGGCCAGGACAGGGGCTTTTCTGACCAGTTTGACGTAATGTGGTGAATCCAGCAGGGTCAGAGCGCTTGTGTTTTTGCTTTTGAGGACATTTCTTACGGTCTCTTCGGTCACTCTCGGCCTAGATCTAGATCTAAGTGTGGGTGCAGTGCGTACAGTGGGATCGAACGTGTCCAATAACAGTCCGACGGAGTTGTTCACATCTTCTCGTCGTGCAATCTCGACGAGACGGGGCCACCCAAAAAAGATACGTGGTCGTTGAACGTCCTGTCGAGTTCGGATAGGGTATGCAGCTGCCGGGCCCTGTTGTGAAACGTTATAAAAGGTTCGGGGTCACGTACGACAGCTTCTACGACCAGGTGCCAAGGAAATGCCATCGTCGGCGTGGTCATACTGCTATGGACTCCGTTCTATGTGTGTATATATATAAAGACAACAACATCTCCTTATGTTGCTCATGTTGTTCATTTTCATTTGAAGCGGTATCATCACCATCATATATGATTTTTTGTAGGGACAATCAAACGAATCGACGGACGCGTTATTGTGCCCCAGTAACGGCTTTTGTCACGTCAGTGTATACGAAGCGTTGATTGGGGTGATTGTCGTATTGTTCCTGTCTACCATGGCATAAATGGACGTATTATTCTCGTGGTCGAGACAGGATAGGAGGAGGGAATGGCGTCGTCGATATCCAGCGATGATTACCCTGATCAGGGAACCGTAATCGAACGACTTCCATCGAGGCGGAGAGGTCGGGGCCATACTTCACTGCCGTACACCATAATACACGCTGAATTATCGGACAGAATACGTGAGAGAATAAATAGTGATCGAACGACCACCTCCGTATCGACCTGCGGCATCAGCGTTCCCTCATCTTTTTGTTTGGCGCATGTCGGACCCTCTTCGGTGTGCAACGGATCAGGTGTGTTCGCGTCGCGCTTTTTACCGGCGGGATCTTACGTGACCGCGTACCCGGGCAGGACTGTTCGGCAGGGGAGGTGCGGCAAGCGGCATCGCACGAGGGCGATGAACAGTGGGACGGACGCGTACATCTACGAATTTGACGACGGGACCCTGTTGGACGGCCAGCAGGTTGCGGCGAGCCGGAGGTGGTGGTGTTCACACGGCGTGGCGAACCTCTTGAACGACGCTATCCATCCCGAAGTCACGGGACGCATATATAACTGCGAGTTCGTGGAAACGGCGGTACCTGTCGCACCTTCCATTTCCTCCGTCGAGCGCACCACGGCGCGCAGGTGTTCGAAAAAGGTAGACCGGGTGTACATCAGGACGAATAGCGACGTCCAAGAGGGAGAGGAACTTCTCGTATCTTACTCACTGGATTACTGGCTGTATAGACGTGACCAGGTCATCGTGAGCGACGATGATCGAACGCGGAGGCTGTCCGCGTGGTTGGCGTGCCACAAGCAGGTCGAGCGCATGTTGACCGTGAGCTGCAGGATGACATGTACGCTGCTGCACCTGTACGGTTACCGGACGTTCGAAGGAGAAGGCGTCTCGTGTTGCGAAACCAAGTACGCACTGACCCTGAAACCACGAATCGATTTCGATGATCGTCATTGTAATGATGATGACGACGACACACCTTGCGCATGCGTCCGAACAATATACGACTCTTCCTCTCCGTTGTATTGGACAGTTTTGATGACGAAGAAGTCGGTCGAGTCTTCTTCTTCTTCTTCTTCTTCGCGCGACCTGGATGATGGGTTCGCGACGTTTGACGTGAACGCGAAGTGTGGAAAGTGCGGGGAACAGACGTGTCCGTCGAGACGTGTGCGCTGCTCTCTGGACGATCCCACGGACGTGACATTAGTCGAGTGATCAATTTTGTTACGACATTACATATTTCGTCGATGGTGATCGTATATCGTAATAAGTTGTGTACTATGCTATGCTTTACACAATCGATGCCATTCCGAATCCGCGGGAAATAACACGTTATGCTCGTTTTCATGGTTTTCTTGTGCCATGTTGTCCACATACTTCCTCCACGTCCAATTATGTCCTGACCCCCTCGTGATGATCGAGAGGACCTGTTTCACGAACCTCACACAAATGTTGCTTTCGTAATGTTCGTCAAGGTAATCGCTTACCGGTGCACGCTCTACCAAACGACGCACGTCTTCGACGGACGGCAAGACGGAGAGGTCCGTGCTGATTCCCCGCAAATCATCGACTCGTGCCTCGAGCTCAAACATGTACGGCAGCCCCCTGTTGTAATCGTCATCAGATTCACCGTCTTCTATGCTGATTCTGCTTCTGTTTATTTTTCGATGCTGTCGTCTGTATATACCGGGGACGGCGACGTCGAACCCTTTTCCGACGTACTTCATGACCCGCATGGCGGATGACCGGGTCCAGTTGTGGATGTCGACGGGGAAGGCGAGGTGTCTCATGCTCGCGACCCACATCGCCGTCGCCGTGATCTGCAAGGCATCGTCTCTCTCGATGTCTCCGTCTTTATCGACGGCAGCGAAGTCCGTACAGATCTGACACGGCCCGAAATCGAAAGACCGGATGACAGCACTTGCGCACGGGTGTGTGCGCAGGATGATTTGGACGATGACCACACTTTTTTCGACGGCCGCATCATCGTAGTTCTCTCCCTCTTCCGCCGGCAGAAGCAGCGGGGTACTACGGTTATCTGTGGGCGGAGGGATTGGCGGCCGACGCGTTCGCCACCGTAAAAAAAGACACGAGCAAGGGATGGACTTCCGGAAGTGCTTCCTGGCACACGGGAGCAGCGTCCCACCACTCGACAGTTTCCGCGCGATTTTGGGACGCGAACCGAATTCATAAGCCTTGATGGACGAGATGAATCTGCACGCGACAGCGTGAACAATTATAGGATTTTCATTTCATACACTGCTCTGAGTTTACGACATTTCCGGACGTTATGCCTCTGACTCTACGGACGTTCGTTTGCAAGTGGTGCAAAAAGTCTTGCACATCTGCCGGATCTGCCTCCGACGTTACATGCACTCCATTGCAACGGTTGTACAAGGCTTACTCTACTCAATTACAAATTTTCCTCCGATTTTACACGCACTCGATTACACATTGAATTCAACTGACACGTTTACATGAGTTATAAAAAATTTTGATGTCGAATTGAATTAAACACGATACAGTTCGTCAATTCAAATTTGAAACGCCCACTTGGACGGCTTATTTCTAATTTTTTTTATTCATGTATTATGTCACGATTGCTATGTACGATACAGGATTTAGAACGGCTGCTATAAATGTCA
>Ga0307959_1000394_pt1 | contig 23121 bp, 21 predicted proteins | sample OrgLakmetagen494_FD_201813 | JGI IMG/M metagenome (GOLD analysis project Ga0307959, IMG submission 201813) | Saline water microbial communities from Organic Lake, Antarctica - #494 | ecosystem: Environmental > Aquatic > Non-marine Saline and Alkaline > Saline | place: Antarctica: Organic Lake...
GAGGTTAATTGGTTTCCAATGCGCTTCAGCTTTAGCTATGTTAGGAGATAAAGTAGACCCGGTTGAAGCAGAACGCATGGGTATGATTTACACTTATTTTTCATCAGAAACTTTTAATGACGAAGTAACTAAGCTAGCGGAAAAACTAGCAAATATGCCTACGCAAGCCTTAGCGAACATCAAATCTGCTTTTAACCAATCCATGAACAACTCACTTGAAGACCAATTGCAATTAGAATCTAAATTGCAAATTGCTTCTGCACAAACCCAAGATTATAAAGAAGGTGTTTCAGCTTTTATGGAAAAAAGGAAACCAGATTTTGAAGGTAAATAGACCTTAGCGTATTTTTACTGATTTGAGATGTAAGTATACGTTTCAACTAAACTCATAATCACCAGAAAATAACATCCAAAAAACTCTTGCATACTATTTATAAATAGATTTACTTTGTATTTAAAAGTACTTTAATTATGACAACAGATAAATACCTAGAAGACATAAAAGAAATAAGGTCGCTTATGAACAAGTCGACCAGATTCATTTCATTATCGGGAATGAGCGGTATCATGGCTGGAATTTATGCTTTGATTGGTAGTGTGGTAGGTCACTTTATAATTCAGAATATTTCTTATCAGGATAAGGTGGAATATACTCTAGGGCAGCTTTTCAACGTTCCTTGGAACCAGAATCCACCCTTGCAAATTTTTACAGTTGCGGCTGTTGTGTTGTTAATGGCTGTAGTAACCGCTTTTTTTCTCACTAAATCAAAAGCGACTAAACACAAACAGAAAATTTGGACTAAACAGTCTACAAGATTAATCCTTAACTTCATGGCTCCATTAAGTGTTGGAGCTTTGTTTACACTAGTTTTATTGCAGTATCAATTAATAGGTCTAGTTGCTCCTGCAATGCTGGTATTCTATGGTCTTGCGTGCATGAATGCTGCACAATACACTCTAGGAACGGTAAAATATTTGGGTTTAAGTTGCGCAATTATTGGATTAATCAACACACAGTTTATAGGATACGGTCTTTATTTTTGGGCAGCAGGTTTTGGAGTTTGTCATATAATTTATGGCGCAGTAATGTATTATAAATATGACAAGGCGTGATACAAATTGCATTCGCATCACGCCTGCATATAATAGCATAGTAGGAGCAGCAATCAACAGAATTTACAAAATGCCAGAAAAAATCAACAGAGTACCAAGAAATAGTACATGAATAACACCAAACAAGAACGAAAAATCAACTTAAAACTAGTAAACAACTAATGAGTCTCATCAATAAATTAAATAAAGCATTTGATCATCGTATACGCTTAGGCATTATGTCTATTCTAGTCGTGAATGAATATGCGGATTTTAAAGAGCTCAAAGAACTACTAGAGGTAACAGATGGAAACTTGGCTAGCCATACAAAAGCATTGGAAAAAGAAGATTACATCAGAGTTGAAAAAAGCTTTATTGGTCGTAAACCGAATACCAAATACATAGCAACTAAAATAGGAAAACTCGAATTCAAAAAGCACATCGCAGCATTAGAAAAAATAATAGGCGGATAATTGACTTAATATACGTAAATAAATAAGCCCAAAATCGAGAAGAAAATGAAACACTCAAATCTAAAATTAGAAAAGCAAGCAAAATTAAATTTACAAAATGTATTCATTAATTAAACACCCAGAACTTATGAAACCCTTTTTTTTATCTATTCACTTTGAAATACAAAGTACTTTAAAAAGTCTAAGAGAAGTTTTTGTCTCTCACGCTTTTAAGACGGCAAGTATACTATACGTTCATTTTAAAAAAGGAATTGAATGGAATGTAAACACAAGAGAACTATTGTCTTATCCTAAAGAAAGTTTGGGGTTTCATTATGCGAGTTTCCTTGTAGCTCATCATTTAAATCCTCAACCTAAATGTGAGGACCACGATATTTTTCATGTGCTTACCGGTTTTAAAACAGAAACTTCAGAAGAAATTGCTATGCAATATTGGTTATATGGAAACGGTAAACGAAGTCCATTTGTAAATCTGGCGATGTTGGCAGGTGCCATTTTGTACTTCGATAAACATAAACTGTTTAAGGAGTCTTTTATCAATGGTAAATCCTCCATGCCCATGCACCACTTAGATTTTAAGCAACACCTCAGTTCTCCACTTTCTCTTTTTAAAACAACTTTAATAACTATAAATTCATAATAAAATGAAAAAATCAATTATCATCACAATCGCAGGAATTGTATTTGCTACATTATTTTATACCCAAAGTTTTGGGATTAATGCACTATTTTATAGTATTTTCTTAGGCGTTGCTCTAGTGTTATCAGGCAGTAAAATAAGATTCACAAACACCACTTTATTCAGCTGTATAGGAATGCTTGCCAGTGCAGCAGCCATAAGTTTACATGGTTCAACATTAAGTATCGTCACTTATTTTATAAGCACGTTTTTGTTTATAGGTTATGTAGCGAGTTTTCAAAGCAGTATTTATGTGAGTTGGCTCAACGGAGTCTACAATGCTGTTTTTGGGGTGTTCCATTCTTTTCTATTTCAATTGGAAGAACCTAAAAAAGCACCAACTAAAAAGTCAATACCCATTGGTCAAATCTTAAAAGGAATTGCAATACCTTTAGTTTTAGTTATCATATTTACTACTTTATACCGAACTTCAAATCCTATTTTTAATGAGTGGTTAATAGCCATAGATCTTTCATTTATAGATGTTCTTTGGGTTTTTACAGCTATTTTAGGAGCATTCATTATGTTGAATATGTATCAACCACGCCCTCTTGAAGACGTGACCGAAAAGGATAAGAACTACCCAAATGAATTATTCCCAAGAGCACTGAATACAAAACAATTAAAGTCGGTTTATAGCGAATCTCAAATAGGTTTTATTTCTATTTTAAGTTTGAATCTCTTGCTTGTTATTGTATTGATTTCTGAAGTGATTTTCCTAACTAACTTAACTGATCTTAAAGCTAGTATTTTATCAGATGCAGTTCATCAAGGTTTGTATGCGTCTATAATTAGTATTGTTTTAGCTATATGCGTCATTGCTTTTATTTTTCGTGGTGATGTAAATTTCTTGAAGAATATAGAAAAGTTAAGAGTACTTACTTATGTATGGATAGCCCTCAATTTACTATTAGTTGGCAGCATATGTATAAAAAATTATCTCTACATACACGATCATGGGCTTACACATAAACGCATTGGGGTTATGGTTTATTTGTTGCTAACCATAATTGGTTTATTTACAACTTATCTTAAAGTATCTAATCGATTAAATTTCGTGTATCTTTTGAGACGCAATATTGCAATTGGGTATGCTTGCATTGCCATTTACTCGGTAATCAATTGGTCTGCTATCATTACAAATCACAATCTTCAAGCAAATAAAATTGATCAGCCTTACCTAGAAAGTTTGCTTCCACAAAATGCATTAATCCTAAAAGAGTATGATTTATATGAGGAATATAAAAGACAAGACAAAATACATGAGTATTATTTAGAGAAATACAACGAGTCTCTTTTTATAAACCGAAACTGGCAAGAATTCAATTGGATTGCATATAAACTAAAACAAAATGAGGATGGAATTTCTAAATAGACTACAACTTAAAAATAGAATAGCTGTCAAACTTGCTGGAATTACATTTATAGTAGGTAGCATAATTTTTTTACTCTACGTATTGACTTCTTCTTCCGTTTTTGTAATTTTAGGAATCGGTTTTTTATTGCTTGCATTAATCGTGAATAGCATCCTGTTTTTAATTGTAACCGCAAACTACTTTTTTACTCCTGCTCACTTTAAAGAAGTATTGTTTACTTTGTATACAACGTCACTTAATCTACCTATTGCTGTGCTATATATACATATTGCATTAGAGTTGGGGTAACTTGAAGTAAACATCATTAACTTTAATTTTTGTAGGCTAATAGTGAATTTTTATGTGTCCCAAAAACTAAATTTCACTTTTTCAACTTCTTATTCATTCTGAAAATTTGCACTAAAGGGATACTACTTGCAGAAAAGAGTACAGAAGGAATGATAATATATTCTGCTTTAAATTGAAGCTGATTATTGATAAATTGATACGCCAAATAAAATAAGAAAACTATCATCAAACCATACAATATAAAAAGGATGCTCATGTGTACTTTTTTTTGTTTCTCTATTTCCATTTTTCTTGATGTTATACCGATTTGATTTTGAAAAGTCGTAGAGAAAACAAAATTGCTTTTTCTTTTAATAACACTGTGAGTGATTTGCATCCCGCACGTGCGGGATGGAAATTATGAACAAGGAAATTAAAAGGAAAATGAATGCGTTATATAGCGACTTTTCATGGTCAAATTGGTATTATACTCAAATATATAAAATTCTGCCCTTATAAATCAGGACTAATGCCATATCAATCTTGTTTAGAACAAACTATTAACCATCTGTCTTTTTTGTAATGCACTAAATTTAAAGTAATAACGTATTTTTTTATGTCAATCAAATTTAGCCATTGTATGTCCGTAAATAGTCAAGTTGTTTAAATCTGATTGTTTTAAGAAATAAATCACAGATACACCCCATCCCAACCTTCCCCTCGAAGGGAAGGAGCTAAAGGTCTCCACTTGCCTGTGCTGTATTTATTTCAGTATGGGGAGATATAGAGGGGTGTAATATATGGTTTTTATCAAAAAAAGTCATTTTGGACTAAAAGCGGAGACACAATTTTCAACTTATATATTTTGTTTAAACCCTCAGTAATATTGAATTTATTTATATTTTTGATGCTTATCTAATTTTACAATAAATCATAAAATGAAAAAACTTTTTTATATCTGTACTTTATTTGTCCTGTCCTTGTTAGTAACATCATGTGGAGATGATGATGAGCAAAACACAACTGATCCTATTGTTGGAACATGGGAAATCTATGAAGTAGAATACGACGTTACTTTTGTTGAAGATGGAGTAGAAGAAAGCTTTCAAGAAACTTTTACTACAGAAAACTGTAATGCACCTATCACATTTGCTTTTGCTGAAGATGGAACACTAACTGTTTCCAACTTTGAAGTTGATTTTGAAGATGATAATGATGATGGATTTTTGCTAGATTGTACTGTTTTAGCAGATGACCTTGTTGGTACTTGGCAATTGGTATCTGGAAACGATTTTATTCTTGGTCTAGACAATGAATCTGCTCAAGTAGAAATATACCTTTCAAACAATAATACTACTATCGAAATTGAAATTACAGAGGTAGATGATTTAGAAGCTGATGAATCTAGTGTTGTTATTTTTAGAGGTAACCTGATTTAAAATCTAAATTTGAATAATTTTCTTACAAGTAATCCTACAATGTACAATTGTAGGATTATTTTTTTAAGAAACTTATACTTTCATTCGCAACAATCTTTGCTTGAATAGGTAATTCCTCATCATCCCAAGGATGACTCATTCCAAACACATGATTTGCATTTGCAATCCATTTTATTTTGGCATTTTTTGCAGTATCAAATAAAACTTCTGCTTCGTAAGCATCTACTGCTTCATCTTGAGTGCCATGAAGAATTAAGTAAGGAATTTTCAAGTCTGAAACAGCAGTTTTGATGTGAAAACGTTTCTGATTCGCTAAAAAATCTTCATAAAATTGAATAAAATGTGGCATCTTCTCCTTTGTTCTTCCGTTGATTATGTAGTACACACCTTCTTCCTTCCACTGCGCTAACTTTTTGCCTTTGGGAAATCGGTTTCCAAAATCTGAAACTCCTGCCCAAGTAATGAGCTGTTTAACTCGGTTATCTTCATTGGCTTGCAAAACAGCTACTCCACCACCACGACTGTGACCAATTAGAACTAGTTTTGAAAAATCAATTTCGTCTGAAAATTCATTTCCTTTTTCAAAATAATCGATAACGGAGTTTAGGTCATCCAATTGTTTGCTGTAATTATCCATTCCAAAAGCCTGTAAGTCTGAAAATTCAGTTAGATTCTTAGCCTCCACGCCATTATGCGAAAAATTGAACTTCGCAAAGAAAAAACCTGCTTCTGCAAAAGCTTCAGCTAATAAATGCCAAGCTCCCCAATCTTTGAAACCTTTGTAGCCATGGCAGAATATGACCAAAACCTTTGCTTTTTGGTTAGCTTGAAAAGTAACATCTCCAAAAATGGGTTTATCGTGTTTTCCTGATAAGGTAAATTTCTTGTTTTGCATAACTTTATTAATCAATGTTGTAGAGAATCTCTCCTGTAAAGAATGTCTCTAAATTTTCAGTAGTCGGTTGGTTGTATAGAATCAGATTTCCTGTTGAGCGTAATTCACCTGAAATAAGGTTTAAGGGAAATACATGAACATCTCCAAAGCCTCTGTGATAAATACCTATTTGGTTAGCTTGAAGACCTTGTGCGAAAATTCTTCCTGAACCACTATAAAATCCTAGATTAAAACGGTTGGTGTGTCCAGTTAATGTAAAATCTGAAAGTCCTGCGTGCACAATAATCAATTGTTCTAAATCTAAATCTAATTCAAAATCGCCATTGGCAAGTGCAGTTTCATCATTGTAATTTTCAGAATCTAAACGTAGTGTGTCAAAAACCAAGGTATTTTCGCTGATTACTTTATATTGAGAAGAGTTCCTAATTTCTTTTAGATTCGGGGTTTCTAAATGAACAATATAAGGTGCGTTTTCACTTCCTGATGGACACAATTCTTTTCCAACAATTTCCAATTCATTATCCGTTAAATTCAACTCTATACCGTTGATAATGTTAGCTCTCGCTTCTACACTAAGACGCTGCATTTCAGCATAAGTAATTCGAAGTTCAATATCTTTACGGATTATTATTTTTTCAAAAGCATCGATTTCAAAAAAGCGAACTTCGGTGCTTCCATCTTGAGAAAAACAATCTATAAAAGGGTCTGGACTACATGCCCACACAACCAATACAACTAATATAAGATAATATTTATTTTTCATTATAAACGAATTCCAATTCCATATTCTAAGGCTTCTGCTTTGGCCAAATGCGTTTTCAACATTAAAGAAACAAAAACAGTATCGGTTAGGTATCTTTTTAAACCAAACCGAGTGTAATATTGCATGTTGTAATCTACGGGATAATAAACGTAATATCCAACTTGTGTAATCAAGCTTAATTTGCCTATAAACAATTCATGTCCAGCAAATAGACCCACACGTTTCCAATCTTCATTTCCAGTAATTCCCTCTCCTTCATAAGCAACGGATCTGTATTCTATGAATTCTTTTACAGATTGAGACAAAAATAACTCACTTCCAAAGTGAATGCTACTTTTTTTATTCAAACGCTTATCTGCATATGCTGTAAAGGTAAAAAATAGATTTTGACTTAAGCCAATTACGCCAATATCATTCACTCCGGAGCTAGCCATAAAATTGAATTTCACCCCTTCTGGTTTAAAATCAGGATAGTTTCCTTTTTTAAAGCTCGGAAACTCTTCTTCTATTTGATAATTAATTCCGAATTGGATTCCGTAGTTATTTGTGCTGGTATTGGGGGATTTGCTTTTGCCATTGGAGTAATGCATCAAGAAAATTCCTGCTTGAATCCCAAAAGGAGAATTGAACAAACGCTCTTTCCGATAATGTAATCCTGCATAAAAACTACCTGTTATAGTTGATCCATAAGCAGCATTTTTGGGGTTTTCGTCTGGATGAAATGGATTGGTAACATAACCAATTCCTGTGCCAATTTGAAAACTCAATTTTCTTTTAAAGAAGAAAAAGCGGTAATCTCCATGCAGGCTGTACACACTTCCCAATTCTGGTGAACCCATGTCTTGTTTGATAAAAGAAGCACCAAAACTAGGGTAATTGTAAGCTTCTTCCCATTCTTTTTTTCCATAGGTCTGGCGTTCCCAGGAAGCCATAAAACCTTGAGTTGGACCTTGAATCAGTTGAATAATGTTTGGACTATGTGGCAAAATGTAACCCCCAATAGCATTGATTTGAAAAGCATCTGTATACTCTTTTTCTTCCTGAGAATAGCCTGCTTTTATTCCTGTTGAAATACAGATTAATAAAAACCAGAAATGAAGTTTTGGCATGATTGAAGCAGCTTAACACAGATTGAAAAATCCGATAAATATACAGTTATTTTGAAACTTTAATTCAATTTTAAAAAGTTAGATAAGGCTAAATTCACTTCTTCTGGAAATTCCAAATGACTCATGTGCCCGCCTTTAAAACTTAGTAATTTTGCTTTACTTCCTTGTATAGCTTCTTTTAGTTTTTCAAAAGGAGCTATTTGGTCTCTTTTACCTGCAATAACCAACTTGTTACATTTTGCTTTTACAAAAGTTTCTTGGTGGTTTGTTCTTTCTTTTAGTCCTTTTAAAGTAGCAACTATGGCTTGATGAGAGCATTTCTGAGCTTCGTTTACAGTATGCTTTATTTCCTTTTGTAAACGAAGTTGGTCTTCCACTAAAAACAAATTCCGTACTGCCATTTGTACAAAGGCATCTGGAAATTTTTGAATGGCTCGAATGGCACGTTCACGATTTTCTTTTTTTTCAGATGAATCATCTAGCGGGGTGGAGTTCAACAGGACTAAATCAGTTATCTTTTTTGGGTGAAGTTGAAGCAATTCCATTGCCACATAACCTCCCATGGAATGTCCAATTACAATAAATTCTTTTATTTGTAAGTGCTGCATCAGTTGTGACAATGCTTCGGCATAAGTTTTCATTTCATGGATATAACCCAAAGCAGGAGAATTACCATGACCAAAAAGGTCAGGAACAATACAGCGGCAATTGGGAAACACCTCTTCAATAATGTTGTTCCACATGCTGTTATTTTCTAAAAACCCATGTACAAGCAAAACTGCTCTACCTTTACCAATATCTAGATAGTGTAAGGGAGTTTTTTTAAATAGAAAAGTGTGTTCAGAATTATTCAATTTCTTCAGCTTCAAATAACTGAAAGAAATGTTTTTTCAGCTTGGCTTTTACCTCTCCTAGGTCGACTTCAGTTTGGCCTAATTCTACATTTAAAGAAGTGACTGCTTTATCCTGAATTCCGCAGGGGACAATATTGTCAAAATAACCTAAATCTACATTTACATTTAATGCAAAACCGTGCATAGTAACCCAACGAGAAGCTCGAACACCCATGGCACAAATTTTTCTGGCAAATGGAGTACCTACATCTAACCAAACTCCCGTTTCGCCTTGGCTACGTTCGGCTTTTAGTCCATATTCTGCTAGTGTGAGAATCACCATTTCTTCAAGTAAACGCAGGTATTTGTGTATGTCTGTAAAAAAGTTTTCCAAGTCTAAAATAGGATAGCCTACAATTTGCCCAGGTCCGTGGTAGGTAATGTCGCCACCTCGATTTATTTTATAAAAAGTAGCTTTTTTTTGAACTAGCTGTTCTTCATTGAGTAGTAAATTAGTCAAACTGCCACTTTTACCTAAAGTATACACATGTGGATGTTCTACAAAAAGCAAGTGATTAGTAGTTGGAAGTGCTAAGTTTTCTCTTCGGTTTTTAATTTTTTGGTCTACCGTTTTCTGAAACAAGTATTCTTGAAAATCCCAAGTTTCCTTGTAATCTTTTTGCCCTAATTCAAGTACATTAATTTCCTTATTCATATTGCAAAGTTAGGAAAATTGTATCGGATGGGTTTGTGTTTTTATTGAAAGGAGTTTGGTGGAGCTTTAAAGTTGATAACTAAGCTTCACCATAAAAATCCGAGGCTGAATAAAAGTACGACTATCCATCACTAAAAATTCATTTAAGCTGTTGCTTCGTTTAAAACCGATGTCGAAAATATTAGTTGCATCAAAGCCAAAACCCCACGGACTTGATTCTTGTTGGTAAAATAGTGAAGCTGCTGCAATTTCAAAGGTATTTGAATTGCCCGTTGTTTGATTTTTGAAATACGTATATTCATAATCTAAAGAAACTACAAAATCTTCCAAAAAACGCCATTTGAAATCAATAGAAGGGGAAATGTTTTGAAATTTTTGTGTTTGGTTTCCTTCATTTGAAGATTTCGTTTCTGTGATACTATGTTGCCAAATGAATGTTATTTCTGGAAGCTTGGAAACTTCATTATACTTAAATTCTCTAAAGGTTGTGCGAAGATTGTAAGAATAGGCGTTAGAATTGAAACTCACTTGCTCCTGATTGAGAAAACGATCGTAATTGGAAAAGTTTGCTGAGGTATTGAAATTTAAAAATATCAGTTTACCTAAACCACGACTAAGTCCAAGACCTAGATTATACGTGTCTTCTGGTAAATCGGTTAAAATACTGGTGCTTACAAAATCAATACCATCAATTTCAGTTGCTGGGCGTATGGTTTCAAGTCGGCTTATAAAATTGAAATTGGTGTTGATGTTTATCTTTAACGGATAAAATTTAGTTTCATACCGTATTCGTAAATCATGGTACAATTCATTTTCTAAATCTTCATTTCCCAGAAACACATTGTTGAAATTTTGAAGTCGAAGTCGATTTGCAAATTGATTGGCTTGCGCAAAATCACTGTTTAAATTATAATCCACACGCAGTTTTTTATCCATGCTGAAATCTTTTTTCATCATGAATTCGGGTTGAAAAATCCATTTATCGTCGGCTACAATTTCATCACCAAATTGCGATGCATTCCAACGGTAATTTCTGAAAACCGCACCAGGCCTAAAAATCCACTTATTGACCATGAATTTATATTGCACTCCTGCAAATACATCCATTAATTGAAAATCTAAATCGTTATTGAAATTAGCTGTTTCAAACGAATTGATGCTTCCGTCTTCAAGCTGTTGAAAATCGAATGTGCTGAAATTTTTATTCAAGTAATTTATTCCGCCAATGGGGTACAAATGGTTGGTATTGTTCAGCACCCAATAATGCTTTACATCCAATTGAGCTACTTGAGCTTGACTGGCTTCATTTGAAGTGAAATTGAAATTATTCCCTTCATCTTCAAAAGGAATTAAATTGGTGAAAATAGGTTGGTCGAATAGCCAATCTCTTGTATTTTCTTGCTCTAGGTATTGCAAATTGGTATTGATGCTTATTTTGTGACGGTAGGAAAAACTTTTGTTAAAGCTAAACGTATTGGCAACTTCTAGGTTTCTTGGTGCTTCGTCTGCATTAAAAAACTGCTGATTTTGTGGTGAGTTGGAAATCGTGTTTTGGGTGTTTTGCGCATCCAAGTATTTCACTACAAAATCAGTGATAAAGTCAATATCGTTGATGTTGTCATAGCGCAATTTAATTTTACTTAAACTCGCTAAGGTTTCATTAAATCCACTTTCGTCCCTGTTTTCGTTGACTTGTTCTTGGGTTAGGTAATTAATTTCTTGTGAAGTTCTGGTTTCTTCTTGGCCTTGTTTTACAATGGAATACACATCTAAAAAGGTAAATCTACCTAAACGCTGACTCAAGCTGCCTGCACCAAAATTGCTTGTTTTATCTATAAAATCCATGCTGCCAAAAATAGTACCTGCATCTTGGCTGTAGGTTCGTTTAAAGGTGTTTCTGCCTTGTGTCATGGCGCTAAAACCACCTTCAAAATTAAAATAATCGCTCATGGTAAATGCCGCTTCGCCAATATTATTGAAGTCGCCCAAGACATTTGCACTGGTATTGGGACTGTAATAAAATAAATTTGGATTTACATAATAACGGTCTTTATGCCCAACACCCACTTCCGATTCGCCAAATGCAAAATTCTTTTTCCCTTCTTTGAGTTTGATGTTCAGGGTCATTTTATCACTGTCATCAAGTCCTTTTAAAAAGGCTACTTCGGGGTCGTTGTCTAGCGCTTCAATTTCTTTGACAGCATCTGCAGGTATATTGAGTACACCTAGTTTTGGGTCACCCGTAAAAAACTCACGTCCTTCAATAGTGAGCTTGGTAACTTTCTTTCCGTTTACTTTTACATTGCCTTCTCGGTCTACTTCCACTCCAGGTAGGTTTTTAAGAATATCGCGTAACTTTCTTTCATTACCGGTTTTAAAATTGTCGACACGATACACAATGGTGTCTTGTTTTACAATCATTGCCATTTCTCTTTGAACGATGACCTCTTCAAGCGTTTCGGTACTTTCGTATAGGGTGTAATTTTTTGTTATAGTTTCTTGGATTTGGATGGTATCTACTAATTTTTTAAAACCCAAATAGGTTATACTAATCTGATGCGGAATAGCAGGTTGAAGTGCAACTTGATAATTCCCTTTTGCATCGCTGATAGAGAATGTAGTTTTGGTTTTTTCTAAACCGATGGTTCGGGCTATGACATTTGCATTTTGTAGTGGTTTGCCGATACTATCACTTATTTTTCCTTCTAGGAATTGTGCTTGGGATGTGGTAGTTATGCAACAAAATAAAACCAAGTAGATGTACTTGGTTTTATGCTTTAATATGAATAAGCTAGTTGCACTTTTCATTAATTGTTAAACGTGGTTTTTTTAGATTTGTTATATCTTATTTGTTAACATATTTAGTGAGCTGAACATTTTTAAGATTGCGAATTCGTTTAGTAATAGCACAATCTTAATCTGCTTTTTTTGTCAATTCTTTTGGAATTTCAATTTCGAGTTCATCTGGAAATTCAATGGACTTTGCGTAAATGTATCTCCCATGCTTTTCTAAACCTAAAATCAAGCCTGGCAAACCTTTAAAAAACGAAGGACCTTCAGGTATTGGAATCTCCGTTGTAAACCAGGCTTTTACTTTGTATTTGCGTTCCATAAACATTAATTCAGCTTCTGCTAGTTGGCATTCGTAATCAAGTATAGTTTTAAACTCTTCTCTAATCTTCCAATTAATTGATATATTAAAGGGTTCATAACTTCTTTGTACTTTGAAAAAATCTTTTTCAGCATATAGTTGATTCTCAAATTTTAAAATAGGTTGTAACCTTGCAGCCATATATAAAGTGGCAAAAGAAAAACTATCATCTGCGTTCATAAATTCTGTAAATGTGAATTTTGAAATAGAAGCAGATATCTCTAATGTGAAAATATCATTACTACCTGCTAGTGCATTTTTCTTTAATCTTTCATTTTTAGCTAATTGCAACTTTGCCATTTCGGGTAATCCAATGGTGTCTTGCTCGTGAATAAAGTAAAATAAATAATCAGCGCCATAACTTATCCTTGCATTTTCTTGAGCAAATGAAGTGGTGATAATGAATAAAAAAACAACTATAAATTTTAGCATTTTAGTAGAAATTAAAATTGACTCTTGAATTAATTCATGAGTCAATTTGTATTAAAAATATCCAGAATAAGTATTTGTTATCATATTTAAAGCTTACTTTAGAATATAATTTTCTTAACTGAAATCACTTTATATTTATTTTCCTAGCGTATATTTTCCTGCCTGAATGTATATCTATTTCCAGAATTAAACCAGGTAAACCTACGTACATGTATGGGCCAGTAGGTATAGGGATTTCTGATGTAAACCAAGCCACTACTTTTCTTTGCGTCCCGTTTGGGTTCGTGTGAATAGTAGTTGCCTTTTGACAAGAATACCCAATTATCTTCTTGTACTCTTCGGTAATTTCCCATTCAATATCATTCGTGTTTATCTCTTTTTTACGGTAGAAGACAGTGTTTTTATTAATATCATGTTGTATTTCTTCTACACCTTTCATAGCTAAATACATGCTTTTTTGGTCATCAACATCCATCAGTTCTACTCTTTCAAATGTAACTGTATTTGTTTCTGAATAATAGTGAAGGATGGCAAGTGTTCGGTCACTTTTCAGCAAGCGTTTAGCATCATTTTCAGACTTTAAAAAATATTTTTTAACATCTTCATCTGTAATATTTGCTGTATCAATTGCAAGTTCATTAAAATTAACACCGTATTCAATTATAATGTCAGCTGATTGCGATTGGGAAGGAATACTTAATAATAGCAGCGTTAGAACCAATAAAATTTTTCTCATTATTTAAATATGTGATTGTAGTGAATTTCAATTTCCGGTAAACAAATTCCTAAGGCGAAAGTTAAGCACTTTTTGCATCACAAGGAAATTTTATTAGAGAGTGGTTTTTGGTTTATCTTGATTAGCTGTAGAGCTATTGGTTAGCCTTTTGTTTTTAAAAATAATTTTATTTTGAATGGTCAAAATAGTAATTACTTAATTGTTGAACGTAAACTGCTATGATATATTATTATATCCTTATTTTTTCAGCTTTACTAGTCTGCAAAATCAAATATTTTAATCATTATTTTAGTTAGCCTCACAACCAAAACCTAACTTCAAATTAGGACTTTTGAATTTCCAGTTGTTTAATCATTTAACAAAACATCAGACTATGGAAACTAAAATATTTTCTTCAATTTTATTAATGTTTTTAAACGGCCTTGTTTTACAAGCATAAGATTTAGAGATTAGTTCGCCCATTAATCTGTCAGACTGTTTTCAATCTACTGCAATAGAATATGATTTAACGGCGAATGATGCTGAGGTTCTAAACAATTTATCGCCTTCATTATTTAGTCTCAGTTTTATATTACGTTACAAAAAAAATGGTTTAATTTTAGTACAATTGGTAGAATTAAAATCATTTAATTCTAATTTAGAGATTTGTTCGGATGTTGCGTTTTCAACATGAATGAGCTTTGTTAATTTTTTTTCATTTTTATCGTAGACTTTCGATACACCATAAGGGAGCATTTGACTTGCAAAAAGGGCAGGTTGTATTTTCCAATCCAAAGTGGTATCGATAACTATAATAAAATTACCATCCTCGTGAACGTATGCACTTTCTGTAGGTTTGAGCTTGAACATATCGGTTTTTTGCATTTTTTTGAAGTTGACAGGTTCAAATTCGAAACATTCATCAGATGATACATCCATTTTGAAATTTCCTTGTCGATATGAAATCACGAAATCTTGATCCTCAAAATCTACCGATATACCGGGATCGAGATTGGGAAAAGTACAACCATCTAAGAGAAGAACATTTGAATTTGCTATAAAATCTCTTTGTAAATTATTAAGAGCAGATTTAGCCATTTTTACTTCTAAAGAAATATCTGTTCCCAAATCATTTGTACTAATTGTCTTGTATGAAAAGAATGAAGGCACAAACTTTTTTGAATCATGCTTGGAATTTTGTCGAGAAGAATCTTGGGGAAATAAAGAAAGTTGATTAAGTAATAAAAACACGATTACTAAACCACTATTAAAATATAATTTTTTAGTTTTCATAATATTCATTTTTAAATTGTAAAACTTAAGAAAAACAGAGCCACTCTAAACGTAGAGTGGCTCTTATGATAGCAATACTATCTTCAATTATTGATTATAGCTTGATTGATTTCTCTAACAAGAAACTGTTCAAAATCACTAGTATTATTAACATCCACATCATAGATAACAGGCAATTCATTAATTGTACCATCACTATCAGAAGTCAAATCTATATCTAAATCAACCGAGCCAGAACAAGAACCACTGAAAGTTAAATTTCCACGTACTCTGGTAACCCTATTATTAAAAGGCTATAACTAACTGTAATATTATAAGTCATAGTGCAATCAGCAATAGTTACTGTTTTTGGTAAACTAGAAGAACATTGGCATAATTTTCGATTATACCTCAAAACTAAAAAAAAAAACGAAATTGGCAAAAATTGGTTGTTAAAATTTAAATGAATTAGAGGTGAACGTGTTTAATGAAAATGATGATTTGGTGGATATTAGCCAAGTTTACGAAACTGCAACCGATGAAAATTTATTGATTGAAGTTAGTAATTTAGCCAACCCGGATTGCTTGGCAACTACATCTGTATTATTAGAAGTGCTACCAGTAGATGATGAAGCTTGTACTTTGAGCATTATATCCGAGGAAGATTTAGCTTTTGATGTTTATCCCAATCCGTTTACAAATAGCTTAAACATTTCATCTAAACAACCAATTCCAAAAGTTGCTATTTTTGATATTCAAGGAAAAAAAGTCTTTGAGAAACAAGCAAATAATTTACAAAAATTGAATTTAAGTAGTTTGCCATCAGGTTTTTATTTAGCTCAATTTCAAAGCGAAGATGTAATGCTTATTCGCAAAACAATCGCAGCCTTATAAAACAAAAAAGCAACTTCGTTTTTTGTGTGACCTTATAAAGTGAAATTGGAATTACTTCGCTTAAAGTTGAGATAGGAAAACTAGTTTATTTAGATTTTGCTAATTAAAAAAACATGCAAGCATTAAAATGTAAATATGCACACTGAAGTGTTAAAATTCAATTTCAAATTAGGATATTTTAACTTTAAGTTGTTATATAATTAGAAATTAAACAAATTGTTATGAAACCAAAATTACTTTACACCTTGCTTTTTATTCTTTCCTGTTTTTGTATTTCGTACGGACAAACTATTGAGATTGGCTCTCCAGCGAACCTCACAGAATGTTTTCAGTCTCCCACTGAAGGTTTCGATTTAGCCCTTAACGATGAAAATGTATTGGACGGACTTTCTTCCGATTTATACACGGTTTATTATTTTGATAATCAATTAGATTCAAATAATAACCAAATAACCAACTCGATTTCTAACCCAAGCAATTATTCAACCGGTAGTTTTGGTCTAACCCAAATTTGGGTAAATGTCGTAGAAAATGCAGATGAAACTAATTTTGATAATTCTACTTTTTTGTTGATAACAAATGAAACTCCTGTGGCTAATAGTCCTGGGTTTAATTTTTTTGGAATACCTGTTCCACATTACATAGATTGCGAGAGTGGATCAACCTACGATCTTACTTTTTTAGATGATTCTATTATTGGAGACCAAGAAGGCGATTTTATTGTTACTTATTTTGAAAACGAACAAGATGCCAACAATAATGTAAACGCGATATCCAATCCAGAAAATTACGATTTACAAAGCAATGTAAATACAGTTTTTACAACCGATTTGGTAGCTAGAATACAGTTTGATGACGACTCAAGTTGCTTTAATACCACAAGCTTTACCTTTAGCACATACCAAAGTAACAATAACGATTTTGACTCGATGGATATAACAAAATGTGCCAATGATGATGGAACCGCTGTATTCGATTTGACCGAAACTTTTGTCGTGAACAACAATAACTTAGATATATCCAATAGAAATTACGATGTTTACGATGAAGACGGCAATCAAATAGGAAGCAGTATTTTTAATGAAGAAAATTATCCGACCAATACTTTTGAAGAATTAAGCATTGAAATTCGCAACGTAATCCGATTAAATCCTAATATAACTGGCTTTTGTGTAAATATTGAAGCATTTACTATACAAGCTTTTGAAAATCCACAAGTTGAAAATGTTCAAGATATTGTAGCCTGTTCTCAGGATGATGAAGAAATTGTTTTTGATATAACTCAGAACGACGCTCTAGCCATTGGCAACCAAACGGGCAACTATACTATTTCTTATCATTTCACTTTACCTGAAGCAAATGCAGGTATTAACTCGGTTGTTGATGCTGGATTTGACCCCACCGAATTTACTTTAGATAATTTTCAGCAATTCCTATTTTTAAGAATTGAAAATGCTGACGAACCGAGTTGCTTTTCAGTGGATTTTTTCACCCTTCAAGATGCTGGAAATTTAACCGCCTTAGCTCCAGAAAACACCGATTTTTGTTCGCTTGTTGACGAAGACACCCTAAGCATAGACTTAACGGATTTTGATGATGATATAAAAGGCAATCAAATGAGTGATGCTTTAGTGGTAGCGTATTTTGAAGATGATACGCTTATCGATGATCCAACTGATTTCTTATTACAAAATGAATTAACGACCATCACTGCGGTACTTTCTCTTTCTGATGAAGAAAACTGTTCAGATGAAGTTGAATTTGATGTTTTCCTTTTTCAGTCGCCCGAAATCCAAAACCTAAACGACCTAGAGGCCTGTTCAGATTTTGATTTTACTTCCACATTCGATTTAACTGAAAACATTCCTGAAGCCATAGGAACACAAGATGAAACAGAAATAGAAGTCTCGTTTTTTACTTCCTTAGCCGACGCAGAAAACAACGATAATTCCTTAACTGAACAAGAAATAGACACTACCGAATATCCTGTTTTTGCTGAAACAGAAACCATTTTTATCCGCTTACAAAATCAAGATTCTGCGGACTGTTTTGTGGTAGGCTTTTTTGAATTGCTGAGCTTTCCAACAGAAATCAATGAAGTAGCAGACTTGGTGCAATGTACAGAAGAAGGTGTTACCCCCGCTATTTTTGACCTTACCCAAATTGAATCGGATTTTTTTCCAGATGAAGCAGAAGCATCTGATTTTTCTATTGCTTATTTTGATGAAAATGAGGCTCAAATAACTGATGTTGAAGCTTATGAAATTACAACCGCTGAAACTATTTTAGTTGAAATCACCAATCTAAATAATTTGGAATGTATGGCTTCCACCAACTTCAATTTGAGTTTTAATGTCACTCCCGAAATCCAAAACCTAAACGATCTAGAAGTCTGTTCAGATTTTGATTTTACTTCCACTTTCAATTTAACCGAAAACATTCCTGAAGCCATAGGAACACAAGATGAAACCGAAATAGAAGTCTCGTTTTTTACTTCGTTAGCCGATGCAGAAAACAACGATAATTCCTTAACTGAACAAGAAATAGACACTACCGAATATCCTGTTTTTGCTGAAGTAGAAACCATTTTCATCCGATTACAAAATCAAGATTCTGCGGACTGTTTTGTGGTAGGTTCTTTTGAATTGCTGAGCTTTCCAACAGAAATCAATGAAGTAGAAGACTTGGTGCAATGTACAGAAGAAGGTGTTGCCTCCGCTATTTTTGATTTTACCCAAATTGAAAGTGATTTGTTTCTAGATGAAGCAGAAGCATCTGATTTTTCTATTGCTTATTTTGATGAAAATGAGGCTCAAATAACTGATTTTGAAGCTTATGAAATTACAACGGCTGAAACGATTTCAGTTGAAATCACCAATCTAAATAATTCGGAATGTGTGGCTTCTACCAACTTCAATTTGAGTTTTAATGTCACTCCCGAAATTCAAAACTTGAACAATTTAGAAGTATGCTCGGATTTCGATTTTACAGCTACTTTTGATTTAACTGAAAATATTCCCGAAGCTATTGGAACGCAAGACGAAACAGAAATTGAAGTTTCTTTTTTTACTTCGTTACCTGATGCAGAAAACAATCAAAATTCCTTAGCTGAACAAGAATTAAATCCCACTGAATATCCTGTTTTTGCTGAAGCAGAAACCATTTTCATCCGATTACAAAATCAAGATTCTACCGACTGTTTTGTGGTAAGCTCTTTTGAACTCTTGAGTTTTCCAATTGAAGCAAATCCAATTGAAAACCTTGTAGAGTGTCTAGATGCTGAATCAGGTTTAGCCAGCTTTGATTTGTCAGTCATTCCAAGTTTAGTAACCAGTAGTTCTGAAAATTTAAACGAATTAGAGGTAAACGTGTTTAATGAAAATAATGATCTGTTGGATATTAGCCAAGTTTACGAAACTGCAACCGATGAAAATTTATTTATTGAAGTCAGTAATTTAGCCAACCCAGATTGCTTGGCAACTACATCTGTATTATTAGAAGTACTACCAGTAGATGATGAAGCTTGTACTTTGAGTATTATTTCTGAGGAAGATTTAGCTTTTAAAGTGTATCCTAATCCGTTTACAAATAGCTTAAACATTTCATCTAAACAGCCAATCATACAAGCAACTATTTTTGATATTCAAGGAAAAAAAGTCTTTGAGGAACAAGCAAATAATTTACAAAAATTGAATTTAAGTAGATTGCCATCAGGTTTTTATATAGCTCAATTTCAAAGCGAAGATGTAATGCTTATTCGCAAAATTGTAAAACCTTAAAAATGGAAGAGGAAAGCTAAACCTATGATTGTATCTCGTGCAATAAACCACGTCATTCTACGCAATGTCATTTCGACGATAGGAGAAATCCCATCCCGCTGCTCACGCCCCGTTACTCAAGTACGCAATGTCATTTTGACGATAGGAGAAATCTCATCCCGCTGCTCACGTCCAATTGCTTACTTTCGCTTTGTCACTTCGACTAATGGAGAAATATCATCCCTCTGCTCACGTCCTGTTGCTCACACTCGCTTTGTCATTTCGACCAAAGGAGAAATCTCATCCCGTTGCTGACGACTTGTCCTCACACTTCACTTTTCTATCAAAAACGAAAAGGAATCCTGCATTTTCCTTTCATTAGGCTTTGAAATTAAATATTTACTTTTTTACTATCAACACGCCTTACAAACCATAGCCCCGATAGTAATGGAAAGCCCGTAAAGAATGAGCTTAGTAAAATACTAGCTACAAAGCGACCGATAGGAAGCTCTTGGAGCGACGATATTTTGCTTAGTAAAGCCTGCGGACTTGGAATGGATAGCGGGTTCTCGGCTACCAAAAACAGTTATATGCTATACTAAATAAAAGGTTCTACAAAGCTTTAATCAACTCGCTAAACAATTTCACCAGCTGAGGTTCAGCTTGATTAGCAATGGCTATAATTTCTGCTACGTTTACGGGTTGTAAGTTGTCAGGGTCGCACTCATCGGTCAATACTGAAATTGCACTTACAGGCAAGTTGAGATGGTTGGCAACAATAATTTCTGGAACAGTACTCATGCCCACAGCATCTGCACCAATGATGCTAAGATAACGGTATTCTGCACGGGTTTCTAGTTGAGGTCCAACCACAGAAGCATAAACACCTTCGTGTAAAGTGATGTTATTTTCTTTAGCAATGTCTTTGAATTTGGCATTCATATCAGCATCGTAAGGAGCCAACATATCTACAAAACGCTCTCCAAACTGTGATACTCCTTTAAAAGCCAATGGCGAACCTCCTTGCAGGTTGATGTGGTCATCTATCAACATCAAGTCCCCTTTTTTGTAGTTTTTGTTGATGGCGCCAGCGGCATTGGAAACCAGTAATTTTTGAATGCCTAATTCCTTCATGATGCGAACCGGAAAAGTTACATCTTGCAAAGAATAGCCTTCATATAAATGAAAACGCCCTTGCATTACTACTACTTTTTTACCAGCTAATTCTCCATAAATAAATTTCCCTTGATGAAATTCTACCGTTGCGGTTGGAAAATGTGGAATGTGATTGTAACTAATCTCGACTTCAATAGTGATATGTTCTACTAATTTACCTAAACCCGTGCCTAAGATGATTCCTATTTCGGGTTTGTCGAAGCCTTTTTCTTTTAAATAGTTGGTGGTAATTGCTAAATCTTCTTTCATAGTTTAGGTTAATTTAGATAAAATTTCTGTTGGAACATACCAGTGAAGTTTTGAATGGGGCAACAAATCTTCAAGGGTATCAATATCATTTTTTGTGCTGAGCAAAGAAACAGAATTTCCTTGTAAATCCTTTAAAGTGTCTTGTAAAACGCTTTGTGTACTCCAGGCTTTATTGGCAAACGCTGCTGGATGTAAAGTTTTCATTCCCATTAAATAATAGCCACCATCTTCGGCAGGGCCAAATACCAAATCATTTTGCTCTAATTTTTCGAAAGCAGTTTTTATATCGCTTGGTGTGAGGTCGAACAAATCGCTGCCTACGATGCATATTTTGGAATAACCTTGAGTAAAACCCCATTCAAAAGCTGCTTGCATTTTTGCTCCTAAATGTCCTTCAATTTGTATTTGTTTTTGAAAATGAGCATCTGGCCAAGCATCTTTTAGTTGAATATTCTCTGTGTAAAAAGCGACTGCATCAGCTTCCACTTTTTGAACACAGATGGAAGTATGTTGAATCAATTTTTGGTAAACCTGTAAGGCATTTTCATTTCCAATGGAAGCAGCCAAACGGGTTTTGCATTTTCCCAATTCTGGGTTTCTGGTAAATACAATGATTAAGTTTTTATTCATATACCTTGGTTCCACCTTTTATAAATTGTCCCCATTTGTTATTGTAGGCATGAATAGAATCGGTTTGTTGATTTTGTAAGTTGAAAATCTCATTTCCCTGATTGAACCATTCGAATAACCCACCATATAAATTGTACACCTTTTTGTAGCCAGCTTCTTGAAGTTGCTCTCCTATTTGTTCTGAACGTACCCCAACTGAGCAGTACATGATGATGGTGTCATCGGGTTTTATTTTATCCTGAATGCTTTCTAAGTCAAATTCCTTGTATCCCACATAAATAGCATCTTTTAGATGACTCACCTCATATTCTGAAACTGCTCTGGTATCCAACAATTTAAAGTCTTTGTTTTTCTGCATCAGGCTTGCTAATTCTGGAACAGAAATGTATTCTACGCTGTTCGAATTGTATTTTTCAATCGCTTTATCTATTGCGTTTTGAGCGAAACCAAATCCATTGAATAATCCCATAAGCACACTGAAAATAATGATTTTATATTTCATTTTTTAGATATAGTTTTTAGTTTACTGCAATATCTGCTTTTACTCCATTTTCGTCAAAAATAGCATCTTTATTGCATTTCATGAAATGATCGCAATACAAGCAAATGTTTTCTAGTTCTTCGTTTTTAGTTGTAGCTTCTTTTTCTGAAACCCCAAGGTGTTCTCCCATTTTTAGTGGATTTCCTTCGTTAAGCATTTTAAAAACGAGGTTCTTTGATGCACGCTCTAGTACTTTGGCTACTTTTTCATTTCGCGCATCGCCCATTGGGAAATGCGTTCCAGGACAACAAGGATTAATTCGCCACAATTGTATGCTTATTTCGTTGGGAATATCTTCGTAACCTCCTAAGAAATTCCGTGCTCCTGAAAGGATATTGCAGAAATTGTGTGTTGGGTCTTTATGGTAAATTCCATTTTTAAGTGCTTTTCCACGTGCCCAATTTCCACCTAACCACATGTCTTCGCTTGCTCCCCAATAACCCCAACTGAGTGGGTTTTCAGCAAGGTAATGTCCGCCTTCAATTAACGGATCTTTTTCGGTTCCGTTTACTCCGCAGCTTTCAAATAAATCCGCAAGTTCCATCAATCTTCCACCTGCTTTTTTATGATAGCGATCTATGCTTGCAATATCAAAACGCGTTACGCCTTTGTCAATTATAGTTTGCAATTTTTCCTTATTCATCAAGTCACCGTTGGTTTGC